>Ga0136652_1000057_pt1 | contig 64289 bp, 44 predicted proteins | sample ConPoolayeEmetaG_FD_94864 | JGI IMG/M metagenome (GOLD analysis project Ga0136652, IMG submission 94864) | Hot spring microbial mat communities from California, USA to study Microbial Dark Matter (Phase II) - Cone Pool mat layer E metaG... ...
ACCATATCTGTGTCATCAGAGCCAATTCTTCTTACCACAGGAGAACCTGTCCCTGATGGTACACTGGTAACAGTTCAGTCAATTAATAGAAACACGTCGGAATTAGAAAATTATGGAACAATAGTAACACCAGATGCTGACCCGAGCATTGAAGGTATACAGGTGAGGAGTGTTAACGGGAAAATTAACTTTAGTATTAACCCACCCTTAAAAGAAGGAAGTGGCGTAATATTAGTAAAATCAACAACAGGAGAGGCAGAAGGTAAGGCACACTTTAATGTTGTAAAAAACCTTGATTCCAATAATAACGGACTTCCTGATTACTGGGAGGTGGAGTATTTTGGAAACAAGGGACAGGATCCTGAAGGCGATCCTGACAGCGATGGCTTAAGAAATATTGATGAATATTACAGGGGAACAAACCCGAAGAAAAAAGATACGGATAATGATGCTATGGATGATGGCTGGGAAATAGAAAACAAACTCAATCCACTCTTTGATGATTCCAGTTATGACCCTGACCTTGATGGATACAGAAATATTGTGGAATACCTGTATGGTACAAACCCTAACGATAAGAACTCCAGGCCTGTAAAGGGCGACCTTAATTCAGATAGAGAGATAGATATTCTAGATGTTGTTTTATGTGTCAGACAGACGATAGGGATGGATGAAACAAGAATGATAGTAGCTGACATTAATGACGATAAGTTTATTGATATTCTTGATGTAATTTTGATATTAAGGATGGTAATCGGACTTAACTGAAACTTTGCGTTGTGTTAATGTGGTGAGGGTTTTAGCGGGCTGCGCCCAATTTGCTGGAAAGGTTTGTTCTGGTATAATCAATATTCATTGAGTAACCAGTTGACTAACAAGGCTAAAAAAGGATAGGTACTTCCTACTACCAGACCTGAAGATAGTCTTGGAGGTCAAAAAATAAGATTTGACTCAGGAAAAATTTTTTGTATAATGGATTACCATGATTGAAGCCAGAAACCTGACCAAGTATTACGGCCGGACAAAGGCGCTGGATAACATTTCTTTCACCGTGGAAAAGGGTGAAATTGTTGGGCTGCTGGGACCGAATGCAGCCGGTAAAACCACTATGATGCGTATTCTTACCTGCTTTTTGCCAGCGACTTCCGGGACAGCAAAGGTCAATGGCTATGATGTTGCTGAACAACCGTTACAGGTGCAACGTTCCATTGGCTACCTTCCGGAAAGAACCCCTCTGTATGATGAACTTACCGTAACCGAATTTCTCAATTTTGTGGGAGAAGTGAAAGGTATTACCGGGCGGGAAGAAAAGAGGAAGCGGCTGGGAACAGTCATAGAAGAGTGCGGTCTGAGAGAAGTACAGAATAAACTTATTGCTAAGCTATCCAAAGGTTTCCGGCAAAGGGTGGGGCTGGCTCAGGCGCTGATTAACGACCCTCCCTGCCTCATACTGGATGAACCAACCATTGGTCTTGACCCGAAGCAGATTACAGAGACCAGAAAACTTATTCAGAATCTGGCTGGGAACCGCACTGTAATTTTAAGCACCCATATCCTGCCTGAGGTAAGTATGACCTGTCAGCGGGTGATGATTATCAACGAAGGCAAGATTGTGGCTATTGATACAGTGGAAAATCTGACTGCGAGAATCCAGAAAACAGTGGAGATAAATCTGCAGGTGGAAGGTAACAGCCAGCAGGTAAAAAAGTGTCTCCAGGAAATAGAAGGTGTGGAGAGTGTAGAATTAATCCCACCGGAAACCGAGAAGGTCAACCATTTTGTTGTCAGGTCCAGCCGGGGAGTGGATTTACGGAAAGAAATCTCCCGGAAAGTTGTCAACAGTGGTTTTGTGCTTTATGAAATAAGTTTGAAGGAAATGTCTCTGGAAGACATTTTCCTGCGTCTGGTCACCAGGGAATGAGTATGAAATCAATACGTTTGCTGTTTGTACCGGTTTATAAGAAGGAGTTAAAGACTTACTTCATCTCTCCTATCGCCTATGTGATTTTGTTCATCTTTAACCTGGTAATGGGTTTTATTGCCTATACACTGCTTGGTTACTACCACCTGATGTCCATGCGTGCCAGTGCCTATCCCTACGGAGGTTTTTCCTTAAACCCTACGGAAATGTTAGGCGGACCGATTTTTCACAATATGGCTGTGACTTCTCTGTTTATGCTACCGCTGCTGACCATGCGCCTTTTCTCTGAAGAGAAAAAAACAGATACCATTGAACTTCTTTTCACCTATCCTTTACGGGACTGGGATATTGTCTGGGGGAAATTTTTAGCGGTCCTGACTATCTACGCGGTAATGGTGGGACTTTCTGCTATCTTCTTTGGCATGGTTGAAATCTGGCTGAATTTTGATAAACGGGCTATTTTAAATGCCTACCTGGGACTTTTACTGCTGGGTGCCAGTTTCCTGGCTGCAGGTTTGTTTCTCTCTTCACTTACTGAAAATCAGATTGTGGCTGCGGTGATGACCTTTGGTCTTCTTCTTCTTTTCTGGATTATCAGCTGGGTGTCAGAGTTGGCCGGGCCACGCTTTAAGGAATTTTTCACTTCCCTTTCTCTTTTTGAGCATTACGACAATTTCCCCAAGGGTATTCTGGATACACGGGATATCATCTTTTATCTCAGTTTCAGCGCTTTGTTTTTGTATCTGACTTTAAGAGTTCTGGCTTCCAAAAGATACCGGGGTTGAAAAATGGCTGTGGAATGGAAAAGAGTAGGTCGGGGTGCTAATTCTGGAGCAATGATTTTGCTTTTTATAGTGGTTATACTTCTGATAAACCTCATCGCTGGCAAACATTACAAAAGGTTTGATTTAACCCAGAATAAAAAGTACACCCTTTCCGAGCAGAGCCGTAAGATTGCTGCCAGTCTTACCGGGCCGCTGAAAATCTATGGTTTCTTCCGGGACCCTTCCCAGGAAAAGAAAAAAGCCACTGACTTATTAGAGCAGTACAGAGCAGCCTCCCGTAATGTTTCCTATCGTTTTGTGGACCCTGACAGAGAACCCGGTATTGCCAGAAAGTATGAGGTGCGTTCCTATGGTACCTTGGTACTGGAATACGGGGATAGTTATGAAAAGGTATACAACACAGAAGAGAAAGATTTAACTGCGGCTATCTTGAAACTGACCAGAAAAAAAGGGAAAAAAATATGTTTCACCAGAGGTCATGGAGAAAAAAGTCTGGATGGCTACGAGGCTGACGGTCTGGAAACACTGAAGCATGCCCTCGAACAGGAGCAGTACCAGACCCAGGAAATTATTCTTTTACGAGAAGGTATCCCTGAAGGATGTAGCCTGCTGGTGATTGCCGGTCCGCAGGTGGACCTGGTAGAAGGTGAAGTTGGTGAGCTGGAAAGGTATCTCCGCTGTGGTGGCCGTGTACTTATTCTTATGGATCCCAACCGTTTGCCCAATTTGACTGGTTTAATCAGCAGGTATGGTATCAAGGTGGGCAATGATGTGGTAGTGGATTTACAGAGCAGACGTTTCTTAGGAGATGCTCTCAGTCCTCTGATTCTTGATTATCCACATCACGAAATTACTAAAGATTTAAGTGTGGCTTCTATTTTCTCCCTGTGTCGTTCAGTAGAACCAGAAACTTCTCCACCTTCAGGTATTACCGTCCAATCCCTGGCAAAGACCAGTGCTGCTTCCTGGGCAGAGACTGACCAGGCAGCCTTAAAAGGAGGAACCGTCAGTTTCAATGAGAAACTTGACCGTCGGGGACCTGTATCTGTAGCCGCAGTTTCTGAGATTACTCTGAGTGATACTGCGGTGAGCAGTTCAGAAGAAAATCCCAAGGCAAGACTTGTTGTCTTTGGTGATGCGGACTTTGTCACCAATCGCATGGTTAAACTTCAGGGTAACCTGGATTTAATCCTGAATACTATTGCCTGGCTTTCTGAAGAAAATGTTCTGGTCTCTATCAGGAGCAAGGAACAGGCCAGTCAACCGTTGAGTTTGACTGCCAGGCAGGGGAAGGTGGCTTTCTTTCTTCCAGTGGTAGTTATTCCCTGTCTCATACTTTTTACCGGAGTTTTTGTTTTCAGCAGACGGAGATGGTTACATTGATTCTGTTGTGGTGGTCAAAACTGGTGCAAGTCAGTATCCTTTCCTTTCCAGCGAAGTAAACATCGGAGTAGCAGATGAAAAGATACCTGAAGACCTTAATTTTACTGGTTGTAACTGCGGGTCTTTTTTCCTGGTACTATTTCTATGAGGTAAAAGGTGCCAGTAAAAGACGTGAAAAGGAAACGGAGAAGAAAAAGATTTTCCCTTTTACCAGGGAAGAAATTACTCTTCTGGAGTTTTCAGGAAGTGAGACCACGATTACCTGTATCCGGGAGGGTAAAACCTGGAAGATGACCAGCCCCAGGCAACTGGAGGCTGATGGAGAAGAAATTGGTAAAATCCTGGATGGTTTATTAGGTCTGGAAGAAAGCCGCAGTCTTGGTGTCGTGAATGACCTGTCTGAGTTCGGTTTCCTGCCGGAGAAAACAGTGACTCTGGGTACGGAAAAAGAAAAGAAAACAATCAGGTTTGGAGGTGAGAATCCAACCGGTGACAGCTGGTATATTTTGAAGAATCAAAATGAAGTAATTCTTGTTTCCAGAGGTAGTCGGGAAGATATCCTTTCCCGGAGTGTTGATTCTCTGAGAGAAAAAAGAATCTTAGCCCTGGATACTTCTGATATTGTTTCCCTGCAGGTGACCCGAGCTCGTTGTCCGGTAAGTTTCGTGAAAAAAGAAAGCACCTGGTTTTTAGAAAAACCGGTTCACGATGAGGCAGACCGCTGGGCAGTAGAGGATTTTCTCAGGGAAATCAGTACCTCTAAGGTGAAGGAATTTATGGAAGATACCAGAACCAGGGGAAACTACGGTTTTCAGGAACCGGTTTTGGTGGTGAAGGCGAAAGCTTCAGGAGGTGGTCTTTTTACCCTGACTGTGGGCAAGAAAAAAGACCCGTCGACCAGATACGCTCAGTCTTCTACCCATGCGGAAATTTTTACTGTGGAAGAAACTCTTTTAACGAAACTATCAGAAACCCTGGATGATTTGAGACAGAAATCTATTTTCACTCTGGACAGTTATAATGTTAAGGAGATCAGGCTAAAAAAAGGTTCTGAGGAATTACTTCTGACAAAAATAAAGAGCGGGGACAGGGAATTATGGCAGGCAGGTTCTCTCCGGAAAAGTCAACTGAAACAGGAAAAAGTAACAGACTATCTCTACGATTTAACCGGATTGAAAATCCAGAAATTCTTTGATGCGTCTTCAGAGTGGCTGGTAGCACATCATCTGAAAACTCCTGAGATAATTGTGAAACTTACTGATAAGGATGGGAAATCCCAGGAAGTTTTCTTTGGAGAAAAAGCAGAAGAATCATGGTATGGTTATCTCCCTGGCCGTCAGGTAGGTTTCAGCGTAAGTGCTGGTGACTACGAAAAGGTTAATAAAACCATAAAAGATTTCTTACCTGAGCCAGAGAAGAAAACAGAGGAAAAAAAGCAGAAAAACGCAGGTATTTTCAGAAATCTCTTCCGGAAGAAGCGCTAAATCCACCCAGCGCAAGTTTTACTGTAGCTTCAGCTAAGACTTCCAGAGAATCCACCAGGATACCCTGTATATCGGATTTCTTCAGAACCAGCGGTATTTCAGTACAGCCAGCAACAAGGAGATAAACATCTTTCCGTTTAAGCAACCGGTTAGCAACTTCCCTGATTGTTTTTCTTGCCAGACGTAATTTTTCCCCGGATTTGATCTGGTAGATAGCCTCCATCATTTTTTTCTGCTGAACTTTCTCTGGAACAACAACCTCAATCCCGGCAGCAGTTAGAGCCTTCTGATAAAGACAACTCTGGATTGTCCCTGTGGTAGCTAAAAGGCCAATTCTCTTAATTTCCGGGAAATTCTTCCTTATAGTGCGGCTGACTTCTTCTACCAGGTTGAGTACTGGGATTTTAAGATGTTTCTGAACCTGCTTCAGGAAGTAACAGACGGTATTGCAGGGAATGACAATAAAATCAACCCCCATTTTTTCCAGCCTCTGGCAGGAAGCAATTAATTCTGACAATGGACTTTTGCCCTTTCCAAGAATAGCTTGAGTTCTGTCAGGTATGGCGGGATTGTGATCGATGATTAAATGAAGATGCTCCTGATCACACTTAGCCGGAGTCAAGCTGATAAGTTTCTTCAGAAATTCTACTGTGGCAGCCGGTCCCAACCCTCCAACAACTCCTACGGTTTTTCTTTCTGTTTTTTTCACCACTTTATTTTAGCACAACCGGTGAGAAAAAAGGAATCTGACCTTTGTTTGTTTTTCTGCTAAAATAAGGGGAGAAAAAAGGGAAAAGTGAAAGACCAGACTACCCATGCGCTTTCCGTAGAAGAAGTCCTTCGTATCTTAGAAACTCACCTGGAGAAAGGGTTGACCTCACAAGAGGCGGAAAAGCGCCTGAAACGTTACGGGTTTAATGAACTCAGGGAAAAACCTCACCCCACTTTTTTCCAGCGTGTAAAACTGCAGTTTAACAACTTTTTGATAAGACTTCTGGTAGTGGCAGCAGTTGTTTCTTTATGTCTCGGGGAGTTTGTTGATGCCGGAGCTATCATTGCTATCGTCGTCATCAACTCTCTGATAGGTGTTATCCAGGAGATGAAGGCAGACCGGGCAATAACAGCTCTGAAAAAGATGGCAGCTCCCAGCGCCAGGGTCATCCGGGATGGACAGGAAAAAATTATCCCGGGCCGGGAACTGGTTCCCGGAGACCTGGTTATCCTGGAAGCAGGTAACTATGTCCCGGCAGATGTAAGACTGGTAGAAAGTGTAAATCTAAAGGTTGACGAATCAATTCTCACCGGGGAATCTTTACCTGTTAGCAAAGAAGCTGATGTGGTGCTGGACAGGGAAATTCCTTTAGGAGACCGTCATAATTCTGCTTTTATGGGGACTGTGGTGACCTACGGAAGAGGACGGGCTCTGGTGGTTGCCACCGGACAGCATACCCAGATAGGTCTGATTGCGCAGATGCTTCAGTCCACAGAAGAAGAGCAAACTCCTCTCCAGAAAAGACTTGACCATTTAGGTCGCCTGCTGGGTAAGCTAACCATTATTATTTGTGTGGTTATTTTTGTTCTGGGACTGATGAGACAGACAAGTATCCCGCTCATCTTTCAGCAGACCATGCTTTCTTATCTTAAAGTTTACCAGCAGGAAATCATCCTTCTTTTTATGACCGCTGTCAGTTTAGCCATTGCTGCTGTCCCGGAGGGTCTTCCGGCAGTGGTGACTATCTGCCTGGCTCTGGGTATGCAGGCGATGGCAAAAAGAAAAGCCCTGGTGCGCAGGCTCCCTGCTGTAGAAACCCTGGGTTGCACCACGGTTATCTGTGCAGATAAAACCGGTACTCTCACAGAAAACCAGATGACAGTAGTCTCAGGCCAGGCAGGAAGCAGGCTTTTCTCTGTCAGCGGCCAGGGGTATCAACCGGAGGGAAAATTCTATTCTGACAGCCAGGTTTTCTCTTCTGAGGAAGTGGCAGAACTTAAACTTCTTCTGATAGCAGCAGTAGCCTGCAGTGATGCCAGGTTAGAACCAAGCGGTGAGGAAAAAGGAAAAAAGATTTACCGCATCATCGGTGACCCCACAGAAGCAGCCTTAGTTGTCTGTGGAGCCAAAGGTGGATTGTGGCCATCTTTTGTCAACCAGGCCTTTCCCCGTGTGGGAGAGATTCCTTTTGATTCAGAAAGAAAAAGGATGACCACGGTTCATCTGCTTACTGAAGAAGGAAGAAAGATTTTGCCAGAAGGGATTGGTGGCTGTGCTGGCTACATCGTTTTCGTTAAGGGAGCGCCGGAGAAACTTCTTTCTCTGTGTCAGTGGTCCTATAGCCACTCTGGTGTACAGGTTCTCACAGATGAAGAAAGGAAAGAACTCTTAAAAACTAACCGGAGAATGGCCAAGCAGGCATTGAGAATCCTGGGTTTTGCCTGCCGCACGTTAAAAGAAAAACCAGAGGAGATAAAAGATGTTTCTCTGGAAAAAGACCTCATCTTCCTTGGACTTTTAGGCATGAGGGACCCGGCAAGAGCCGAAGTGGCACGGGCTATCCAGGAAGCCAGGACTGCCGGTATCAGAACCGTGATGGTGACCGGTGATTACCAGGAGACTGCCAGGGCGATTGCTGAAGTTATTGGTTTGAAAAGGCCTGATGGTCTGGTGGTGGAAGGTAACCAGTTATCCTCACTTACCGTAGAAAGTTTAACCGAAATAGTGGACCGGGTTGATGTTTTTGCCCGGGTTTCTCCCCAGCAGAAAACCATGATTGTGGAATCTCTGAAGAAAAAGGGAGAAGTGGTAGCGGTGACCGGGGATGGTATTAATGATGCTCCGGCCCTGAAAAAAGCGGACATTGGTATTGCGATGGGCATCACCGGTACTGATGTTGCTAAGGAAACAGCAGATTTAATTCTGACTGATGACAATTATGCTACTATTGTGGCGGCTGTGAAAGAAGGGCGTATTATCTATGGTAATATCCGCAAGTTTGTTTTTTATCTTATCTCCTGCAACATAGGAGAAATTCTTATTATTTTTGTAGCCATGGTTTCTGGGTGGCCCTTACCTTTAAGACCTGTGCAGTTACTGTGGTTAAACCTGGTAACAGACGGCGCACCTGCCCTGGCACTGGGTATGGAAAAGGGTGAGCCTGACATTATGAAAAAGAAACCCCGGCCTGTAAGCGAACCAGTCATTACCCGGAGAATGATGATGATGATGTTTTTCCAGGCAGTGGTGATGGCTATTTCCATGCTAACTGTTTTCTCCTGGAGCTGGCAAACTTACAGAGAGTTACCCAGAGCCCAGACAGTCATTTTTGCCACATTGGTTCTTTCCGAACTTTTCCGGGCATACCCGGCCAGGTCAGAGTATTTACCCTTGTGGCGGATAGGATTCTGGACCAATCGCTGGCTGCAGTACAGTGTCGGGCTTTCGCTGGTCCTTTTATTTGCTGTTCTGGAAATTCCTTTCTTGCAACCAGTTTTTGGTACTGTTCCTCTTACTGTAGTAGACTGGCAACTCATTCTCCCTTTTTCCCTTCTACCTGCCCTGGCAGCTGAGCTGGTTAAGTTTTGGAGCAGAAAAATGTATAGTAGCAAATAAAGACTGTGGGACAAAGTCTTTTGACTGTCTGGTTTTTCTCAGAATTGATGTTCTGTGTATGCCTGTTCTAATCTTCTTCATCTTACTGCTTTTCTTTCCCCTTTCAAAATCTCCCCCAGCCGCTCTTTACCAGAGAGGGAGTTGTTCCTTTTTATTTTTCTCCCTTTACGAAAGGGAGATGCAAGACGGATTTAAACAGCCACCACCTGTAAGAAGGAGAAAATTGTAGAAAACAGGGAGAAAAAAACTTTTTTTTTCAGACAAGGCAGCAACAGTGCTGACTTATAGCAGGTTCAATTAGAATCTATTTTTAGCCGTCAGTGATAAGGAGAAAAAAGTCAGCCGCCTGCGCCATTTTTTTCCAGAGAAAAAAGTCCCTGATTGATGATAGAGACACAGGCATCAACTGCTTCCGGGTCAAACTTGTAGCCCCGGTTAGCAGTAATTTCCTTAAGTGTTTCCTCCGGTCTCTGGGCTTCCCGGTAAGGCCTTCTGGAACTCATAGCTTCCACCACATCAGCCACAGCCAGAATCCTGGCTTCTAAAACTATCTGTGGACCTTTTAATCCTCTGGGGTAGCCTGTGCCATCCAGCCTTTCATGGTGCTGGGCAACAATCTCCGCAATAGGCCAGGGAAAATGAATCTCACTGAGAATCCTCTGGCTGACCACAGGATGAGTTCTCACCAGCGTTAGTTCCTGGGTGGTTAGTTCTGATTTTTTCACCAGGACAGATAAAGGGATACCAATTTTGCCCACATCATGCACCAGACCGGCATAATATACTGGTTGCACTTTTTCTTCGGTGAAACCCATTTTCTCGGCGATAAGGCAGGCTAATTCAGTTACCCGCAGCTGGTGGTTGGCAGTGTAATAATCACGCGCACTGAGAGTTTTATTCAAGGCATAAATAATATCCTTAATCAGCTGTTTCTGAGAGATAGTTTTTTCTATCAACTGCTGATGTTCCTGGTAAGCAGTGGTAATATCTAAAAATGTACCGCAGATAATCTCCCCTTCCAGTAGGGCGAAAAGAGAGATTCTGATTACTTTCCCGTCTTTTCTCACCAGTTCAGCCTGAAAATCTTCCACTTGTCCCTTCTGTCTTAAGATTTCCAGCAGTTTTTTCCTTTCTTCAGGGTTGTGGTAAAGACTTGGTACCGTACGCTGGAGTAATTCTTCCCGGGAAGAAAAACCCAGAATCCGCAAAAAAGCATCATTGGCAAAAAGTATCTGACCATTTATATGTGTCTTGTAGACGGCGACAGGTGTCTTTTCTACAACCTGGCGGTAGAAAAGATTTGATTGCTGAAGAAGTAAATTTCCTTCAACTGAACTTTCCAGGTTGATAACCAGACCTCGCAAAGTAAAAACATTCTCTTTTTCAAAAGGGGAAACATCTACCAGAACTTTCAGATTAGACCCATCTTTTCTCCTTGCAAGATAGTAATTCGGTTGTGTTAATTCCCCGGCAAGCGCTTTTTTAATACTCTCGTAAGCCAGTTTCTGGTGTTTCTCTGCGACAATGTCAAAGATGGTTAAACCCTGTTTTAAATCTTCCCGGGTGTACCCGAACATCTCCAGGGCTGATAAATTAGCCCAGAGGAATCTTCCTTTTTCATCAATCTCAAAAAAGCCGGTTCTGAGCAGAAGCGATTCTCTGTCCATAGATTTTTCCCTTAGTAGTGGCCCTCAAAAACTTCTAAACAGGCTTCCACTACCTTAGGATCAAACAGTTTCCCTTTGTTTCTGGAGATTTCTTCTAATGCCCCTTTCAGTCCCAAAGATGGTCTGTGTGGTCTGGTGCTTGCCATTGCCTGAACCACGTCAGCAACTGCCAGGATTCTGGCTTCCATAAGAATCTGCTCCCCTGCCAGACCGAGCGGATAACCAGAACCGTCCATCCTTTCATGATGTTGCAGCACAATCTCCTGTATGGGCCAGGGGAAAGAAATTCCTTTCAGCATATTATAACCTTCCCGGCTATGAGTTTCTACCAGCTTCTTTTCCGCATCAGTCAGGGTAGTGGTCTTGGACAAAATCTCCTCCGGGATAGCCAGTTTGCCGATGTCGTGAACCATACCAGCCCAGTAAACGCCTTCTTCTGGAAACTTCATTTTTCTGGCTATAGAACGGGCAATGCCTGCGACCAGTCTCTGGTGCTGACCAATAGATGGGTCATGCATTTCCGCTGCCCTGGATAAAAGTTCCATAATACCCTGGAGGATGATATTCTGGTTTCTTGCGTGATTGTCTGCTACCTGTTTTTCTTCTTTTTCTTTAAGTGCGGTTTTAATGAAATTGCCAACTTGCGGCAGGTAAAAAGGTGTGATGATTTCAGAAATGCCCTGATGGAGAACATCAGATACCTGCCTGGCAAGGAATGATTCAGCATTTAACAGGACAGGCAGATAGGGATTCTGCTGGATAAGTTTTAAAATAGCAGGGTTTAAATTTTTTTCCTCATGATTCCAGGAGACAAGCACCAAATCTGGCTGGTAATTTCTGACTATTTCCTCCAGATTAGAAAACCAGCTGGCATTATAAATCTGGACTGAGAAACTGGTTTGCTGTAAGGATTTCTCCAGCTGTTCATTAGCTTGCCCCTTGCTGCTCAGTACAAGAACTCGAAGTTTTTTCAAACCGTACCTTTTCTTTAGCTCATATACCAAAACAAGTACTGTTTCTCCTGAATGGCTGTTTGCATAGTTCAGAAGTGTACGCTTCATTTTACCTTTTCATTATATTTATCGTCAATTTCAGGCGATTTGTTTAAAAGTTTACCTGCCCTGTCGCTGAAAAATGTGATGTATAATCTGCTTTACTCCCCTGTTTCGTAAAAAGGGGCAAGGGGAGATTTTGAAATCTCTCCTGCCTCTTCTCTTCCGAAAGGGAGAAACTGCAATGTAAATGCCCTTTGCCAGAGCGGAAAAATAAAAAAAAGGTGAAAGAGGAAATGGAAGCAGGTGTTGCGAAAGGGGCAAAAAAGTGGCGTAGGAGCAGCCAGGGAAGGATTCTATTGGATACTACTTTTTTAAATGTTGATACTGACGACAGAAAAGGCAGCAGTTGTCATCACAGAGGAAAACGCCCGGGTCCTGCTTTAAGACTTCTCTACCTAGCCGGTACATTTGTTTTGCCCTTATCACCTTGATTTCGCCATAACCTAAGTTTGTTTTCCGGATAACAAGTCCTGCCTGTAAAAGCTGCTGGTAAGCCTTTGATTTTTCACCGGGGATTTTGTAGAAGTCTCTATGTCCTGGCAGGTGCTGGGGAATGAGAACAGTTTCCGTAAAACCATTTTCTCTGAGGATGCGGCAGACAGCAGGCTGTAGATAGGGAAGATGGGCTTCAGTTTCCAGGAAGTGGAAAAAAGTAGTTGAGGCCAGGTCAGCACCAAACCAGACCATCTTACCATTGTAGTCCAGCAGTTTAGCGAAAGGACTGGTAGAACCAGCCGGTGGGTCTGTCTCCCGGTGCTGGCAGAGGCAGGCCTTAGCCAGAGGACCAATTCCTGCTACAGAATGGGTAGGATGAACGCTGCGGATAACTTCTTTTCTTTTTAATACTGTGGCAGGAATGGTTCCAGTCCAGACAGCTGTGTTTTTTTGCTGAAAAGGCTGGTACCTTGTTCCAGTCACTACCTCGCCGTTGAAGTAAAGATAAGGATAAGTAAAGGTTGGGAAAAGTACTGTGCCGGTACTACCCACAGCTTCTAAAAAGGCGTCAATGACAGTTTCTGCCCCTTTGTCTATGTGACCAAAAACAGAAAGACTGCTGTGGATTAGAAGTAAATCTCCTTTCCTGATACCACAATCCTGTAAAGCCCTGACAATATCTTTTCTGCTAATACTTTTCAGGTATTCTGTTTTCAGATATCCGTAGGTAGTCAGGTACTCCACTGCGGAAAGGTAAGAACGTATTTCTTTCTCTGTGAAATTTTTTTCTGTTTCCCATTGTGCTGTCTTGATTAGTTGCGCTAAACTGCGACAGCCATCCATCCAGGAAAGGATGCTGGCTAAAGGACCGTAGATAATATGCTGTGGCAGCAATTTCCTCTCTTCTTCAGGAATAAGAGCAAGGGAGAAAGGGAAACCCCGGGTTGCTCTGGCAGGGATGATGCTGCTGGCTTGTACCAGCAGCCTGCTTTTTTCCGCAGAATCTTTTTCCCCCGCACCAGCATCAGTTCTCCGGGAAATAATTTTTTCGGCTTTTTCTGAAAACTTATCCAGGTGATTTTCAACCTGAATCTGCGGCAGAAGACGCTGAAAGTCTTTCCATGTTTCTCGCTGCCTTTTAACCAGCCAGCGGAGGTAATCTGTGGACTTGCAGGAGACCATTTTCTTTATTTCTTTAATGGTTCTTTCTGATTGTCTCCGTATGAGGTCTTGCGCACATTTTTCTTCCAGGTTAAGCATCCGGGCTATCCAGGTGCCCTGGAAGGCTAAATACTGCCTGTATGTTTCCGGATGAATTATTTCCATGGTCTGAAAACTATTGTGGTGCAGCCGGTGTTCAGTCAGAACCCAGATGGTCCGGAGAGCCACAGTAGCATCGTTCAAAAGCATATCATCAGCGTAGGTTCCTGTTTTTTTCAGAACCGGATGAACCAGTGGTAGACACTTTGCAGGAAGATTGCTGACCATTTCTTCCATCAGGACATTACCGCAGAAGGGGACAGAGTAAGGAGCCAGGTGTATATTGACACCGCAATCTGAATGGCAGGGGAAACCATCAAGGTTTAAGGCGCCAACAGTTTTATTATCAAGGTAACCACCCTTTCTCTCTGCAAAGGCTGCAAAACCGTAAACCTCCAGACCGAAAACAAGCCGCAAGGTGAAACGTAAAGGTTTAAGTTTGCCTTTCTCCACCAGTTTTTGCAAACATTGAGCCAGACAAATGGCAGCAACTACTCCTGTAGCATTATCATCAGGTAATGGCTCGTAGAGGTGGGCTAAGAGGTAAAGTTCCCGGGAATCCTGGCCAGGTAAGATGCCGGTTACCAGGTCTATCTCCCCGCAAAACCTTTTCCCGTCACAGGTGGCTTTTGCCAGGACATTACCGCATTTGATAGCCTGTCTCAATCTGTCTCCTGTTCTGGGCGAAACAGAAAAACCAATGAAGGGTCTATCCTGCTGGTGTACATGCCAGTGGGCACCTTCAGTGCAGGCATTAACCCAGCCGATACCATCAGGTGTCAGGTACCGGTCAGTGACATAGGTATTCACCCAGCCACACGCTCCCAGGTCAAGCAATTTTTCTGTCAATGGCGCCACAGGCCTGGAATCAGGTTCCAGAACAACGAGGCAATTTTTCAAATCCTGACCGGAGAAAGCCTGCTGTTCGCTTACCAGACGCACATAAATTCCTTCTGGTGGTGTAGCAGTGGAACCCTTAATGAGATGAAAGGGATGCCTTTTGTAGTCGGCAACCACCGGGTCAGCAAAGGCAAGCGGGGAAGAGATAATTTCCAGCTTGCCACAGGACGCCTGCCAGGCTAAAGGACTTATTTTATCCTGATAAGCAGTCTTACCATCAGCCGGGAAAGAAATTTTTTCCACCCGCTTTAAACCAGCTTCCTTCATCATCCGGAAGGTAAAATCTGCAGCCTTTTTGTAAGCCTGGAAGGTTTGCCCTTGTTCCACCTGCCAGAGTTTTTCCACTTTCTTTAAAAGATTCTCCAGTGGTATCAACTCCAGAAAACACTGATAAATTTTTTCATCAGCATTCATTTCTTCGTTTCCTTTTTCTCCTGAGCGTACCAGCAAGGTTTCAGGGTAAGACTGCGAAGAAGTTTAGCCACAGCCTGGACAAAAAAGATTGTTCCCAAATCACGAATGTGGTAAGGCAAAGCGTCTGTGCCGTTTGGTGGCAGAACTTTCTCCAGGATGCAGCCGGTAAGGTTTCTGTCTGCCGGAGAAACAAACTGCATCTGGAAAAGATAGGTGCAGGCTTTTTCTATTTCTTCAGCAAAGATAGGTTTGCCTGAGGTTAAGTCAGTTTCTAACCAGAAAATAACAGCACAGGCTATACCTGAGGTAGCGTGGCCAAAACTGTCTGTGGTAAAGTTCAGGTAGGTATGCCGGAAAAGCCCGCCATCAGGCCTCATAGCTTTCCGGTACCAGTTTGCTGAACGCAGTGCGCAGGAAAGGTATTTTTTCTTTTTCGTCTGCCTGTACGCAGCCAAAAAAGGTCTTCCCCACCAGTAGGCATGCCTGGGATGGATACTACCGCGGCTACGGCTGGCAGGAGGATAATTTATCCAGTTGCCAGGCGGGTCTTCGTCCTGAAGAAGTCTTTCTGCTGTTTCCAGAAAAATCCGCAGGTAAATTTTTTTACCGGTGAGGTGATACATCTTCAAAAAAATGGCGTCATCAAGAAGAGGCCTGCCTTTTACCCTGAAAAACGAAGGCAGAAAAGATTTTTTTACCGGGTCGTAGCAGTCCAGAAAAATTCCTTCTCCTGGAAGATACGCTTTTTTCGCTACCCGGTCAGCGGCTTTCACTGCAGCTTCTAAGTATTTCCTCTCCCCGGTAAGTTGAGAGAAGTATAACCACCCATCCAGTGCTTCCAGAATAGCAGAGGTATTAACTTTATCCGGGGCATCCTCATAAGCCAGGAGTAATCCCTCGTCTGCACCTTCCTGGACTGTGGCTGAGAGAAGAAAGTCAGCCCCCAGTCTGGCAGAGTTGAGGAGGCAGTTAGTATTCAGAAATGGCTGGGCCAGGCAGAGGGTTTTCACTGCCTGGCCGGTGTGCCAGACCGGGCAGAAAAACCACCACTTTCTTTCTGCTGGTCGGTATTCACCTTTCAGGCAACCTTTCCAGAAGGTGTGTTTATGCCTGGCTGAGATACCGGGGGGCAACTGCCTGGTTTTCACCTGGGCGATATCTGTTATCCAGAAACAGGCGAGTTCCAGGTGCTTTTTAATTTTTTCCCTGAACATTTGGTAAACCATTTTAATCTTTCCCGGTAAAGACTGCAAATTTCTTTTGTAATGCCGCAGGACCTTTGGAATTGACAAAAAAAGTGTGGTTACATCTTCTAAAAAGGGGGATCTATGGATGTAGAAAAATTATTGCGTGCAGAAAAGGAAGGATTTACTTTGATTGAACTTCTGGTGGTGGCGATTATTGCTATTCTGGCAGCACTTCTTTTGCCAGCATTGTCCAAAGCCAGGGAAAGAGCCAGGCAGTCAGTTTGTATGAACAGTCTCAAGTAAATCGGTCTGGGTGTAGCCATGTATGTTCAGGACTATGAGGTTTTTCCTCCTGCTGGCAATCCGCGACCTGGTACTCCTTTGCAGTTTAACTGGCCGCCGTGGTGGAGTCAGAAAGATAGCGCTCTTTATCCTTATATCAGAAATGAGAAGCTGACAACTTACGGTTGTCCCACTAAAGCCAGGATGAACGGGGAATCTTTCGCTGCCAATCGGTTCGCTTTCATTGTCTATGCTGACCAGACGCCGTGGTTGAAACCAGAAAGATTAAGGGTTCCTCATCGATTTATTTTGGTTTCTGATGCTGCACGGATTGGCTGGGGATGGAATTATTACGATTACTCCCAGCCTTCTTATATCGGTTTATGGCACAACAACGGCTGCAATATTCTTTTTGCTGATTACCATGTGGAATACTTCACCAATATTGAACAGGTTATCCGCAGCAGATATAATCCAGCCTACATCAAACTTCTCTGGATGGTTCCGGTTTACAACAGGCCTGATTTAGTGGAGACTAACTGGTGAGTTTTTTGCTTCAGCAGCCCTGAGTGCCGGAGAAAACAGCAGTATCTAAAAGGGTGGTGGAGGGCAGCGGTGAAAAAAAGTTTTTTCCTCGCCAGTATATTTTTTGCAATTGTAGTTTTCACTGCTGGAGCTGAACTCATGAAACCGAAACAAGCAGTTATCCCCTTTGTCCCTGAAATTGTTCTTCTTGATGGTGAAATTTCCGAATCTGTCTGGAAAAAAGCAACAGTTTTAGAAGATTTTTATCTGGTCGGGGCAGGCAAGCAACAGAAGCCTTCCCTCGCCAGTCAGCAAACCAGGGTTCAGGTTTTCTATAATGCGGAAGCACTTTTCTTTGCTGTTACTTCCCTGGAATCTCAGGTGGAAAAAATTAACCGTGGAGTTCCCGGAGAAGAAGGCTACGGCGATGCTCCCTTAGAATGGTCTGGTGATTTAATAGAGATTTTTGTCCAGCCTCTGGAAAGCGGGGTTGTTTATCATCTGGCTTTTAATCCTAATGGTGCCAGATGGGATAGTTCCACTGCCAGCAGTGTCTCCTGGAATGGCGACTGGCAGGTAGCCACAAAAGTAACTGAAGAGGGCTGGACAGCAGAAGTCCGTCTTCCTTTTGCCTGCCTTAGCGAGAAAGGAAGTTTTGCTGGAACACCCAATCCTGGTGATGTCTGGAAAGTAAACATCTGCCGGGCAGAAAGACCTTTCTCTGAGTTCAGCACCTGGAGTTACACTCCCACCCTTTTTGCCAACCGGGCTGGTTTTGGTTCTTTTCTTTTTCCCGGAAGAAATTCTCTGGATCCAAAAGTGAAGGTTATTACTCCTGGTTCTTTGCTGGCTGGAAAAACAGAATGGGTGATGGAGATAAACAATCCGGCTCCAGAAGATGTTCAGGTGGAAGTTGCCTTACGTCTTGCCCGGCCGGAGGCGAAACCACCGGTGGCAGAGGTAACGGCTATCTCTGACAGATTTCTTCTACCAGGTAAAAATCAAACGGTAGTGAAAAAATTTCCTTACCAGGTTGATAACGAAGGACTGCATGTACTGACTTGCTCAATTTCTCTGCCTTCTCTTTCTGAGACTATTTACCGGGGGTCAGTCGCTTTTCATATCTTCCCGGTGAAAAGAAAGTTGGAGGAGTTTAAAAAATGGAGCGAAGAAATTAATAGTACTCTAAAGAACTTGAGGACGGAAGAGCCTTACTGGAAAAAGATACTGACGCAGTGGCAGACTATAGAAGATAACATGAAAAAGATTGAAGTGGCGGTGAAAAAAACAGGCCTTAACCAGGAAAACGTAGGTAAGACCGTCTCTCTGGAGAAAGACCTCACTGATTTCAGGGTTGTTTACTCCCAGCGGATACTGCCGGTTGTGTGGTTGGAGAGACAGAAGCAGAAGGGCCTTAAACTGGCAGTGGCAGAAGTGCCGGCCAGTGTAAAGATATTCCGGGACGAACCATTGTGTGGTAGACTAACCAGCCAGATAGAAGTTTCCCTCGCCAGGGGGGAATTTGAAAGCAGACAACTGGTTCTTCTGCCAGTGGGAAAAATTTCCAGTCCGGTAACACTGAAAGTGGACAATCTCATTTCTTCACAGGGAAATATTTTCTCCGGGGAAAATGTTTTCTTCCACAGGGTAGGATACATCAAAATAAAGCCAGCGCCGGTGGGTACCAGAGGAGGGTACTGGCCAGACCCGCTTTATCCTGATAAGAGAGTGGAACTCGGCTCTGAACTGGAAGTTGTTCTGCTGACAGTTTATGCTGAACGCCACCAGGAACCAGGAAATTACCAGGGAATCATTTTCTTTATTGACCAGGAAGGCAGACAGGTTCAAAAATTAGAGTTAACTGTGGAAGTTTTTCCTTTTTCCTTACCGGAACGGTCGCCCTTCAGGATGGACTTCTGGTTTTCTGAACACCATATTAATGCTATTTATGGAAGAGAGTTATCCCCGGATTTTTTCCAGTCCTGTATGAAGGTCATGGGTCCGTACCGGTTTGCGGCTTATCCGGGACTGGCAACAGTGATGCGTCGACTCGTGATTTACCTTGAAGATGATGGCGACTTAAGTTTTGATTTTACTAAACTGGAACCATACCTGAAGGCAGCGGTAGACAGTGGCCTTAACTTCATCAATATTTCCTTTACCAATCATTACCCTGGTTTAGTAAGCAACTTTCAAAAAGTTACTGCCATCAGAAGAAAGACAGGGGAGAAAGTAACTATCGTGGTTGATTATCCGGAGAAACTGGCTGAGAAGTTTCTGCAGGAGGTAACGGCATATGTCCTGGGAAAGGGATGGTTTACCCGGAATGATATTTACTGTGACATCATAGATGAGCCGTGGACAGAACCCAGCCGTGAGATTTTGAAAAAGGCAGCTGTTTCTGTGCGCAGAGCAGTGCCGTTTGCCAGAATTTACGGGGCCGGTACTTACAAGGCTATGGGTGTGGACGGCTATATTGACACCTGGGTGCCACAATTGAGGCAGTTCAAACCTGAGGATTATACAGAGAAGGATGAGGTCTGGCTTTACCAGTGTCTTTACAAAGTTCCTTTTCCCACTTTTACCCTTAACCGTCCTGCTGTTGAGGTAAGAACCCAGTTCTGGATTTGCTGGAAATACCGGGTGAAAGGTTTTCTTTACTGGTCCAGTATCTACTGGGGAACTTCTGAGAATTACAGCCGTATCAAGCAGCGTCCGGAGAAAGATTTCTTCGTCCACCCGGAATGGCCAGTTCCTTTTGATGGTTCAAACTATGTCGGTGATGCTTTGTTTTTCTATCCGACACCTGAAGGTTTAATCCCCAGTCTCAGGGCGGTTAATATCCGGGATGGTGTAGAAGACTGGGAGTACCTGTATGTTTTAAAGAAGACATTGGAGATGCTGGAAAAATCCGGCGTAAGTATTCCCGAGGAATGGAAAAAAGAAAGCACACAACTGCTGAATGTGCCTGAAGAAGTTGTCCTTTCTCCCAGAAGTTTTACTGATTGCCCGGAGCTGATTGAAAACACAAGAACAAGGGTGGCTTTGCTCATCATCCGGATGCAGGAATTGCTGAAATCAGAGATGAAACTTAAACAAAGATAGAACCAGGAAGCAAAAACGGAGGGTAACATGAAAAGATTTCTGTTGACTGTATGTTTTCTGGGCTTTTGCTGGCAGTTTAACCTGGCGGCAGAGGAAGGTAAAGGTGTACCAAAGTTAATTCTCAGGATTGATTTTGAAGACCCTATCAGCGGGAACGGTTCTAATGTTTTTGATACCTCTATTCCCGGAGAAGAAACAAAGTGGGGTAAAACGGCAGGGATAGTAGCTTACACGGCGATGGCTAAGGAGGGAAAAGCCTGGAAGCCTGAGCATCGGGTAGCAGGAAAGAGCGGGTATGCTTATTTTTTTGGTGGTGATGAGGAGAAAAGGTATATAACCATCCCCTATTCAGAAACATTGGAACCGGGGAAAGATGACTTTTCTTTAAGCCTCTGGATAAAGACGGTAGCAGAAGAAGGATACCTTGTTCTGAAAACAACTACCGCTCCCTACTGGGTAGTTCATCTCAGTAAAGGTAAACCACGACTGATGCTTAACGATGGTACCGGTCCGACTATGGTTCTGGCTGGTAAGAAAGAAGTTAATGATGGAAACTGGCATCATCTTGTCCTTACAGTGAAAAGCAATCAGGCTCTAAGATTTTTTGTTGACGGAAAAATGGATGCTGAATCTGCTCTCGGGAAATTAGGTGATATGACGAAGAAAGCAGCTATCGGTATTGGCGGGTACGGTTATGCTTCCGGGTATTTTCAGGGAAGCATTGATTCTTTCCGTCTTTACCGGGGGGCTTTAAGCAGTGAGGAAATAGTTAAAATTTTTAACGAAGGATAACTGTTGCAGAGAAAGTATTTTTCAGGACATGTCTGGCAGATAGCCTGACTGCAGCCTGAAGAATTCTGCCATCATTTCCCGGCATCGTTTTTCGCTGTCCACTGTTGGTTCCAGAAGAAGAGCCTGTAGCAGCAGTTTTTTTGATTTTTCAGCGTAGGCCGTAATGAGAAGTTGCTGGATGTCAATTTGCAGACGACAAAGGCAAGCAATTTGCTCTGGCAGGCTGCCAGTTTTTTCCGGATGGATTCCGTCTTTATCCACCCGGGCAGGAACTTCCACAATAGATTCTTCTGGCAGGTTACTGATAGAGAGATTTTCGTTGGGCAGATTGACACTGATTTCCCGCTGGCCAAGGTCAAATTCAATTCCTGTGATAATGGAGACAGCATTTTCCCGGGTAGGGCTGGCAAGTTCTCTCAGCAATGTTTCATCTCCTGAGACTGCTTTTCGTATCTGTTCTCGCAGGGATAAACCTCTGGAGTTCTCTTTTTCAGGAGGGTAAGCCAGTTGCTGCAGCCCATATCGGGGACCACAGATTTCATAAGCAAAGCCAAAGTACTCTCCAATATGACTGTCGGCTGGAAATGGTAAAAGGCCGTAGGTATGAAAAGCGAAATTTGCCAGTGGTGGTAAAAGGTTCGGATTTTCCACCACTTTTTTTCTGAGAGAAGGATAAAGGTCCTCACCCGTTTCCCTGTGCCGCAGAGAAACAACCCAGTGAAAATGGTTAAGACCAGCCACTGTGATTTCTACATTTTCTTCTTCCAGTCCGAGGATTTTAGCAACCTGCTGCAGAGTTGTTCCTGGCCCGTGACAGAGCCCGGCTGCTTTAATCCTGGTAAGTCTGTGGATACCAAGGCACACCCTGCTTTCTGGATTGGTAAAATTCAAAAGTAAAGCATCAGGGCAGAGTTCTTCCATGTCCTGACAGATAGGCAGCATCAGGTGCAGACTGCGCAGGGTATGAAAGGCTGCCCCGGGACCACCGTTTTCTCCGTAAATGTGTTGGAAACCAAAGCACAGAGGAAGATAAAAATCCTGGCACCAGAAATGATAGCGCTTTACGGCTACAGAGGTGATGACATAATCTGCTCCTTTCAGAGCAACTCTTCTGCTGGTGGTTGCTTCCAGCGAGATTTTCCGATGATAGTAGTCCTTCAGACGGGAAGCAAACATGGACATCAGTTCTAAGCCTGTCTGGTCCACATCTACCAAAACGAGAGTGGTTTGCAGTTTTTCTAATTGCTGGCAACTGAGGATATCAGCAATGATTCCCCGACCAAAACTGGCACTTCCGGCTCCGATAAGAACGATTTTGACTTTCCTGTTCATTTTTTCTCCTGTTGCACTCCTGACAAGCCTGTTATACACTAAGGTTGAAAATCTTACGGGCAGTTTAACACAGGAGGAGAGAAATGAAAAGAATGCTGTTCCTTCTACTGTTATTCCCGTTAGCAGCCCGATCGCAGGTTCTCTTTTATGCTGGTTTTGAAGGTCAGAGTGAAGCTTACAGCCCTGATTGTATTCTTGTCAACACCTTCACCAGTAAGGGTGGACCTTTGACTGTCTTTGTCTATGAGGAAGGAGTGGTAGGTAAGGCGGCAAGGTTTACCTGGTACAACGGTTACCCTGGTTTAGCGTATCCTGCCGTGTCTAATTACTCTCCAGAAATTGGTAGCCTTTCCTTCTGGGTGAGACAGACCGGACCCTTTTTCCTTAACAGATATTATCCGAAAATCTGGGTTCTGGGTTCTGGACAACGTTATGAGATTGAGGAACATCCTTTAGTGCTGGTGCCTTTGAATGATGAAAGGATGCAAAAAATCTCAGACGCAAAATGGCATCATGTGGTTATCACCTGGAATCTTACCGGTAGAAGAAGGAAACAATACTTAGACGGGGAACTGATAGCGGAAGGAGAATACAGTCGTCCTTACCAGCCAGATTTACTTGTTTTTGGCTACAGACTTGTCGGTGTGCTGGATGAGATAGCGGTCCTGAAGAAGGAGCTGGAAGAAAAAGAGGTAAAGGCTGTTTATCTGGCTTATCAGGAAGGGAAAAGGGTTTTCTCCCTTCCACGTCCCCAGCAGAGGGAATACCCGGCACTCCCCCTGACTATCAGCCATCTGCCTGACAGCCGACCGCAGTTACCTTCTGGTGCTAACTGGGATTTAAAACCAGCAGCAGATAACGGGAAGCGGGTGCTTTATTATCTTGATGGTATCTGGAGGTTTCAGCCTGCTTTGATAGAAAAGAAAGGGAAAGAGATTATCAATCCCGGTTTCTTTGGTTCAGACTGGGCTTACATCAGTGTGCCTGGATTTTGGAAAAGCCGCAACGGGGTGAAAGACAGGGATAATAAAGTTCTTTCAGACTGGAAAGGGATTCCCTGGGAGAAAATTTTTAGTGTCTGGTACGAGAGAGATTTTTCCCTGCCTCCGAAGTACAAAGGGAGTCAGGTTATGCTCATTTTTCCGCAGCTGGCTGGTAATGCTGAAATTTATCTCAACAGTCAACATCTTTTCACTTCTCAGTTTAGCGGCGAAGTCCAGGTTAATCTAACAGAGCATCTTCTCTGGGAAGGAAGTAACCGGCTGACAGTTCTTTCTGGAATACCCTGTGTTCCGGAAATGGATGTCAATGGTATCAGTCGTACTCCCTTTATAGAGATAAGAAGTACCCGCAGTTTCGACCTGGGCAGTCCTGTTTTCTGTCCTTCTGTACGGACCGGTAGTGTGAAGGTAATTTTCCCTGTGGAAAACTTTACTTACAAAGATCTGGACCTTGTTGTTTCAGCAAATGTTTTCAGTTATCAGGACAGTAAGTTAGTAAAGACATTACCCGGTGTGCCGCTAAAAGTGGAGAAGTTGTTCCGCGGGGAAAAGAATATTGTCTTTCCTGTGGAGGGGCTGAAATGCTGGTCACCGGAAGAACCTGTTCTTTATAAACTGGTGCTGGAAGTAAAGCAAGGGGGAAAGACAGTGGATATCACCTGGCCTGAAGTTTTCGGTTATCGTGAAATCTGGGTAGAGAAAGGGACAATTTTTCTTAACGGCATAAAACTTTCCATCAGGGGTAAGTCGCACAATTATCTCTCTTCCTATGGTTTTTCCAGAGAAGAAATCCGGCAGTTGAAACTTACCGGTCAAAACGCAGACAGAACCCTTTCTCCTGTTTTTCCTTACATTGACACTCTCCAGATAACAGATGAAGAAGGATGGCTGGTTTTTTTCCAGGCACCGGGGATTGTCCCGGATTTAGAAGCTGCCAGGTACGAGTGGAAAAATCTATTGAAGAATGTCGGGAATCATCCTTCTGTGGTTGCCTGGCAGTGGTCAGGTAATGGTTATCTCAATGGTCCGCACGGTCATCCCATGCAGATTGGAGGAGTTATTCCAGAAGAAGTTATCCGGCAGGATGAAAACTATGTCCGGGCAAGAAAAGTAAAAGAACTGGATCCCACGGGAAGACCGGTCTTTTATTACCGGCTGGGCACAGGAGGTGATTTCCGGGGTATTATGACCACGCTTGGTTTTGGCACGCCTTTACAGGAGGCAGAAGAATGGGTTAGTTACTGGGCAAAAGCAAGGCAGGACCCGCTGGTGCCGACAGAAATGCAGGTTTATCCCATTCACCACGAAGGTTTTCTCTGGCAGAAAGGGAGCAAAGAAATTGTCCTTTTAGAACACCATGCACGGTTTTTTGGAGATCTGGCTTACCAGAAACTGACAAGCCAGCACCTGGAAAGTTATGCTGCAGCTGATAAAGGTGTCAGTCTGTGGCTGGGACCGGACAGTGAATATAAAAATGATATTTACTCTCTGACTTACAGTCGGCTTCTTCCTTCCTGGAGAACTTACGGAGTTGGTGGTTACCTTTTCCACGTTTTTTTCAAAACCAGTGAGCTGTTTTCCCGGAACCAGCTTAACAAGTTTGGACAGACATTGAAACGGGTGAATTCGCCGGTGCTTTTTTACATTGGTGGGCCAAAAGCTGATTTTGTAAATAAGGAGCATAACTTCTGGATTGGAGAGAAAGTAGAGAAGTCTTTCATTACTGTGAACGATTCCTTCCATCCGTTGAAAGCCAGTATTAACTGGAAAGCAGTCACGGAAACCGGTGAAGTGTTAGGTGTTGGCATGGTTGATATTTCTGTACCAGCCGGCGGGATTGATTTCCAGCCAATTACACTACAGACAGAAAGCTGGAAAAAGAAAACAAAGGTGAATATTGAGGCGGAACTGACTGCGGAAAATTTTTTCTTAAGTGATAGTTTTCAGATTACTTTTTTCCCGCGCGAAGACAGGAAGATAAAGCAGGTAGTGGCTGTGGTTGACAGTACTGGTGAAACAGTAAGGGTTCTGGAAAAGATGGGTGTACCCTTGCAGATTTTTGATGAAAACACCATTGATGCCGGGCAGTGGACATGGCAGAAGTTTCCTTTATTGATTATCGGAAAGAACAGTTACCCCTATTTTGTTAAACTGTGTCAGAAGCATTTACCTTTCGGCGAAGCAGTGAAGGAAGGATTGAATGTTCTTATCCTGGAACAGACCTGTCGTCAGGTAGCTGGACTCACTGTAGAAAATGGTAATTTAAGACAGGTCTTTATCCGGGAGAGAAATTGTCCCCTGCTGCTCGGATTAGAAAACCAGGACCTGACTGACTGGCGTGGAGAAAGTTATCTGTTGCCAGCCTATCAATCCTGGCACCCGGAAAGTAACTTTCTTGGCGAAAGTGCCAGCAAACATGGCCAGTTGAATTCTTTTGGTCAGAGAAGATTCTGGCACTGGTCTAACAAGGGTATGGTGGCCACCTTCGCTTATGAGAAACCACAACTGGGTAACTTCCGGGTTTTGCTGGACTGCGGGTTTGATTTGCTTTATACTCCGCTGGTGGAAGTCCAGGAGGGCAAAGGACGTATACTTTTTAACCAGCTTGATTTAGTAGACCACTACGGGATAGAGCCTGTGGCTACGATACTTTTGCAACGGATGATTGAAAATTATCTCCAGCCGGTCAGTAAAAACTGGAGAAAACTTGGTTTTATTGGTGATGCCAGAGATAAAAATTTTCTGGAGCAACTCGGGGTTTGTTACCAGGAAAACTCTCTGGCTGATGTGGTTTACCTTAATCCGGGCTTTGCCGGGGAAAGTCTTTCCGCGGAGAAAATAGCCAGCTTTCTAAATGATGGCGGTATCCTCATTGTTACTTTAAAATCTGAAGCTGACTGTTTGAAGTTACCGGTGAAAATCAGACTGGAAAAAAGAAAGGTTAACATGGTGGAAGTGCCTGGTGATCCGGAGTTTGCAGGTCTGGGACCAGGTGATTTTTTCTATCGCAGCGCTGTGGAAACTCTACAGGTAGTTTCCGTGAGAGAAGAGCCGGTAAAAAACGGTCTGGCAGGAGTGATTCTCTGCGGCAAGGGGAAGATTATTTATCTGCAAATTACACCAGAAATCTTCGAGAGGATGTGGCAGAAAAGCAAGGTTTTCCGTATCTATTCCACAGTGCTGGCTAATCTGGGGATAGAAAACAAATTCTCTGTGGATACAGGTGCTATAAGTGGATATGGCATTCCGGAAGAGTGGCTTCCTGGATATAGTGTAGCCATAAAAAATCTGGAGCAAAGACCTATGTCCGGGAAGGGAAAATTTTATCTTTCTCCAGCACTTGATTTTGACCCGGACCAGCACCATGTCTGGTAAAGAAAAAATGAACCCGGAAATTATTTTTTACAGGTATAATCATGGCTACTGCGTTTTCAAACCATCTGCGGTCAAAGAAGAATACCGTGAGATGCAAGAAATTGGTGGTAAGGCAGTAGGGCTGAGTGTTACCACAGAAGATAAGGTCTATTTCAGCCTGGAACTCAAAAGGCATGTAGATTTGATTCACGCTTTCGGGATGCAGGCTATTTTTGTTTTTGGCCGCTGGGGAGGACTTTTTTCTGCAGCCAGTCTTAATTCTTCTTCCCGGGAAACTTTCAGGCATCCAGACTGGTGGAAGAAAGATCCCGCAGGCAATCCTCCCGGGCACATTGTCTGCTGTGTTAATAACCCGGAATTCAGGAAATACTTTTTCAGTCAGGCAGAGTATTTTTTTACCAGGTTACCCGTGGATGGTCTGATGATGGATGAACCGAAAGATTCTGACTGGCCATGTTACTGCCGGTACTGTCGCAATCTTGGTCCGCCTGAAGAAATTCATATTCCGACTTTAAGTGCTTTCCTGGGAGATGTAGCGAGTTTTTTTAAGAGTATCAGACCCGGGGGAAAGACCTATCTTTTCCATATGCCTGGTCAGAGTGAATCCTTCTACCGGGCTACGGCAGGTCAGGAAGGTATTGACTACCTTGGTGTAGACGGACCCTGTTGTGGACAGAAAAAAGCTACCGGTGAGGTTTTGACAAAAACGCCTTTGCTGGTCTCCATGGAAAAGGTTTTACCTATTGTAAGGCAGTATGGAAAAAAGACTGTGGTGGTACCGGAAAATTTTCTAATCCCTGAAGGTGAAGAAGCTACCTACCTGAAAAACCTCCGGTCTGTTCTGACTAAAAAACCAGATGCTGTAGTTTTTCATTACTATGGTTTTGGTAACCATAACCCTGATATTCTGATGCAAGGAATCAGAAAAGTTCTTACCATGGAAGAAAGGCCAGCCTCATGAGAAAAATAATTCTGGTATTGCTGGTTCTGGCAGGGACGACATTTTCCGCAGAAAGACGGTTACTGGAAGTGGAAGAATTTACCGGTCTGGTTCGTTATCCATATCATTACGAGAAAGCAACAGGCTGGTATGCCCGGGAAAGTAACTGCCGTTTTTATGGAGCGCCCGGGAAAGGTTACCATGCCCAGATTCACGAGAATGCCAGATTTTTAAAAATCAGTACAGCATTGCACCCGGAGTTACCTGCAGGTCAGTATAAAGTGTTTCTGCGGGTTTGCGGGAATAGCTGGCATGATAAAGACAATATTGTGGAAGTGGGGCTAGGGGAACAAAAACTGAGATTTTCCTGGCAGCACAGGAGAAAATTTGAATGGTTGCCTGGCCAGGTTTTTTCCGTTTCCCAGCCGATAGAAAAAGTTACTCTCACAGCGATACAATTTGGAGGAAAGGGATTCCGTCAGCTTTACGAAACCAGTCTGAGAACCCTGGCGGTAGATACGATTTATATCACTTCTGACTTAGGTGAGACTACCGGTCCCACTGTGGAAGGAAGTCTTCTGGTGGAAGCTGGAAGAGATGCACCGGGAGAAATTTTATCCGGAAAAGAAACAACTACCTACCGGAAGGTGAAACAGGCAGAGTCACCTGAACCAGTGGTAAGTCCGCGGGTGCAAATGCTGAGATTACAATCCTATGACGGGCGAAGGAATATCTGGCCGAATTCCTCCTTTGAGATTGGTGGAAATGATGGCTGGGCATCTGTCAGTATGAATAACCTCCAGGTTCATATCTTTGATGAAAGAGACCATATCCCGGGGCAGAGTTACCATGGACAGTACTGTCTGAGAATACCAGCTGGAAGTTGCGGAACCAGTCGTCCTCTGTATCTGGAAAAGCCTGGTCAGTACACCTTTTCCGTGGCGATTAGAGGTCAGGAAAAAGCTGAGGCTAAGGTTTTACTGGTATCCTGCCAGAAGGATGCATCAGGAAAACTGGTGCTTTTAGATAAACAGGGGAAATGGCAGACCCTGGCTAAGATGTCTGTGCCATTGAGTTTACAATGGCAAAGAGTAAGCTGTGTTGCCGAGTTGCCTGCGGGATTACTTGCATTAAGGGTAGAATCTGCGGTGGATTGTTTCCTGGATGCAGTTATGCTGGAACCAGGGGAAAAGATGACTGATTATCAGCCGCGGGCTTTAGTGGAAGCAGGTTTAACCACAGGGAAGATGGGTGACATTATTTACGATGACGGTCCTATCAAACTGATAGCCTGGGCAAACAATAGTGGTGCGGAAAAAGCTGACATTAACTTGAAATACGACATGGTGGATGTGAGAGAAAAAGTTGTGGGAGAAGGCAGAATAAAACTTTCTGTGCCTGCTCACACCACTATTAGCCAGGAAGTAATCATCAGCCAGGAGCCAGTTCGTGGTCTTTTCAGCATCTTCTACCACGTGGAAGGACATGCTTATCCTGAAGGAGAGCTTATCCTCAGTGTTTTACCAGAAATCTTACCAAAAAACCCCGGACATGCTCTGGCCTCTAATATGGATAATGTGGAGGAAGTCTTTCGTCTTATGAGCCGCATGGGACACAGGTGGCAACTTTACTGCAAAACCTCCAGGCAGACAAGTGCAGAAGGTATCAACCCGGATAAGGAAACCTGGAACTGGCAACCAGCAAAAGAGACAAAACTTCTGCCTGAGTCCTTCGGGTTGAAGTACCTGCCATGTCTCTGGCCAACAAGACTACCAAAACATCTGACTGACATTGCTGCTTCTGAAACAGAGGCGGTAGGTAAGGGACTGAGGGATGTTGTGCGCAGCACACAGACCAGCCGCATCCCGGCCATGCCTGACTTAAAGAACTGGAGTTTTTACTGCCAGCAGTTAGGCAGGAATCTTCCGGAGATACAATGGTGGAACATAGAAGATGAAACAGAACTTTACTACACGCCGAAAGAATTTGCCAGAATTGTAAAAAGCACAGTTTCCGGTTTTGCGGGAAGTGGTAGACAGGTACGGCTAAGTTTAAGTTGCACTCCTGATTATACAGAGGATTTGATAGCAGAATTAGGCAGGGTGCCTTTCCATGCTTTTGGTGGTTCCAGTTACAACATGGAGTACTGGGACAGCGTTAAAGTCAGGGGTTTACAACGTCGTTACGGGTTACCCTGGTACTGTATTGGTGTTGGCTGGGATAATCAACCGCAGATGTATCACAGTTTTCCTACCTATCAACCTGTTTATGCTTCAGCAGCAAGGACAGCCCGGGAGATGGTTTTTCTCTCTCTCGTGCAGGATGCCAGAATTATTGGACATTACACAGGACGCATCTGGCAGAGAAACGGTCTTTTTAACACGGATTTTCCGCTCATGGATTACACAGGTGTACCCTTACCTCATGGTTTCAGCTACAGTTGTGTTGGTCTTCTTCTGGCAAATGCAGAGCCAGTGGAGGATATTTATTTAGAAAAACTGGACACTATGATTTTTGTTTACCGGCAGAACAACCGTCTGGGCGCAGTCACCTGGGCGAATAATACTCCTAACCTGGATATTCACTGGAAAACCTGGCCAAAAAACATCAGGAATTTTACGGTGCCTGCTGAAATAGATGTGCTGGACATGTATGGAAACCCTGTCAGGGAGACAAAGATAGAGAGAGGAAAAACTATGGTGGATTTAGGTGAAGAACCGTATTTCTTTTTGAACCGGTCCATGAAAGAAGAAGAATTCATAACTGCTTTAAAAAATGCCACAGCGGCTTTGCCAGAGGTGGAGATGCGACTGGTCTTTTTACCTGGACAAAAGGAAAAGGTTGATTTGGGGGTCTGGATAGCAAATCATACTGATAAGGTAATCTCTGATATCAAACTTGACGCTCTTTTTCCGCCTGACCGTATGGTAAGCAAAACAGACTGGATATTAAAGGAAAGGACAGGGCAGGTAGCTTCTTTTATCAGCCCGGGCAAGGCTGTCTTTGGTCGTTTCCCTACAACCATTTCCCTGGAATATCCGGTGGAAAACGCTACCTTTACTGTCTGGCTAAACGTCGGTGAAAAAGAGATACCATGGTATGAACGTTGCTGGTTGACTGTGGCTAAACGGGTGAAAAGTAAACCTGGACAGGGAATTGATTGGTCCGGGGTTCAACCGGCCTGGATTTATACCACCTTTTCCTGGGGACGTTTTGGCCGTTCTTTCCCACAGATTGTTTCTGGAGCTGAGAACATGAAATATGCTTTCCGGAATGATGGACGTGTGGCTTTAAGGGCAGGATATGATGAGGAGAGATTGTATCTTCAGTTTCAGGTAGAGGATGACTCCCTTGTTTTTCAAGGCGAAGGAAAAGAGCGCGACTTTTTTCAGTTAAAGTTTAAGAAAAATTTGATAGCAGATTTTCAAGCGGAAATGAAGCCTGATGTAATCGGTTATATTTTCCCGGAGAGTAACGGTAAGGTAAAAATCTCCGGGCTTTCTGGGGCAAGAGGGAAAATGTGGAGGCAGAACCAGGAAGTTTACATTCTGGAAATTTCCCTGCCTCTGGCGGAAGTAATTCCTGGAGCATGGAAAACCAATCAGGCAATTGGTTTTGACTTTCTCTGGAATGATGCTGACAGGGAAGAGGAAAAAATCTACTGCACATTGCTGCGCTGGGCAGGTGGCTGCAGAACGTTCGGTCAGCTATTTTTCAGCCAGTAGTAAAATTTACCGTAAAACAGCATATCCCCACCGGGCACCACCAGCCCAGTGCATGGTACCTGTCTCTTTCTTGCCGTTTTCCACATCCACATCTGTCCAGAACAAATCAAAGTTGATAATCTGACCGGCAAAAGGAGTAACTCTTAGAAGCTTCCAGGGGATACTTATTTCCAGGGTTGTCATTTTATCAACAGTCTGGCAGGCTACCGGCACCGTAGAGGAAAGTTTTCCCTCCGCAGAAGCAAGTTTACCTGACCAGTTTCCTTCAGACAGATGTATCAGGTTAACAGTAAAGACTTCCCCGGAAGAAGAAACCAGAAGTTTCAGGCTTTCTCCAGAACCAGGCAGTACTTGCTCATCTTCCACTCTTATCCCTGCCAGAAGAAAAGTTTTATCCCAGCCCAGCCAGAAAGCCACCCGGCTATCCAGAGTGTAGGAGGGATAACCAAAACTTCCTTCTCCCTCTAAAAACTGATACCAGCGGTAAGAGAAATTCCAGTGTCGCTGATAGGAAATCCAGGCTGCGGGAAGATTTTCCCATTCCGTCAGTTTTCCCTCCAGCTGGAAACTGGTAAGAGGAAAAACCGGGATTATCCACAGGTAGTTATCACAAGCAGTTTCCAGTTGATTACTCTTAAGGTTACACCGGAAAACAGCAGCCTCCAGGGGAAAATCAGCTTGATAGGCTGAAGGAACAAAAACAGAAGTTGATTTTCCCGCAGGCAGAACAGGGATGGTTACAACCCGGGGTGCCACCCAGCACCCGGATGTAGAAAGAGGGCAATTAACAGAAGTAACTGGTTGCGGATAACGGAAGTCAGCAAGTATTTTTTCCAGCTTTTTAGAAGAGTTATTAATTAGTGTCATTTTCAGTTGAATCTTTCCCCTGGTATCAGATACAGGGAAAAGACTTACCTGGACGGGTTCCTTATCCACTTTTGCTGTCTGCAAGATGGAAATAAAATCTTTCTCTGACAGATTTTTGTTCTGAAAAAAAACTGGTTCCTCATCCACATCAAAAGATAACCAGTTCTTCCCCTTTTTCACGCCGGACAGTTTATTCCAGTACATATCAAGAATTTCCATGCTTTCCGGTGGACATTCCAGTCTTACATTTTTTAACTGGCGTCTGGCTGGTTTCCAGTGCATATCATTTTCTGCAGTATTGGTACTCCAGGTAACTGCGTAAATCTTTCCATTTTTTCGGAAGAGGAAGACCAGCCGGTCTGTAGTACCTAATTTTACCTCCCCAAGACTTTCCGCATCAGCCAGCAGGGTTCCCAGGCAGCCAAAAGTTGCGCCCCAGGGGTATGGTGTACCGTCATAGTCACACAAAGGTTTATTAAGACCAAGGTGGGCACCATTGTTTCGCAGAATGCCAGCATAATGACCTGAGATATCCAGGTCAGAAACAAGGGACTGGTAAACAAGTAACCTTGCCATCCACGCAGCCTTAAAATACGGGGGTTGAAAAGTGTAAAGAGTGTGGTACATGGTATTTTCTGGTGGACGGCCGCCCACACCAAAAGAGACAACAGCTTTACCATACCTTTCCTTCAACCTTCTCAGGTACTGTGCCTCATGATAGTAATAATCAAAAAAGGAACCGCCTAAGAAATCAATTTTCTCTGGTGAGACATAACGAAAAAGTTCTTCTGTAAACTCAGGTGCCGCACTTAAACCGACCTTAATCTCAGGTACTCTTTCGTGTACTCCATCACAGGTAGCTGAAACTACAGCGGCATAGTAATCAGGAGTCCAGCTACACTCAGCCTCATCATCAATGCACCAGTGCTTGATTGTTTTCTGGTAATGGCTGGCAATGGTGCCCACATATTCCTTCCATAAATCAATCTTTGGTCGAAACTGCATTGGTGCTCCGCGGACTGTCCGGTAAAGGCCAGGTTGTTCCAGTGGCTCCTGCATAAAAACAGGAATACGATGTGGCCAGAAACAGGGCAGAAGGTTCATCCCGAACTTACCAGGGATAACGACCTTTTCGTCCACCCAGTTCCATTTATCCGGGGCTGGATGTGCCCCTTCACTGGCAGAGGCAATCTCTCTGGTTTTGCAGGTGAGAACCCATTTCAAGCCCAGTCTGGACTGAACGTCAATTTCAGCTGGAGAAAGAGAAATATTTGCTCCCAGCTGGTGTCTGGTGCTTTCTTTTGCAGGCTCCGGCATAACCACGTAAACAGTTTCTCCTTCTGGAAAACTTCTTCCCTCTACGGAAAACATGACAGAGAAAATACCTCTCAATGGCGGAAGTATTTCTGCATCAGTAGAAAGAGTTTCTCCTGGTTTGATACTTACAGGCTCGGTCTTACCCTGAGAGACAATCTTTTCGCGCACATCCCTGAGCTGGTAAAAAAGACTAACCTTTTTTGGTTTCTGGCTGCTATTATGCCACCAGAGAATAAGCTTGCACTCCTGCTCATAAATAATGTTACCGGGGCAGTCTGTCCTCAGTGCTCCTTCCAGTTCTGCTCTTGGTGCATAACTGGTTGCCTTTCCCCCTTTCTCTAACTGGATGGCATCCAAGAAAAATTCATCACCGGAAAAGCTCAGGTAGTACCACCCTTTTTCCAACTGAGCTGTAACTTCTGTTCGTTGCCACTGACTGGAGACTTCAGCCTTTCCTTTGATAATCGGTTTTGTGTTAATTACATTATTCTTCCAGGAAGAATCATCAACCACCTGTTTCAGAGTAAACTGGATGCTGGTTTTTTTCTGTGCCCGGGCGTAGAAGGAAAGTGTATAAATACCGGATTCCTGGAGAAAATAAGGACGGCTGAAAGGTTCAATACCAGCAGGAAGCTTCAGGCAATAATGGCCATGGAAAGGATTTTCTGAAGATAAATCTCTCTGACTGAAAACATATGGCTGGGCAGAAGCCCAGCCATCATTCATACCTAATTCAAAAGAAGAATTTGGCCAGAGGTTTACTCTACCGTCATAACTTTTAAAAACTATGGGGAAAACCTTAGTTTGTTCTGCGGGACAGGGGGTCTCATACTGCTGGTCTGAGTGATATGCAGCTCTTTCCGGAATCTGGTTTTCTTTCCAGCCAGCTCTAAGGGCAATCTCAATGAAGTAATCAGGAGGCTGTTTTTCCTGCAGATTATCTGTCAGGTAAATGGTGTCTATCCAGATAGTTTTGGCCAGAGGTTCTGTGAGCCCTCCGTAACCCCGTCCGCCAAACTGCATCACCTCAAACGATATTTCCCGGATTGGTTCATTGATACTTACCGGAAGCAGCGGTTGCCAGACAAATCTTTTTCTCCCGGTTAACCAGCTAAAAGTGACAGATTGTTGCCCCAGATTAATTTTGACTGCTGTTTCCTTTTCTGCTGAAATTGGGCCAATGGTGCGGATGGAAATCAGGTATTTGCCTGCTGGTAACACTTCTGGTAAGGAAATAGTAGCTTTCTTTTCTCTGGCGTTTTCGTGAATAGCCGCACACCAGGATCTGCCAGGTGCTGCCCAGGTTCTGGTATTGGCTTCCCGGCTGTACCAGGTGGGGCAGTCCTCTTTGTCATAAGGGTAACGGGGAAGGTTTCTGGCTTCTTCTGCTTCTAAATAAAGACGGAACCCATAAGAAGTTTCCACCAGAAATAAGAAACTGCCCAGAACTAAGAACCCAGCCAGAATTGTCTTTTTTTTCATTTATCCCCCTTCATTTGTGTCAGGCATAAAATTACCATAGATTACAGACCATTGACAAACACAGACATTTATGTTTTCATATAAACAAAAGGGGGACACATGAGAAGGGAAAACGGATTCACGCTGATAGAGCTTCTGGTAGTAATTGCCATTATTGCTATCCTGGCAGCCATGCTTTTGCCGACCTTAAGCAAAGCCAGAGAAAGAGCCAGGCAGGCAGTATGTCTGAGCAACCTGAAACAGATTGGTCTGGCAGTGAAGATGTACGGTCAGGACTGGGACGGTTTTTTCCCTGATGGCCTAAGCCAAAGCGGTTATGGGATAAATTCCTGGATGGCAGGTCTTTCTCACCCGGATAGAGGTGGTGGTTACCTGAAAGACTTAAAGGTTTATATCTGTCCTTCCTCTTATGCTTATCCTCCTCTACCCACCGGTTATCAGTGGCCCAATAAATACACTTATTCTGTTTATTATGATGGCGGTGCAATCATGCTAAGAGGAAACATAAGTATGTTTGCCAGAACAGCCATTAACGATATCTCCAGAATTATTTATTGTGTGGATGGCTGGCGCAATATGGCAGGCTGGGGTGGCTGGACCTGGGTCTACGCAAGAACCAGTACCCAGGCGGCTCAAGCAAATGCTTACTCTCCCCATGTAAGGCATAATGGTCTGGTGGGTATGCTTTTTCTGGATGGTCATGCCGAGATGTTGAAACTGGAAGATACCGCTACCAGTAGCAGTGCTGGAGTAGGTACGGTCTGGTATAAGAAATAGGAGGTGGGAAATGTTTTCTCAAAGGCGGTGTGGGTTTACTTTGATTGAACTTCTGGTGGTTGTGGCTATTATTGCCATTCTGGCAGCCATGCTTTTGCCAGCCCTGGAGAGAGCCAGACAAAAAGCCTATCAGGCAGCCTGTATGAGCAACCTGAAACAGATTGGTCTGGCTTTGTTTATGTACTGGGATGATTATGAGGGAAAGTTGCTTCCTCATTACTGCTCTTATATGTGTGGAGAAAGTCCTCCTGTTCCCAGACCCAGTTATCCTGAGACTCTTTACGTTTTCGGTTATGTGAGGAATACTGAAGTTTTCCGCTGTCCTGCGTGGAAACACTGGGACCGTCGTAACTATGAAGAACCAAGACGGGGAGATACTGGAGCCGGCCATTACACAGGAACATCTGGTTCAACTGCCACTTTCCTTTTCATCTTTGATTATCCAGCCAATGGCTGCTGGCCCAGGATGTCCAGAACGGAACTTTTAAGAAAGGTGAAACGACCCCATGAATTAGTCTGTCTGACTGAGGGACCATTGCGCAGGAATCCAGGAGATGGCGGCAGTTACGGTTACACCTTTGCTGCCTTAGATAGTGGTCCTACAGGTAACTACTACGGTCAGGTAGATAACCCTTCGTTTGCCCTTCATAACGGTGGTTTCAATTACCTTTTCTATGATGCTCATGTGGAATGGTTACCACTACAGGTTGCCAGAAATTCTAAATACTGGTACAACAACTAAAATCAAAATTTTTAACGAGACATGAGATGAAGCAGTTGAAAGGCATGCTGATTATTTTTTTTCTTGCCAGGTCTCCGGGTTGTTTTGAGCTTCAGGACTATGTCAGAATGCAGAAAAGGATGGTTTTCTATCAGCGAGGAACCTATGGTTGTGGGATTTCCCGCTGTGTCTCTGGTTCTGTTGAAGAACAGAAAAAATACCGCTCTGCCACATTAAAATTTTATCATGTAACAGAAAAAAACTGGCAGGAGATATTTTCTGTGGAAGTTTCTCTGCCGGTAAAGATAGAAGAAAAGGAAGAAAGCGTGGAGATTAATCACTGGAAGATAACTGGTTCTGGTATCTATGGACATCTGGAAAAAAATTTTGCCAGAGAAACAACCGGGGAAGTTATCTGCTATTTACGCCTAAATGCTATCAGATTTGATGAAGCGCTTGCCTGGTGGAAACAGAATGGAACTATCAGATGTTTTCAATTAAAACCGACCAGTGTTACAGTTTTTTCCGGAAGAATTAAGGAACAGGAAAAGGCGGAAGAATTACTGAAGGAAGAGAAAAGCGAGAATACGGTTTATGTTATCAGGACACAGGATAATCTCTGGACAAAGTGGATCTGGGAAGTTAGAACAGAAAAGGTGAAAAGTCTAATGTATCCAGGTGCCGGGCTTATCATTCCTTCTGGTGGCTATGGTCCTATCTTTTATAATTCAGCAAGAGAAATTGAAGCTGGCGGCTGGATTACTCTGAATTTGCATCTTGCTATAAAAAAAGAAGAACTGGAAATACCGGAAAAGAAAAATGTTTCTCTTTCTCTCTTTGACACTCATACCCATGTCACCAGCAGTACTGATTTAGAGGACGCTGTTTTCATGGCCAGGAAGTATGGTTATAAGTTCGGTTTACTATCTATTCTTTATGATGAGAAGCCTTATGGTCGGTTTTTTGCTGGTGATGAAGATATGTTTGAGGTGGTGAAACGTTATGGTGATGTGTTTGTTGGTCTGGGGCTGGTGCAGTTGAACGAGCACGGCTATCCTGGTTTCCCCAGGAAAGGTCCTGATACGGCTGAGCATATCCAGAAACTCTGGGAAAAGGGTTGCCAGGGGATTAAAATCATGGAGAAATGGAGTAAAGTGGACGTGGCAGACAGCCGTTTTGATGCTCTCTACCAGAAGATGGCAGAACTGGGGCTAGCTGTTGTTTTTCATACCAACGCTGAAGGTTCTGGTTGTGCCAACAGCCGGGTAGCAGAAGTCGCAAGGAAATTTCCGAATTTAAATGTTATTATTGCGCATCTTTACGATGAAAACCAGTTAGAAACAACTATCCAGGCTATGAAGAAGTATCCCCATCTCTACCTTCAGCATATGCATGTAAGAAGTATTGACTGGTGGAAAAAACTGGCGCAGGCTAATCTTTCTTCTCAGATTCTTTTGGGCAGTGATATCCAGGAAGACTATCCTGTTTTGATAGCTTTACGCGCTAAACTTATCGAGGAGTTAAGAAAAGCTGGCTTTACCGAAGACCAGATAGAAGCGATACTCTTTAAAAATGCAGAAATGATTTTCTCTAAGGTGAGAGTTAAGCCGTGAAAAAATCAGCAGTAATTCTGTCTTTTTTTTTCTCCGGTCTGGTTTCCGCGCAAAATCTCCTCTGGAATTCAGGATTTGACACTGGAGTTTATGCACTCTGGAAAAGTGCCTATCAGGATGGCCGGCTGGTAGATGATAATGACCTTGACTTCCAGGTTTTTCATGATGGTCTGTGCTCACTGAGGTTAACCACCTGGGAAGGAAATTACCCCTGGTCAGGATACCAGATAAGTACAGAAAGCACTTTTCCGGTGGAGGGAGAAGGACAATCTTACACTGTTTCTGCCTGGGTGAAGAGTGACAGAAAAATTACCTTTAGTTTGATTCTTGGTGGTTTAAAAATTCAATCACAGGTGTTGCCGGAGGAAGGATGGAAGAAGGTGACAGCCACAGGTAATCTCTCCGGTAAAAACTCCCTGATTCTGCAGGCGTCTGGTTTAGAGTTTGATTCTGAACAGTTACATGCCGGTCATCTCTGGGTTGATTCTCTACAGCTGGAAAAAGGACTTACAACTGGCGGCTGGAGACCGGCGGCAGCAGAAATAGGCCTTATCTGTTTGCCACCAGCACATATTTATTATGCCGGTGAGCCTGTGGAGATTTTGCTTGTTGCTGGACATCCTTATCCAGAAACAGCAACATTTCGTTACAGTTTGCGTTTAAGGGATTGTTTTGGCCAGCTTGTCTGGAGCAAGGAGAACCAGATACTCACGGTGGAAGCAGGAAAGTATCAGAAAAAACTACTTTCTTTTCCCTCAGAAAAAAAAGGCATTTTTCGTCTGGAAATAGAAGGTGAAGCTATCAGCAGGACAAAAGCAGAAAAGTTTAGAAGGGAAGTTCCTTTTTATGTGGTTTTACCGCCTGAGCCCGGTAACTGGAATCCTTATGGTCTTTACCTGCAGATGACAGTTCCGGCCATGGAAAGGGCAAGCAGACTTGGTCTTTACTGGAACAATCTTCTTTCTTCTGCTGGTGCCATTACAGAATGGAACAAGGTATACTACCAGGACAGTTTTCTGGGGGAAAAGTTTCTGCCCAGGTTAAAAGCGGGCAAAGAAAGGTACCACCTTCGCTATATCGGAAACATTGCCAGTAGCAGTTTCCCGGCCCCGTCCAAAGCCTGGTCAGAAAAGGAAATCCCGGGTGAAACCCTGACTTTACCTGAGGAAAAAAAACAGGGGTTCAGATATTTGAAACTGAGTGCTTACCGGGAGTATCTGGAAAACTCAGGAAAATTTTACTCACCTTACATTAATTTCTGGCAGATTATAGATGAGACAAATTTCCGCGGAAAGGTTTATCTTTCCCTGGTGGAAGAAGCTGTCAGGATTCTAAAGAAACATAACCCGGAAGCGAAAATTTTAGCTACCTATCCGCAGAATATGGCTTATGTTTACCTGCGAGGCGGGAAGGAACTGGTAGATGGCCTTTATGACCTTGGCAGGGAAAATAAAAGGGCTGTCTATGCAGCAAAGGCAGCGGAAATTGCCAGTGCATATTTTCCTGTTTTCTTTTATGACTGCAGTCTTCCTTTTAACTATTTTTCCACCAGTTTCCATGGCTGGGGTAAATCAGTCACTCTTTCTCAGGAAACCTTAACCGGAAAAGAGGCAGAGAAAGCACAAGAAGAATTCCGCCAGAGGCTAAATGAAGTCTTATGCCGGAATCTCGCTCCTTTAGCTGCTGGTGTACATGCCACGGCTATCTGTCTTTACCACGCACGTTTACCTGGGGGAAAGGCACAGAGTGCTTTTGACACCTGGGGACATCCAGCAGCGGAACTCATTATCTTCAGCACTCTTAACTCTCTTTTCGGTAAGGGAAAATCTCTGGGGGTAATCTCAGGTAAGCTAATGGAGGGATACTGGTGTGCTACTGGTGGAAATAAGTACCTGGCTATTGTTCGTCCAGTTTCGGATTTTTCAGGAAAAGGAATTCAGCTTCCAGAAAATCTGGCTCTTAAACAGTTAGACTTTTTCGGAAATGATGTAACAGAAAAGAGAAATGGTAAATCCTGGATAGTTTTTTCTCCCTTTTCCTTTACTCTTATCCAGGCTTCCAGCATTTCTGAAAAACAGATGCAGGCATTTTTGCAGCAGTAGGAAAATGAGAAAAAAGATACAGGCAATTCTAATCAGTTTTTTTCTGGGGGTTTCTGTCAGTCAGCCGGCAGAATCAGATTCTTCCTTAATCGTGCACCTGGACATGGACCAGGTGGAAAACAATCAGGTGAAGGATTTATCAGGTTACCAACATCATGCCCTGCTTAATTCTAATAAAGGACTGGCACAGGGAAAGTTCCATCAGGCGCTTGACTGTGCCAGCGGTTCTTTTCTCACAATTCCTTTCAAGGAAAGTTTAAGGCTACCAGCAGGAACTGGTTTGAGTATTTGTCTCTGGTTAAAACTGGATGCTGCTGCTGTTCGCTGGGCAGGTCTGGTGAAAAACGATGGTGGAAAGTCAACTGCTTACCGGGAATTTAAAGGATTTAACCTGGAAAGTAACGGTTCCAGCTCACCGTTACCTTTATCTGAAGCATCCTGGCGCTTTTCTGTGAAAGGGAAAGGTGCAGAAACACTAAACACAGGACCAATCAGCCAGTATGTAGCGCAGGGTAACTGGTTCCACCTGGTCGCTGTTTATGACCCTTCCCCGCATGTCCGCGGTCTACTTCTTTATCTGAACGGTGAACTGATAGAAGACCATATTATGATTGATTTGCCGGAAGACATAAGTACTGATGAAAACTGGATTATTGGTAAAGACTTAACTTTTTTCCCTGGTTTGATTGATGAGGTTAAAATATTCCGTAGGGCACTGGCGGCAGAAGAAGTAAGAACAATGTACAGTAAGGAAAAATAGATATCTGCCTACCCTGAAAGGAACTTTAATGGAGAAAGAGGAAAGAGATTTACCCTGGTGGAAAAAAGAAGGTTTGATAGTGGCTGGTGGCTGGCATCCTTTAACTGGAAGGATTCGCTCTGGCGGTCAACCTGAAGATTTGGAAGAGCAGTATGAATGGGAGTATACAGAGCAGCATATCAGCAGGCTGAAGGAACTGGGTATTACTTTGCTGGTGGGTCAGTTTGACCGGGGCTTAGGAGAAACTGACCAGGCTGAAGACCAGGAACGGGCAAAAAAACAGGCACAGTTATGTCATCAGTATGGTATCCACCATGGTTGCTACCTGGCAAACACTGTTTATTTTGAATCTATGCTGAAAGACCATCCTGAGTGCGAAGACTGGGTGGTTAAAACTTATGATGGCAGGTTTGTCCATTACGGAGGTGAACAGTCCTGGCGCTGGGTAGCCTGTTTCAATTCCCCTGGCTGGCGGTCCAGGATGAAAAAAGAGATAAAGAAAGCAGTCCTGGAGGTGAAAACTGATTTGCTTCATTTTGATAATTTAGGAGTCTGGCCGGAACCTGATAGTTGCCACTGTCATTACTGCCAGGAGGCTTTCCGCAGATTTCTTCAGAAAAAATATCCTGACACTGCCAGCCAGAAGAAAAGGTTTGGTTTTACAGGATTTGATACTTTTAGAGCCCCGAATTTTTATCTCCGTTTTATCCAGCCCTGGGACCTGGAGCGGTTTCAAAGTCCTCTCCTGCAGGAGTGGTTACTTTTCCGCTGCTGGACAGTGACTGATTACATCCGGGAAATGAGCCAGTATGCCCGGAGTCTCAATCCGAAGATTGCTATAGACTGTAATGGCCAGTCTATCCGCGGGGTAAACCAGGCACTTTTGCATGGTACTGATCATGTCAGGCAGACGTACTGGGTGGATATAGTCTGGGAAGAAAATCCTGATTTCCGGCAGGAAGATGACCCCAGAAGGATTTATCCTGTAACACATAAATTCAGAGGGATGAACCTTTTTCGTCGGCTTGGTAAACCAGTGATAACTTCTTACCATGATGAGGAGACACTGGCTTTCAACCTTACCTTTTCCGGCCATCCCGGTATTAATACCCTATGGGGATACGCTGAGCCAGGGAAGAAACCTTTGAACCAGCCCCAGGAAGGAGTCACAGAGCTTCTGAATTTTTACCGCAGGCATCTTCTTCTCTATACCACAGCCCAGCCAGCAGCGAAAACTGCAGTCTGGAGAAGCCGTCTTTCCCTGGCATTTGTTTCCACCTGGACCCATCTTTCAGCCTGTGTCTTAGAACAAATTCTTTTCCATCACCGCTGGCCTTTCAGCATCATAGAAGATGACCAGCTGACCGCAAAAAATCTGCAATGTTACAAACTTTTGATTCTACCTGACTGTGAGTTCATCTCTGATGCCCAGATAGAAATCATCACTGATTTTGTGAAAAACGGGGGCAGTTTACTTTTTACGGAAAGGACAGGAGAGTATAACTGCCTGGGAAGGAAAAGGACTGATTTTGCCTTTAGACATCTTCTGGAAGAACAAGCCTGTTTTTCTTCTTCTGAATTAACAGAGACCACCAGTTTTGATTCTCACCGGCAGTCAAAGGTTATCTTTCGGTCTGGTCAGCTTGTCTTTGCTGCTTATGAAAAGGGCAGGGTGGTTTATCTACCTTCTCTGCAGTACGTTCATCCTCCTGGTACTTTTCACAGCCACTATAACGTTCACTATAACGGGATTGACAGCCGGTACTGGAAGGAACCTTACAACGTTTCTGAGGTTCTGGAAGCAATTCAGTGGCTCTGGAAAGATGAGCCGGATTTCCAGATTTTCGCTTTCCAGGAAGTCAGAGTGGATTTTCTCCAGTGGGATGACGGTTTTTGGGGGTTATCGCTTCTCCGGTGTGGTCCCCTTTCAGAAGCAGTGAGAATACCGCTGGCAGTAAAATCGGAACACCAACCACAGCAGGGCATTTGTCTTACCCCGGAAAATGTGGAAGGTATTTCTTTATCCTGGAAGAAAAAATCTGCCAGATGCTGGGAGACAATCCTGCCGGAAATATACCGGCATGGACTTATCAGATGGAAACCAGTTTCAGGAAACAATTCCTGAGATGGTCACACGAAAAATTATTAATGTTCACGGACATCTTCGTCATCCCTGCAATTTAAGGGAGCTGGTCAGGGACTGGGGAAAAGAAGGAGTGGTTAGATTCTGCGTTCTGGCTTTAGGAAGACAGTGGCAGAAGCAGGGTTACTGGGGAAATGAAGAAGTCAGGCAGGCGATGAAGGAGTTTCCAGAAATGATTGCCGGTCTGGGACATTTAGAACTGGGAGGTCCTTTCGCTGACAGGGTAGAAAAAATAGACCTTCTGAAAGAACAGGGGTTTTCCGGGTTGAAGTTTATTTCTCCAGGGGCACCCTACAATGAGGAAAGGTATTTTCCTTTTTACGAGAGAGCAGAAAAATTAAGATTGCCGATTCTTTTCCACGTTGGTATTGTGGCTGTTCATCCTGAAGACAGAACCTATCAGGTGAACTCTGATTTTATGAGGCCTTATCTTCTTGACCGGATAGCGAGATGTTTCCCGGATTTGAAGATTATCCTGGGTCATCCTGGAGAACCGCACATCCAGGAAGCATTAACCCTTTCCTCTATTTTCCCCCATGTCTATCTCTGCCCCTGCGGTGGTGGAGGTTCTGATTTCCATTTATCCAGAATTAAACAGGCGCTGAGTTCGTTTCCTGGTGCTGACTGGAAAAACCCTGAAGAAAATCTGGCAAGACGTTACTTCCGCAAATTTGTTTTTGGCACTGATAACCCGCCGGTTTCCCTCTGGTACCGTCAGGCAGTCAAACTTCTGGATTATTTTGGTGTGGAAGACCAGGTAAGGGAATTGTTTTTCTGGAAAAATGCTGCCTGCATTTTTGACTGGCAAGTCTAAAATCCTTGCTTGACAGCATCCTGCCAGCCGATTAAACTTTCTGTCAAACCTTCTGGAGGTAAAGATGAAAAATTCTCAACTGGCTATAGCTGGAGGTCGCCCTGCAGTTACCATACCTGCGCCATCCTGGCCGGTAGCAGGTGATCTGGAAGTAGCCTGGATGGAAGGTGTTATCCGTTCCGGTCAGTGGTCCTGGCTTGGTCCTCACGAGAGGGCTTTCTGTTCAGAATTTGCCAGTTTTATTGGTGCCAGGTATGCCATGCTTCTCTGTAATGGTACGGTGACACTGCAGTGTGCTCTCCAGGCAGTGGGAGTAAAGCCAGGGGATGAGGTTATTGTCCCTGGTTTAACCTGGGTGGCGACATTACAGGCAGTGCTGGATATTGGAGCCAGTGCAGTGGTAGTAGATATTGACCCGGAGACTTACTGCCTGGATGCTAAAGCCGCGGAGAAAGCCATCACAGCGGAAACCAGAGCCGTTATCCCGGTGCATCTTTACGGATGTATGTGTGATATGGATAAAATACTTGCTCTGGCGAAAAAGTATAATCTGAAAATCGTGGAAGATGTTGCTCACCAGCATGGCAGCTGCTGGCGAAACGTGGGTGCTGGTGCGATAGGTGATGCGGGTAGTTTCAGTTTTCAGCAATCAAAGGTTTTAACCTGCGGGGAAGCTGGCGCGATAACCTGTAATGAGGAAGAAGTTTATCAGACAGCCTTCTGTCTGAAACATGTCGGCTGGAAACCTGACCTGTCAACGCCCGGAAACATTTACGGCCATAACTACCGGGCAACAGAAATGCAGGCAGTTTTGTTAAGGGCAGGTTTGCGGAGGTTGCCTGAACATTTAAGAATCCGGGAAGAGAATGCTTTGCGGCTGGCTGAAGGAATGAGAAAGTTAGCCGGTCCAGTAAGGGTAGCCAGAAGACAGGAACAGGTTAGCCGACAGTCTTATTATGCTCTCACCCTGCATTATGATTCCAAAAAAGCTCTGGGTTTAAGCAGGCAGCATTATGTAACAGCTCTGGCTGCAGAAGGTTTCCCTCTTGGTTTGACATATGCTCCTGTCTACCGGCATCCCCTTTTAAACCTTTATCACCAGACCAGCCCTGTTCCTTTCCGGAAGGAAAAGCTACAGGATTATGCCAGTTTGAAGTTACCTGTGACAGAACGCGTAGTTAACGAGGAAGGGCTGGTTTTAATGCACCAGCATCTTTTAGGAAGTGAGGAATATATCAGGCAGTTGTTGCAGGCTATGGAAAAAGTAAATGACCAGCTGGGTAAGGTAAAGAAATATTTTTCTAAACCTGGGCAGCAGGGGAGGGAAACATGAAACAGGCAAGTCAACTGGCAGCTCTTGGTGGTTCAAGGACCATTCCGGAGGGATTTATTAAACCGTGGCCACCAATTGATGATATTGACCGAGAGTATGTCTTAAACTCCCTGAACAGTAACAGCCACGCCTTCGGACCAAACTGTGTGGCTCTGGAGAAAGAATTTGCCGCCTGGAATGGCAACCGCTATGCCATCACCACAAACAGTGGTACCGCAGCACTTCATATGGCTGTGGCTGCCTGTGGCTGTAGTGCCGGGGATGAAGTTATTGTTCCGGCCTACAGTTGGTCCTCCAGCGCTACCTGTGTTCTTCACCATAACTGTCTTCCTGTTTTTGTGGATATAGACTGGGAAAGCATGAACATTGACGTGGACAAAATTGAAGCTGCCATAACAGAAAAAACTAAAGCCATCATAGTGGTACATCTGCACGGTCTGGCAGTGAATATGGAAAAAGTTCTGGCGCTGGCTGGAAAGTACCATCTAAAAGTGATTGAAGATGCCTGTCAGGCTCACGGTGCTACCTTTCAGGGCAAAAAAGTGGGGCTGTGGGGTAACTGTGCGGCTTTCAGTTTCAATCAGAATAAATGTCTTTGTTCCGGAGAAGGCGGAATGCTGGTGACAGATGATGAAAATATTTATCAGGCAGCCAGGATGGTCTGGTCTTTTGGCGAGACCAGAACCCCTGTAGAATCAAGAGATTATCATGCCTACGCTTTGGGCTGGATGTACCGGAACAATGATTTAACAGCTGCCTTTGGTAGAAGCCAGCTGACAAAACTTGATTACTACCTGAAGGTACAGAAAGAGAATGCTGGAATTCTCCTGGAGGAATTGAAAGGTATTCCAGGATTGATTCTACCTGTGGAACCAGCCGGTTACCAGCACAACTGGTATAACTTCACGGTCCGGGTAGATGCCAGAGCCAGTAATTATCAGGGCAACCCGGAGGAATTCAGAGAAAAAGTAATGCTGGCTTTACAGGCAGAAGGTGTTCCGGTGGGTATCTATCAACGTTTTATCCTGCCGCAGATGACAGTTTTTCAGGCGAGAAACGCCTATGGCCATGGTTGTCCCTGGGAGTGTGTCCATGCCAGGAAGATTTTTTATGACGGGCATGCTTTTCCGGTAGCAGAAAGGCATGCCAGAAACCATTTTGGCATGACGTATCCTTTAAGGGTTCCCAACGGCCCTGAAGTGGCAAAAAAGATTGGTGAGGCTTTCCGTAAAGTTTTTGACAACCTACCAGCTGTTTTTAGAATTCCGTTAAACCAGAAGTAGTATTTACTTTTTTTCAAGGGAGAACCATGATTGATGTGGAGAACAAAACAGGTCGCTACCAGTTAGGGGAGAAAACCTTTTTAAAATTTAAAAGTAAGAAGGAGCAGTACGCAAGTTTTTTCCCGTTGCGACTGTTACTCTGGGACACGCCGTGCCAGCGGCAGTTTTTTTCAGACAGTTATTCCTATAACCTGAAATGCCTTGGACAGAGAGAAAAAACCTGGCGGTTGCGCCTTTTTATCCCTGAGGCGTTTTTAAGATTAGATCTGGAATGGGAACTAAACCAGTCCGGATTTTTTCTCCGTTTTTTTCCGGAAACTCTAATTGAAGAAAGGCCAAACCTAATCAAGGTAATGGCCATTGACATTCTTCCTGATTTTTTCCAGGCAGAATACGGAGAATCAGGTTATTTTCTCCTGCCAGCTTACTGCGGAGCAGTCTGCTATTTTGACCGTCGCCGCCTGGGAGAATCCAGGGCTATGGTTTACAGTGAACAGCCTCACTGGGAAGATTTTGGAACCATGCCTGTCTGTGGAGTAAAGAAGAGGCAAGAAGCCTGGCTATGTATTTTATCGAGGGGACAATTTGACGCCAGAATAGTCACCAGGACTTTCTACCAGGGGAAAAAACTTGTCTATACCTGCTGTCCTTCTTTTATTTTCCGGCACCAGCATTCAGACTTTGTAAGTTCTGAAGTCAGGGAAGCAAGATATTTCTACCTGCCAGGGAAACAGGCTGATTACAGTCAGATGGCTCAGGTCTATCGTGAGTATCTGATGAAGGTCAGGGGTTTACAGCCTTTGAGAGCAAGGATTGTGGGTAACCCTGCTCTTGACTATGCTACCAGAAGTTACCACTGCAAAATATTCCAGGGGATGAAGTTCAGCCGGTACTATGATGGTGAGGAAGAAATGACTGTTTTGACCACTTTTGAAGAAGCCAGAGAGATAGTTAGGGATTTAAAAAAAGCCGGGGTGAAACGGTGTGTTCTTTTCCTGGTCGGCTGGAACCCGGAAGGACATGATGGTATGTATCCTTCCCGTTTTCCCATTGAAGCTCGCCTGGGTGGTGAAGCTGGATGGAAGAAGTTAAAAGAAGAACTGGATAAACTGGATTACCGGTTGAGTGTTCATGATAACCATGTGGACTGCCAGCGACGGTCTCCCTACTTTCTTCATCTTGACTTACTGACTGACAGACAGCTTAAACCTATCGGCGGTTCTCACTGGGGAGGTGGGGCTACCTACCGCATCTGTCCAGCTACCATGCCTTCTCCCAAGTCTTTGCTGGATCTGGAAAGGATGAGAAAACTCGGTGTTAACGGTATCTACTATCTTGATGCTATGCCTTCCCCTCTTTTTTCCTGCCATCATCCAGAGCATCCTGCCACCAGGAAAGGCTATGCTGAAGGTTTAAGGCGGCTGGCGCAGAGTGTCCGGGATATTTTTGGTGCGGTGGTGACTGAAGGTTACAACGACTATATTCTGGAAGCACTGGATGCGGCCTGGGTATTGCCACCCCCGATACCCAATCTGGTTCGTTTTTCTCTGCCTGAGTTTGTTGACGAACTGGTTCCCTTTATGCAGGTTAGTCTGCATGGTTTAATTCTTTACCACTCAGCCTGCTCTTATGGTTTTGTTAGGGCAGGATATTCTGTTTCTCAGGCAGTGGCAGTCAATCTCGGTCTCGGTGGTTTGCCTGTCAATGAGATGGTTTACCGGAAGGATAGATACTGGAAGTTCCCTCAACATACTGAATGTCTGAAAGCCATGGCAGAAGAGTTTGAAGTTCTATGTGAGAAATACGGGCACTGGCAGATGAGGTTTTTAGATTTTATACAACATGATATCAGGAAAAAGGTCTTCTTCAGCCGGTATGAAGACGGAACAGAACTGACTGCAGATTATGGTTCAGGAAAGATAGCAGTCAGGGAAAAAGGAAAGAAAAAGTAAGATAAAAAACCTGCCAGCTTTTTTCTTGCCTGGTTAGAAAACATTTTCTGTAGATACAAGATAAACTGCACAGTTCCCGGAAGGTGAGGTCTCCCGGTCAGTAGTGAAGACTACAAGAGAACCATCAGGAGAAAAACTCGGGTGGGGATGAGCATCCTGGGTGCTCTGACCCCGGGAAGCAAAACTGGAACCATGCAAGCAAAGAGCCTTTTCTCTGCGACTGGAAACATGGAAAAGCCAGATACAGGCTGAAGAAGGATCTTCTTTTTTCACCTCATCTCCAACAATGAAAGCAGAATCTGGAGAGTGGTAGGGATGACTGTAGTTATGGACTTTTCCTAAATCAATCTCTCTACCTGTATCAATTTCCCACATTCTGATACTCCCCTGTTTTCCAAAAACTTCCGGGAAATGAGTATAGGCAACGTAACGACCGCAGGGTGTGAAATATTCGTGAGTAACAATATCAGGGGTGTTGACATAACCAAGTGGTCTTTTCCCGGTGCCATCAGCCTTGATAAGCCAGATGCGCGCATCAATCAGGTGTCTGGGACCTTCATGACAGTACATCAATGTCTGGGAATCTCCTGGTCTGATTTGTGGATGTGCCAGCCAGCATTTTTCTTCCAGAACAACTTTTTCCTGCCCGTTTCTCAGGTTCAATAGAACCAGCCGGCACCTTGGTTTCATCCGACATTGCGGCTCAAAAAAGTCCCAGCCCTGTTTCCCGGGAAAAACATCCTCCTGATGCATCTGTGCCAGCAAAACATATTGGAAATCGTGACTGAAGCCAGGATAGATACCCCTGCCATTGTATGGTGGTTTCTGGTGGTAAATTTCCTCGGTCTGTAAGGTAGCCAGTTTTAGACGGTAAAGAGTATTGCCAGCAGAATAATAAAGAAAATGACCGCAGGGAGTAAGTGTGCACTGGAAAGTATCTATCCCTGCCTTTTCCACCAGAAGCTGGCTTTCACCTGTTTTCAAATCAAGCAGGTACAACCCTTCAGAAGCGGTCCGGTTGCTACTATAAAGCAGAAAACGGCTATCAGGTGTGAATGCGCGGCAGTAGAAGTAAGGATGGTGACAACTGTTCTGCAGTCCGGTAAGTCGGGTTACCAACCGGCCTGTAACAGGGTCTCTATAGCGGGAAAAATTTTCTATATATCCTGTTGACATAAGGCTAAATTGGAGTTGGATGATAAGTGGAATAACGCAGTCCGGGATTGAGGGCCAAACGTCTTTCAGGGATAGCCAGGGAGCCACACCCGCAGATGTAGAACCTGGGGTCCTGCCCGAGTTCTTCCTTCAGCTGGTCCCACATTTCTCTGGTCTCTGTGGAAAGATAAAGAAGGACATTTTTACTTCGTTTCCTTGTTTCCTGAATGAGGAAACGATAAATTTTCTTTCTTATCTCATGGGGGAAAGGGCCGCACCGCTTTTCTTTCATTTCTTCTTTTGCCTGCCTGGCAGCTTCCACACATTCAGCATCAAGCAATTCTAAAGGAAGCGTACTGGCCATAGAATCGTAAGTGTTCCAGATGTAGAGGCAAAAACCGATAGATTCCGGGCAGGTAGTTTTAAGGGCGTAATCAATTGCCGCAGTGTATTCTTCCTGCCAGTTTTTCACCGGAATAACAGGTTTAAATTTGTAGCGGACAGGAATACCTATCTGCTGGCAAAATTTTGCTGCGTCAAAGCGGTCAGTTGCCTTACCGGTGCCCAGTTCAATTTTTTCAGCCACTGTCTGACAGCTTACTGACCAGACACCAATCAGCCTGTCCTTATGTTTGAGGTCAGCCACCCAGGAAACATGGGAACTGCTGGTGTGGAAGTAGCCATAGCGGTCAGGGTAACGGGCAAGGGTTCTGGTGAAAAGGTCAAAAAGTCCATACTCCGGTTCAAAGGTAATCAAATCAGCACCGGAAAGAATCATGCGGAAAACTTTATTCCAGGGGTTGGCTTCTATTATTGGTTGCACTACTTTTTCCATTATTTCTTCGAGGTTAAGGGTCACCGAGAGGAATTTTCCGTTGCGGCCATCAGCACAGTAAAGACAGCCGTGGGAACAGCCAGCAATCGTTCCGAAGTTGTAAGTTGGCCAGCAGACACAGTCGTTTTCCTGGTCCCTGTTATGAGGATGCTGGTCAATGGCAGTCGGTAGATGTCCGTAGATTAGTTCCAGCTGGCCTGAAGTTATACCACGCGGACATTTTTCCAGTAATGGTTTCAAACCGGGTCTGGGCCAGGCCAGTTCCATGGTAGTAAAAACAAGCGGTCTGGTGAAAGAAACCGGTATTCCAGCAACTGGATCAGCAGGTGGCCACAATCCTGACAGCTGCTCAGCCACCTCGGGTAAATTTTTCTCGGTAATCACAATAGGTTGGGGACACGGAGAAAGAGACTTAAGGATTTTTTCCAGTCTTGCGGTACATCTTTTGTCCTGGTAGACCCGCTCTAAAACGAACACCTTTAACGGCGCTAAGGGATACATTTACCTCCTTCGTTTTTCAGTGTTAAAATAAGCAACTCTCTTTCCTGCGCGGGAATTGCCAGCCTTTTATCTTACTGTGGCAGACACTATAAGTTTAGATGTTATCTTCTACCTGTGTCAACTGCTCATTGACCAGAGCAGTTACAGGAAGTAATATTATGCTTGAACAATTTAAGGGAAAGGGGTTTATAGTGAAGGAGAATCTGGAATGGCTGAAAGAGCTGAATCCCCAGCAAAAACTGGCTGTTACCCATGGATCAGGACCAATCCTGGTCATTGCTGGAGCTGGTAGTGGTAAAACCAGGACCCTGGCATATCGGGTGGCTTATCTGATTGCTACCGGTGTCTATCCTTCGCGAATTCTTCTGCTGACGTTTACCCGCCGGGCAGCTGAAGAAATGCTGAGACGGGCGACAGCAGTAGCCCTGCTGGACCAGACAGTTGGCGGAAGTGTCTGGGGAGGAACTTTCCATGCTGTCGCCAATCGTTTGCTGCGCATCTATGGGGGGGTACTGGGATTAAGTAAGGATTTTACCATAATGGATGAAGAAGATGCTGAAGACCTCCTTAATTTACTCCGGCACCAGTTAGGCTACTGTTCAGCCCGGGTAAGGTTTCCCCAGAAGGCAACACTGCGAGCTATTTACTCCCGGTGTGTTAACGGCAATGAAAGGCTAAAGGTAGTACTGGAAAAATACTTTCCCTGGTGCCTTTGCTGGGAGAAAGAGTTGAAAATACTTTTCCGAAAGTATGTGGAACGTAAGCAGGAAAAACAGATTCTGGACTATGATGATTTACTTCTTTACTGGGAACAATTACTGAGTGATGACAGGATAGCTGATGAGGTGGGGGGAAGGTTTGACCATATTTTGGTGGATGAGTACCAGGATACCAATATCATTCAGGGAAACATTTTAAGAAAGATGAGAAGGAAGAATAAAAACATCATGGTAGTAGGTGATGATGCCCAGAGTATTTATAGTTTCCGGGGAGCCACCGTCAGAAACATCCTTGATTTCCCAAAACATTTTCCCGGGGCGACTGTTATTACTTTAGAGCAAAATTACCGTTCTACCATGCCGATTCTAAAAGTCACCAATGCTGTTATTTCTCAGGCAAGGGAAAGATTTACCAAGAGCTTATGGTCAGAACGGCATGCAGGACAGAAGCCACTTTTAGTCACCTGTTTTGATGAAAGTTACCAGGACAATTTTGTGGCTGATACCATAATGAAGCATCACCAGGAAGGTATTCCTTTACACCGGCAGGCAGTTCTTTTCCGCGCCGGATATCATTCTGATTCCCTGGAAGTGGAATTAGCCAGAAGGAACATTCCTTTCCACAAATATGGGGGGTTACGTTTTCTGGAAACAGCCCACGTGAAAGACCTTTTAGGTTTCTTGCGGATTCTGGAGAATCCGCGGGATGAACTGAGCTGGTTTCGCATTCTGCAACTTCTACCCGGGATAGGACCAGCCACGGCAGCTTCAGCCATGGAATATGTCTGGCAGCATAACTTTGACCCGGCTCTGGTAGGAGAATTTGAAGGCCCTCAGGCCTGCCGGAAAGAACTGAAAAGTTTAGGTGCACTTTTCAGAAAATTGAAAAATCTTTCCGGACAACCTGCTTCTCAGGTGGAACAGGTGCGTCTGTTTTACCAGCCGTTTTTGATTCGGCTCTATGAGAATGCGCCAGCCAGACAGAAAGATCTGGAAAATCTGGAGAAAATTGCTACCAGATACGAATCCCTCAGTAGTTTCCTGACTGATTTGACTCTTGACCCGCCGACTTCTACCAGTGACCTGGCTGGAGCCTCTGACAAAAATGATGACTGGCTGGTTCTGTCAACAATCCACTCGGCTAAAGGTTGCGAATGGGATGTGGTTGTTTTGATTCATGCTTCCGATGGATGTTTGCCTTCAGACATGAGTACTGGTTCAGAGGAAGAGGTGGAAGAGGAGTTAAGGCTGACTTATGTAGCTATGACGAGAGCTCGTGATTACCTTTATGTTACCTGGCCCCTGCGTTATTACCGTTCCTGGTCCCGGTTCACTGATAAACATATCTATGCTCAAAGGTCGCGTTTTCTTTCTGATTCAGTATGCGAGAAGTTTGAACAGCTAACAGTCGGACCAGAAGATAGTCAAATACAGCTGAAGACGATGACAGACTGGCAGAAACGTTTGAAATCACGCTGGTTTTAATCAAAAGAAAGGAGAAAAATGGAGATAGGATTTCTTACCGCACCTTTCCGCAAGGAAAGTCTGGAGCAGGTTCTGTCCTTTGCCAGAAAAAATGGTTTTCGCCAGGTAGAAATTCTTTCTGTCCCGGGGGCAGGACATCTTGAGCCGGAAACAGCCTTGAAGGACTCTGGAGAAACTCTGAAGGCTCTTTTCCGTGAAAGCGGGGTCAATCCTTCCAGCTATGCTTGCTACGTTAATCTTCTGGATCCGGATTTGTCCCGCAGGAAGATTGTAAGAAAGCATATTTGCAACCTAATCCTGGTTGCTGAACTTACCGGTGTTGATGTTGTCTGTACTATTGCTGGTATGCCGCTTCCAGGGAAGACTAAAATGGAGACGATAGAACAGGAGGCTGGTTACTTTCAGCAACTGTGCAGTTTTGCAGCAGAACATAAGGTGAAGATTGCTCTGGAAAACTGGTTTGCTACCAACATTCAGCATCTGGAGCACTGGCGCCGGCTGTTTGAACTGGTACCGGCACCAAATTTCGGTCTGAATTTTGATCCTTCCCACCTTGTCCATCAGGAAATTGATTATCTTTCTGCGGTAGAGGAATTTGCCCCGCGCATCTTCCACACACACGCCAAAGATTGTGATATCAACTATGGTTTGCTCAGAAGGATTGGTAATAAAGAAAACGGCTGGTGGCGTTATGTCATTCCAGGTAGGGGTATAATCCACTGGGGGCAGTATCTCGGACGTTTGAGAAAAGCAGGTTACAATGGAGTCCTCAGTATTGAACATGAAGATTCTTCCCTTGGCGTGGAGGAAGGATTTGTTCTGGGTAAAAGGTATCTCTCTCAGTTTGTAGAATGACTTTTTACCTCATGCCTGTTTTTTCACTCCCTACTTTTCATCCGCCCTTTTTTCTCCCTCCTTTGTAAAGGAGGGTCGGGGTGGATTTTCAAATCCCTCTTTCGTCCCTCTTTGCGAAAGGGAAAAAAGGATGCCACAAAGGGGGAAAACTAAAAACGAATCAAGAAGGGAAAATGATGCCGGTGGAACTACTGTCAACAGATACTACTGATTCTCCGTAAAAAACTTTTCTAAAAGCCGTGCAATCACCTGTTTACCCCTTTCATTGGCGTGGTGAGTATCCCTCATAAAGTATTCTGGAGGATAATTACTCCGGGCAACATAATCTGACCAGGCTTTTTCTGTGTCCAGAAAGCCAGTGTCCTGTTTTTCCGCCAGTTCTCTCAGACGTAAGGGATAATCAGAAGACTTTTTTCTCTCCGGAGTAACAAAAGCACCTGTCAGAAGAAGAATAGAAGTCTTACTTTGCCGCCTGACCTTTTCCACCAGATTCTTAATTGGTTCTGTATCCCCTCCATGGCTTATACCGCCAATAACTAAAAGGTCAGGATTGTATTGAAGAATATGCCGGGAAAGATGCTGCTGCTGTCCGTAATAAGTGCAGTTTCCACCGGACCTCGTAGAAGAAACAACTTCTATTTTGAGCCCCGGATAATGCCTCTGTATCAGTAATTCAAAAAGAGAGTTGGAGATATCGTTTACGACGCTATCCCCGAGGAGAACAAAGCGCCTTGTACCACATACAGCCAGTGTTTTCTGCCAACCAGGCAATGGTCTGAACGTCTCAGCAGAAAGCTCAAAGTTACAGGGGGGGTATCCTCTGGTAGATTGATTCCACCCAGGACAGAGCCCCGGAAGGGGTAATGGAACTGACCTGGATACTACCAACAAACATTTCCTCCTTGATGGGACGAAACCGAATTCTAACATGTCGGGCAGAGGCTTTACCCAGAAAACAGAATGATTGTTCTGTCCAGTCAGGGGAAAAATCAGCACCCGTGTAATGGTCAGAAGGTAGTTCCGTACCAGTATCATCATAGAAAATTCCTGCGGCATAACTGGACCCAGTGCATTTAAGAAAATAGTCCACCCGGTAATAGGAGAATGGTTTCACCGGTAGAAGCGGGCTATCACAGTAGCCACCAGGTACATACAGGCAGTATTTACCGGGTAGTTTTATGTACTCTTTCAGGATGGGCGGACTTTTTTCCTCACCTGTGCTCCAACCTTCGGACAATACTCCGGAGGAGAAGTCTTCCTGCAACAAAAGTTGTTTCATTTCACTTTCCATTTGACGCCTCTCTAAGCAATTTTTACAATAGTAAGCATTCTATCATGGAGGTAATTGTGGAAGCAAAATGTCGTCTTCCTTTAGCCGTACAGAAAATTTTTGCTGCCAGTCATTGCGGTGTAGCTTTTCTGGGTGGGTCTTTAACCACAGGTGTTGGTGCCAGCAATACAGCTGAGACTTCCTGGAGGGCTCTTTTCCTTAAGTATCTTTACCGCCGTTACCATCCTGTCTATCACAATCAGGTAACAGAAATTATGGGTGCGGTAGGTGCCAGTGAATCCTTTGTGACTGCTTTCACGATGGAACGGAATGTTCTCAGACACAATCCTGACCTTGCACTGGTGGAATTCTGTGTCAATGATAGGGGTGTTCCGGACAAGAACCTTGTCTGGAAAGGGATGGAAGGAATAGTAAGGCAGCTACTAATGGCAAAAAGCAGATGCGACGTCATGATTCTGGGAACAGGCTGTCGTCCGGGCACAGACCCTGCTACTGTAGATGGTCAAGTAGACCATTCTCTTCACCGTCGTATTGCGGATTACTATGATGTACCTTTTGTAGACATTCAGGGATACATCAACAATGCCCTCAGACACCGTGGTCAGAACTGGGATGATGTCAGCATTGAATTTGAAGAAAAGGATAACGTTCATCTAAATGATTACGGTAACTGGCTGGCTTTTGAAGCCATTCGTAATTGTTTTGAAGAAAATGTTACCGCTTTTTTGCAGGGAAGAAAAAAGGATTGGCGTCAACCAGTGCCACCGCCAATGGTTTCTGACGAACTGCAATTCACCAGGCTGGTGGATCCCTCTAAATCCCGTGATGTTATTTTAGAAGGAGAATGGAAGAAAAAAGATGAGGGTCTGGTGCCCTGGTACTTCGACAATCTTCTCATAGGTACACCAGGTTCAAAAATGACTTTCACTTTTCAGGGAACAGCAGTGGCTGTTTTTGGTCTCATGTATAACAACGGTTTGAAAGTTAATGCGGTTCTGGACGGAAAGAAAATTCCAGGTCCTTACCTTCTTCATTTTATTGAATTTGGAAAGGGATTTGTTCTGAGTCATGGACTGCCTTATGGACAGCATTGCCTGGAACTGACTGTGGCGGAACCTAGTAAGAGGCACAACAAACTGGAAAATCCTACGGCTCAGATTGGATACCTCGGGGTTGGTGGTGTAAAACCAGAGTAATTATAAGAAAGGTTTTTCCTTTCTAAATTTTCTGAAGGAAGCCAGAACTGCTCATTTTCCTGATTTCTCTTAACGGTAGAAAAACCCGGTCCAGAAGAAAGTCTATTTGTTTATTTTCCGCAACTTTTCTCAAACCATCAACCCGACAGAAAATCCATCTGGCTTCCATAAATACAGGCAGGAGTTTACACTCTGCTACCGTAAGAGGAAGAATCTTCTGATATGTTTCCAGAAAAAGAGTGACTTGTTTGGCGTCAAGAGTCATCGGCTGTGTGAGAGAAAAAATACTAAAACTCCTGTATCTTTTTTTCACGCGGGAACAGAAAAAGAGCAAACCATCAGTTAAATCACGAATCCGTGGTTGCCAGCTTACCCAGTCAAAATCAAAAATTCCACAGACACAGTTCTTACGGAAAAGAAGGTTGACCGGATGCCAGTCACCATGGATGAAAGTACCTGGTAATTTCCAGTAGTGAAAATCCGGAAGCACTCTTAAAATTTCTTCCAGTTTCCTCTCTAATTTTTCTATCCGTTGTTTTTGTCTGTTATTGGCAGCATTTTTAATTTTTTGCAGGATGGCAGCTGCCACAGCCGGGTCATCATACCGGGGCAGGATTTTAGGAACAGGAGGAGAAAAGCATCTACCCAGCTGGTGAAAAAGAGCAAGGTGCCGGGCTACTGATTCTACTTCTTCAGGTAGAGACTGATATCTCTGCCCTGGAACAAAAGGATAAAGTTGATAAATCTGTCCGTTTTTGTTTACACACCGCTTTTTATCTCTGGTGAAACAGGGTGGGAAAACAGGTAACTTGTTGCGGTAAAGATAATCCTGGAAAGAGGATTCAAAGATTACGCGCTCTTGACTACTGTAACGGGGACTTCTTCTCTTTAAAAAAAATTTACCTTTGTCTGTGGTTATTATAATGTTACAGTTTGCTGTCCCGCCAGCCTTTTCTAATTTCAAAATCTCTGGTACCTTCTTCCAGTAGTGGGATAGAATTTCTTTTCCCAGCTCTACGGTAAAAATTTTCTCCCCTTTTTTCAAGTTTTTCTCTTTTTCGGTGAAAGGTTTCTGCAACTATTCTGTTTCTTCCCGGTCCTATTCCATGATAACATAGAAAGGGAAAATACCAGCAAGGACCAAGTATGAAAGTGTTAGCCTTTAACGGGAGTGCCAGGAAAGATGGAAATTGCGCTTTCCTCATTCAACAGGTTTTCCAGCAACTACAGCAGGAAGGGATAGAGACAGAAATGATTCAGATGGCTGGTTGCAAAATCCATGGCTGTCGTGCGTGTTATGGTTGTTTTCAGAAAAAAAACGGTTACTGCCAGTTTGATGACGATGAAATCAATTCCTGGATTGACAGGATAAGACAGGCTGACGGTCTTATCCTGGCTTCTCCTACCTATTTTTCTGATGTGACCACAGAGATGAAGGCTTTTATAGACCGGGTAGGATTTGTCGCCAGAGCCAACAATAATTTCTTAGCCAGAAAGGTGGGAGCCTCTATCGTGGCTGTCAGACGTGCTGGAGCAATTCATGCTCTGGATACACTAAACCATTTTTTTCTCTGTCAGAGTATGTTTCTGGTAGGTTCCAGCTACTGGAACATTGGCATTGGCCGGGAGAAAGGGGAGGTGGAAAAGGACCAGGAAGGAATGCGCACGATGGCTATTCTTGGTCAGAATATGGCATGGCTTCTGAAAAAAATTGGTTCTGCCTCAAGGTAGAACATTCCTGGAATGTTTCTCTTTCTCAAGCCAGCAGCATCCAGGAGAAGCTAAGACAGTACATCATCCGGGAAACTTCCCTGACAGGTGTCCGCAGAATAGCCGGTGTGGACTGTGCTTACACGGGAGAAGAAGGTGTGGCGGTAGTGGTAGTTTGCAGCTATCCTGATTTACAGGTGATAGCCCGGGAGATACAAATTGCCAGGGTGACATTTCCTTATCACAGTGGTTTTCTTGCTTTTCGTGAGGGACCACTTATTTTGAAGGTCCTTGCCAGGATGAAAGTAGAACCGGACCTTTTCTTTTTTAACGGTCATGGATTGCTCCACCCGAGGAATTTAGGACTGGCTACCCATCTGGGGATTCTTCTTGATAAACCGAGTATTGGCTGTGCCCGAAGGCTTATCAAGAATTTTCCTGGAATGGTAACAAAAGATGAGGGTGGTATATCTTTTGTAGAATCCGGTGGAGAAAAAATAGGTGCAGTTTTAAGCAGTCCTGACAGCAGAAAAAAACTTTTTCTCTCCCCGGGTCACAGGGTAAGCCTGAAAGAAGCCATCTTTTATGTTACCAGCTGTTCTGTCAAAAACCTTTTACCGTTGCCGCTTTACCTGGCGCATCATCTCGCCAGCAAGGAGAAAAGAAAGTTGTCAGGGAAAAATGTCAGCAGAAAAGAAAATTTTTCGTCCTGATATAATCGGGATAGGTAACTGCGCAGTTGATTTACTCGGTATCTTTCCCCGTTACCCTGGACTGGATGAGAGAATTCAGGCTCTCAGACTTGAGATGCAGGGTGGGGGAGAGGCAGCCACGGCCATGGTGACAGCCAGCCGCCTGGGAGCAAAAACTTCCTTTATTGGCAAAATTGGTGATGACTACTTCGGTCAGTTTGCTGTACAACAGCTGAGAAAAGAAGGAGTGGATACTTCAAGGATGATAGTGGAGAAAAACAGGTTTTCCCTCCTTTCCTTTATTGCTGTGGACAGGTTTTCCGGCAAGCGCACCATTTTCTGGTACCGCGGCGTCTCCCTCCTAAAAAAGAGTGAACTGGATAAGAAGTTTATCCTTTCCTGTTGTCTGCTTCATCTGGACCACAGGCATCTGGAGGCTAATTTAGCCGCTGCCAGCTGGGCGAAAAAGGCAGGTATTCCGGTAACACTGGATCTTGACCGGTGGAATGAAAAATTAAAATGGCTTCTGAGACAGGTAACTGTAGTTTGTGGTTCTCAATCGCTGGCTGCAGCTATTTCTGGTAGTCGTAAAAAGGCACTCCGGGAATTGAAAAAGTTAGGGCCTGAAGTTGTGATTTTAACCTTTGGTGAGGAAGGTTGTCTGGTGAAGTCTGAAGAGGAAGAGTTTCACCAGGTGGCGTTCAGAGTGCCTGTGGTGGATACTACCGGTGCTGGTGACGTCTTCCGCGGTGCTCTTTCCTTTGCCTGGTGGAAAAAGTGGCCCCTGCAGCAGGCTGTTAGATTTGCTGCGGCTGTGGCTGCGCTTAAGTGTACGAGATTAGGTGGCAGATCTGGTATCCCAACATTCCAGCAGACCATGGCTTTCCTGAGAAGACAGAAAAGGTAAGCGAATGAAAGGTAAGATGGGTATCTACGATTTTCACGTCCATACCACCACAACAAAAATTCTTCCGCTTTTGGAGAGTGCAGCAAGGGCAGGAATTAGCCAGATGAATATTTTAGGAGATGTCCTTCGTTTCGGATATTACCCGGATGCACAGCAGATAAAGCAGATTAACAAGGAAACAGCCTGCCTGATAAAAAAATACGATTTTTTAAAAGGTTTCTGTTTTATTAACCCTGGTCTGCCAGAAAAAGAAGTTCTCCAGGAAATGGAAAGATGTGCCATGTTAGGTTTTTCCGGTATAAAACTGGAAGCCAGTGTAAATGTTAGAGATTCACGCTTAAAACCGGTGATGAAGGCAGCCAGGAACCTGAAACTGATTGTTCTACACCATTCCTGGTATAAGACCACGGGAAAACTTCCCCGGGAATCAGAACCTGTTGATTTAGCTTTTCTGGCCGGTCGTTTTCCGGAAGTGCCGCTGGTGGTAGCGCATTTAAGAGGTTGTGGTTTCCGTGGCATCCAGGATTTGAAACCTTTTCCCCAGGTTTATTTTGATACCTCTGGTGGCCAGCCAGTAAGCGGAATTCTGGAGTATGCAGTGGAGCATCTCGGTCCGGAGAGAATAGTTTTTGGTTCTGACGTTTATTATCCAGGAGGACGGGATTTTGCAGTTCAGATTTCCTGTGTACAGAAAGCAGGTATTAAAGAGAAGGAAAAAAGACTTATTCTCAGTTTGAATGCTCAACGGCTGATGAAAAAAAATGATAGTTGACTTCAATGTCCACTGGGGACACTGGCCCACAGGAAGATGGCCGTGGAAAACACTGCGTTCGTTAGTAAGGGAACTGGAAATTCTGAAAATTAGCAAAGCCTTAATTTCTTCTCTGGAAAGTGTCCTCTATCCTGACCCGGTAGAAACAGATAGCTTGCTGTTGAGAAAAATAAAACCGTTCCCTCTGTTTTTACCGGTAGGTACCATCAATCCGGTTATCTCCAGCTGGACAAAGCAGCTGACAGAAAAAAGATTTGTCGCCTTTAAACTACTGCCCGGTTACTGGAGTTGTTCTTTGAAGGAAAAGACTGTGAAAAAACTTTTTTCTGCACTGGAGCAGGCAGACCGTCCTGTCCTTCTCCAGATGAGGCTGGAAGATGAAAGAAGTCAGATATATCCCCTCCAGGTAGAAGCACCTTCTGTAGAAAATATAATTTCCCTGGCAAAAACCTTTCCCGACATTTCCCTGGTGGTTTTGAATGCTTATTTCGGGGAAGCAACCCGGCTTGCCAGGCAACCTAACATTTATGTTGATTTATCTTTTGTGGAGAAATTTGAGACCTTGAACAGTTTTCTAAAAGAAGTACCAGCAGGAAAAATTGTCTTTGGCAGTCATACTCCCTTTCTCTATCCTGCTGCTGCTTTAGCAAAGGTGAAGGCAGGTAAACCTTCTGTCAGGAAAGTCATTTTCTCCGGGAATGCCAGAAGAATTCTGCCTTTAGATTAAGCCAGCTGCTTTAACTTCTCTTCAAAGACTTCGTTGAGTAAAGGACGTTGAGAAAAAAAGTTTTCCAGCTCTCTGAGGACAAATCTACCAATCCGGAAAAGATTCTGTTTCACAGCACCAGCGATGTGCGGGGTGAAAATTACATTGGAGAGAGACAAAAGCGGGTTGTCAGGGGAAGGTGGCTCCGGGTCAGTCACATCAAGGCAGGCAGTGAAACGTCCGGTCTTCAATTCTTCAAAGAGAGCCTTTTCCTCAATCAGGGAGCCTCTGGCGGTGTTGATAAGTATGGCACCGTCTTTAATAAGCCTCAACCGGGAAGCATTAAGCAGGTGATATGTTTCCGGTAAGGAAGGAGCATGAAGAGAGATGACATCAGAGCGGGTAAGCAAATCTTCTACCTTTTCCACCTTCTCTCCACCTAAGGATGTTATCTCTTCTGCGGAAAGAGTGGGGTCATAACAGAGGATTTTCACTTCAAAGTTTTTCACCAGCTTGAGAAAACATTTTCCCGCCCAGCCCAGCCCGATGATGCCCACGGTAAGGCCATATGGTTCTCTTACTTTTTCCAGCTCTTCCACATCACGCCAGGTACCGCGACGCACTTTTTCATTAAGCCAGTAAGTCCTTTTCATGGCGGAAAGCATCAATCCTAAAGCATGTTCTGCTACGCCGATAGCAATAACAGGCGCTGCGGAACTGACCTTGATTTTGCGCTGCCAGAGCGCCTGGCTGACAAACGGTTTGACACTGCCAGCAGCATGGACAACCAGTTTAAGCTCTGTTGCCCCGGAAAGAAGTTTATCTTCCAGTCTGGGGCTTCCCCAGGAAGTGACACAGGCCTGGGCATTTTGCAACAGGCAAGGTGCCTGGTCTTCCGGGTTTCCTTTTGTAGCCTGTGCTATCTGGTATGTTTGCTGAAGTAAACGGAAATCCTCCGGACTGAAAATTTTCTTCACAATTTCCGGATTAACCAGAATAGCAACTTTGATTTTGCCCATGGTTTTTATTTCAGCTTTCTATCAGTCATAGGTATAATTTTACCATGGATTACCAAAAAGGGGGTGGCTGTGGTTAAAATTTTAGTTCTTCTGGGATTATTTCTTTTCTCCGGGCAGACTTTTCCAGAAGTGGATTATGCTGCTTTGCGAAAGAAAATGGTAGAAACACAAATAAAGGCAAGGGGTATCCGTGATATCCGGGTGCTTAAGGCTATGGAGAAGGTGGAGAGACATCTTTTCGTTCCTGAAGGTTTGAGACATCTGGCTTATGAAGATTATCCTTTACCCATTGGAGAAGGACAGACCATTTCCCAGCCATATATTGTGGCTTTGATGACTGAACTTTTGTCCCTGAAACCATCTGAGAGGGTGCTGGAAATAGGTACTGGTTCTGGTTACCAGGCAGCAATTCTGGCAGAAATTTGCCGGCAGGTTTATACCATTGAAATTATTCCTGCTCTCGCAGAACGAGCAGAGAAAATTTTGGCTGAGCTGCAGTATAAAAACGTGAAAGTAAAATGCGGAGACGGATTTGCTGGCTGGAAAGAATTTGCTCCTTTTGATGGGATTATTGTTACCTGTGCTCCACCTTCTGTCCCGGGTCCTCTTCTGGAACAACTTGCTGAGGGTGGCAGGCTGGTGATACCTGTAGGTGAACAACTGCAGGATTTAAAACTTATCCAGAAAATCAAAGGCAAGTGTCTGGAGAAAAATATCATCCCTGTCCGTTTTGTGCCGATGACCGGGCCTGGAGTGAAAGGGAAGGGGAACTGATAATTATGGAGGCAATGGCAAAATATAAGCCTGACTGGAAACAGGCGATGGAAAGATTAACAGCCTGGTGGAAAGGTGAGAAAATAGACCGGGTCCCGGCCCTGATAACAGCGCGGAGAAAAGGTGTCTCTCCCAGATCATTAAAGAAGATTGTTCCTGACATGTACACCAGCCCGGAGGTTGTCTTTTATAATCTGGATGCCACGCTGGAAGCAACTTACTGGGCAGGAGAAGCCTTCCCCAACCACTGGGTCTATCTTGGTCCTGTACCACTCAGTGGAATTCTTGGTTGCCAGATGCATTTTGAAGAAAATACTGTCTGGCACTCCCCCTGTTTTCAGACTTTGGAAGAAGCAGAAAAAATTTCCTTCCAGGAAGAAAACTGCTGGTACCGGCTTCTTTTTTCTTTAGCAGAGCAGTCACTGCGCAGAAGTCAGGGAAAGTATCTGGTCAGCGGTCAGGGGTTTGGAGCTGCTTCTGATGTTATGGCTGACATGTGGGGAGCGGAAAAGATATTGCTGGCTATGGTGGAAAAACCAGAAATTATCAGGACTATTCTCAGGAAAATCACGGAAATTTCCTGTTTCCTTTATGACAGGATGGATACACTGGTAGCAAATTATCAACCCGGTCGCTTTGACTGGTTGCGGTTGTGGGCACCAGGACGTTTCTGGACCCTCCAGAGTGATATCTCCTGTATGGTTTCCCCGGGTCTGTTTCAGGAACTTATTTTGCCTGAACTGGAGAAAGAAACGCAACACGTAGATTTTGCTTTTTATCATCTGGACGGTCCCGGGGCAATCAAGCATGTGGAAACTCTACTGAGGATTAAAACACTTGCTGGTATTCAGTGGGTACCAGGAGCAGGTGCCTGCTGTGACCCGCTTGACTGGCTGGAACTATTCCGGAGTATTCAAAACGCCGGGAAAAAACTTTTAGTCAGCTGCCCGCCGGAAAGAGTGAGAGCGCTTCTGGAAAAAGTGGACCGCAGGAGTATCTGTCTTGCTATCTCCTGTAAGGAACAGCAGGATGCAGAAAAGATTCTTCTGGAACTGGAAAGGATAGGGGGATAGATGCAAGCCGCAGGAAAGCTGGAAATCAGGCTTTTCACCAGCAATGATATCCCCTTCGCTATGGAGTTGAAAGACCTGGCTGGGTGGAACCAGACGCAGGCTGACTGGCAACGTTTCCTTACCTTAGAACCAGAAGGATGTTTCCTTGCCCTCTGTGATGGGAAACCTGCAGGAACAACCATTGCTATTACCTACGGTAAGGAAATGGCATGGATAGCCATGGTTTTAGTCCATCCAGAAATGAGGGGAAAGGGGATAGG
>Ga0136652_1000058_pt1 | contig 63248 bp, 50 predicted proteins | sample ConPoolayeEmetaG_FD_94864 | JGI IMG/M metagenome (GOLD analysis project Ga0136652, IMG submission 94864) | Hot spring microbial mat communities from California, USA to study Microbial Dark Matter (Phase II) - Cone Pool mat layer E metaG... ...
ATCCTGAGGAAACGTCTGCAGCGTCTCGAGATAAGAAGCGGGCAGACCGATGTCATAGCGCAGGCCGTCGATGATCAACCCCAAGAAGCCGTCCTCCTGACGCAGCCTGTCCAAGGCTGAAGTGAGCTGAAATTCGCCTCTCTCTCGGACGTTGTTCCGGATGTGTTCTTCGAGATAGTTGAAAATCTGCGGCTTGATGATGTACTGGCCGAAAACGGTCAGGTACTCGTTCTCAGCCAGGCCCGGAACACGGAGATGGCTGCGCGCATATTCGAGATTCGGTTTTTCGGCAAACTCCGTGACATTCAGAAGGCGTCCCTCCTCGAGCCAGATTCCGGTCGCCGTCCCGAAGTTGGCGATCTGGTCTTCTGGTGAGCGGCGCAACCCCAGGACGCTGAGGCCGTGATTGTTATAGGCATCGATGAGCTGCTCGGCGCAGGATTTTTCGCCTTTTGAACGATAAAGGTGGTCCCCCAGCATGAGCAGGAAGGGCTCGTTGCCGATGGCCTCCCGGGCACAGAAGACGGCGTGACCGAAGCCCTCCTGAGTCTGCTGGGCGACGAACGAGACATGCCGTCCGATCTCCAGAATGCGCTTCGAGTATTCCTGAAAATGGGCGGGGAGCTTGTTGTAGTTTTCGATCGTGATCTGCATGTTGAAGAAAGATTGGAAGGCCTCGAGGTCGCTTTCCTGGACGATGATGATCACCTCTTCGATTCCGGCGCCGAGGGCTTCTTCGACGATCAACAGGATGGCCGGCTTAGCGATTCCTTCCCGGTCGATGATCGGGAAGAGCTCTTTTTTTGTCGCCTTCGATGCCGGGAAGAGGCGCGTGCCGAAGCCGGCCGCCGGAATCAGGGCTTTGCGGACTTTCTGTCCGGTGCGGAGAGTCAGGGTGAGGCATGACATTCCCAGATCGCGCTCGATGATCTCGATGACCGCCTGCTGGTCGGCTTGGCTGCGGGTGATGAACTGGGCCGTCCCGTCGCCCTGCGAGCCGACGCCCTTGCCACCCCAGATATGAGGTTTCAAAGGCTCGTAATTGAGAACCCGGTGGAGGACCGGAGCCGTCAGTTCCTCCGGGCAGGCGGGGATGGCATAGCGGTCAAAGAATGCTTGGGCTTCGGTCATCAGCGCGCCGAGCATCTCCGCGTCTCCGGCCTGGAGGGCGTCGACCGCCTGGAGGACGATCCGCTTATTGATCGGGCCGAGGAGCTCCTGGACTCCCGCTTCGATTTTGTTTCTCGCCACAGGAAAGGAACGGTTCAGCCGGGCAAGGATTTCCATCGTGTCTTTATGGGCTTGGAGGTCGACGATGACAAAATGCATGTCCTGAGGAACGCGGAGCTCGGTGACGTCGATTCGATCTCCGTCAAAGGTCATGAGAATGGGGCGATTGCCGAAAGCGCAGCCTTGATCCATCCGACCGCAGCGCGAAGGCGTGGTAATTTCTCCTTGATAGGCGATCTCCATCTCGCCCCGGGTGGTCATTTTCAGGTCATAGACCCGGTTGAAAGCCCGCGCTGTCAGGACACAGATGGCCGCGCTCGAAGAAAGGCCTTTTTTCAGCGGCAGGTCGGTCTTGTAGTTGTCGATCACCAGGCCGCGCACATGATAGTTGACTAGGATCTGGTAAGCGACGCCGGCGATGTAGCTCCAAAAGCCCCCTTTTTGGGCCTCCTCGAGGAGAGCCCTGGATTCCATCGGGATTTCTTGCGGCCCGAGACGTTCGCCGGCCGGGGTCGTCGAACTGAGGACGAGAGAAGTGGGGTGGGGTTCGACCTCGGCGTAGATTCCCTGGTCGGTCCCTGACAACATCGTGTATCCCTTCTCGATCTGGGCGTTGATCCGGCGATAGCCTCCCGCCCAGTCCGAGTGCTCGCCGAACAGGCAGATGCGACCGGGGACGAAGATTTTCACTCCCGCCTCCTTACGAGGTTGTGTCGCCATGGCGATGTCTCATCAAGAGAGACCGCCGGAAGGGCGGAAATCATCTTTCTGGTCCACGCCTGATCCGATTGATTGGAACGCCTTGCTCTCTCATCGTGACGCTGCGACACAGTCTCTATATCTGAGTGACCATGGATCAATGACGGAATGATCAAGGGCGGAGGGGAATTTTAGGCAAAGCGAGCGGCCTTGTCAAACGGCATTTTCAGCCGAAGTCGTCCAAAGAACCATATCCTTACCGGCGAAGCATTGGGAGCCGGCGGAGAAACTCATGGGAAGCCCGGTTGAAATGCCGACATGGATCTCTTGACAGGAAAACGCGCATTGTGATATGGTTAGCAACATGAAAACAACAATACAGATTGCCGATAGCCTTCTTCATCAAGCCCGCCGGATCGCAAGACAGGAGCACACCACCCTCAGGGCTCTGGTTGAAGAAGGGCTGCGCAGACTGATTTCCGAGCGCGGCCGGCGTCGGAAACAAAGCTTCCGTCTCCGCAAAGCCACCTTCAGAGGACGCGGTCTGCAGCCTCACTTGGCCGGTGCAACCTGGGACCAGATTCTGGACATCGGATATGAAGGGCGGGGCGGATGATCGCCGTAGACAGCAACCTCCTGGTCTATGCTCATCGGGAAGATTCTCCGTGGCACAGTGCTGCATACGCTTGCCTGGTTGGCCTCGCCGAGAGCCGCCGGGCCTGGGCGATTCCTTGGCCGTGCCTCCATGAATTTCTGGCGATTGTGACCCACCCGCGAATATACGATCCGCCGACTCCTCTGGAGAAGGCCATTGACCAAGTCGAAGCTTGGTTTGAATCGCCCAGCCTTGTCCTCCTCACCGAATCCGAGGATCACTGGGTTCGGCTAAATTCTCTCCTGCGCGCTGGCCACATCGCGGGCCCAAGGGTTCATGACGCGAGGGTGGCTGCGATCTGTATCCAGCACGGCGCAAGCGAGATCTGGACGATCGACCGCGATTTCAGTCGCTTCGCGGGCATCAAGGTCCGGAATCCGCTCGTCTAAATCCGGCTTTTTTGTTCATTGTCAAGACCTGACCCCGTTTGATGAGAGGGAGGCGCTGAATTCGGGACGTCATCGCTAAGGCAAAACTTGTCTATAAAGAGCAAGGAGGTCTACCCACAGAACGAGGTGCTCGCCGGCTTCCAGCGCCAATTTCTTTCGGCCCGACGAGATGGTATGATAAAAAGGAAATGGGCGTGCGCCGATCAGGGGTCTGACCATGCCGGAATACTCGATTTCGCAGCTCGGGACATTTGAGGACTGCGCGCTTCAGTACAGGCTCATCTATATCGATAAGATCAAGCGCTTGGAAGAAGGCGTCGAGGCCTTCCTTGGCCAGCGCTTCCATGAGGCGATGGAATGGCTCTATCGCCAGCGCGCTTTCCGCATCATCCCGCTTGAGGAGCTGTTGACCTTTTATGAAAAGACATGGGAAGAAAATTGGCATGACAAAATCAAAATCTGCCGAAAAGATCGGACAAAGGACGATTATCGAATGCTGGGGCGGCGCTTTATCGAGGACTATTATAAGCGGCACTACCCGTTCGCTGAGGGCCGGGTGATCGGTCTCGAGCGCCACATCCGGTTTCCGCTCGACGGTTCGGGACGCTACCACTGCAAGGGGATCATCGACCGCCTGATGCTCGCTCCCGACGGAGCCATCGAGATCCATGATTACAAGACGAGCTCCAGCCTTCCGGAGCAGAGCGAAGTCGATCGCGACCGTCAGCTCGGCCTTTATCAGATCGGGGTCCAGACGCTCTGGCCCGAAGCGAAGGAGATCCGACTCGTCTGGCACTATGTGGCCTTTGACATAGAGATGAGGTCGCGCCGGACTCCTGAGGCGCTCGAGCGGTTGAGACGCGAAATCGCCGAGCTCATCGATCGGATCGAGGCGGAGCGGGAGTTCGCCCCGCACGAATCGGCGCTCTGCGATTGGTGCTCGTATTGGGATCTGTGCCCGGCGAAAAAGCACCTGGTGAAAGTTGAAGCTTTGCCGAAGGAGCGATGGAAAGATGAGCCGGGTGTGGTGATCGTGGACGCTTACGCCGAGCGCTGGCGGAAGAAGCGGGAACTCGAAGCGGAGGTGAAGGCGGTCGAAGCGGAACTCGAAGAAATCAGAGAGGCGGCGATCAATTTCGCCGAGAGGGAAGGCGTCCAAGTCATCGCCGGCACGGACGCGAGGTTGCGCGTAACGGGAAAGGAGCGACTTGTTTCGCCGGCCAAGGGAAGCGAGGAGCGCGAGGCACTGGAGAGGGAACTCAAAGCGACCGGCGTGTGGGACGAGGTATCGACGCTCGATCCGCCGGCGCTGGAGAAAGCCATGACCGAGGGGAGATGGACGGGCGAGATGGTCGATCGCATTCAGGCGTTCCTCCGCATGGAAAAGCGCTGGACGGTGACACTCAAAGACGACTCCTAGGCCAGAATCCGGCAGACCTGGACACTCTCGAGGCGATTTCAAGGGTTATTTCAGATATCGAGAGAGGAGGGATCGAATTCTCTGCGCTTTAAGTATGGTGGGAAAAAGATCATCGTTTTCCAGAGGTGATATATCAAAAAGACGCCCATCGCTAAGAAGGAGAATGAGGCGAGGGAAAAGATAGGACAAATCGTGATTTAAGGGGGAGGATGAGGACAAGGGGAAAGCATACGTAATTCACAAAATTGGCGGATTAGACATGACGGGTTCGAAAGCCGCTTCCACTCGCGAATGAGGCCAGACGTAATTGGTGAAAGGGGTGAAATTATTTTGAGGCGAATTTAGTGCGCTATTTATTGCGTCCTCCTAAGGGAGGCGCAGGTTTGACCTCGAGCATCCGATCGATGCGGAAGTTGCGTTCCTCGCCGCGCTTGAAGCAGTAGGCGCGCACTCCCTCGAACTCCTTTCCCATGTACTCCATCCGCTCGATCGCCTCGGGTCGGATGCGGCGCCGCGTCTTGGTGTCGTCGGTTTTAAGATAGACGATCTCCAGATCTTGGCCGGTCCGGATCGCCTCCCGGATCAGGGCGAGCTTGTCCGCATAGGACAGCTTTTCGTCGGCCTTCCGGTATTGATAGCGGGTGAGAAACTTGACGACCCGCCAATCCATGCGGATATGCGGCTTACGGATCTCTTTTCTGAGGACGATCCCCTGGAAGTTCGTGCATCGGCTCAAAGCGACGTAGACTTGACCATGGGCGAAGGTGCCGCGGCCGATGTCGATGACGACTTTGTCGAATGTCTTCCCCTGACTTTTGTGGATCGTGATCGCCCAGGCCAGCCGCAGCGGGTATTGGGTGAACGAACCGATCGTCTCGCTGACGAGCTTTCCGGCGCGCTCGTCGAAGTCCAGTCTGAAGAGCTCCCAGGTGTAAGGCTCGACTTCGACCTCGAGACCGTCCTGGAGCTCCACGATCAGGATGTCGGGCGAGCCCGGCACCCTCTCGATGCCGGTGATCCGGCCGAGCGAGCCGTTCACCCATCGGCCGTTAGAATCGTTGTTGACCATCATTACCTGGGCGCCCGGCTTGAGCTCGAGGACTTCGTCGGTCGGCAGGTGGGAGGCGTCAAACTCGCCCCTGCGAAATCCCTGATAGCGATACGTCTTTCCGGGAAGCTGGGTCAATTTTTCCTGGTTTCTCGTATAGGCGAGATCGTTGGTGCTGGTGAGGTAAATATAGAATTCATCGTCGGGAGGAATGAATTTGGGATCGAAGCGGCGGTTGAGCCGGCCGATATCGTCTTCCGTTACGGAGCGGTTGCGAATGGCGTTGAGGAGCTCGATGAAATTCCGCTCTGTCTGTCGATAGATTTTTTCGAGCTCGACGAATTCCATATCGAACTTCGGGTCGTTGAAGATGTGAGAGGAGAAAAAATACGGGGTCTCGTATTGGAAGGCGAAGATCTTCTGCTCGGTGGAGGTCACCACCGGCGGGAGCTGGTAGAGGTCGCCGATGAAAATCATCTGCAGGCCGCCGAAGGGCTTTCTCGGGTGCGGACCGTTAAGCCGGAGGAACTTCTCGACGCAGTCGAGAAGGTCGGCCCGAACCATGGAAATCTCGTCGATGATCACGGCGTCAAGATTTTTATAGAGCGCGGCGCCCCTCTCCGAGACCTTTTTGACCTTGTCGAGGGTGATGTCGGGTTTGAACCGGCAGAACGAGTGGATGGTCTGACCGAGGACGTTAAGAGCGGCGACGCCGGTCGGCGCCAGGACGGCGACCTTCTTGCGGGTCGTATTGCGAAAATAAGCGAGGAGGGTGGATTTTCCAGTGCCCGCCTTGCCGGTGATGAAGATGTGGCGGCCGGTCGTCTCCATGATGTCGAGGGCGCGGCGGAATTCGGGGTTGATCTCGATGCCCGGAAGCGGAGAGCGGGCGGAACGGCAGGCGGGAGATTGGACAGGAGTCGAGTCGGATGAAAGACAGGAGTGCTCAGAACGAGTTCCGAACGCCGAGCCGGCATCGGCGGACGAGAGAATCGTAGACGGCGCGCACGGAGAGGCAGGGGAAGTCCTTGATGTCGGAGTGGGAGAGATTTCCTGAGTCGGGGCGGATCCTGAGGATTGAGCCCGCAATCGGACAGAGGAACGACGCCGTCCTGTGTGTTTTCTCATCGGCATACTCCGATCTCGATATTTTACAACAAACCGCCGGACGACAGCGAATTCGATGAAGACGCGGGATTTCCACGTGGAAAATTGTCATTGCGAACGAAGAAATCTCAGCTTATATGACGGAAAAGAAAGGGACGCGAAACTTTCCAGCTTTAGTGATCGAGGCGGGTTAGGCCGTAGCGACGGGCCCAAGTCAGGGCTTGCTGGTATTCATCGCGGGTGATTCTTCGATTGAGTTCCCGATATTCTTTGGCCTGGTATTCGGGTCGGTACTGGCCCATCAGGTTGACGTAGGTCCGGGGAGAGAGCTCGTTGACCACGAACTTGATGAACTCCTCGGTTCCTGAGATTTTTTGCGGCAGGATGAGATGCCTGAGGATGACGCCTCGCCGGGCGATTCCGCGGTCGTTAAAGCTGAGTTCCCCGACCTGGCGGTGCATCTCTTTGACGGCGAGCTTGGCATAATGAGGGTAATTATAGGCTCCGGATGAATATTTGGCCGCCAACTCTGCGTTCATGTATTTGAGGTCAGGCATGTAGATATCCACGATGCCTTCGAGAAGCCTGAGCACCTCAAGGTTTTCATAGCCGCCGGTATTGTAAACAAGCGGGATCTTCAGTCCGCGCCGGCAGGCGATTTCGACCGCTCGGACGATGTTCGGCACATAATGAGTAGGCGTCACGAGGTTGATGTTGTGGCAGCCGAAATCCTGGACCTGAAGCATCGTCTCGGCCAGCTGATCGTCAGTGATTTCCACGCCTTGACCCTCAAGGCTGATGGTGTAGTTCTGGCAATAAATGCAGCGCAGGCCGCAATTGGAGAAAAAGATTGTTCCCGAACCGTTCTTCCCTACCAGCGGACGCTCTTCTCCGAAATGAGGGAAGGCGCTCGAAATCTTGACCCGGGCCGTCGCTCGACAAACTCCGGTCTCGCCTTTGAGTCGGTTGACCCGGCAATCGCGGGGACAGAGGTGGCAATTTTCGAAGATAGCCCTCAGTTTTTCAGCCCTCCTGGCGAGCTCGCCGGATTTTTCAAGGCCGAGATAAGAAGGATAGGTGGCGGGATCTTCATTCGGCCGAGGGATCGTCGGCCGAATCATGCCGAGAACGCCTGGACCGAGGGCTGCGGCTCCGGCAAGGAGCAGCCCTCGGTCCAAGAATTTTCTCCTTGTCAAGGCCATCATGATTCACCCGCAGGCCCAAGCTCTTTTTCTTTTATAACATTTTCTTATTCTCATTCTCAAGGGCGGGCTGGCGGAGGAGTCGCTTCCCTGATGGAGAGGAGGGATTCAGGAATATCTAAACACAAGCGGCCGAGCGACCGAACATGGACAGGTCTGGCGATCCAGACTGAGATCTTTAAGGTCTGAGTTTTGGTGCTAATCGGGCCTTCAGTCCTTGACCTCCAGGCCGCGGTTGCGGAGCAACGGCTCGATTTTCGGGTCGGCGCCGCGAAAACGCCGGTATTGGATCCCGATCTCCTCTGTCCCGAAAGGCTCAAGAATGTTTTTCCGGAAGGAGAGAGCCGTGGCCCGATCGAAAATTCCCTTTGCCTTGAAGGCTTCGTAGGCGTCTGAGTCCAGCACCTCCGACCAGATGTAGGAATAGTAACCGGCGGCATAACCGCCGCTGAAGATGTGGTTGAAATAGGTACTTCGGTAGCGGGGCACAATTTCCGGAATCAGACCGATCTTATCCATGACGCTCTTTTCGAAGGCATTAACGTCTATATCCGCTGTCGCGAGAAGAGAGTGCCAGGCCATGTCCAGGATCGAGGCCGCGAGGTACTCGCCGGTGATGAAACCCTGGTTAAAGAGCTTGCTCTTTTCGATCCTTTCAACGAGTTCCGTCGGAATGATCTCTCCCCTTTGATAATGTTTGGCGTATTCCGCGAGAAGCGCCGGTTCAAAAACCCAATGCTCCATGATCTGGGAAGGGAGCTCGACCGAATCTCGGGCTAGGAAACGGCTGCGATAGCGGCTTTGGGAAAACAGCGTCGCCAGAGCATGTCCGAACTCATGGAAGAACGTTGTCGCTTCGTCGGCACTGAGAAGAGAAGGGCTGTCGGCGGTCGGTCGAGTGAAGTTGCAGACAATCGTGGCCAGAGGAGGGACCCGTTTTCCCTGCTCGTAGTACGAGCGCCGGAAAGCGCCGGACCAGGCACCTCCGCGTTTGCTCTCGCGCGGATGGAAATCCATAAACAGGAGACCGAGGTGACGGCCGTCTGCCTCTTTCACTTCATAAACCTGGACATCGGGATGGTACCGGGGCAGATTGGGTTGCTCGACGAATGTCAAGCCGTAAAGCTTCCCGCAGAGATTGAAGATGCCCTGACGGACGTTTTCGAGCTTGAAGTAAGGCCGCAGGGCCGTGTCGTCAAGGGCATATTTTTCCTGGCGCAGCTTCTCGGTGTAATACCACCAATCCCAGGGAGCGAGCTTGAAGCCGCCGCCCTCTCGGTCGATCAGGGCTTGAAGCGCCGCCGCCTCGGATTTGGCTTTGGCCAAAGCCGGCTCCCAGAGCTTCATGAGGAAGGCGTTCACCGTGTCCGGATTTTTGGCCATGTTTTTCTCCAGGACAAAATGGGCATGGGTTTGATAGCCTAGAAGTTTCGCTCTTTCCTGGCGAAGAGCGATGATCCTCTTGACATTTTCTTTGTTGTCGTATTCGTTTCCCTGATCACCCTTCATGATGTAGGCCCGGAAAAGCTTTTCCCGAAGCTCCCGTTTCTCCGAATATTGAAGAAACGGAATGAGGCTCGGAACCTGGATGGTGAAGACCCATTTTCCTTCGAGCCCCGCCTGCCTGGCAGCTTCGGCGGCCATGGCGACAACCGAGGCCGGGAGTCCAGCCAGGTCCGTCTTGTCCTCGATGATCAGCTGGAATGCGTTCGTCTCGGCCAGGACGTTATCCCCGAATTTCACGCTGAGCAACGACAGTTCCTGGTTTAATTCTCTCAGCCGGGCTTTCTGTTTCTCGTCCAACAGGGCTCCGGAACGGACGAAGTCCCGGTAGGTATTCTCGAGAAGGTAGAGCTCGTCGCGGTCGAGGTTCAGGTTTTGGCGCTGATCATAGACGGTCTTGATGCGCTGAAAAAGCTTCTCGTTGAGCGAGATATTGTCCCTGTGGGCAGCCAGCAGGGGAGCCGTCTTTCGTGCCAGTGCCTGGATTTCTTTGTTGGTGTGGGCGCTCTGCAGAGACGAAAACACGGCGGTGACCTCGTCCAGGAAAATGCCGGCATGATCCAGGGCGGCGATCGTGTTCTCGAAGGAGGGCGGGGCGGGATTCTTCACAATGGCCTCGATTTCCGCTTCCTCGCGCTTGATCCCCTCTTCGATAGCCGGCAGGAAATGCTCGTTCTTGATGAGATGGAAAGGCGGAACGTTAAAGGGAGTCCGGTAGGGCTTGAAAAAGGGATTGTCGGCCGCCGGCGGAAGGGAAGTTTTTGTCTGCTCGCTGACATCGCCGCGGGGAAGGAAAAAACCTTCGGCAATAGCCAGAGTGATGGAAAAAACAAGGACGATTAGCTGTTTCATCGCTTGTCGAACCTCCTGAGAAGATTCAGCCTGACCGCCTTATTATAGCCGATTTAAAACGGGGAGTTCACTCGTAGCTAAGGAAACGGAAGGAAAGCAAATTTGAATGGTCGCCTTTTTCCGAAAAAGTCAGGCTTTTTTCCCGCCGACGGTGATTTCGGCCACCCGGAAGGAGGGGCTGTTCAGGCTGCCGCGGAGGTCGAGGTCGTTGGCGACTCTGTCGATCCCTTTGAGGATGTCGAGCGTCGTCCCGCCGAGGGTTACTCCGTCGACCGGAAAAGCCTTGGCGCCGTCCGCAATCCAGAACCCGCTGCAGCCGACCGAAAAAGCGCCGGTTGTGACATCGGTCCCCGTTCCTCTCATTCCGGTGACGAGCAGCCCTTCCTTCATGTCCTTGAGAAGTGACGCCGGATCATCGGTTCCGTTGGCGACGGTGACGCACAGGAATCCAGCTGAGGGCCCGCTTTTATAGCCGAAGCGGCGAGCCATGGTGGGGACCTTGACCCCGGCTTTCCGCGCCGTTTGAGAATCGTAGTAAAACAGTTTGAGAACGCCCTTGTCCACGATAACGTTCTTGCGGGTGATGTTTCCCTCGCCGTCGATGGGCGTCGAGCTGATGAATCGCGGCCGCGTCGGATCGTCGATGATCGTGATGAGCGGAGAGGCGATCGCTTTGTCCAGCATCTCGGTCATGAAGGTGACTTTCCGGAAAACGGCGTCCCCGCTCAAAGCCGAGAGAACGCCCATCCAAAAGGAGGGAGCCGCATAGCGGTCAAAAACGACCGGGACTTTTTTCGTTTCCACCGGCCTCGCTCCGAGCTTTTCCACGGCTCTTTGGGCGGCCTTCTTGGCCACCTCCTCGACCGGCTCGAGGTCTTTAAAAAAACGCTTTGAGCTTGACCAGCCGTCGCCTTGCATGCTGTCGCCCTCGCCGGCGATGACATAAGCTCCGTAGGAGAAGCTCGTCTCTTTAAAAACATAAGAAATTCCTTTGGAGTTAAAAAGCCCCGCTTCGCGCTCGGTGCTGGAAAAAAATCCGCCTTCCGTGTTGGTGATACGCTTGTCTTCGGCGAGGGCGATTCGCTCGGCTTCGCGGGCGAGCGCGATCTTTTTTTCGTCGGCAATCCGGCCGATCTCCGGGTCGTAGAGGTCGAGGTCGGGGACCGGCCGAGGTCCGAAATCCGGCAGGCCCTGCCAGGGCTTTGCCTCGGTGATCCTGGCGAGTTCGATCGTCCTTTGAATCGTCTCGGCGAGCGAATCCGGGGACAAATCCGATGTGTAGGAAAAACCGAGCTGTTTATTGATGAAGACTCTGAGGCCGAGTCCCCGAGAGACGGTCTTCTTCAGCATTTCGATCTCGCCCTTCCGGGTATTGACTTCGAACTCCTTGACGTTCTCGATGACCGCTTCCGCTTCTTCCGCGCCAGTTTGGATCGCTTTTTTGACCGCCTCTTGGCCGATTTTTTGGATGTCCATCGTCATTCTCCTTCAGGCTTTTTTCCCGCCCACGGTAATCTGATCGACTTTGAGCGTCGGATTTCCGAACCCGACGGGCTTCGACTGGCCGCCCTTGCCGCAGGAACCGCCGCCGATGACCAGGAGGTCGCTTCCGACGAGGGAGATTTTTTTGAGCACATCCTGGCCGCTGCCCATGAGCATGATCCCCTTGAGGGGTCGGGTGATTTTCCCGGCCTCAATCATGTAGCCTTCAGGCACCGAAAAGACGAAGCGCCCGGTGGTCGGATGGACATTGCCTCCTCCGATTTTGGCGATGTAGAGGCCTTTCTCGACGGATTTGACAATGTCTTCGGGCAGAGAATCGCCGGGGAGAAGGTAGGTGTTGGTCATGCGCGGGATAGGAGGGTGCTGATAGGACTGGCGGCGGCCGTTTCCCGTCGGGGTCATTTTCATCAGCTTGGCGTTGAGCCGGTCCTGGAGGAAAGCGGCGCATCGCCCTTTCTCGATCAGGACCGTCTTTTTGCCGACGCTGCCCTCGTCGTCGACATTGACGGCCCCCCAGGCTCCTTTATAGGTTCCGTCGTCGGCGAGGTTGACGAGAGGGCTGGCGATGGACTGCCCCAGCTTGTCGTGAAAGCAGGACGTCTTTTTTCTGATGCCGTCGGCTTCCAGGCTGTGTCCGATCGCTTCATGGAAGAAGATCCCCCCGTACCCTTTGGCGATGACGATCGGGAATTCTCCGGCCGGCGCATCTTCAGCCGGAAGCATCCGGACGGCCATCTCGGCCGCCTTTCGGGCGAAATCTTCAGCCAAGGCGACGTCGAAATGCTCAAACCCGTAGGTTCCGGCCTTCGACTCGTAACCCATACTTCGGTTTTCGCCTTCGAGCGCGGCGCAATTGACGCCGAATCGGCTGAGGGTCTGGGTATCTTCGACTTTCAGACCTTCGGAGTTGACGATGAGGATCTTTTTCGTCGTATCGGAAAAACCGACGCCGACCTGAGTGATTCGCTTGTCGAAAGCGCGGGCCACCGCATTCGCCTTCGTCAGCAGCTCGACTTTGGTTTTGGCGGCAATGGTGTCTGGAGGAACCTTGACAAGATAATAAGAAGGGGGGGAGAGGGGGACGAATTTTTGCGGTTCATGTTTGGCGCCGCTCGAAGCGATGAGGGCGGCTGTTTCTGCAGCCTCTTTCAGCCGGGCGAAATCGATATCATCGGAGTAGGCATAGCCCGTTTTTTCTCCCTGGATGACCCGGAAGCCGACGCCCATGTCCAGACCCCGAGTGGCCGATGAGATCTTGTCCTCGTCCAGGGAAATGCTGTTCGTGACCGTCCGCTCGTAATAAATCTCAGCGAACTCGCCCCCCCGGCTGAGACAGATTTGAAGAAGCTTCCTAAAGGTTTCCAGGTCGAGAGTCGCCGGCGGATCCGATTCGACGGCCAGGAGCGGGCCGGGATCTTGGCCACCGAAATGTTGCCATAGCGGGAGCGAAACGACAAGCGCTCCGGTCTGGATTCCTTTGCTCAAGAAGGTCCTCCTGTTCATCGGGTGAAAGCGCTGGTCGCGGTCCATTCATCCTCCTTTTTCCCGGGAATGGGATATTTTATTCTTCGGGATGAAATCCCGTCCTTTCAAAGCAAACAAATCAGACCCTTCTTAGAACATCTTATGCCAATTCTCGACAGGAAAGCAAAAAATAACCTCTCTTTCTAATACGCCGGCAAAAGGAAAAATGTTTCTCTTATTGTCGATTCCCCGTGCTGAGACAAAATTAGTATACGATGTCCTCAAGGTTGCCGAATAGCAAATCGTCTTTAGGGAAGGCGGCGACTCGGTGAGGGCCGAGCGCCCCAATCGATAATCGCTTTGACGGCTTGATCGATCGCCGTGCGGGCACCGTTTCCCGCCTTGTTTGCCAGGAAAGAAAACAAGTAATCGCCGCTGTCCGTATGAGCCACGCCGGAAAGGGCCCGAACGGCCTGGATATAACCGGACTTGGCCAGCACCCGGCCGCGATAGGCTTTCTCCCAGAAGTGATTTTCGATCGTGCCGTCGAGTCCGCCGACGGCCAGCGAGTTTTTGAAAAGATTCCAGTCAGGACCGGAGGCGAGGTGCAGCAGGATTCGGGTCAACACATTGGCGCTGAGCCGGTTTTCCCGGCTGAGGCCGCTGCCATCAGAGATCACAAATTCACGCTCGCTCAGCCCGAGACTGGTCAGGTAGCTGAAAACAACCTTTCTTCCGCCTTGCCAACTTCCCTGATCTCCTTCGGAGTTGGATTGAACGGAGATCCTTTTGAATAGCGCCTCTGCCGCCAGGCCGAAACTGTCCTTGTTCGTCCTCTTTAACACTTCGCTGAGGGGGGTGGCGAATTCGGCGACCTCCTGAACCTCGCATTCTTCCGATATCCGCTGTTCCAGGATTTCGCCCGCGACCCCGATTCCCGCTTCGACGAGAGCCGACCGGAGCAAATGACCGAAGAAGAGAGCCGGATTTTCGACGGCCACGGCGTAAGGACCGGCCTCAGTCCGGCAGTTCCCCTGGATGAGAAGTTCATTCGGCACATCCGTGCGGCTGACGCTGAACCAGCTTTCCCGGCTTTTCCAGATGGTCAGGCTATTCCTGAGTCTGAGATAGTCTGTCGGCGGATCGAGCGTCAGGACGATTTTTCCCTGGCGATGGACGGCGGTGATAGCAACGGAGTTGCCGTGATAATTGATTCCGCTGACTTCGCAGGCATATTTTTGGTGAAGCTGGTTCTGAGGCCAAGATGGATGAACGCGCTGGCTGTCGAAAATCGATGTGTCGAGAACGATATCCGTGATCTCGGAGACGCCGAGGTCTCTGAGCCGCCGGGCAATTTCCTGGATGACGGGCTGGGCCCGGCGCCCATTCTTGAGGTCGATTTCTTTGTCTCCAAGAAGCGGGTCGCCGCTTCCTTTGACCATGAGCTTCTCGCCGCACAATCCCACTCGGGTGATAAAAGCGAATTCCGGTCCGAGGCATTCGAGCGCGGCAGCGGTGGTCACGATTTTCATGTTTGAGGCAGGGATGAGGCCGAGATGAGGGTTTTTCTCATAGACGATCTCGCCGCTCTCGCCATTTACGATGGAGGCGGAAAACACGACCTTGGCAAGATTCGGTTTTCCCAGGATCGTCTGAATCCGCTGCTTGAGCTGGACCGGGGAGAGAGGGATGGTCTCTGGCTCTGATGACAGAACTTCTGATCTATCCGAAGAAATGGCTGCCGTTATCGCCGGAGGTTCCGGAGAAATCAAGCGTGCCGGGCTTAAGAAGGAAACGGCGGCCGTGAAGAGAAAGGGAAGCAGAGCGAGTTTCGGGACGATCCCGCTTCTTCTCATCCGTTTTTCGGCCACTCTTTCATGATCTCGGCGAAGCACTGCAGCCCGCTCGAAAGGACGGCGCTGTATCCGCCTCCGGGTCTTGTCCAGGCGCCGGCGAGGTAAAGGTTTTTGATCGGCGTCTTATGCGGCAGGCGCCTGGGCTCGCTGTTGTCGAGAGTCTGGTCCCAGCCGTATATGGCGCCGCGATAATTGCTCGTATAGCGGACGTTGGTCAAGGGCGTTCCGATTTCCATGACCTCGATCGCTTCGCTCAACCCGGGCAGAAGCGTCTCCTCAACTTTCTTGATTAGGATGCCGGCCAGCCTCTCTTTCTCCACCCGGTAAGCCTCCTTCCGGCCAGCAAAATAATCGGTTTCGTATTTTTTCCACGGATCGTATCCCTGAAGGGTGACGATCGAGAGGGTGTTCTTGCCTTCCGGAGAATAGCCTTTGTAGAGATTGTCGTAGAGGGTCAGGCCGAACCCGCCTTTCTCGATCTCTCCGTTCCGGGCATAATGGTAGGCCTCTTCGATGTCGTAACCCGTTTCATAAAAAATTTCCGTGTCTTTGATGCCGACCTCTCCGACCAGATCCTTTTTGAGGCCGAGAAACACCTGAAAAGAGGAAAGACTCGTAGTGAATGTGTCCATCCGCGCCAGGTAGGCCTTCAGGAATTCGCCTTCATCCATCATTTTGCGGACGGTGTCATAGGCGTTGGCATTGGAGACCACAACCCGGCCGAGATACTCACAGCCGTCCACCGTCTTGACGCCGTAGGCCGTGTGATCTTTGGCCAGGATTTTCTCCACCCGCGTCCGCAGCAGAACCTTGCCGCCCCGTTCTTCGATGAAGTCGCGTAACGCATCGCTGATTTTCTGCGAGCGCCCGCGGGGATAGTATCCGCCTGCCTGAAGATAGCCCATTAACGGCAGGATGTAATAGATACTCGCCAGCTTGGAAGGAGGCAGGCCGAAATACCCCCAGAGTCCGGAGATTATCCCCTTAAGTTTGGGATCCTTGATATAAGAGCCAAGAACGCTTCCCCACGTGCTGTTGAAGCATTGGAGAAGATAAGGGAATTCTTTGGGGAAGCTGGCCATGTCGACTTTGCCCTGAGCGTTCTGGTAGCGGTTGAGATCCGAGACCAGGCCGCGCATCATCCGAAAGAGGCTTTCGATGCCCGTCTTTTCTTGCGGAAAGAGCTCGACCAGGAGGGCGACATAGCCTTCCACATCCTTCTGCGGAACGCGAAGATCATGCTCGGGGAAAATGATCCGATAGAGGGATTTGTGAGGAACGAACTCGACATCCTTGATTTCCGGAAAGCCGGGGATCAGATTGGGAAGGCCGTCTCTCTCCCCGACCGTCGTCGAGTGAAGGGAAACATCGAAAACAAAACCGCCCGGTCTCTTGAATGTCGTGGCGTAGCCCCCGGGGATCGAATGCTGTTCCAGAACGAGCGGCCTGAAGCCCTGCCGGGCAAAAGCCGCGGCGCAACTCAGACCACCGAGTCCGGTGCCGACGATGACGGCATCCCATATATCGGCATCCTGGTTTTTCCTCGTTTCAGGATTTCGCCGTCCGTCGCCCCGGGGAAAAGAATTCCAATCGTGCGTCAGAAGGGGAACACCGGCCAGCGCAGCCTTCAGAAACTCTCTTCTGGGGTATCTCTTTTTAAGCAATGGTGTACCTCTTATTCAATTTTCCCTATTATCAAATCGGACCGAGCCGATGTCAAATTGGCCCAGGCTCGATGACGAATAAAGTGCTGAAAATTCGGTTCTCTGCCCGCTGACATTTTTCATTCGTGATCAAGATTTGACAATCTCCGGCTGGGATCATATGATCTCCTCGTCGATGTGGGAAGGAATCTCTCTATTCTAAAGGAAGGGAAAAATGACGCAAAATTCAACGCGGCGGCTTTTATTCTTCTTTTCTTTTGCCATTGTGGCCGGTTCCATCGGCTTCCTGAGATGGAGACCTCTGTCTGCGACTGAGAGCTTCGGTAAAGGGAAAGGGATGACCGGCAGCCCGCCCGAAGTCCATCGGTTTGTCAGCGACGCCACGATTTCGGTCGGGACGAGCTTTTATCGGGCGCTGGCCGGGGATCTTCGGAACGACCGAGTGAACCGGATCGTCGCCGGCACCGACAGTTCCCACTATGCTTACGTTTTCCGAAAAGAAGGGGCGACCTATATTGAGGAATGGAACAATCTCTATGCGGCAGGCGATGTCGTCCATGCCGCTGCCGTAGGAGACGTCGATAACGACGGCCAGAACGAATTTTTAATCAGCGTCCGCTCCTCCGGCATGATCTATATGTACCGCTGGAACGGTGCGACCTATCAAAAAGTCCACGAACAGTATTTCGGCGGCAACTATATGCCGGCGGCGATTTTCGACATCGACCGGGACGGGCAGAATGAGTTGATCGTCGACGGCAGCGGAGCGGGGGCCATGATCAGCGTCTTCAACTATGACAGCGGCAGCGGAACCTTTCTCCTCGCCTGGTCGGCTCCCAAGGGAAATGTCCTCCAGATCGCCGTCGGAGACCCGGACAATGACGGACAGCTCGAGGCTGTGGTCGCCCTCCCCTGGGATTATCCCCCTGGAAAGCTGATGATCATCGGCTATGACGGCGCGGCGTATTCCGTTGAGAATACTCTAACCTCTTTTGCCTCGGGACTGGGCGGCGCGGCCGTGGCCGATTTTGACGGCGATGGAAAACAGGAAATCATCACCGGAATGTATAACGTCGCTTCGGCCACCTATCCCGTTTATCTGGTCAAGCACGACGGCGCTCAATATAACGTGACGACACTCTGTGATGCAGGAAATGGAACCTTCCATATCCACGCCGGAGACATCGATCGGGACGGCCTTCCCGAAGCCCTCGTCATGAGGAATGGCGAGGCGATGGTCGTCGAGTTCAGGAACAGCGCTTACAGCGCCATCCTCATGCCTTCCTATGGCGGCAGGGCCGGAGACCTGGCGGACATGGACGGGGACAACCGGGCTGAGATGATCACCACTCCGACCAGTATTCAAATCATCAGCGATACCGCGGGGCGATCTTACCTGGGGGCGGACCTCGACGGAAACGGGAGCGAGGAGATCGTCGGCGATCTCGCCACCCAGGGGCTATGGTACTGGATTTCAACCTCCGCAAACTGGGCCCAACTGACTCCGGTAGAACCGGAAGGAATGTCGGCGGTTGAAATAGACGGCGATGGCGCCGATGAAATCGCCGCCGATTTCGGCTCCCTGGGACTCTGGATATGGAACGGCGGGGCCTGGACCCAGATTGCGGGCATCCATCTTCAGGGATTGACCGCCGGAGACCTCGATGCTTCGGGACGCGATGCGGTGATCGCGGATTTCGGACCGACCGGCCTCTGGTGGTACAAAGACGGAGCATGGTTCCAGCTGACCGGCGGCAACGCCCAGGAGATGATCAGCGCGAATTTTGACAGCGACGGTGCCGATGAAATCGCCGTCGACTTCGGTTCCCTGGGCCTCTGGCTGTGGAACGGCGGGACCTGGACCCAGCTCAGCGTCCTTGATGCGAATCTCCTTGCCCGGGTCGATATCGACGGCCTCGGCGGTCAGGAGCTCATCGCCAGCTTTGGGACAGCCGGTCTTTGGCTCTGGGATGAAGGAACGTGGTCGCAGCTCAGCACGTTCTCCGCCGAGGGCGTCGTCGCTATCAACGGGAATGCCGTTGCCGGAGAGGAAATTTTCGCCGACTTTGGCACACTCGGCTTGTGGATGCTGACCGGCGGCACATGGACCCAGCTGAGCGGTCAGAACGCTGATTGGCTGGTCGCCTCGGATCTGAATAACGACGGATCTGGCGACATCGCGGGTGATTTCGCGGGCAGCGGCTTGTGGATTTTCCTAAGCAATTCGTCCTGGCAGCAATATTCTGCCCTTAATGCGGATGATCTTGCGGTTGCGGACACGGACGGTGACGGCTTCGGAGAGCTGATCGCAGACTTCGGGCCGTCAGGCGTGTGGCTCAACAACAACGGCACATGGTCCCAAATTAAATAGGGGCGGGAAAAGCCTCCGGCCCGGTTTGCAAAATCCGGCGGCTTTGACGCCTCGTCTACCGCAAGTGAGTGGAGCCGGGGGAAAACGAAAAAGCCAGGGCACCGCTCTCGGCTGGATTCACTTTTCCGGATAGAGTGTTACGCGGATATAGTTTTTCGTGTTGAGATACGTCTGGGCGGCCTCCCGGATGATTTCCGGAGACAGCGGCTGAAGAGATTTTTCGAAGGCCAGAAGCTCTCTCGGGTCCTCCTGGAGCTGATATTTGGAGTAAATTTGTGTCAGAAGCCACCGGTTGTCTTTCATCCCCGTCTCATATTCACGGAAGAGGGCCTCTCGGGCGTCGCGGACGTCCTTGTCCGAAGATCCTTTGGCTTTCAGGTCTTCGATCTCTTGAAAAATCGCTTTGACCAGCTCCTCCACCCGTGCCGGGTCGCAGCCGAAGCTGATCGTCAAACTGTATTCCTCATCAGGGATCTTGGAATAGCTCGCCTGGACGTTGACGCCGTAGGTTCCGCTCAACTCCTCCCGGACAATCTCCCTGAGCCTCGACTCGAGGATCAAGCCGAGCGCCCGGATGGCCGTGCGATGGGCTTGGTCGTACCCGAAAGGTCCGTTGAAAACGATGGCCGTCTGGCTTTTCGGCTCCATCCCTTTGCGGACCTCTTTCTCGACGACACCCGTCGGGGGGTTGATCCCGACATTCTTCCATGTTTCTTTTCGGTTGAGGGAGGGGAGGGCGCCGAGATATTTCTCGGCCAGAGTTTTCATCGCCTCAAGGTCGAGCTTGCCCACGAATAAGAACGTGAAATCGCTGGCGTCGGCGAAGCGGTCTTTATAGAAGGCGCAGGATTTTTCGAGGTTCATCTCAGCGATGATCTCGGCCGTCATCGGCCGGGCACGAAAGTGGTTCTGGCTCAAAACCGTTTGCAGGGTATCCATGAAGACGATTTCCGGGCTGGCCGCCCGGTTGGCCAGCACGGCCTTCAACTGCGAAGTCAGGACGTCGAACATCGTCGGATCGCAACGCGGCGCGATGAAGGAGAGATAAATGAGCTGGAAAAGAGTTTCGATGTCTTTCGGCGAGGCGCTGCCCCTCAAGCCTTCCTCAATTTCGCCGATCAAAGGCATGACCGAAGCGACTTTCCCCGCCAGGGCTTTGCGCAGTTCGACGGCACTGAAGTCGCCCAGCCCACCGGCGGCCACCACCTGGCCGGCCGTACTTGAAGCAATGAAGTCTTCGTCTTTGGCCAGGGATGTTCCGCCCGGGCTAAAGGCGCGGAAGAGAATTTCGTCCTCTTTGAAGTCGGTCGGCTTGAGGACGACGCGAACGCCGTTCGAGAGCTGCCATTCGGTGATGTTCATCTCCTCCAGGTATTGGGTGCGGATGATTTTTCCGGGCTCGGGGAGAGCCGGAAGGAGAGGCTTCTCCACAGGGGTGTCTTTATAAGGAGCGATTTCTCGGGAGGCTGCCTGGTGAACGATTTCGAGAAGGCGCTTTTCCGGGGGGACGCTCAACCCCTCTTTTTCCGGCGCGCTGATCAGGACAACGCGATTCTTTGTCGTCATCCATTCGCGGGCCAGACGGTTGATTTCTTGGAGAGCGATGCCGGGGAGGAATTGCTGGACCAGCCGGAATTCTTTTTCTATTCCCGGGATCGGCTCCCCGTGCAGAAAATGCCGGGTGTATTCTTCCACATAGGTGCTCGATTCATACTTTTCTTTTTCGGCGAACAGGCGCTCCATGGAGCGGAGGAGATCGATCTTCTGGCGTTCGAGCTCCGATGGCGTGAAACCGAAACGGGCCGCCCGTTCCGACTCGATCAATAAAGCCTCCAGACCGCGCTCAATGCCTTCCTCTTTAACGATCGCGCCGAGCGAGGCGATTTCTTTGGTGCGGATGAATTGTCCCCGACCGGAAAAGGCCCGGAGGAAGGGCGGGTCGGGCTTCTGGGTCAGTTCAAAGAACCGCTGGTTGAGCATCGAGAGATGGAGCTGTTCGACAAGCCTCTGCCGGTAGGCCCCGGCTGTGCTTTGATCTCGGAGGGGCAGTTTGTTGTAAAGCGCAATATTCGTCCCGGTCGCCTCCCTGTCCTGGGCGATGGCGAAGAGGATTTCCTCATGGTCTGGAACTTCATAGAAGGTGCGGGGGCGGGGATCGGCCGGCGAGGCCAGACGGCTGAAGTGTTCGTGGACGAGCTTTTCCACCACCTGCCGGTCGAAATCGCCCACCGCGATGACGGCCATTAAATCCGGCCGATACCAGTCGCGGTAAAAGCGTTTGAGCACCTCGTGGTCGAACGTTTCGATGATCTTCATGTCGCCGATCGGGAGTCGGCGGGCATAGCGGGATCCCCGAAACAGAATCGGGAATTGCTTGTCCTGCAGCCTGGCGTTCGCTCCCCGTCGCAGGCGCCATTCCTCGATGATCACTCCCCGTTCCTTTTCGATTTCTTCCGGGTCGAAAGACAACCCGTGGGCCCAGTCTTCGAGAATCTGAAAGGCGGTCTTCAGGATCTCCGGCTTTTCGGTCGGAATCTCCAGGATGTAGACCGTTTCGTCGAAGCTGGTAAAGGCATTGAGCTCCGGACCGAAGCGCATGCCGATGGACTCCATGAAATGAACGAGTTCTTGCTTGGCGAAATGTTTCGTGCCGTTGAAGGCCATGTGTTCGACGAAATGGGCCAGCCCGAGCTGATCGTCATCCTCGAGCACAGAGCCGGCGTTGACCACCAGGCGAAGATCGGCGCGGTTTTCCGGCCGACGATTCTGGCGGATGTAATAGGTCAGACCGTTGGCCAGCTTCCCGAAGGTGAGTTCGGGGTCGATGTCCAGTTTTTGGTCGAGCGGAATGATCTCCTTTTTTCGCTCTGGAGCTTCTTGCCCGAGCGCAGGCAAGAAGAGGCCGATCACAAGGCCGAGGAAAAACGTCCGTCGGAGAAGGACGGACTTGAGTTTTGTCAAGGAGAGCATTGGATTACCTCGCTTGATTGTTTGAATTTGATTCCTTTTGCTATCTATTCTGCCACGGACAGGGAGTTCAGTCAACCGAATGCCGGCTCTGAATTAGCTGTTTCCGCAAGCCATGGGCTTCAATAATCGCAGAATATGGAATAGAATAGATTGCTTGACGGATAATAAATCCGCGACCTGACAAGTCAAAAAAACAAAACGAAAGGAGAGGCGAATGGAATTCCGGGAAGTCGTTGAGAAACGATACAGCGTTCGAGCCTATCAAGGAACCCAGGTCGAGGAGGAGAAACTTCGCCAGGTACTTGAGGCTGCCATCCTTGCCCCCACGGCGGCCAACCGGCAGCCCTTTCGGTTGATCGTGATTCAAACGAAAGGGCATGAGGCGAATCTCAAGCGGATCTATTCACGCGACTGGTTTGTCCAGGCCCCCTTTGTCATCTGCGCCTGTGCCGTGCCCGGCGAAGCCTGGACGCGAAGAGACGGCAAGAATTACGCGGAAGTGGACGCCACGATCGCCTTCGATCATCTGATCCTCGCGGCGCGGAGCCTCGGGCTCGGAACCTGCTGGATTGCGGCTTTCGATCCTCAGGCGGCCCGCGAGGTACTGCGTCTTCCGGCGGACCTGGAGCCGATCGCTTTCACACCTCTCGGCTATCCGGCCGACTCCTGGAAACCCAAGAAACGCCGACCGGCGTCGGAGCTTGTTCAAGATTTCGCTTGGCCGGCAAAGGGCAAAAAATGAGAACATTTTCCCATATGAATAAGGCGTTGAAGATTTTTCTTGGCCTTGCCTTTCTCTTTTTCTTTTGCGTCGGTATTTCTAAATTGTTTCCGAACTCAGAATGCGCGGCCGGAACGGAGGATAAAACTTCCGGCGAGGCCATGCCTCGGCTCCGGAAAGGGCCTCATTTTTTCTTTGATCAGGTTCTTTTTGTGCGCCTGGAGGGCGTGAAGCTCGAGGCTGGGCGCCCGGAGAAGCACGCCGGCAATCCGATCATCCCAGCCAAGAACCCGTTCGCCGACCTTGAGCTTGCTTCAGGGCCGTTTACCGTCTTGCCGGATGAAAAAGGAGGCGGCTTCCGAATGTGGTATATCCCTTACAGCCGGGGGCCGCTCGGCGTCCATTTCGGTTATGGGACGAGCAGCGATGGAATCGCCTGGCGGCTTCCTGATCTCGGCCTGACGGAGTTTCAGGGAAACAAGCACAACAACCTCCTTTTAACCCGTGTTCTGGGAGGACGCGTCCTCCTTGACCGGGACGCGGCGAATCCGGGAGAGAGATATAAGGCCGTTTTTTATCGGCATGATCCCCAGCCGGTCGGATTTTCTGTATCTTTTTCGCCCGACGGTTTGAACTGGAGCCCTCCCTTATGGATTGAAGAGCTCGATGATCGGGGAGAAATCCAGGGCCGCGGTGCGAGTGACGTGGTCAATGCGTTTTATGACCCGCTGAGGCGGGAATTCGTGGCTGTGTTCAAGATGTGGTCTTTGTCCGGTCAATACGAGATCCCGGTCAAGCGCGGCATCGACGCGCCACGCTGCGGAAGGCGGGTCGTGGGCTCGAGCCGGAGCCCGGATTTCCGTGTTTGGTCCGAAGCGCGACAGATCCTTCTTCCGGATGAAAAAGATCCTCCGACGCTTGAATTCTACGGACTCCAGGCGGTCGTCCGGCGAGGCGACCTGTTCATCGGTTTTCTCCCCTGTCTTATCGATGATGCGCCGCCCGATGGTATCGGCTGGACCGAACTCGCTTTCAGCCGCGACGGTGACGCCTGGGAAAGGATCCGGCTCAGGGTGCTCGACCGGTCAGAAGGAAAGCCGAGCGCACCCGACCAGGCGATCGCCTGGGTCTCCGAGGTCATCGAGGTCGGAGACCGGGATTTTATTTATTACAATGGAATGGAGCAAGGACACAAGAGCGGACCGAGGTCGGGATGTCTGGCTTTTCTCCCCCGAAACCGGTTTATCGGTCTTGAGGCCGGAGCGGCGGAGGGGGTCGTTTTGACGCGGCCGTTCCTCCTTCCCAAGGAAAAGGGACGAGCCCTGATTCTCAATGTGGACGCTTCAGGCGGCGAAGTGCGCGTCCAGCTCCGGAATGACCGCGGGATCATCCGGGGTTTTTCCTTTGCAGATGGCGATCCGATTCGCTCGGACGGGACGGCCGTTCCTGTCCGCTGGCGAGGAAGAGCCCGCCTGCCGGAGACGGATCAACCGCTCCAGGCGGAGTTCAGGCTGAGGAGCGCCCGCCTTTACGCTTTTTCTTTCTGAAATTCTCGTTGTTTTTTAGGATTCGCAGCCGGGATCAATTTCAGGAGGACGAATTTTAGATTGAGTCTTGAATTTCTTGAAGATATAATTCAGACGGGATGAAGCTTTCGAAAATTTGTCTCGGCACAGCGCAGCTCGGTATGCCCTACGGCATCAACAATACCTCCGGCCAGCCGGAGTTTGAAGAAAGCCTGACGATCGTCAAAACCGCTCTGAAAAACGGGATCACGACTTTCGATACGGCTCCGGCTTACGGAGAAAGCGAGAAAGTTCTGGGGCAATGCCTCCGGGAACTCGGGGCCCGGGGCGAGCTCGTCTCCAAGCTTCCTCGATTCGACTGGACTTCCGGTCCAGAGGAGGTCCTCCGCCGAGTTTCCCTATCCATTCGGCAGAGTCTCGACAACCTGGGAATAGAGTGTCTTTCTGTCTGTCTTTTTCATCATTTCAACGACATGTATTATCAGGAGGGCGCGGCTCAGCGGAGATTATTGGAACTCAAGGAATCGGGCCTGATGGAGAAGATCGGAGCTTCCGTTTACACCCCTGAGGAGGCGGAGGCCTGCCTGAGGAACCCGCATTGTGAGGTCGTCCAGGTGCCTTTCAGCCTGGCTGACAGGCGCCTTTTGGCGACGGACTTCTTTCGCCGAGCAAAGGCGAGCCGCAAGATCACCCTCGTCCGGAGCGTTTTTCTTCAAGGATTGATCTTTAAGGAGAACCTCCCGGCTGAACTCGCCGGCTTCGAGCCTCACCGCCGATCCCTCGCCGGCCTGGCCACAGAAGAAGGTCTGTCCCTGGCCGAGATGGCTCTTCGCTATGCATTGAGCTTCGATGAAATCGACTCTGTGATCGTCGGCGTGGAAACGAATGACCAGCTCGAGCGGAACCTGGAAATCATACGCCGCGGCCGGCTCGAGGACCGTCTCGTCGAAAAAATCAACAAACTTCCGCCGGTTCCCGAGCATATCGTTGATCCGCGACGCTGGCCGAAGGGGCCGACCAAAAAGGAAGAACGTCCATGATCTCTCTGCCGATCACTCAACCGGAAATCCGACTGGCTATGCTGGGCATGGTCGAGGGAAACGGCCATCCCTATTCCTGGAGCGCCATTTTCAACGGCTATGACCGCGGGGAGATGGCGAAATGTCCCTATCCCGTTATTCCGGTCTATTTAGGGAAACAACCAATCGAGACCTTCGGCATCGCCGGAGCGAAGGTCACGCATATCTGGACGGACAATCCGGCGGATGCCGAAAAGGTCGCCCGGGCCTCTCTGATCCCCCACATTTTATCTCAACCCGAGGAGGCCATCGGCCAGGTCGACGCCGTCATCATCCCCACGGACAAAGGACATGAACATGTCGAACGCGCCCGGCCGTTCGTCGAGGCGGGGCTTCCCGTCTTTATCGATAAGCCGCTCGTGGACAACGCCGAGGACCTGAGGACGTTCGTTCAATGGGTTGAGGAAGGCCGGCCGGTGATGTCTTCGAGTTGCATGCGCTATGCCAAGGAGTTCCTGCCCTATCGGGAGTCAACCCGCGAGCTCGGCGACCTTCGACTGGCGACGGTCACGACGCCGAAGTCCTGGGAACGGTATGGAATTCACGCTCTGGAGGCCGTCTATCCGATCCTCGGGCCGGGGTTTCTTTCGGCACGGAACACCGGAACAGAGGAGAAAAATATCGTCCATTTCCGGCATCGGAACGGCGCCGACGTCGTTGTTGCCGCCATCGCCGATCTCTTCGGGGCCTTCGGCGTGCTGACGCTCTGCGGCACGGCCGGCCATGTGGAAGTCGCTTTCTCCGACACCTTTTACGCCTTCAAGAAGCAGCTCGAGAGCTTCATCCGCTATCTGCGGAGCGGAGTTATGCCGTTTCCATTTGCCGAGACCGTCGAGCTGATGAAGATGGTCATTGCCGGCATTCGGAGCCGGGAGGAGAACGGTCGCCAAGTGCCGCTCGAGGAGATCATCTAAGGAGTTGATCATGAGACGAAGCCGGGTGCTGGAAAAACTCAGGGCGGGCGACGCGGTGAGCTGCGTCAAGCTGAACCTCGACAATGCCCGCGTGGCCGAGCTTGCGGCCATGTCCGGAGTGGATTGCCTCTGGCTGGACCTGGAACATGTCGCTTCGGATTGGTCGGTTCTCGAGGCCCAGATTTATGCGGCCAAGGCCTATAATGTCGATGTCCTTGTTCGGACGGCCAGAGGGAGCTATTCCGATTACGTCCGGCCGCTCGAGCTCGATGCCGCGGGAATCATGGTGCCGCACATCATGAGTCTGGCGGACGCCGAGAACGTCCTCCGCATGACGCGTTTTCATCCCCTGGGCCGGCGGCCTCTTGACGGCGGAAACGCCGACGGCGCATATGCCCAGACTCCGGTTGAAGAATACATCAGACGATCCAACGAGGATCGCTTTATCATTTTTCAGATCGAAGATCCGGAACCCCTGGCCGAACTTGAGGCGATCGCGGCTCTGGCCGGCCTGGACATCCTCTTTTTCGGGCCCGGAGATTTCAGCCATGGACTGGGCTCTCCCGGGGATTTCAAGCATCCTCGTCTCATCGAAGCGAGGGAGCGGGTAGCTCAGGCCGCTCTGGCCAAGGGCAAATTCGCCGGGACGACCGGCCCTGTGGCCAGCATTCCCGAATTCCTGGAGATGGGGTACCGGTTCTTTGCCATCGGCGCCGACGTCCTTGGGCTGGGAGATTATTTCGGCCGGGTAGCCGCCGACTTTGCCAGATTCACTTCGAGCCTTCGAAAGTCTCGTCCCGCTTGAAAGAGAAGGGATGAGTTGAACGGAGAGACGCCATGGGAATTTTGGAGATGTTTTCCCTCAAAGGGAAGACAGCACTTGTGACGGGCGGAGCCGGTCTCTACGGTCGCCAGATCGTCGAAGCTCTGGCCGAAGCCGGGGCCAGGACCTTCATGGCCTCGCGGAATCTTCAGGCCCTGCGACTTTTCGCCGCCAAGCTGTTTGAGAACGGCTTGGAAGTCGCGGCTCTTCATCTCGATCAGGGGGATGAGAAGTCGGTTCTCGCCCTGCGAGACGAAATCCTAAAACGGACCGGAAGGATCGATATCTTGGTCAACAACGCCGTTTTGAGGCCGATGAAGAAAGGCTTTGCCGATGATGCCTCGACCTTCGCCGAGAGCATGCGGGTCAACGCCACCGGACTTTTCGTTATCACTCGCGCCATGGGCGACGTCATGGCCGAACAGGGGAACGGCTCGATTATCAACATCGGCTCGATTCATGGCATGATCGGACCTGATCCGCCGATCTACGAGGGAACCGAGATGCACGCCTGGTATCCGGATTATTTTTTCCATAAAGGAGGGATGATCAATTTCACCCGCTTCATCGCCAGCTATTACGGCGCTCGGGGCGTGAGATGCAACTGCGTGAGTCCGGGAGGATTCCGGACCGCCAAAATGCCCGAGGCGTTCGTCAAGAATTACAGCCGACGGACTTTCCTCGGCCGACTGGCCAATGAGACCGACCTCAAGGGGGTCATTGTCTTTCTGGCCTCGGATAGCTCGGCCTATGTGACGGGAGCGAATATTCCCGTCGACGGCGGCTACACCGCCAAATAATATGATATAATCCCCGCTCGATGATTCACCGAGGTGTCGGATTTCTGGATTGGCTGGTCGTTGCCCTCTATTTTTTTATAGTCATTCTGATCGGCTGGTACTATTCGAGGCGGCAGAAGAGCCGGGATGATTTTCTGCTCGGCGGACGGCGAACAAACCCCATTGCCTCGGGCATCTCGATCATCGTCACCTTGGTCAGCCTCATCTCTTATTTGGCGGTGGTCGGCGAGACGATCAAATACGGTCCGGTGTTTATCATCGCTTCACTCCTGGCTTTGCCGTTTGTCTTTCTGCTCGTCGCCTATTTTCTGATTCCGATCTTCATGAAGCTTCCGATTACCAGCGCCTATGAGATTCTGGAGAAACCGCTCGGCCCAAAAGTTCGCCTGACCGGCTCCGTGCTTTTTATCCTGATCAGGATCGTCTGGATGGCCCTGATTGTCTACCTTTCAGCCAAAACCTTCGTCGTGATGATGAACTGGGGAGAGGGGGCCATTCTGCCCATTGTTCTTGTTCTTGGGGCGGCGACCCTGCTCTATTCCGCCCTGGGCGGTTTTAAAGCGGCTGTGGCGACGGGCGTAGTCAAGTTTTTCCTCCTCTTTTTCGGCGCCGTCCTGACGCTCGTCTTCATCAGCTTCCGGATGGGCGGGATCGGTGCCTGGATTCCTACCCGTTGGGCCCCCCACTGGCAATCGTTCACACTTTTCAGCTTCGACCCTCAAGTCCGGATCACCGTCATCGGGATGATGATCACTTCCATCTGCTGGTGGATTTGCACCGCCGGCTCGGATCAGATCGCCATCCAGAGGTACATCTCCACGCGGAATCTTCGCCAGGCGAGAAAGGCTTTTCTCTCGAACAATATCGCCGATGCCGTCCTGACGATTTTCCTTGGAGCTGTCGGGTTCGCCGTCCTGGCCTTCTTTCAGGCCAACCCTCATCTCGCGGCCGAAGGGCGGAGCATCACCGGCGATGCGGATTTTCTTTTTCCCCATCTGATCGCCAATATCCTGCCCCACGGCGCGGCCGGTTTTTTGCTGGCCGGAGTGATCTCGACGGTCCTGGTGAGTTTCGGGTCGGGTGTGAACTCCACCGCCGCGGTGGTGGTAACGGATTTTATCGGCCGGCGGAAAAAGGCCGAAAAGCATTCCGGAAGCCTGGGAACAAAAAGCAAATCCCAGGCCGGACGGGAGACGGCCGATGAAAACAAAGCGGGAGTCCGGGCTTCTCGATATGCGACCGTTGTCATCGGCCTCGTGGTGATTTTTTTGAGCACGCTGATGAACCGCGTCCCAGGAAATATCATCGAGATGACGAACCGCAGCAACGGGCTTTTTGTCGCCCCCCTCTTCAATTTATTCTTTATGGCGATTTTCTGGCGATGGGCCACTCCGCTCGGGACCATTCTCGGCTCTGCCGTCGGTTTCGTCGCCGCCTTCCTCATTGCCTTCTGGCAGCCGTTGACGGGCCATCCGAGTCCCGGTTTCCAGTGGATCATTCCCGCCTCCCTCGCGACCTCGGTCGTCTCCTCGATTCTGTTCAGTTTGGTAACGGGGAAAAGAAAACAGGCGGCGGAAAGAAGCTTGAGATGAAGCGGACTTTTTTGTATAGTTGCCGGAGACGATGGCAGAGAGAAATGCGGCTCGGCTGACAGTAGCCGAACAGGAAATTCTTGCCGAACTCGCGGACTTTTTTCCTTCCAGGATTTTTGACGCTCACGCCCATCTTTGGCGGGTCAAAGACTGCCTATTTCCGCCAGGTTGCGAGTTTGCCCGGTCGGCGGACGGGTCGATCGAATCCTGGCGAGAGAGCCAGGAGAGAATTTTCGGCTCCGGCCGAATCGTCGGCGGCCTTTTCCTGGGCGAGCCGCGCTCAAATCCAGAGGCGGCGAATGATTATCTGATCGACGAGCTCCGGAGCGCCCCCCAGAGCCGCGGAGCCATCCTCATCAGGCCGGAGGATTCTCGTGAGAAGACCGAAAAGTATCTCGCCTCGGGCGTGATCTCCGGATTTAAGCCCTACCACACGTTCAGCTCAGAGAAGCCCACTTTTTCCTCCTCGATCGGCGGGTTCCTTCCCGAGTGGGCCTGGAAGCTTGCCGATGAGCGCCGTCTGGTGATTGTCCTTCATCTGGTCAAAGCCTTGGCCGTGGCCGCGCCTGAGAACCAGCGTGAAATCCGAGAGAAATGCGAGCGCTATCCGAACGCAACGCTCATCCTGGCCCATGCCGGCCGCGGATTTCATGCGCCGAATACGGTTAAGGGTCTGGCCGCCTTGCGCGGGCTGGAAAATGTCTTTTTCGATTCCTCCGCCATTTGCGAGCCGGCCGCGCTCGTTGCCGTCTTGGAGGAATTCGGGCCGCGGAAACTCCTCTGGGGAAGCGATTACTGGATTTCGGAAACGCGGGGGAAGGCCGTCACGGTCGGCGACGGTTTTCTCTGGTTGACCGACGAGACCGTTCGCTGGGAAAAAATCACTCCTGCCTGCCGGCCGATTCTCGTGGGCATCGAATCTCTGCGGGCGCTTCGGGACGGAGCCAAGATGATCGGTCTTGACCGCTCGGACATCGAAGATATCTTCTACAGCAACGCCGCGAATCTTTTCGGAATCGAGAGGCGCGAGAAGAAAGGCCAGAAGCTTTACGAACGGGCGAAAGCGATCATCCCGGGCGGAACGCAGCTCCTGAGCAAACGGCCGGAGATGCAGGCTCCCGGTTTGTGGCCGGCCTACTTTCATGAGGCACGGGGATGCGAGATCTGGGATTTCGACGGCCGGCGGTTTTTCGATCTTTCGGGAAGCGGGATCGGCTCCTGCCTCTTAGGCTATCGCGACCCCGATGTGACCGCCGCCGTGAAGAGGCGGCTGAACCTGGGCTCAATGAGCCAATTGAATCCGCCCGAGGATGTCGCCCTGGCTGAACTTCTTCTTGAAATCCATCCCTGGGCCGAGCAGGTCCGCTATGCGCGATCGGGCGGAGAGGCGATGGCTGTCGCCGTGCGCATCGCCCGGGCGACAACCGACCGTTCCGTCGTGGCCATCTGCGGCTACAGCGGCTGGCATGACTGGTACCTGGCCGCCAACCTCGGTACCGAGGACGCGCTCCGCGGGCATCTCCTTCCCGGACTTCAGCCGCTCGGCGTTCCCCGGGAGCTCCGGGGAACGGCTCTGACTTTTCGTTATGAACAGGAAGATGAATTCCGGGAGATTATTGAGCGTCACGGCAAAATGCTGGCGGCCGTCGTCATGGAGCCGTGCCGGTACCATGATCCCAGGCCGGGGTTTCTGGAGGAAATCATCGACCGCGCCCACCGGGCCGGCGCTCTGGTGATCTTCGACGAAATCACCATCGGCTGGCGGTTGGTCGGCGGGGGAGCGCACCTCAAGTTCGGTGTTTTTCCGGACATGGCCGTCTTCGCCAAAGCGCTCGGCAACGGCCACCCGATGGCGGCGATCATCGGGAGAGCGGCGGCCATGGAAGGCGCCCATCTCTCCTTCATCAGCAGTACCTACTGGACGGAGAGCATCGGGCCAGCGGCGGCCCTGGCTGCGGTTCGGAAGATGCGGCGGGTCAATGTCCCGGTGCATGTCGAGAAAATCGGCCGCCGGGCGATGGATATCTGGCGAAAATACGGTCAGAAGTATGGACTCCCCATTCTCGTCGACGACGGCTATCCCTGCCTGGCCCATTTCCGTTTCCATCACGACAAGGGAAACGAGCTTCGGACTTATTACACTCAGCTGATGCTCGAGCGAGGCTTTCTGGCCGGCCTTCAGTTCTATCCGAGTTTCGCTCACACGGAAGATATCCTGGCGAAATTCGAGGTCGCCGCCGACGCCGTTTTCGGGGAGATGGCCGAAGCGCTCGAAAAGAACGAGGTGGAAAAACGGCTGAAGGGACCGCCCGGCCACACCGGCTTCGCCAGGCTCTTATAAAAAACCAGGAAGACCGATCAAAGAAAAAGGCCCTTTTTTCGCCGAACGAGCCGCCGCCGTGTTTTGGGGCCGATTCTGTCGAAGAAGATCGAGGGCCAAGAAATTGAGGAAGTCGTGACTTTAAGGGAGAGGATCTTGGCGGTCTATCGCGGCGAGACGCCTGATGTCGTTCCCATGATGCTCGACCTTTCCCATTGGTTCTACCATAAAAACCGGATGCCCTGGGATCTTACCGTCGCCTATGAAAAGCCGGAGACGGAACTCATCGGTTACCATAAAAAGGCGGGGGTCGGATTCTATATGCCCAACCTGGCCGCGTTTTATTCGGTGACGTATGGGAGCGATGTCGTCTCCGAGGTCAGCAGGGAATTGAAGAACGGAGTCCCTGAGATCACCTGGCGGCTGAAGACCCCCCTTGGCGCGATCGAACGCAAGCGGATCTGGAATGAAGAGTCCTATTCCTGGGCGATCACAAAATGGGGCGTCCGCGATGAGCGTGATCTCCGCATCCTGGCCGATGCGCTCCGGTCCCGCGCTTATTCTCCCCTCTGGGAGAATTACCGCACCTGGAGCGATTATGTCGGCGAAACGGGCATCGTCTATGCCCTGAGCGGCTATAGCGCCGTCGGCCAGCTGATGCACTATTGGATGGGCGTCGAGGGGACTCTCTTTGCCGTTGCCGACTGGCCCGAGACCCTCCGAGAAGTCGTGGACGAAATCAACGAAAACAACCTCGACCTGATCGACCTTCTGGCTCAATCGCCGGCCGAGGTCATCTGCTTGGGCGATAATTTTTCGAGCGATATCCAGCCGCCGAGCTTCTTCAACCGCTGGTCCCGGCCGTTCTATGTGGAAGCTGTGCGGCGGCTTCATGCCGCCGGCAAGTTCGTCGCCGTGCACATCGACGGCCGTCTGCGGGGGGCGTTGAAGATGATCCGGGAAACCGGAGCCGACTGCGCAGACGCCGTGACTCCAACGCCCTTTGGCGATTTGACACCGGAAGAATGTCGGGACGAGGCGGGACCCGACTTTATCCTCTCGGGCGGAGTCCCCCCCAACCTCTGGCTTCCCGATGTTCCCCTTGAAGTGTTCAAGAAGTCCGTTCTGGATTGGCTCGAGCTCAAAAAGCGGAGTACCCGCTTGATCGCCAACGCCGGCGACCAGGTCCCCCCGGGCGCGGCGGAGGAACGAATTTTCGTCATGCGCGATCTGGTAGAGCAATATGGAAGGTATTAGCCGGATGGATTCAGAAATATGGAAGGGGAAAGGTTTTAAGAAATTTGCGAATCGTTCGAGCCGAATCGAGAAAAATGGGGAATGAGAATAAAAAGGGGCCGAGGTTTTGAGCAGAAAATCGCTGTCGGGGAAGCGCTGGCCGTCACGATTTGAGACGGAGCCAGCGGATGTCGGTGAGGTCGGGCTCGGGGCCGGCATAAAAGACGACCAGGATATCGCCGTTCGGCAGGCGAGCAGTCGCCGGAAGGCCGAGAGAGAACTTCTCCATCTCCGACCAAGCCTCCTGCAGGGAGCTCTTCTTTCCCGATTGCGAGGCAAGTTCCGGCTGAAAGAGGTTCATCTCGGTTTCGGCCGGCCATGTTTTCCCGCCGTCGGCGCTAAGTCGAAGCTTGATCGCCGGCGCTTCGGTCCTGTCCACATAAACCATGGCCATCCGGCCGCCGGGGAGGCAAACCGGCTGTGCCGGCTGGCCGGCGACGCCCGTATCCCAGAATTCAGACCAGGTTCGCCCGCCGGTCGTCGATTGGCGGGCGTGAATATTCAGATAATTCGCTGCTGCCCGGTCATAGGTCCAGAACACATCCAGCAGTGTTCCGTCATCGAGCACGGCCGGTCGCTGATCCCAATAAAAAATCCTGTTTGTCGGGTCGTGACTGACGACGACATGATCCGGCCATGACCGACCCCGGTCGTTGGAAAACATGAGCACAGAAGCATGGCGCCAGGGTTCCGGATCGTGATAGGGCTTATTGAGTTCGAACTGGAGGGCCCACCCGCCGTTCGGCAAGACGAGAATCGGACCGGTCAAGGGAGTGGGGACTTTGAAGGGGAAGGTGTCGATCAGTCGGGGAACCGACCAGGTGACGCCGCCATCATTCGAGAAAGAAAGAAAAATTCGCGTGTCGAGCAGGCCTTCGGTCTTTTCATTAAAAAAGGGCAATGCGGGGTCGGAATGGTCGACCCAGCAGAGGGCCGCGACCACCTTGTCTCTGCCGAGCGCTGTGGGATATGCGACACGGAAGAGTCCGGGACGGCTGTCGACGGAAGGAGGAACGAATGGACCGACGACCGTGGGCCAAGTTTTTCCTTCATTATCAGAGATGGCGAGAAGAGCGTGCTGGCCGGATGTTCCTGCTTTCGTCGGGGCCGCTCGGAACCCGCAAATCCAGCGTCCGTCCGGAAGCGCGGTGATCCCGGGAAAAGCGCAGCTTGCGTGATCGCTTCCTCGTTCGCCCCGAAAAACGATCCCTTGGTCGACGATCTCCACCGAATTCTTCATGATTCTGCTCGTCGAAAATATATGTGATCAGCCGAGGGGTGTCAACTCAGCCGGGCCAATGGAATTCCCACTCACTCCTTTGGGGAATTTCCGTTGAACCATTCGACGACAGCCGGGTGCTTGATGGAGATGGGACTTCCGCTCTCCAATGTTCAGGCGCCACAAATCCCGCCGAAGATCCGGCAATGTTCCGCCAGGAGCGCTTTTGTCCGGGCGATTACGGCCGGCAGGATGTTCTCTTCGCCGCTCTCTTCGCGCAGGATTTCAGCCGAAACGGGCCGGCCGAAGCTCACCGACGGGGTGAACATCATTTTTCCGGGAAAAAGCATTTGGTGAGTGACCTGGCCGAACTCGGCCAGGCGGCGTTTGTCGACATCTTTCCGGCGCAGCCAGGTGATCGGGCTGCGGGCCCATTTGGGTGAAACCACCCCGCTGACGATCGTCGGCATGAGCCGCAGTCCGCGCACATGGCGAAAGAAGAAATCGATCCCTTCAAGCCATTCTTCGATCTGCTCGTCCGCGTTCGGATAGACCGCCGGATCTGGATCTATTTGACCCGAGCCGATATATAACAGAGCTCCGCCGTCCTGCAAGTGTCGGATGCCCCTGCGCATGGCGGCCATGCGCTTGAAGGCATTCGATCTCGAAGCAAAGATGACGTGGTTCCGGACGTGCGGAAGATGATCGAGGAAGGGAATCTCGGTGGAGATCCAGGAAATGTCCTGCCGCCCCAGCTGCGAGAAAATGATGAGTGCATCGTAGGTCCCCGGGTGGTTCGTGACAATCAGGAGGGGACCCTCGGCCGGGATATTTTCGCGGCCGCGCGCCGTAATGCGGCGGCACCAATGGGTCAGCGCCCATCGGCTGGCCTTGGGAAAACCCGCTTCAGCGACCAGCCGGTCAAAGGTCGAGCCGATGCGGGCAAAGCGGCAGATCGGAATGCGCAGTGGAATCCAGAACAGGCGGAGGAAAAAGCTGGATCTGGGCAAGCCGAGCGCGCCGACAAACTCGGCGTTAATAAGTTTGCCCAAGGCGATAATTTCCTTATCCGCACAGGGCACGGATAGATTATATGAATCGAAAAAAATTCCGCAACCTCAATTGACGGAGCGAGGCCGGCTATGTTAAGAAAAGCGGAAGCTCAGGGCCGAGAAATCATGAACACAAAGCAAGTCCTGCGGCGGAGGACGGAAGACAACGTTTATCTTCACCCGGATTTCCACGGCGCTCTGAACCAGGCCTGATCTATATCGAGACTCGTTTCGGTGCCGGGGCGGTCAGAGATTACCTGCGTCAATTTGCTCGGGTGTATTATTCCCTCCTGACCAAGAAGTTGCAGCAAAAGGGGCTGAAAGCCCTAAAGGACCATTTTATCGGGATTTATGGAGCTGAGGGCGCAGAATGCGAAGTGGAGGAGTCTGCCGAGAAACTGATCATTACGGTTCTCCGGTGCCCGGCTGTCCGGCACATCCGCAAAATGGGCCTGGCGGTTTCGCCGCTTTTTTATGAGACCACAAAAACCGTGAATGAGACGATCTGCGAGGGCACGCCGTTCCAAGCCGAACTCCTCGAATATGATTCTGAGACCGGCCGGAGCGTCGTCCGTTTTTCGAGGAGGGGGTCGTGATATCCTGCGCGGAGTTCATCCCTGCGTACAGCGAGCTCTTCAAGTTTCTGGAGAAAAAAGGCGGAAAGGGAGCGGTCGTTGATTTCTGGAATTTCCTCTCTGATACCTATCTGACAAACCTGCGTGATCTTGTCATCGCCCACGGCCTTCGCGGCTGCTGGATGTATTGGGAGGAGTCGCTCAACGAGGAGGCCGCCGATTTCACCATGGAGCTTGACGAGGCGGCAGGCGAATTCCGGATCATCATGCACCGCTGTCCTTCCAAGGTCCGGCTGCTCGAACTTGAGCACATCGAGCCCTACAGAGATTATTGCGAACACTGCGACGTCCTCTATCGGTGCGTCCTCGAGTCGCTCGGCTATGCTTACGAAGTGGATTTGAGCGAGGCCGACGAGGCCCGCTGTTCGGTGACGGTACGCGGCGCTGAGAAAATTTTCCTTTGATGAAATTGAACCCGAGGCCGATGAAATTGGCCGACTGTCGGAAGGGGGAACGCGGAGCGGTTCCCTTCCAGGTTGACTCGGCAGACAACCTAAACCAGACAATTACCCTGATTATGGCACCGACTTGGACGCTCAGGAAAGTGAATATCCTCCCCTGGTGGGAGAAAGAACAGAGAGACAAGGGAGATTTTATCGGCCGCACGACCGAAGCGCGGCATTCTCAATCAGTTGGGAAGAGGATCGGCTCGTCGGAAACCAGATGAATGACGCTATCAATATTCGTGTGATACAGCTCCCGCAGCACTTTGCGGACAATTTCTCTTTTTAAGGCGCCGACCTTCTCGATTTCGTCCCTGCCGATCCTCACCTGGGCTCCGGCAATGAGCTCGTGGCCTCCGGCCGTGCCGGACTTGGGGATCGCCTTCTTGAGCAGCCGGGCCGCATTGGCGTGGGTGGTGTTCGACCGGATAGAAACGTAAATGAGATCGGCGTAGTTGCCGAGACAGATCGACCAGCGAATGTTTTTGATTCTCAACAGAAAATCGGCAATTTCGGCGGCAAAATCGGGATAGGGGAGCTCTTCCAGAATGGCCCCGGCCAGCTGCCTGTAATAGAATCCGCGGGTCAAAACGCGCTGTAGGTTGGAAATAAAATCGCGCGACAGGGGAGGATACTGAATCCTGGAGAGGCGCTTGAAATTTACCCGGGGAAGGAGATCGAGATAAGCTTTTTTGTCCTCCGGGCTGCCTTCTCTTCCCAGACCCTGGGTTTCGCTGAAGATTGCGTGAAACAAGGCCGTAGCCACGGGAGCGGGGATGACGATATCCTCGGAAACAAGATATTCGTAGATGATGGTGGAACAGGCTCCGTAGTTCGGCCTGACATCATAGAAAGAGAGCCTTTTTGTCCGTTGCCGAAGAGGGTGATGGTCAATGGCGGCCAAAGGCTCAGCGTTTTCCGGCAGGGTGACGTTTCCGGCGCCGGGCTGGCTGTCGAGGAGCACGAATTGTCGGCGCGAGGGGATTCTGGCGTTTTTTAGATGATGAATCGGGATCTTCAGGATCTTGATCATGGCCTTGTTTTCCGCCCGTCCGATAAATCCGTTATAAATCGCGCGGACGCGGGGGAACCCCTTCTTTTTGAGGAAATATTGAAGAGCCATGGCGGAAGCCAGGGAATCGGGGTCTGGGTTGTTGTGGACGACGATGCAAACGGGACGGTCGGGATGGAGGATACTCAAAAGGCCGTTCATCGCTCTATTTTAACCATTTTTGCCTGAGCTTCCGCAAGCTCGAGGATTTTCTCGTATCCCTCTCGTTTTCCCAGATTCATCTTGGCCAGGCAGCTCTCACCGTCATCATGCCCTGCGGTCTCAGTCAGAGTTTACCCCGAGGCGGCCCGGATGCAGATTTGGGTATTTAGAGGCCCGGGCGGTCGTTTGACATCTTGCGTGCCGCGGGATATATTCCCTTCCCATCGCATCACTCCGATAGGAAGCAAGGAGGCCAACGTGAAACGAAGGGATTTCATCGGCACAACGGCCGGCGCTGCCGTCTTGGGTGTCGTCAAAAAGAGACCACGAGGGATAAATCGAGATCTCCCCAAATATCCGGCGGCCGATTCGGTGCAGGCCCCTCCTGCCGGGAATGTCGGAGTAGAAGTCCGATCTCAGGCCCCGGCGGCCTCGTCCGGCCAGACCCTCCCGATCCCCAAATTAACTCTATTTGAGCCCCGAGCGTGGCCGGAAAGGCCGGCGGACCTCTATTTTCAGGGAGACGTCAAGGACCTCCTGCCCGGGATAGAGATCATGGGACCGGAGCTGAACTGCCGGATCTCGCTCGATGCGAGAAACAGCCTGAGGGTTAAAGTCAGCCGGATCAAGCAGAACCTTTTGCGTGTGAGCAAGAAGGGAAGGAGCGCAGAGATCCATTTCGGCGCGAAAAACCATTTTTTCCGCGGCCTGAGTCTTCTTCTTCAAGAGATCATGGAAAAGCCGAAGAGCCCGAGTTTCGAAATCGTCGAGGAGCCGCAATTCACCACCGTCGGCGCCATGTTCGATGTGTCGCAGGGGAACGCGGTCATCGGCCTGCCGAGCGTCAGGGTTCTTCTCCGGCTGATGGCGGCGATGGGAATGAACATGATCATGCTCTATTCCGAGGACAGCTACGTGATCAAGGAGGAGCCCTATTTCGGCTATATGCGCGGCCGTTACACCCAAGAGGAGCTCCGAGAGATCGACCGCTACGCCGGCATTTTCGGCATCGAGGTGATCCCCTGCATCCAGACGCTGGCCCATCTGACCGATGTCCTCCAGTGGGCGGTCTATCGCGACATCAAAGAGGATGAAGACACGCTCCTTCCGGGGAGCGAAAAGACCTATGCCTTCATCGAGCGGATGATCACCTCGGCTTCGGAGCCCTTCGCCTCCCGGCGCATCCACATCGGTATGGACGAGGCCTGGCGTCTCGGCCAGGGAAATTATCTCAAGCTCCACGGCTGGCGCAAGAAAATCGATATCATGACCGAGCACTTGGCGCGCGTTCTCGAGATCACCGACCGGCTCGGTCTGCGGCCGATGATCTGGAGCGACATGTATTTCCGGGCCGCTTCGAAGACCGGCGATTATTACGATCCGTCGAGCAAGATCGATCCGACGGACATCGCCAGAATGCCCAAAAATGTCCAGTTTGTCTATTGGGATTATTACCATAACGAGCCGGATTTTTATAAAGAGTGGATCCGGCGTCACAGGGAATTCGGCTCGGACCCGATTTTTGCCGGCGGGATTTGGGGCTGGCAGGGTTACGGGATGAGCCATGGAAAGACATTTGTCACGACGAACGCCGCACTTCGGGCATGCAAGGAAACAGGAATCAAGGAAGTGTTCGCAACGATCTGGGGAGACGCCACGACCGAAAGCAACATTTTCGGCCATCTCCTGGGTCTTCAGCTCTTCGCCGAGCACGGCTATGCTCTCGAACTGAGCGAAGCCAAACTTAAAAAACGCTTCGAGTTCTGCACCGGCTGCGGCTTTGAGGATTTCTGGGAAATCAACGGCCTGAATGCGATCCCGGGCGTGGATAAGAATTCGCCCGCCAACCCCAGCCGTTACCTGATGTGGCAGGACATTCTGATGGGGATGTTCGACAAGAATATCGAAGACCTGGCCCTCGAAAAGCACTATTCTGATCTGACGGAAAAACTCAAGCTCGGAGCGGCGAAGGGCGGCCGTTTTGATTTTATTTTCCATTATTATGCCAAGGCGAGCGCAGTTCTGGCGGCCAAGTCCGAGATCGGGTTGAAGATCCGCCAGTCTTACCTGGCGAAAGACATGACGGCCCTTGAAAAGATCGCCCGGGAGATCCTCCCGGACCTCGCCGGCCGAGTTTCCGACCTGAGGCAGTACCACCGCTTTCTCTGGCTTTCCATCCACCAGCCGTTCGGCTGGGAGGTCATGGATTTGCGCTACGGCGCTCTTCTGATGAGGATCGATACGGCGCGTTCGAGAATCGAGGACTTCATCGCCGGCCGAATCAAATCCATCCCCGAGCTCGAGCGGGAACGGCTGCCCTGGCAGGGAAAAAACGGCGTCGCCGACCTGATTTGCAATTCCTACGACCGCATTGTAAGCGCCAGCCGCCTCGCCTATTCGTACAAAATGTAGTCCTTTATCTGTAAAACCAGCCGAGGTCGGCGCGGCGCAGCCGGAGGCGGGTCACGGACCGGCCATTTTTCGATTCGCCGTGCCAGTAGGCGAGGTAGACCCATTTGTCCTTGAAATCGATGGCCGTATAGCAGTAGCCGGAGCCGGGATCATTCTCGATTTCCCGAAAATTCCCCCAGGTCTTTCCTTCGTCGCGGCTCACAGCGCTGACCAGGGGAGTGCGGCCGCCATACACCGCATGATTCTTGGGATAAGGGAAGCGGCCGGAATGGTCGTTCCAGACAGCCAGGAGGTCCCCCGTCGAGGGGATCCGCTTCATCGAGAGGGGAGAGTTCGGCGACTTGAACGGCGCAGGAAAGGGCGCGCTCCAGGTTTTTCCACCGTCGGATGAGATCATCCCGTACTGGCATCCCTGGTCGGTCCGCGCCCAGGCAAAAAGCGTTCCGTTCTTAAGCTCGATCAGCCCGGGTTCCTGGAGGCCGGTTTGAGAAAAAGCCGGGAGCGCCCACCAGGAATCCGATTCCCTCCAGCTCCGGCCGCCGTCATCGGATAAATAAAAGAGAGCGATGGCCCGGGGATCGAAATTCTTGAAATCTTTGGGGTTCTCGCCCTTCAAGCGGTGGAATGCGGCGGGTACGATCAGGCGGCCGCTTCCAAGCTGAACCAAGCGATCGTTGTTGACGACGAAGTAGCCCGGGGCGGGGATGGCCAGGATCGGCGGGCCCCAGGTCTTTCCCTCATCCGACGAAAAGCGAAGATATGGACGGCAGTCATGGAGGCCGTTTTTCCGCAGATAGAGCAGGGCGATCCGTCTGTCGGCGAGCCTGAGAAGGGAGACACTCATGACGTTCTCGGCGGCGTCGTTTTTGATAATGATCTCGGGCTCGCGAGTCCAGGTCAGCCCGTTGTCGGACGAATAGACGGCGGCGATATCGGCGCCGGCGTTGTCGTCGCTTCCGCCGTAGAAGCGGGTGTAGGCGAACATCAAGCGGCCGTCATTGAGCTCGAGGAATGCGCCCTCGGAGTTGCGGGGATTGTCCGGGCCGGTCTCGAGGTCGCAGACGATCCTGTTTTCCGGCGCCTGGGTTTGAGCCGGACACACGACGACGCTCAACAGCACAATGAGAAACGCGCCGATCGCGATTCGGGAGGGCCAAGCGAATAAAGCCTCATGGTGACCAACGAGGTTCCGAAGCGATCTCAATTTCAGGGACGGTGATCGCTCCGTCGCCTTCAGCCGCCGAGAATGAAACGGAAAGGCGGTTAATTGTAATCGCCTGCGATCATTTTCCATTGGACGTTTCCTCCGGGCATTGATTCAGCCTTTCGGCTTCGCCCCGAAGATATCTCCGGCGGTTCCCCCTTGTCAACTTCCGGCGGTGACGAGAAAGGGTCGATATTTTTATCTGAAATTGCGAAGGGGCATAAGCTCCCATTTTTTATTTTGATCAATCGTGCGGTTGTTTGACAATAAGAGCGCTCTGTGGTATCCGAAATCCGATTCCATCCGAGGAGGTTGGCGATGTCTGAAGACGAAGCGAAAAAACATATTACCGGAGGCGAGACCGAAGGCGGGATCACGAGTTCCTACGCCACGGACGACGGCGTCAAGCTCAAGGTCCCCTATTCGTTTTTCGGCTCTATTTATGACGAAGCGGAGGAGAAAGCGGTTTTGGCGGCGATGAAGCAGGACACCCTGACCATGGGCCCGAAAACGACCGAGTTTCAGAAAAAATTTGCCGCCATGTGCGGCGTCAAGCATGCCCTGGCCTGCTCCAATTGCACGAGCGGCATGCACATCGCGACCCAGCTTTTCGATATCCGGCCCGGAGATGAAGTTATCGTCACGCCGACGACGTTTATCGCCACAAGCCTGGTCGTCTTGAAAGAAGGCGGCCGGCCGGTTTATGCCGATATCGACCCGCGAACCTATAACATCGACCCCCGGGAGATCGAGGCCAGGGTGACCTCGAAAACCAGGGCGATCTACGTTGTCCATTACGGCGGCCTGATGTGCGACATGGATCCGATCATGGAGATCGCCCGCAGGCATAAACTCTACGTCCTTGAGGACTGCGCCCACGCGGTCGGAGCCGAGTACAAAGGCCGCCGAGCGGGAAGCGTCGGCGACATCGGCGTGTTTTCTTTCCATTCGCTCAAGAACATCACGACCTGCGGCGAGGGCGGGATGATGACGACGAACAATGACCTGTTCGCCGAGGGGATCGAAAAGCTCCGCTGCATGAACCTCAACAATTGGGACCTTCGGCAGACGAAATGGCGCTTCGGTCCGATCGAAGTGGAGAAAGAAAGCCGCCTTGATTACTGGCTTCCCTCGCATTTCGATGTCGACGACTGGAACGGCCACTGGGGCTGCAACTACCGGATGAACGAGATCCAGGCGGCGGTCGGCTGCGTGCAGCTCGACAAGCTCGATCTGCTGACGGAAAAGCGCCGGGCGATCGGGCATAAGCTGACAGCCGGCCTGACCGGCATCAAGGGGATCACCCCCGTCTATGAGCCGGAAGGATACAAGCATGTCTATCACCTTTACACGGTCTGCGTCGAAGAGGAAGAGCTCGGGGCCTCGCGCGATGATTTTCTGCGCGTGCTCTATCGAGAGGAGGGCATCCAGGGCATTCTTCACTACCAGCCGACCTATCATTTCACCGGACTCAAAAAGCTCGGCTACGGCCAGAACCTCTGCCCGAACGCCGAGAAATTTTTCTACCGGCGCGAGTTCAACCTGCCGATGCATCCTCGTTTGACCGAAGCCGACGTCGAGACGATGATCGGCGGCATCCGCAGTGCGGCCGAGAAAGTGCGGGGGAAGAGAAAGACGATTTCTTGAGCGGGTTCCCTTCCCCTCTGAAATGGGGAAGGCCCGAAGCAAGCGGCCTCAGGAAGCGCCGGCTAAAATATCCCCGGGGAGGCGATGATGACTAAGACCTTTTCCAAACTGGCTCTGGGTTTGCTCTTGTTATCGAATCTTCCGCTATCCGGACGCAGCCAGAAGGCTGCAGTCCGGCTGTCCGAAACCTACGAGACGATCGACGAACACAACCAGCTTCCTCTTGATCCCTACCCGCCTTTCGGGCTGCTCACCGGCTATATCTGCTACCCTTACCAGTTTTACGGCAGCAAGCGGTTCCAGGTGACGCCGCGCAGGCTCCGGCTTCTCGTCGCCGAAAACGAATATCTGAAGATCGCCATGTGCCCGGATTACGGTGGCCGGATTTACTATCTGTATGACAAAATCCGCCGCCGCGAGGTCATCCACCGGATCAACACGGCGGCGAAATTCTATAATGCCGGCATGGGCTACCAGTATGTCGGAGGCGGCCTGGAGCTCAATCTCCCCAATGCCCATTCCCAGACCAACGCCCGGCCGCGCGAATGCGTCGCCCGCGCCGACTCCGACGGCTCGGTGTCGCTCATCATGAGCAACACGGAAAAAATCGGCCGCCTCCACTGGACGGTTCGTTTTACGCTCTTTCCCGGCGAGGCACGGGTCCGTCAGGACGTCCGGGTGGCCAATGAATCGGCGGTTGAAGCCCGCTACCTCTACTGGGCGAACTGCGGTATCCCGCTCCGGGACAACACCGAATATATCTATCCCGAGACGAAAGGCGCCATGCACGGAAAATATGACGTCGTCTATTCCTGGCCGACCTATGAAGGCGCCCATATCGCCCTGATCAAAAATCTGGACGAGATGCTGGGTCTTTATATGCTGGAGGCCCGGGAGGGCTTCTTCGGCTATTTCAGTCACGACGACCGGGCCGGCCTGGTTCATTACGCCGACGTGAACGACCTGCCGGGAAAGAAGTACTGGAGCTGGGGCTGGCATCCCACGGCTCAGCATACAAAGCACACTCATGCAGACGGACAACCCTACGGGGAGATCCAGGCGGGTCGGATCGTCATCCAGGAGAAGTTCGACCGTCTGGCGCCGATGACCTCGCAAACCTGGACCGAATACTGGTATCCGGTCGGCGACATCGGCGTCTTCAACGGCGCTTCCGAAAACGCAGCCGTCAATTTTGAGGTCCGGGCCGTATCGGAAGAAGCGGCCGCGGCGTTCATCAGAATCGAGGCGAACAGGCCTCTGGCGGATGTTTCGCTGGCGATAAAAAAAGGAACCGCAACGCTCAAAGCTTGGCCAGGAATCGTCCTTCAGCCTGGCAAGCTCCTTACGATTCAGGAAGAATTTCGCTGCCCCCGTAATGAGATCGATGAAGTCTCATTCGAAGCGCGGCACTCCGACGGCCGGAAAATCGCCGAAGTCTGGCCGAAAGCCAAAAAACCCATGGTCATGGACAGCTATTTCGTTCCCGAGAAGCAGAGAGCGGCGAGAGCCGAAGAATTTACGGCCGAAGGAATATACGCCAGAGCCGAAAACTTGGCCAGCGACTGGTTCTACCATCTGCCGCGCCAGAAAAAGCTTCTCGAGGAGTGCCTCCGTATCGACCCGGGGTTCAGCCGAGCGCACGCGGAGCTTGGGTTATTGGCTTTTCAGGCGGGGAAATTCGAGGACGCTCTCGGTCATTTCAATCAGGCCCTGGAACGGATCCCCGACGACGGTCGGACTCTTTATTATAAGGGATTGGCCCTTCGCTATCTTGGGAAAACGGAAGACGCTCATTATCATCTCCGCCATTCCGGCCGTTTCGGCTACGAAGCGGCCGAGAGGATGGCGGAAGCCGAGATGGCCAGCGCTGCGGGCGATATGAGAGCGGCCGAAGCGCATCTCGCCCGGGCGATCGCCGTCAACGGCTCGATTCTCAAGCCCTTGATCTTGAGAGCCCTGGTCTTGAAGCGGTTGAACAGGGTACAGGAGGCGCGCGAGATGCTCGACCGGGCGCAAAGAATCGACCCGGAGAACGCTTTTGTATCTTGTGCCCGATTCTTGATCGAAACACGGCAGCCGGGATCAAGGACAATAGGTACGACGCCGCCAGCTTCGCCTTCAAGAACGGAGGCGAAGACGACGACCGCATCAGGAGATTCGATCCGGGCACGTTATCAAGATTTTTCGGAGGAGCTTCTCGAGGTCGTCGCTACGCTCTATTCCGCCGCCCTTTACGAGGAAGCCTTTGCCGTCCTCGACCTCATCGACAACGACAATGCGATCATCCGGCTCTACCAGGTCGAGCTCGAAGCGCTTCTGAACAGGAAAAGTCGATTCCAAAAGAGGCCCTTCCGCAGCCAGGATTTTGCCTGGAGGATGGAAGAATATCTCATTCTTCAAAAGCAAATTGTCCGCAGCCCTCAGAACGGCGAGCTCTATTATCACCTGGGAAATTTCGCTTACGCCCACGATTTAGAGGAGGAGGGTATCTTGCTCTGGGAAAAAGCCTATAGTCTGGGATATAAAGACCCGGTTGCCCTGCGCTCTCTGTACCGGGCAAGAAAGAAGCTCAACGGGGCGGATGGGAAAGCTCTTGCTTACCTTGAGGAAGCGCTCGCCCTGTCGCCGGACGACGCTTATCTTTTTGACGATTATGTTTCCGAAGTCCGAGCAAGGGAGGGGCTTGAAGCTTCGATCAAGCTTCTGGAGAAAAACATCGATCGCTTCCTCCCCTGCTTCACGACCTGCGGAACGCTGATGAACGGCTATCTGCTCACCGGCGCCTACGACAAGCTCGAACAGTTCATGCGCCGGGTCGATTTTACCTATTTCTGGCGGTCGTCGCTCGGCCGGAATTGGGTCATCATGAAGCTGGCTGCGGGCTTCCGGAAGCTCAAGGAGAAAAGATACGGGGAGGCGCTGGCCGATTTCGAGGCCGCCGGCCGGGTCCCGGAGAACCTGGATAAACACTATCTTGTGGATTTCCCGTCCCAGGCCCGCCGTCTTTTCTACATCGGCTATTGCCGTTCGATGATCGGAGACCGTGAGGGGGCGAAAAAAGCCTGGTCCGAGGCTTTGAATATCAAGCGCCACGTCCGGTTTGAGGTGTCTCATGTTTTCACTTTGATGCAGACGCGCTATTATCAGGCGTTCTGTCTCCGCGGGTTGGGTCGGCATGAGGAGGCCGATGTGTTTATCCGGTCCATCCGGGAATTCGCCGCCAGCCAAGCCCTGGCCAATGCGACGCCGGAGACAAAGAAACACCTGCTGACGCTCGCTTTTCTCGGCCGGGAGCGCAATCTCGACAATTTCGATCGTTTTGATACGGAATTGGGCATGACGACCTTCGCCGGCATGAGCACCTCGGTCGAAGATTGAATCTCTTTGATTTCGGGCGATTTCGAGCGTCTCGGCAGCTTTTTGACAGGCGGGAACAGCTTCTTTTTGTCCTTGGCACGGCTCGAGTCTTCTATTACTGTCTCGCCTGGATGTTGGATGGGAAAGTGACGGCCAAGCTCGACAGTCAGCCGAGCTGAAAACATAATTCTAAAACATAATTCCTGGCTTTAGCCCGGATTAGCGATCTTTTTCTCGTCCACAACGATCTCGAGGCCGGACAAAGCGATGTCTCCGGTCCTGGCGGGGAAATTCGGCATCGTTCTCGACGGTTTTTCTCTCCTTGTCATCAAGCAGGAATGAAAAAAAGTCGGCCCTAAGCGATGCCCGCCTCCCGCAAGGCCCTGTCTAATAGCTCGGAGACGCTAAGTTTCAGGGCCCATTTCTTCATATAGGCTTGATCCAGTTTTTGTCCCTGCACTTTCATGACACCCTGCACGTCCTGCCATTGGCGGCCGGAGACAAGACCGCCGTTCTTGTACCACTCGAGTTTGCTCAGGATGATGTCTTCGGGAGAGGCCAGATAACATGAGAAGGTGATTTCTTCTTCGGATAAAACTTCTCGCCGTCGCCTGGCCATCGCCGCCCTGTCATAATCCCGGTCTTGGGGAATGAAGACATCCACCTTTAGTGCTGTTTCGGAATGGATGATATTAAAAGAGGAGCGGCGTTTTATGGCCGCTGCAATCTGGTCACGGTCGATATAAAAGGCCGCTTGGAGGGTGTCGGCCAGTCGGTCGGCTTGAAAAGGCTGGACATCGGCTATGATGTCGATATCAAGAGTCGTCCGAGGAAGTCCCATAGCCGAGCTGGCCATGGAGCCGCCCAGGAAGTAGGGGATTTTCAAGTGTTCCAGGGCCTTGATGACAGAACTCAAGGCGGTTCGAAGGCTGGAAGGACTCACCGGCGTTTCTCTTGGCGGAGGATTCGGCACATTTTTGCCAGTGAGGCTCCATAGCAGTAATCGACGAAAAGAAGATCCAGCTCATTGGGAGCGAGCCCGGGATGCCTTCTTTTCAAACCCTGGCGTGAAAAGCTGATCGCAGCCTCCGACAGCAAAAGCGTCAACTTGAGGCGGCCGGCAATTCCGGCCTTTCTCAGCAGGTCAAATTGAAGGTCCCTGATTTTCTGGGGGGTATCGGATTTCCCAGCGTCCCCTTCACTAACCGGAAAGTCAACCATACGACTATTATATCCGGAGCGAAAATCGCAAGCAATTTCAATTATCCGAATATTCGGAAGAGAGCCGCTTGCCGATGCGGCCCCCGAATTTTGATATAATCCGTCTGTGCGTTTCCAGAAGAGGGAAGCCTTTGAACCGAGCCTCAGCCGAGCCCTCGGTGCTTCGACTAGACGGCAATCGGGGCCAATCAGGTCATCGGGGCGGCCATTTTCCTCATGCCCTCCCGGGTCGCAGCGCCTGTCGGCGATTGGAGCCCCTTTCTCGTTTCTGAATCAGGGGCGCGCGGGAGCAAAAAAATCTCCTGGAATTGACATTTTCTTTTCGGCCGACTACCCTTTTAAAGCCGGCTTTTCTATCGACCGAGAAATTGTCGCGCCCTTTCCTGGATAAGAAGAGCGGACGGAGTGCGAGCGATCCTATTGAATATGATAAGAAGACAAGAATCGGTCTTGCGCAGCCCTTGTGTTCAGAGCAGTCCCTGATGAGGAGGCGGAGGGATGTATGACGGCGTCATGGATGACATCCAAACCTGCGTTCGGCTGGGAATGCCGAAGAGGATTCCCGTTTTTGCCCTGAGCGAGGAGTTCGACGTCAAATGGCACGGGAAATACGCTTACGAGGATGTCTGCCAGGACGGGGACAAGATGGCCGAGGTCTGGATCGCGGCGACCGAGGCCTTTGATTATGACTGGGTCTGGCTCCAGGTGGACGACTGTTTCGAGTTCGAGCCCCTCGGAGTCGGATGCTACGGCCAGGGAAATATCCTCCGGGCGACGAAGGATTACCTTCCGCCGACCAGGGAAACCCTCCATAAGCTGAGGGTGCCGGATCCTTTGAAGGACGGCCGGATGCCCGAAAAGCTCAAGGCGCTCCGGCTGATCCGCAGGCATTTCGGCGATCGGGCCTGCGTCTGCGGCGGGAACGCGGCGCCGTTCTCTTCCGTCTGTCTCCTTTTCGGCCTGACCGAGGCCCTGATGCTCATTCATACCGATCCCGGCTTGCTCAAGGCGGCCTGTGATTTCTTCGTCCAGGTCCAGATCGACTGGGGGCTGGCCCAGTTCGAAGCCGGCGCCCACGCTCTCTGGCTCGGTGATTGCAACGCCATGAGCAACCTTATCTCCGCCGAGCACTACAAGCGCTTCGCTTTTGAGCCCTGTGCTCGGGTGATTGAGGCCTACAACAAAGCCGGCGGACTGACGTTCCTTCACAACAGCGAAGAAGCCGTTTCCCATCTCGAGGTCGCGGCCCAGTGCGGCGCAAGCTGCATCAACGTCGGGCCGGGGATCGATATTGCCAGAGCGAAAGACGTCTTGAGGGGCAAGGTCTGTCTGTCGGGGAATCTCGACCCGATCAAAGTTTTGATGAACGGGACGCCGGCCGAAGTGGCGGCCGAGGCGGAGCGGATCATGAGAGCCGCCAGCCCGGGCGGCGGCTACCTATTCAATACCGGCGAGATGAATCCTCGCGAGGTTCCTGAAGAGAATATGCGGGCCATGATCCGGACGGCGAAGAATTTTTGTTCCGTCCCCGGCGCCCGTAGCTGATGATCCTGACCGGCGAGAAACGGTGTTTTCAGGTCATGGCGGGAGAGCGAACGGATCGAGATCGTCTCATCCAGAAGAGGAGGGATTGATGAACAAGACGAAGGGCGGGATTTCATTCTTCATCGGGTTAGTTTTTTTCTTTTTGACAGTTCTGCAGGTCATTCCCGAGACCCAGGAGTCCGAGCTTCGATCGGTCACCGTGCATCGGGCCAGGGGCAAAATCTGGGTCGATGGGAATATCGACGAACCGGACTGGTCCAGGGTCGGGCCCGTCGGGCCGTTCCTCGTCTATCCGACCCATGAGCCCGAACAGGGAGAGGCCACGGAAGCGAAGATGCTCTGGGATGATGAGAATCTCTACATTGTTTTCAGGACAACCGACAAGAATATCGTCGCCACGAGGACCAAGCGCTATGAGGACGTGTTCAATGACGATTGCGTCGAGGCCTTTCTCTCGCCGTTCGCCGACTCGCCCCAGATCTACACGAATATCGAAATTAACGCCCTGGGAACGTTTCTCTCCGAGATTCATCTCGCCGCGCCCGATCCCGAAGTCGAGAAAATACCCCTGACGATCTCCTCCCGCTATACTCCAAAACCCGGCCATTACCTCTGGTCGCCACCCGGACTCCAGATCGGGCGCCAGCACGAGGGAACGATCAACCTGGAAACGGATGAGGATTGCTGGTGGGTGATCGAGATGAGTATCCCGTTTTCGACTTTTCGTTACCTCGGGATGAAGGAGAAGCCAAAGGAGGGAACAGTCTGGAGGTTCAACCTCTACCGCATCGACGGCAAGACGGTTCCGCCGCGGCGCAACCTCTTTTTCCTGCCCGAGCCGAAGGGCAATCATTCGCCTGAACATTACGGCCGGCTCATTTTTTCCCGATAGTCCCGAATTCTATGGATGAAATAGCTTTTATCAATCGCCGCGCGACAAGGGGATGGCATTTTTCTTGACCGGCGAACATGACAAAACGAAGAGACGATCGACGAACCTGATCGAGAAAGGAGTCCATGAATGATCAACGTCGGATTGGTCGGTTATGGTTTTATGGGGCATATGCACGCCCAATGTCATCAGGCCACCGGCCAGGCCAGGATTGTTGCCCTGGCGGATGTCGAGCCGGAGAGGCGCAGGGAGGCCGAAGAGAAACTCCGCTGCCCTGCGTACGGAAGTCTGGCGGAGATGCTTGTTTCGGCCGACATCGACATGGTCGACATTTGTGTCTCCACCGATCTTCACGAGGAAATGGTCATCGCCGCGGCCGAGGCGGGGAAGCATATCCTGTGCGAAAAACCCATGTCGCTGACGTTGGAATCCTGCGACCGGATGATCAAAGCCATGCGCCAGGCCGGGGTCAAGATGATGGTCGCCCACGTCATCCGTTTCTGGCCCGAGTACCGGGCGATCAAAGACCTCGTGGATTCAGGGAAATTCGGCCGGGTGGAATGGCTGAGTGCCCGTCGGCTGAGTCCGCCGCCCACCTGGTCCTGGAAAGGATGGCTCCTCGACCCGGTGAAAAGCGGGGGAGCGGTCCTTGACCTTCATATCCACGATCTCGATTATATCGCCTGGCTCGTCGGACCGCCGAAGAACATCCAGGCCTGCGGTACTCCCGGACCCCAGGGCGGCGTCGATTCGATTCTGACGCTCGCCTGGGGACATCCTTCCGGAGCCAGGAGCTTTGCCGAAGGATCTCTGGTTCTCGCCCCGGGGTTTCCCTTCAATATGTCTCTTCTCGTCGCCTGCGAAAAAGCGACCATCCGCTTCGACAGCGGAGCCTCGCCGTCGCTCGTCGTCTATCCGATGGAAGGGGAGACGTTCGCTCCGCCGCTTCCCGCTCCAAAAATCGGCATCTCTACCGAGCCCCAGGGAAATATCGCCTCGCTCGGCGGATACTACAACGAGATCAAGTATTTCCTTGACTGTCTCGAGGCCGGCAAAGCCCCCGAGGTCGTCACCCCGGAGGACGCCCGGGAAGCCGTTCGTTTCAGCCTGGCTGTCAGGGAATCGGTCCAGACGGGGAAAACCGTAAAATTTAAATAATCGTTCTTCGCCTCGAAATCATCTCTTCTATTAGATGCAGGGGCGATGAGAAAAATGGGAAGCAAAAAACGCTTCGTCGAAGTCAGGAGGTAAGAGATGTTTTTGAAGAGCATCAGCTACTGGTCTTTTCCGGGCGGGCTTGAGGGAAGCGCGCCGCTGGCCGAGGTTTTCGTCCGGGCAAGAAAGGCCGGGTTTGAGGCCGTGGAGCTCGCTCTCTCCGGCGGCGGCGAACTCTGTCTTTCGACAACCGAAAAAGAGGCGAAGAGCATCGTCAGAGCCGCGGCCGACGCGGGAATTCGCATCTCCTCTCTGGCCACGGGGCTCTTCTGGGGAAAACCGCTTTCCTCTGATGACCCCGGAGTCCGGGCCGAGGCCCTGGATATCGCCAGGAAGCTTATCGAAACGGCCGCCTGGCTTGAAGCAGGCGCCGTCCTCCTCATCCCCGGCGCGGTGGATGTCTTTTTCGACCCCTCGGCTGCGGTCGTCAATTATGATACGGTCTATAAGAGGGCGACCGATTCCGTTTTCCTGCTCCTTTCCCAGGCCGAGGCTGCTAAAGTGGCCATCGGGATCGAGAATGTCTGGAACAAGTTCCTGGTCGACCCCTTTGCCATGCGGGCTTTCGTCGATCAGTTCAACTCCGACTGGGTCGGCTCCTATTTCGACGTCGGGAATTCGATGCTGGTCGGCTATCCGGAGCAGTGGATCCGGATTCTCGGAAAGCGCATCAAGCGCGTCCACCTCAAAGATTTCCGCCGCTCGGTCGGCACTGCGGATGGGTTCGTCGACCTTCTCTCGGGGGACGCCAATTGGCCCGAGGTGATGAAGGCTCTCCGCGAGGTCGGCTATCACGGTCCGCTTACCGCGGAGATGATTCCCATCTACAAGCACTCGCCGGAGGTTCTCATCGAGAATACCTCGCGCGCCATGGATGCCATCCTCAGGCTCTGAAACGCGGCCGGAAGCTGATGCGAGATTCCATTTTGAAGAACCCGGCGGCAAAAGCGCCGGCTCGGATTCCGAGGCTTACTTCATGGCGGTTTTGAGTTTAGCGGCGAAAAGCCGCTCGGCGTTCCGCCGCAGGATCATGATCTTTGCTTCGTCGCTGATTTCGGCGCTATCGATCCGCGCCCTTTGCATGGGCGCGAAGTAGAGGGGCGTATCCGTGCCGAACAGGATCCTCTCCGGCCCGATTTCTCCAACCGCCCATTCGATCAAGTTGCTGGTGACGGACATCGAGCTCGAGGTGTCGGCAAAGATGTTGCCGTGTTTACTCATCTTGACAGCCCGGACCTGGCGCGTCATATCCCCGTCGCGGCTCCAGCCGATATGAGCGAGGATGAGCTTGACCTCGGGGAAGGCGTCGGCGAAGGGAAGAAAGTCCGACGGAAGACTCAAATCCTCTCCGCTGTGGGTGAGAACGACGGCGCCCTGACTTGCGGCGAAGGCGAAGATTTTCGCCCCGTGTTCTTTGATCAAGTATCGGTGCATCTCCGGATGGATCTTGAGGCCGACGCAGCGTGGCGTCCTCAGCAGGTCCTCAGCCTGGGCGAAGGTTTCCTCCTGCCGCGGCTCGATGACCGCCCAATAGAAGAGTCCGGGAAAACGCGGCACAACATTCGCCAATTCTTTGTTTGCCGCCAAGGGATCCCCGCCGAAGTGGGTGAAAATCGCTCCGAGATGAGAGATGAAGGTGAACTCGATATTGGCCAAAGAGGCGCGCTCGAGGACTTTCTCCGGGCCGCCCGAGTAAAACTGGTCGATGAGCTCGAGGGCCGAGCCTTTATAGGCGCCGATGTGGCCGTGAATGTCGATCGCCGGGAGCGATCGGATATCTTCGCTGCTTGTCATCCCGTTTTTTTGGCGTCCCTCTGCTTGCCCAGGCGGATAAGCATCCCTTTGATATCCTTGATCCCCCGGATGGCGACGTAAACTGTTATGGTCGAATACCATAGAATGACTGCCGCCGTGATCACGATCCAGAAGGCGTGGCTAAACACGGGAACCTCCTTCGGTCACCAGTCGGCCAGGCTTCGGCTTGAGAAGCGAGCCGATGACCATGGCCAGTCCGACAATGAGATAGGTGGCGATGCCGGAGTAGTAGGGGCCGATTTTCTTGGCCAACCCGGCTGTCGCCTGGATCTGCTCGAGGACCAGGAAACTCACCGGTATGAGGGCGCCGAAAATGATGGCCGCCGCGGCTCCCCAGCTGTTGGCCCGCTTCCAGTAGCTGCAGGCGATGAGGAGCACCGACATGCTCGAGAGGTAGATCGTTCCCGTGACCCCGAGATAGGTCCACAAGTCGCCCTTGAGCGGATACCAGAGACCGTAGAACAGCAGGAAAACTCCGATCAGAGCGATGATCATCCGGTTCCAGAGCAGCCCCTTTTTCTCCGACCACCGGGTCTTGCGGAAAGGCGCCATGATGTCGTTGTAGATGACGCCTCCCCAGGTGATCATGTAGGACGAATCCGTGGACATGTCGGCGGCCAGCATCGCCGCCACGAGGAGTCCCATCATCCCCGCCGGCACGACCGAGCGCAGCAGGATAGGCATGGCATGAAGAGTGTTCGGTCCGATCTGGGCGGCGGTTAAAGTGGCCAGGGCGGCCATTCCCCAGATTCCCGGGATGAGGAAGCGGCAGACGAAAAAGAAAGCCGTCCCGTTATAGACCCTGAGGCCTGTTTTCGTGTCCTTGGCTGAAAGGACCCGAACGATCGTCGTCTGCCAGGTCAGGACAGCGGCCAGGTTGAGGAAGGCGTTGAAGAGGACGAACTGCCAGCCCATTTCGGGATTGACGAAGGGATTGAACCCACCCGCTCCGTAATGAGATTCGACGGCCCGGATGATCGTGCCCAGGCCGACCTTGGCCAGGATGAGGAGGGTCACCGTGAGCAGGCCCAGGCTCATGACGACGAACTGGAGGAAGTCGGTCACTAAAACCGACAGCATTCCGCCCAGGATGGTGTAGATGGCGACCATGAGCAGGAGCGCCGTCATCGTGATCTCGAGGTACTTGATGTTCAAGCCCGTGACCTGGACGAGGAACTCGCCTCCCGTACGCAAGAATACGCCCATGTTAAGGAGCCCGCCGAGGACAATAACGACGCCGGCGGCCCAGCGGATCTTGGGGCCGAATTTTTTCTCGAAGAGCTCCGGGATGGTCAGCACGCCGGAATCCCTGAGCGGCTTGATGCAGAACCCGGTCATTCCGACAAGGAACATGGCCAAGGCCTGGAGGAGTCCCGGCGTCGCGCCGGAAAACCCGTAGCGATAGCCGTTTTGAGCTGTGTACATGCAGGTCACGATACCGAACTCGGTGGCGGCGAGCGAGGCGATCCCGAGATAGACGTTCATCTCCCGGCCGGCCACCAGGAAATGCTCCACCTTGCCGACATACTTGCGGACCATGATGCCCGCAATCATGGTCGCCAGGAGGTAGAGCCCGATAATGCTGCCGTCGATGGGCCAGAAAAAGTTGGTCATGGCTGCGTTCTCCGTTCCTACCTTTTTATGCTCTGAAGCCCGATCCGCTCCGGAATTCCAAAATTATGACCAGCCGGACGTTTTTGTCAATGAAAAAGATCATCGGCCCGCCAAACCGGGGGCGGGAATGTTGTCTTCTCTCAGAGAGGCCATCCATGCCTTGGACTTCTTCGAGTCATGCTTAGGAGGTATACCCAACGGCCCCTCCGAGCAAAGATGTTCGAATTGGAGAAGAATTTGTTCTATAATAGCAACACGATGTCTGAAGGTTTTCTGTGGATCGGGTTGGATAAGGTCGATGTCACTCCGTCCTATCCCGTGCGGCTGGGCGGATACTTCAACGAGCGCATTTCTACGGGCGTTCTCGACCGACTCTACCTGAGGCTCGCCGCCCTGTCCGACGGGGAAAGCCGTTTTCTTTTCCTTCAGCTCGACAACTGCGCCGTCCCGAGCAAAGACGCCGAGGACATTCGCCGCGAGATCGCCCGGCGGAGCGAATATCAGAAGCACGAGATCATGCTCTTTACCTCTCATATTCATACCGGGCCCGACCTGGTGGGGTTTTTCGGCTTGCCCAGAGAGGAGAAATATCTCGGCGAACTGAAGAAGACGGTGGTCGAAACCGCCGTCAGGCTGAGGCCTCATCAGCCCGTTTCGATTTCGATGGCCCGAGCGATCTACGAAGGGCTGGCCTTCAACCGGCGCTGGGTGATGAAAGACGGCCGCGTCGTCACGAACCCGCCGAAGAAATCGCCCCAGAGGCTGAGGCCGGAAGGGGCGGTCGACCGGGAGGTGAATACGATCGTCTTCAAGGACGGACAGGGGAGATTCCAGGCTGTTTTCGTCAACATCTCCAACCACACCGATGCGATCGGCGGGAACATGATTTCGGCCGACTGGCCTGGCGTTATGGAAAGGCGGCTGAATGAGTGGCTGGGGACAAACATTCCCGTTTTTCTTTTTCTTGCTCCCCAGGGAAACATCAATCACCTCGAGTTCGAAGACGAGCGGCTGCAGTCGGACTATCAAGAAGCCGAACGGCTCGGCCGCGCTTATGCCGAGATTGTGGCGAAATCCCTGGGCGACCTCGAGCCGGTCTCCTTGGCAGAGAATCCCGGCAATCAAGGCAATCTCGAAGCAAGGGAAATTCTCCTCCGCATCCCCCCGCGGGAAATCCCTGCGGAAGAAATGGAGAACGCGAGGAGAATTCTGTCTCAATCGGAGCCGGAACAAAAAGAAAAAGGAAGTTCTTTGACGGCCGAGGACTTGGCGAGGGGAGATCCGGTCGTCGAGCGTCTTTTCGCCCGGGATCTCATTCGGTTCGCCGAGACGAGGCCGGAAACTTACGAGGTTCCGCTTCAAGCCGCCAGACTGGGGAAGGTGGCTTTTGCCGCTATCCCCGGCGAGCCCTTTGTCGAAATCGGCCTCGAGCTCAAGGCGAGCCCGCAATTCAAGCTTGTCTTTCCCGTTGCCCTGGCCAACGGCTATTTCGGCTACATTCCTCTTTGGGAGAATTTCGGGCGCGGTGGCTATGAGACCCGGACAGGATCGGCGAGTTGCCTCAGCAAGGACGCCGCCGACCGCATCCTGGCCGCCTTTCGCTCGCTCCTCGCTTTCTCGACCTCCGGCCAGTTGTCCCTTTGAGCTTGGAAATTTTAGATTGACCAGGGCATAACCGCCACCACGCTCCTCGTTTCAGGGTATGTCGATGCCGGCCTTTCGCCGAGCGCCGATCCTTTTTCCGCGATTTATTCGATATTCCGGATTCAAAAGGGCTCTCCCCCGCCGAGGGAACCGGCTGGCCGAGGCTTAAGATCGGACCGAGAGTTTTTAAACGCGTGGCTTTCTATTGGAAACCGGAGGGTAGTAGATCAGAAGATAAGAGACGCGTTCGGATTCGCCGATGTAGATTTCGCCGTTCGGTCCGACGGCTAGAGCGCTGATGTCATAGCACACCCAGTTCTTGGGGAAATGGACCATCGGCAGGCCCAGGTCCTTGACTTCTCCGGTCCGGGGATTCCAGCGGAAAAGATGGGAATTTTTTCCCGGGCTTCCGGCGGCGCCGTAGAGCACTCCGTCTTTCCCCAAGACCAGGGCTCTGATGCGATGATCGGAGATCGGCCGGCCGCAGCCGATAAGCTCAAGAGTCTCCGTGTCCAGACGGAAAATCGTTCCCAGCACCGTCCCGCCGTAGACTGTTTTTTCGCCGTCAAAGACCGCGGAATCAAGAGCGTTCAGAAACTCCATTCCCTTCGGGGACGGGAGCTGGAGGTCGAGCATTTCGACGGCGTTATTGGCGATCGAATAGCGGAAAAGATGGCCGTTCTTCGCCGACCCGATGAGGTTTCCCCGGCTGTCGAGAGCCATGGCGTTGGCTTTTCCGGCGCCCTCGATTTCCAGAATTTTTCGGCCGGTTCGGTTTTCGAGATCGATCTCGACGAGGGCGGATGTTTTCCTGGTGAGAGCGAAAATCTTCCCGACCCGGGGATCAAGCACGGCGCTGGCCACACTTTCGTTCAGGGAAAGGCCGGGGAATTCGATGGGGTTGACCTGGTATTTCCAGAGGACGGAAAATTCGCCCTCCGGAGAATAGCGAAAAATCCGGCCTCCGGGGTTGACGATTCCCCAGAGGATTCCTCGCTGATCTCTCATCAGCAACCGGCATTCGGCTTCCTCTCCCAGGACGCCGATGTCGACGACATGATCGGCTGCCGGGCTCGGATCGTAATAGAAAAGGTGAGATTTTTTCCCCGAGGTCGCGCCATAGATTTTTTTCCGCTTTTCTCCAGTGACAAGCGCGGTAATCGCCGATTCTCCGTTCGGGATGGGCGGCGTGACTCCATAATGGCCGAGTTCGCGGAGCGCCACTGTTCCCTCGGTGATAAAGGCGAAGGCTCCATCGCGAAAATCCGCCGTGCCGGCCATGATTTCCGACTCTTTGAGATGGTAATTTGAATCGGGCGAAGGCCCGTTTCCGCTCTGAGCGCGTTTCGCTTCCTTATCCGTCATTCATCTCCTCCAGTCGAGCGATTCAAGGTCGACCAGGAGAAGCCGGGGAACGGCTTTCATGTTGACCTCGGCGAAATAAAGCGTTCGGCCGTCCGCTCCGAGCGTTCCCTCCGCCAGCCAGGCCGTGGGGTTGTCCTCGAAGTCGAGAAGGGCGACGATTTCCCGCCGACCGCTTTCGGTATCCAACACGACGAGGTTCGTGGGTTCCCAAATCGTGTTGCAGCCGTAAAAAAGCCAGCGATCTCGGTAGAGAACCGGGGCCTGGGCATAGGGCGGCGTCCAGTCGCGGCCGTTCCATCCGCCCGGCCAGCCGAAGCCGTAGTCCTCGATCTCCGGCTCGACACCGGCCCGGGGGTTAATCCGGAAAATATGGCCGTCGTAGTAACCCGTGGCGCAGATGAAATCGTCCCGGAATTTCTTGGCGTTGAAAAAGAAATTGTAGAGGCGTTCCCGGCCCGGAATTCCCGGGACGCGGAGCGTGAGGTCTTCAAATTCGTCCTTGTCGGGCGAATAGCGGAAGAAGCGGCCGTCATCGTAGGAGCCGTAGATCAGCCCCTCCGCGTCGGCGAAAATTTCGAACCCGCCCCAGGTTCCGATCCGGCCCACAAGCCGTGACTGACGGGAAGAAAGGTCGTATTCGTAAAGGCAATGCCGCGGATAGCTGACAAGATAGGCCCTGTTAAGGCGCTCAACAATCTCCATCGAACGGCAGCCTTCGTGGGGGACGGCCAGGCCGACGTATTCGGCTCGGCCGGTGGCCAGCTTGACCCGGAACATCTGCGCTCCGCGAAACCCGTAAATCGGGTCGCCGAACGTTCCGTTCACCTCGAAGAGCTTCTGCCCGAAGCACGGGGCCGTGGCGTGGCTGACGCCGTAGAGAAAACCGTCTCCCGTTTCCCGAAGGCAGGTGTGGATCTTGCTCTGGGGGACCCGGCCGGAGTCGGCGGGGTCGTCGGCCAGCTCGCCGATATCGAGGAGATCCCAGAGACGTTTCTCCTCTGGATCGAAGCGGAGCAGATGGGCGCTCGAGGCCCGGCCTTCGCTGCAGCTCGAGAAGTAGATCCGGCCGTCGCTAGCTGAATGGACAGCCCAGAGGCTGTCGTGGTTCGGGTCGACACTCCAGGTCAATAGGCTGAAAGCGCCGCGCTCGGAAAGGTCGAAATCCACGGCTTTCATCGTGCGGCGAATCTCATTTCAGTGACAGCAAAATGATGCCGGCCAAGCCGACCGCAATGCCGAGATAACCCAGCGGTTTGATTTTCTCCCGGAAAAGAAGGAGCGAAATGAGCACGGCGCCGATCACGGGAGCGGAAAGGCTGACGGGGAAGACGATGGTCTCGGGCAGCCTGGTCAGGGCTTTGAGGGTGAAGAAGTTTCCGGCAACGCTTCCGGCTGCCGCCAGCGCCCCGAAAGAAAAAACATTTCCGGCCAGCCGGATCTTTTTCATCGCGAAAAAGATCAGGAAGGCGAGCGCACCGGAGAGAAAGGTCAGGAAGAGATAAAACCAGAGGTTGATGGCGCTCAGCCGGACGGCCGCCGCTTGCGACAGCTGGGGAATCCCGGTCAGGAAGAACGCCGCCGCCAGGAAGAGAAGCCATTTCAGCCACAGCCCCGATTTTTTGCTATCCGGCGTCGAGCCGGAGGCCGAAATCAAGACGATGCCGATGAGGATGAAAATGATCCCGAGAGCCAGGATGGTCCCCAGCGGCCTTTTCCAGAAAATGACGGAGAAGACGACCGGGATGAGAAACGTCATCGTGTAAATCGAAATGGTCAGAGCGTAATTTCCGATCTTGAGAGCGCTGAGGAAAAAGAAATATGCCACCGCGCCGCCGACCCCTCCGCCGACGGCGAGGAAGACGACCGGAAGCGAGAGGTGGAGCGGTTGGCGCAGGAAAAGGAGAAACAGAAGACAGAAAAAAGAGGCGACGGCGAAGAGCGATCCCGTCAGCGCCGGCGAGGAATGCCCTTTCAAGCTTCCCATCTTCATGACAAAATTCATCGCCACATATCCGGCAACGACCAAGGCGAGGAAAACCCAGCCCATTTTTGTTCTCTCCTTTTCAGGTCGAGATCGACCAGGGACTTTTTTCCCTTTTTCCACCCCGGGCGGCGGTGTTGAGGAGGTCAAGAAAAGCGAGAAAGCGGGTCAATTCTCGGCTCCATGAATTTCAATCGTCGAACTTCACCAGAGTTCGGATGTTTTGATAAAAAATCATTTCGCGTTCCTCTTCGGTCAAGGGCAAGAGGCGGATCTTCTCGATTTCGAGCCAAACCTCCTCCTTCCGGGAAAAGCCGAGGTCGGTGCCGAAGACGAGTTTTCCTATAGGAATAGTAGAAATCATCTCTTTGACCGCGGCGAAGGGGGAAGCAGCCGGGCAGAGATAGATATTCCGATACTTCTTGGCCACGGCCACGGCGTCCAGCCAGAGGTCTTTCAGTCCGGCCTCGCCGAGGATGAGCTTGGCTTCGGGAAATTTTCGAGCCAGATTGCCGATCTGGGTCGGGCAGGCATAAGGAGGGCTGCCGCTGTGAAAAATGATCGGGATGTCGAGGCGGACCGCCTCCTCGACGACTTTGAGGAAATAGGCGTTGGTCAACGAAAACGCCTGCAGCCAAGGGTGAACCTTGAGTCCCCTCATCCCAAGCTTCAGGACCGCCCGTCGGAGGTCCTTCACCGCTTGATCTCCCATGTGTGGATCCACTGTGGCGAAAGGGAAAAGCCGGTTTTCGAATCCTTTGGTCAGAGAACAAAGACGCTCGTTCGATCCCCGGGCGTCAAAGAACCCCTCCAGGGTAAAGACGCAGGCCTTCTCGATTCCCGTCTCGTCCATGATGCGCACAAAATCTCGCGGTCGGATCCCCCGGAGATTCAGCCAGCGGCCGAAGAGATGGGTGTGGCAGTCGATGATCATCGGCTTTTTCCCAGGAGGCGGAGGAGATTGTGCCGAAAAATCCGCTGCTTGTCGATTCCCTCGCCGAGGAAATTGATCTTTTTGATCTCCAGATCGAGGGAGGAAAAGGGGAAATCGCTGCCGAAAATGAATTTTTCGATTCCCGCTTCCCTGATCCAGGCAGAGATCTGGGAGGGGAGGATATAAGACGTTTCGATAAAGAGGTTCGGGCAGCGGCGGAGCGCATCGGGGATGTCGTTCCAGAAATCGCAGAATCCTCCGTGGCCCATGATGAACTTGACCCGCGGATACCGTTCCGCCAATTCCGCGAGCTGAAGAGGCATGGCACAGATCGGAGTTCCGGTGACGCAGTAGACGGGCCAGCGGGCTTTCTCGGCGAATTCGATGAGCGGGAAAACTTGCGGATCGGTCAGGATGAACCCCTGAACGGCCGGGGAAATCTTCAGGCCGGTGAGGCCGAGGTCCAGGGCTCTTTCCAGCTCGGCCACCGCCTTGGGACCTAACCAGGGAGAAGCGACGGCAAAGCCGATCAGCCGGTCCGGGCGGCGGCGCACGGCGCCGGCGACATACCGATTGCCGGCCCTGTTCTCGACGGCGATAAAATTCCTCTCCGGCCCGATGACGGCCCGTTCGATGCCGCAGCGGTCCATCTCGGCCAGCAGCTCTCCGACCCGGCCTCTTCTCAGGGTGCAGGCGGAATCGATGATTTTCATCTTTTCTCGCCTCCCGCCGCCCGGTCTTCAGGCTTCATCAGCCTGAATCGCCGGCCGATCAGGTTGATTTTTCCTTCCGAAAACAGAGCGATCCGAGGTTCTCCTGGAGAGGCCGGATATCCGTCGCCGCATATCCCAGATGGCTGTGCTGACGCCAGCCCTCCGCATATTCGCACCGGCCGGACATCGCGCCGACTTTCCGGCTCATCTCTTTCATCGCGATCAGGTAGGAATCCAGGCCCTGGCTGCGGTCGAGCCAGGCCTTCTGGCTGACATGGTTGGCCAGAAAGTCGGCCTTGCGATCGATGACCGAAGTCACGTCGACATAAAATTCCGGAACGACGGGTTGTCGGACCATATCCGTCAATCCGTAGGGAAGAGCGTGATAGAGCGCCGTGTCCTTCAGGATAGGCGGCCGCGGCGGCACGGTTTCATAATTCCGCATCGTCCGGACGAACAGCGCCGTGACGGCGATCCGGGCCGCGTTCATGTGGTCTTCCATATAGTCTTTCAGGGAAAGGGTGAGAACGATGTCCGGCTTAACCTCCCTCATGACGGCCGCCACCCGGCTGATCAGCTCCTGAGTGTAGAAGACGGCCAGGTCGTCGGTGATGCTTTCGTGATAAACGGCTCCGATCGAAGAAGCGGCCCGGAGGCTCTCCTCCCGTCGGATGCGGATGATTTCCTCCTTGCTGTGGACTTCGGTCCCGCAGCTCCCGTTGGCGATGTTCATATAGTGGAGCTCGTGGCCGCGGTCCTTGAGCAGGAGCAGCGTTCCGCCCATCATGAACTCGATGTCGTCGGGATGGCTGCCGATGGCGAAAACGATCATTTTTCTTCCCGGCTCAGTGCATTTCGACTTCGCATGTCCCGATTCCGCCGAGGTAGTAATTGAACTGGACATTCGGATGGTCGGCCAGAAGGGACATCGGCACGGCCGAATCGGGGATTTTTTTCGAGATCATGAACGCGGTCAGGCGGATGCCGAAGGGATTGTCGTGGGCGCCGAAGTGCCAGATCGACACCTTCTCCGCCAGCCAGGTCTCGACCGGCCCGACGGTGATCGCTTTGGTGGGAATATTGCTGACCACTCCGCCGCCCGATGTCCTGGCGTTCTGGATGAGTGTCATCGGATGGAGCTCGACGACCCGCGTTTTCAGCTTTCGGTATTCGGCCGGCGTCGGCGGACGGTCCTTGTATTTTCCCTCCCGCCTCGGCGGGTCGTTGAACGCCCAGTGTTTGACCTCGCCCTGACCCCCTTGCATGGTGACGCAGCGGATCTCGCGGAAGCTCTTCGAATACTCCTCGAGCCGGGCCACGCTCGGGAAGTGGAGATTCTCTTTGGGCATGGCGTATTTCTTGTCGATCCGGTTGAAGCAGAGCTCGAGGTCGGTCCGGGCGAAACCCAAGGGATGGTCCAGGCCGACTTCTTTGTCGCCGACGACCCATTCGTCCATTCCCCAGAAATGGGCGTTTTTCAGGCTGATCCCGAGCTCGTTCACGAGCATGGCAACAAGAGGGAGCTGCTCGGTCGGCCCGATGGGGCCGCAGATGCCGGCGGGCCGGCTCGGCGTCGCCTGTCTCCAGGCGTTGATGTACTCCAGCGCTTCCGCCATGTAAAAGGCTTCTCGCGTCTCGTACATCTTGACCGTGAAACCGGGCCGCGACAGCTGCCGGATGTCTTTGACCGTCAGCCGGGCGGCATCGCGGATAATTTCGTCATCCAGAGTGGTGTAGTCCCACCAATCCGGAGCAACCGTGCTGAGTTTTCTCATTGAAACCTCCTTGGCTTTGATCATTTTTTGATGGCTTTCCCCTCGTTGGGCTGCTTGCGATTTTTTCCCGATTCAAGGGGGCATGGAGAAGGGGAGGCATCGCTTTTCTATTTGGCATAGGCCGACGCCACTTTGTTAAAAGCGGCGATCATGAGCTCGACATGTTTTTCGGTGTAAACCGGATGGGTAAAAAAGGAGACGGTCCGGTCGGTCAGCCAGTGAGCGGTCGGGCAACGGACGGCAGAATAGTCGATCCGGCGCGCTAAAGGATCGTCGAACGGGTAATTCGCCGCGCCGAATCCTCGTCTCGCCGTATAGGCTTCTTCTTTATACATTTCAGGCCAGAGG
>Ga0136652_1000059_pt1 | contig 62349 bp, 67 predicted proteins | sample ConPoolayeEmetaG_FD_94864 | JGI IMG/M metagenome (GOLD analysis project Ga0136652, IMG submission 94864) | Hot spring microbial mat communities from California, USA to study Microbial Dark Matter (Phase II) - Cone Pool mat layer E metaG... ...
AAATATTATATTGTGATGGAATTATATTCTCAGGGACAAAAATTTAAGATGGAAAGCAAAAAGTGAGTAAGTTGAGAGCCTTAAAGGGGCAAACAATCTTCTAAAGCATTGATAAGGATGGTTGAAAAATGTCCAAACCCAAAGAACTAATGTACAAAGTAATTCTGGCAGGCGACGGAGCTGTGGGTAAAACAAGCTTAATTGAAAAATTCATTACTGGAAAATTTCAGAAAGATTACAAAATGACTCTAGGAACAAATATTTTCGCCAAGAGCCTTAGTGTTGAGGGTACTTCTGTTAAACTTATTATTTGGGACTTGGCTGGGCAGCCCCACTTTAAACATGTTAGGTCAGGGTTCTATTTGGGTGCGGTTGGTGCACTTTTGGTCTATGATGTTACTCGTAGGACAACTTTAGAAAATCTTGAAAATTGGAGAACTGAAATGATGAATAATACAAATGATGTTGCAGCGGTGGTGGTTGTTGGTAACAAGTGTGATTTGAAGAATCTTAGGGAGGTTAAGAGGAGCGAGGGAGAAGATTACGCGAAGAGTTTGGGTGCGCCATTCTTTGAGACCTCGGCCAAGGAAGGAGATAATGTAGAGGCTGCCTTTTTGGCGCTGGCTAAGAGCATTATTCAAAGTAAGGGTCTCTAATTCTATTCAGGGTTTTTGTTGCATTTTGCTCCCTCCTCATATTTTTAACGTCTCTGCTTATTAAGCGTGAAGGGTGCTTTCTTTAGTTTGTGGTTAATCTTTATTTGGTGATTCGACTTTTATTATGCAGGATTTGCTTCGTTGGGGTTTGTTGTTGTGGGTTGTAAAAAGGTTCGGTAAGGGGTTGTTTTGAGTGGTGTCTGGTAAGGAGTTGATGCTCAAAGTGGTTTTGGCTGGTGACACTGGGGTTGGTAAAACGAGTATCACTCGTAGGTTTGTTCATGGGGTTTTTATTGAGGGTTACAAGGGAGCGGACTTTACTCGCATATCGAATAGGGAGCTGGACATTGAGGGTAAGCGTGTTAGTTTGAGTATTTTTGAAATTGGGGGTCAGGAGAAGTTCCGTTTTGGGGAGAATATTCTTTATAGGGGTTCTGACGGTGCTATGCTGGTTTTCGACATTACCAGCGAGGAAAGCTTTGAGAGTTTGGGAGATTGGCTTGGACAGATCAGGTCTAGTTTGAATAAAGAGGTTCCTTTGATTCTTGTGGGAAATAAGTACGATTTGGCTGTTTTTCGCAGGGTGCCTAGGGAGAAGGCTGTTGATTATGCTAGGAGTATTGGGGTTGATTATTTGGAGTCCTCGGCCAAGACTGGTAAAAACGTGATAATGGCTTTTTACAAACTGGCGGAAAAGATTCTTAGTACTCCAAAATATCGCACATAAATAGAGGTGGAGTGCCTTATTTTCCCCTTTTGGTTTTTTAAGCTCTACTTGGCTTTCTGTACTATCTTTTTTACTCAAGTTAGGAGAGTTTCTAATTTTTCTGACATTTTTCTGATTAGAGCGTCAAATATTTTCTTTCCCTTCTCTGGTGTGGCTTTTGTGGGGTCTCCAATTACTCCTGATTGGGAGTAGTTTATGGTTTTCCAGCCATTTGGGAGGGGTGATTCTGATTGTGGGTCAAGTTGGGGAACGTATTTAACTATGTCCTCGGTGATTTTTTCCTTTTTTACTAGGTCGGGTTTGAGGTATAGCATGAGGGAGGTTTCCGCTTCACATGCGTGGCAGATTCCTCCCATATCTGTTTCTCTCAGGTTTTCCAGCATCCCTTTTAGGGCGTGAAATAGGTCGACTATGATTATTTTCTCGTTTTTTAATTTTTGGAGTGTTGGAGTGTTTCCTCCATGGGTGTTGACAATTATGACCTTTTGGTAGCATTTTAATAGACTTTTACTGATGTCCTCCACTGTTTTCAACAGTGTTTCGGGTTGGATGCCAATTGTTCCGGGGAAACCTGTGTGTTCTCCTGATACCCCGTAACTCAGCGTGGGCACTAGGTCAATTTTTAGCTCTGTGGCTAGGGCCTCAGATATTCTTTTTGCGATATAGGTGTCGGTGCCTAGTGGTAGGTGGGGTCCATGTTGTTCTGTGCTTCCAATGGGCAATATGACGTGCTTCAATTATTCCTCCCTCCTGGTGTTCAGAACTTTGTACGTGAGGACTATGCATTTGCCCACCTGTTCACAGTTGACCTGTTCTAGCTTTACACCTTCGCTTACTTTGGCGTATCCTTCTCCTTCCACTAGGGTTGTGGCTTTTTCGCCTCCCACTATTACTGGAGATATTGCGATTCTGATTTCATCTACGAGTCCCTTGCTTAGCATTCCCCAGTTTAAGTTTCCTCCTCCTTCAAGCAGTAAATTCCTAACGCCTCGCTCGTAAAGCTTCTCCATGAGTATTTCTAGATCTACCTTTTCCCCGTCTCCACAAACTATTATTTTTGCTCCTTTTCTTTGCAGGTTGGCAATTTTTTCTGGAGGGGCTCTGCTTGTTATTGCGATTATGGTTTCTATCTCGGGTCTTACCGTGATTACTCTGGCGTTGGGGGGTGTTCTTGCTTTACTGTCCACAACCACTCTTATGGGGCTCCTTCCCTTTTTTGAAGTGAGTTTGGAGTCATCCAGGAGAATGGTGTTTATCCCCACCATTATGGCGTCCACTTGGGATCTGAGCTTGTGTACTCTCTTCCAGTCTTCCTCGTCTGAAAATGCGGAGTCTCCTCCTCGAGTTGCAATTTTTCCGTCAAGACTCATGGCGGAGTTTAGAATAACATAGGGTTTTTTCAAAAGACCAGCCCTCTTTTTAACAAATAATCTCTCTCGAAAACCTTTTTTCCCCTAATATAGACGAATTCAATGTTCTCAGAATTTGCCCTGTGAACCACAGAGTGGTAAATGTCATTTACTGGTCTAATGTTGGGAGCATCCAGATTTAAAACAATAAAGTCTGCACTTCGCCCAGACGCTATCCAACCCGAATCAAGATTAAACAATTGTGCGGGGTTAACTGTAACCATTTCTATTATTTTTTTGGAGTGCAATGCATTTTTACCATATTTTCCTCGGAGTGTTTTCCCTAAAAACTCCATTTCTCTAAAAAGGTCTAAGGAGTTAGCCATAACGTTGTCCGTCCCAAGACAAACGCTTACTCCCTCCTCCACAAGATTTTCTATTGGTGGAAAACCTACTCCAAAATAAGCGTTGGCGCGCGGGCAACAAACAACACTTCTGCCCTTGAGCAGTTTCATGTCCTCCTCGTCTATGTGAGTCAAGTGCACCAAGATGTCTGCACCTAAAACATCTATGGCTCTCTTAACGTCTGAGACACCCCATTTCTCGAATGCAATTTCTCGCTCCTTAACTGTTTCTGAGGCGTGCACCGCAATTAGTTTATTTTCCTTTTTACATTTTTCCGAAATCTGTTTCAGCTCCATGTCACTATAAATGTTTGTGGAGCTTAATCCTACACCATCCACATGGGGAAGCAGTTCTTCTAGGAATGTTCCTTGGTTTGGTCTTCCAAGCTTTATGGCTTTAACTGGAAAACTACTTGTTACCTGGCTGAGCATATTTATTCCCTTCAGTCCTCCCTCCCTAAAATCAGCAAATGTGGATGTGCCAGAAGATAACATCTCCAAGCAAGCATTACGAATTCCAGAAGTCAACTCTTCCTCGGAAGCCTCTGCCAAAAGTCTGTGCTTCAGTCCCCGTGGCGGCTCTACCACTTCCTCTACGGAATACTGATATCCCATCTCCTTAGCGAAGGAGTCCCCCACATGGGTATGCGCATTTATAAATGTGGGAAGTATGAGGCAGTCCTCAAAAATCGAGTAGACTTTAAACTTCGGGGCTTCCTTCGAGACGCTCTCAAATTTGCCCTCATCTGAAATCGTAATGTACACGTCTTCAAGTAGTTGAAGTTCTTTCCCCACTAGGCAGAAGTCAGCGTAGATGGCGTACGACATGGCTTAGAGCATCTCTTCTTCGTTAAGGAATATTACATCATTTACCTTCTTCTTCCTAATCAAGGAGAGGCCTATATTCGCCCTTGACAGAGCGTCCAGAGCATTTTTGCCAAAGCCTATGCCTGCTTTAAGCCTCAGGTTCATGCTTGTCTCAAACCTATCAAATATTTCTTTGAAGTCAGACTTCTTCAAACCATTACAAACTGCAATAAAATTATCCCCCCCATTAAAAAAGAGGAGGGCTCCCTTATCCCCAAACATTCTCATGAGAATAGAGGTAGAAGAATATATAAGATAAGTACTCTGGTAAGCGGATTCCCGATCCGTGACTTTCGACGTGAAGCCATTTATGTCTATGTGGGCGATCTGAACATACTCCTGACCACCGTTATCATTAGACTTTTGCGCCAGAATCGCTTTGCGGGTCTCCGACTGGGCGCTACCCGTCTCTTGTAAAACTTTTGTTGCCAGAACTTGAGCCTCATAAGGCGTTTCAGCAGAACCAATGCCCATACTAATGGAAACCGGATACCTTCTAGTCACACTCCTTAAAATCATCTCATGCTCCTGGACCGATATGCCATTAGACACCGCAAGCATGTTATCAAAACGATTATAAAAAACCAATCCTCTTCTCAGAGCAAACATCCTTTGGAGATCCGCATAGAGCTCCGATTGTAGAATCTGTAAATCGGACTCCCGATCCGCCCCTAGGAGCTCGGTGAATCGTCCATAATTGTCAAGCTGTATTAAAGTTAGCTGAATCATAATAGTACGCCTCTACGTGGCACCACCAAAACCATTACCTATTTCAAACGCCGAACCATTTTTACAGCAGCTTCAACGCTTCTCTTTGCGTATTCCTCAATTCTTTCCGTTGCTTCCATTCTGGTCATTCCCGGCCCCGATACTCCTAGAGCCACCGGCTTGTTATACTCTAAGGCGAGATCCATCATTTTCCGCGCCGCATGCTGAGCCACCACCTGATCATGGTCAGTGTCCCCCTTAAGAATGGCGCCTATAGTGACCACAGCATCAATATTATCCATTTGGAGAAGCCTTTTGATGGCTAGAGGCATATCAAAAGATCCAGGAACCTTAATCACCTTCTCCACTGTGGCGCCCAGAAACTCAGCATGATCAAGAGCTCTTTGGAGCATCAGATAGGTAATATCATAATTAAATTCTGCTACCACAATTCCCAGTCTCACTTTTTCTTCCATAAAATAAACACTCCTCACATTCATGGTTTTATGGGTCCAGCATCCGGGTGGCCCTGTCTTAATCCTTGCCCCGCATGTCTGGTTAGCCACTCCCTATCAAACAACAATCTCAGCACATTTCTGGCATGTTTTCTTGCTCGGTCTTCACATATAGCCACTAGTTCCTCAGGGTCTTCAGCCTCGTCTTCGTAGACGAAGCATTCAATAATGTGCTTGTTTGTTAGAATTTGTGCCCCTATTATGCCCAGCGAAGCTTGGTGTGCACACTGCTTATCAATAGGTTCAGGTCCGGGCATTCCAAAGGCAATAACTATCTCGCATCCATATTCTTCAATTAACTTTTTCGAAGCGACTGGAAGATCCTTTACGCCGGGTACAGTATACCTTATTATGTTGATCTTGGAGCTGTTCTGCTCCATTTCCTCGATGGCGACCTTAGCCATATCATAACGTGCAAATGTTGTGTCAGCGATACCTACATTAACTTTAGACATGCTCGTACCTCTTGAAGTACTCATTGATTATCTCTTCGCCGCTAACATATACCAAATTATGCTTGGCCGCGTATCTTTTCGCTTCGTTGACGGAGAGAGCGCATCCAGTTCTTCCATCAAGCATTTCGCACAGGACAGTCACTGGAGTTAATGAACCAAGTTCTGCCAAAGATACTGTGAGCTCTGTGTGTCCTTGGCGATTCTTCAGTAAACCATCTGCGGCTAGCAGGAGATGCACATGGCCAGGAGACCGGAAATTTTTGCCTAGCTCCTCTTTCCAGTTGTTATCGCTGTTACCATTATGAGTATTCTTTCCCAGAAGTCCCAGCTCTCTAATAGTTAGAGCTCTATCCTTATCGGTCACTCCCGTGAATGTTTTCCTATGATTGACAGTTACAGAGAACGCGGATTTTTCATCATATGGGATATCATTGGGAATCAAAGCTTCTAGAACCTGATAATTGTTGTAACAGGATCTGAAAAGGTCGTGAAGGAATGGTAATTCCCAGCGATGCCAAATGTCTGGGTGCACCGCTACACAGATTAAGCCGCCAGCATCGTGCCTCAACCTGAAAACATCTTCTGGCGTGACATACTCTGCCAACTTCACTAGATCTACTTCTTCCTCTCTGCCTTCCCTGTCGTAAATTAAGACGAATTCTCCATCGGCTAGACTCTTTATTGCTTTACTAATATTTTTCGAGGGCATTTTTGAGGCCACCTAGATTTCGATGTAAACACATCCACTCACACATATAAGAGTTGCTACTAAAAAATGAGTAACCCTTCCTTCTCACCCACAATTCCAAAGAAAAACCAGAACAACAAATAAAAAACCAAAAATAAAAACGTTTCTACAACTATAATTCAGCAAATACGCCTCTTTATTCGATGCATGAGAATGATTTACAATCTCACCAAATAGACACTGTGTTTGAAAGTTCTAGGCACCGCTTATTTTGTAAAGCAAAGAGAACAAGAGCCTATTCAACGAATTATTTCAATACAAATTTTATTTTTCATTTCACTTGTTTTGACTTAAGTCTCTTCTCCTTCTTCATTGCTGAGATTACTTTTGCTAGTTTCTCGCCCTTATCCTGCAAAATAGTTTTTTCTATGAATGTTCCTTGCACCAGCATGTCGGCGCCTGCACGTATTACCTCAACTGCCTGTTCTGGAGATTCTACTCCTCCTCCCACTATGAGAGGAATATCGATTGTTGAAGAAACGGCTGAAATCATTTCTAGCGGCGCCTTCTCTTCTGCCCCCGACCCAGCCTCTAGGTAAACCAACTTGAAACCGATGTACTGGGCTGCTAAAGCATAGGCAGCAGCTATCTGGGGTTTGTTGCGGGGGATAAGTTGAGCCTCGCCCATATAGCCAGCGGTGCCTCCTGGCTCTAAAATCAAATAAGCCATACCTATTGGTTCTAGGCCAAATATCTTAATGGCTTGGGCGCCTGTGAGTTGGGCCCGAATAATATAGTAGGGATTTCTGGAGTTCAAAACGCTCATAAAGAATACCGCATCTGCATATTTTGAAATACCCGCGACGTTTCCAGGAAAGAGTATCACTGGCAAATCGGTTTGCCTTTTTATTTCGAGGATGGTTTCGTCCAAAATTCCGAATGCAGTGGAACCACCTAACATGAAGGCGTCTGTACCTGCCTCAGCAGCATACTTAGCCATAATACCTGCCACCTCAGCTGATTGCCTCAGTGGATCGGGGTCTATCAGTGTTAAGTGTACCGCCCTACCATCATTAATAATATCCATTAAGTAGTTCCAAACCTTTGTCTTTCCCATTATGCCGCCTTCTTTTTCAATTCTTAATTTTTAGTAGCACGCAATCAAGAAACAAATGAGTTTTCAAGCAAAATCCAAGATTAAAAGATTCATAGATAAATCTAAATATCTATTTAAAAATTTTTGCCTTATTTATACTTCCAACCATATTCCCTAAGTCACCAAAATGGGAGAGGTTAACCATTGGGAGGTGAGTGTTTTTGCTTGCTTCTACAGACAGGTCTGGCTTTTTTATACACAAAGGTGTTAAAGAGGTGGGAATCCGGGTTCTACAATATTCGTAAAAGTTCCCAAAAATAGAAGTGCATTTAAACCTGAAGGCTACTATTCACAAATATTTATTAGGAAATAGATTTGAGTTTTGAACCAAACAAGTTGTAAAAGTTAGATTGAAACTAATAATTAATTGATTAGGAGGAAAAAGAATGCCTAGAAGAAGAGCTTCAAGAAGTAAGTCTAGAAGCACAGCATTACTCGGCGCCCTTCTTTTACTTGTAACGCCTTTTGTACCCAGCTTTGCGATAGGAATATACTATGGACCTGGTCAGATTTTTCCGTCGCTTTCGGGAGGTATACGATGGCCCTGGCTTGACCTTGTGTCAATTCTCATTTTGATAATGGGTGTACTCGCGTTAATCGGTCTCCTAATTGATGGTGGGGACGTGTCCATGGTTCTCTTAGTACTTGCAGGGGTAATCGGTTTGATTCTGGGTATCCTTGGTTTGTTCAGCTTCTGGGGATCTAGTATAATATTTGCTTTTGCGCCTGCTTGTGCGATTTTAGGTGGACTTCTAGCTTTATTTGGTGCGTTAAGAGTCAGGGTTTAAAAACGCTGGCTCCTTCCTTTTTTTGGCTAATTTCTGAGTAGATTTGGGGAAATTTGTTTTAAAAACTAGTTTTGGTTGTTTTTCTTGCGTTTAGTGGTCTTCGAGTCGTGATATGTGTGTATATTTGAAGAATAGATATTGAAATATAGATGTTATTGCCATTATGTTATTTGTGAGATATTTATTTTTACAGATTTATGTTTATTTATATGAATATTAATGAAAAATTTTATATTGAACGTGTTTATAGTTGAGGTTGTCCAGCTTTAGGCTTCCGCGTATCACCCAAAATATGGTGTGGGGCAAGAAAAATGTCCGAGTCTGCAGGCAAAGTTCTTTCTGAGGGTAAAACTAAGATAGTTCGTGAAACTAGAGACAGAAACATTGTCCTTTTAGAATTTAAAGATAGTATTACAGCCCTCGATGGGGAAAAGAAGGACGTTTTAAAAGGAAAATCAGTAATAAACTCGCAAATATCTGCTCACTTTTTCAAGCTACTAGCAAAGAAGGGTGTTCCCACTCACTTTGTGGAATTTGTTGAGCCTAACATAATGAGAGTGAAGAAGCTTAAAATGTTACCTGTAGAGGTTGTTTGCAGAAACATTGCTGCGGGACATTTAGTTAAAAATTTTCCCATAAGAGAGGGCACCCCCCTGAACCCTCCAGTGGTTGAGTTTTACCTCAAGGACGATGCACGTCACGATCCCATGCTCAATGAAGATCACTTTGTAATCCTTGGAATAGCCTCTAGAGATGAGGTTAAAAAAATAAAGGAACTCACACTCAAAACCAATAAAATTCTAAGTGAGTATCTAAAGTCTAAGAATCTTGTACTCGTGGATTTCAAGATAGAAGTTGGACGAGGGGAAGATGGCAAGATTTACGTGGGAGACGAAATTAATGGCGACTCGATGAGAATCTGGGAAGCCGGCACCAATAAAATTCTAGATAAAGATGTTTATAGAAAGGGCGCGTCCATGGAAGATGTCCTGAACACCTATATACAACTTTACCAGAAACTCTTAGGAAAAATGCCCCCAATTAGAGGAAATTAAAATGAATAATTACACGCTCGAAGTCATAATTGAAAATAAGCCAGCCGCAAGAGACCCCGAAGGAGAAACTATACTTAAAGACTTAATTAATCAGAACGGATTCGAAATGGTCAAAAGCGTGCGCTCTGGGAAATATCTCCGCATAAACCTAGAGGCGGAGAGCAAAGAGGAAGCCAAGAACATCGTTTACAGAATGTGTAATGATTTGAGAATCTACAACCCTGTCATACATGTTGTTAGTATAAATGTGAAGGATTAACCAAATCTAAATAATCTATGAGGTTCCACTTTATGAGTGAATTGGTTTCGGCAAGTTCCGACGAGAAATGTGTGACCAAGCCTGTGATGGTGTATCTCTGCCGAAAATTTGTTTCTTCCATAATTTGGAGGAATATTTGAGGCGATAATTGTGAAGGTTGCCGTTATCCGTTTTCCTGGTTCGAATTGTGATCTGGATACCGTGTATGTGCTTAGAAGTGTGGTGGGTTTAGAAACAGAACTGGTGTGGCATAAGCATTTTAATGACGGCGACTTTGATGCGGTTGTGCTTCCAGGCGGCTTTTCTTATGGCGATGCTCTGAGAGCTGGAGTTATAGCTGCATATAGTCCGGCCATGAAGCGCGTAAAGGAGATGGCTAAGGAGGGCAAGCCGGTTTTAGGTATATGTAATGGTTTCCAAATCCTCGTTGAGTCAGAATTGCTCGGCGGGGCCTTACTGAGAAATGATTGTCTCACGTTTATATGTAAATGGGTTACGCTCCGTGTTGATAATGATAAAACTGCGTTTACCAATTCGATGAAAAAAGGCCAAATTCTCAAAATGCCAATAGCCCACAATGAAGGTCGATACTATAATGACCTGGAAGCTATTCGGGAAATGGAGGAAAATAATCAGATTGTTTTTCGATACTCCAACGACAAAGGCGAATTAACATCTGAATCCAATCCTAATGGGTCTCTTGAGAATATTGCGGGTATATGCAACTTGGAGGGCAATGTGTTAGGCTTAATGCCTCATCCTGAAAGAGCTTCTGAACCAATCCTCAGCCCATTTAAAACAGATCATGGAAAACTAATTTTCGAATCCATGGTTAACGCAATTAAAAATGGGGGAAAATATAGGTGACAATAGTTGAAGGAGTGCAGGTGGATTTAAAGCCCGAGGAGCTAAGCCAAGCCGTAAAAATGTTGGGAAAAAAACCCAACGCTGTAGAAGTGGGTATGATAGATGTTATGTGGTCTGAGCACTGCTCCTACAAGTCTTCAAGGCCAATTTTAAAGTTACTGCCCCAAAGTGGGCCGAGGGTTGTGTGTGGACCGGGAAATGATGCGGGCGCTGTTGACATTGGAGACGGCTACGTTGCTGTTTTCAAAATTGAATCGCATAACCACCCTTCAGCAATTGAGCCCTACAATGGAGCCGCAACTGGAATTGGGGGGATAATTCGGGACATCTTATGTATGGGTGCGCGTCCCATAGCGCTTCTGGATCCTCTACGTTTCGGCTCTATTCGGAGTCCTCGTTCACGTTGGCTCTTTAAATATGTGGTGAAGGGCATTGCTGATTATGGAAACTGCGTGGGCATTCCAACAGTGGGGGGAGAAGTAGAATTCGATGAGAGCTTTGAATCAAATTGCCTCGTAAACGTGGTTTGTGTGGGCATAGCAAAAAGGGACGAAATAGTGTTAGCCGAAGCCAAGTATCCCGGCGATGTAGTAGTTCTGGCGGGCGGCTCAACTGGGAGAGACGGTATTCATGGTGTTACATTCGCCTCCCGAACTCTAACCGAAGAATCAGAAGAAGACCGACCTGCGGTTCAAGTAGGAGACCCATTCACAAAAAAGCTTATCATTGATGCTACACTAGAGATTTTGAAAACAGGTTTTGTGCATGGCTTGAAGGATCTGGGTGGTGGAGGTTTAACCTGCGCCTCTTCAGAGATGGCTAACAAAGGAGGCAGGGGTATTGACATTGAGCTATCAAAAGTTCACCTCAGGGAAAAGGGTCTTTCGCCATTCGAAATAATGCTATCCGAGTCCCAGGAACGCATGCTTTTCATTGTAGACCCAAAGGGTGTGGAAACTGTAACTGAAATACTTGACAAGTACGGTTTGTCCTGGAGTATTCCGGGCAAGGTCACCGACTCCAAAAATGTACGGGTTTTCCTGAATGGTTCATTGGTGGCTGAGGTGCCAGCAAAACTGTTGGCGGAATCCCCCATAATAGAGAGAAAAGCGAAGAAGCCTTCCTACATTGATGAGCTGAAAAAGGTTGAAAAACCCCCAATGCCCAACGATTTGTCGGAGGTACTGATTCAACTAATGGCTTCAGAAAACATCGCAAGCAAGGAATGGGTCTATAGGCAATATGATCACGAGGTAGGTATAAGAAGCGTAGTAAAGTGTGGAGAGGCGGATGCGGCGGTGCTTAGAATACTTGGCGAGGATAAAGGCATTGCGGTCTCAAGCGATTGCAACTCCAAACACTGCTACCTTGACCCATTTAATGGTGGGGCGGGGGCTGTCGCCGAAGCCTGTAGAAACGTTGCCTGTGTGGGAGCACTTCCCCTAGCCATTGTAGACTGTTTAAATTTTGGCAATCCCGAAAAGTCCGATGTTTTCTGGCAGTTCAAAGAAACGGTGCGTGGAATGTCCGAAATGTGTAAGGTTATGCAGACGCCTTGCGTGGGTGGTAACGTGAGTTTTTATAATGAAGATGAGGTTACCAAAAAGGCTGTGAAACCTTCCCCTGTGGTGGTGGCTCTTGGAGTTTTGGAGTCGCTTAAAAATGTGGTAACATTAACATTCAAAAATGTCGGCGATTGTATTGTCTTACTGGGAAAAACATTTCCCGAAATGGGCGGCTCAGAATACTACTATACTATCCACCAAATTGAAGGAGGAATCGCTCCCAAAGTGGATATGAAAACAGAGAAAAGAACCATCGACCTTCTACTGTTAGCTATGAAGGAAAGCTATATCAATGCAGCTCACGACTGCTCAAAGGGCGGTCTCGGCGTGGCTCTCTCCCTGATGAGCGTTAAAAGCAAACTTGGGTTGGAAGCTGAACTCCGAGAAGCTAATACCGAGAACCTGAGATTTGATGAGCTTCTGTTCTCCGAAAGCCATTCCAGGTTCATTGTCACCACCAAAAAAGCTAACCTTGACAATCTTCTGGAACTCGCCAAAAATCGAGGCGTCTTTGCATGTTATTTAGGAAATGTTATTAGTTCACCTCAAATCGTATTTCGCTATGAAGATAATGAAATTGTGGATTGCGATTTAATGGAGATAAAGCAAGCTTGGGAGAGTACAATACCCTCATATATGAGGCTTTAAATATGTCTGAAAAATACCTTTTAGGCAAACCCCGCGAGCACTGCGGAGTAATAGGCGTTTATTCTCCAGACAAATCCATTCAAGTTTCAAGATACGCTTTTGACGGCTTAATTGCACTCCAACACCGAGGACAGGAGTCCGCTGGAATATATGTACAAAATGGTAAAGGAATCACCGGCCACAAAGATATGGGTCTAGCCAGCACAGTCTTTACAAAAAAAATCCTGTCCACACTCTACGGAAATAAAGCCATAGCCCACGTCAGGTACAGCACCACCTCAGACAGCAACATTGAAAACGCCCAACCCAAAAAGTTCGTCTCCACCTTGGGATCATATGCCATCGCCTTTAACGGTACCATAACTAACTTCCTCAAACTGAGATCCATGTTAGAAGAGAAAGGACATGTTTTCCACACGGATTCAGACACCGAGACCATAGCCCACGTATTAGCAGCAAATCTACTTGAAACAGACGATTACACACAAGCCATACTTAAAAGCATGAACGAGTTAAAGGGCTCCTACTCCATGGTTATTCTAAACGAGAAAGGCGATCTATATGCAGTGCGCGACCCACTAGGATTTAAACCACTATGCATAGGGCAGATCAACAACATTTATATGGTGGCATCCGAAACTGCCGCCATCGAATCTCTAAACGGTACAGTTTTAGGAGACGTAGCGCCTGGAGAGGTAATCAGAATCACTGACAGCGGGCCAGTAAAAGAAGGTGTCATTAAAGCTGAGAGGCATGCCCGCTGTATGTTCGAATTTGTTTACTTTTCAAGAACAGACTCCAGATTTGATGGAATCTCAATCTACAGGGTTCGAGAAAGACTGGGAAAAATATTAGCTCAAATACACCCCGTAGACGCAGACATCATCGTGCCTGTTCCTGATTCGGGCAGAACTGCTGCGGCGGGACTGGCGGCTGAGTCCGGCATACCTATGGCAGAGGGACTCATCAAAAACCGTTACGTTTGGCGAACCTTCATAATGCCCGTACAGGCAGAAAGAGAAGACCAAGTTAAGTTGAAACTTAACCCCGTGAGAGAACTTATAAGCGGAAAGGACGTCGTGCTCGTTGATGACTCCATAGTTCGCGCAACCACAATGAAGAGAATAGTCTGCCTTATACGAAATGCGGGAGCCAATAAAGTTCATGTCAGAGTCAGCTGTCCCCCCATCATAGCTCCCTGCTATATGGGAATAGACTTCCCTACCAGCCGTGAACTCATTGCTGCAAATCAAACAATAGAAGAAATCCGAAAATTCATTGGCGCCGACTCACTGGGATACATGACAATTGATGGGTTAATGGAAGGCATCGGACTGCCAGAAAATGAGCTCTGCCTTGCCTGCCTAAACAAGAAGTATCCAATTGAAACTGTAGATACTGATTTCCTTGAGAAATACCTCGGAGGACAAAAAAGAGTTGAAGATTAAAGAGAGATGCGGAGTATTTGGAATCTACGCCTTTGACCAGAAATGGAATGTTTCCAGATTCGTGTACTATGGATTAATAGCGTCACAAAACAGAGGACAGGAAACCTGCGGAATAGCCACCTACAACGGAAACGAAATCAAATGCATCAAAGGCAAAGGAATGGTAGAAGAATTCTTCTCAGCAGAAAAACTAGAAAAAATACCAGGCTGGATAGGAATAGGAAACGTCTCCCCATTCGCCCCAGAATCCACAAACAACATACAACCAGTCAGCGACAACAAAACCCAACTAGTCTTCAGCTACAACGGAAAAATACTAAACTTCAAAGAAATATCCCCCAACTCTAACACCGGACCAGACGAAGATCCAAATGTCGCCGCAAAGCTACTGTCTCAAGAACTAGAAAAAAGCGACCCCCTACAAGCCACCGAAACCGTTATGGAGAAATTCAAAGGAGCCTACTCATTCGTAGCCATCACCAAAAACGGCGAAATGATAGTTGCACGAGACCCTATGGGCATAAAACCCCTATGCATAGGGAGCTTCGGCTTCGACCACGGAGCCATTGCTTCTGAGAGCGCCACCCTAGACATAATAGGCGCAGACTACAAAGCACCAATAAAACCCGGAGAAATCTACGTATTCACCCCCTACAGCATAGAAAGAAAACAAGCCTTCAAACCCCAACCCAAATACTGCGCTTTCGAATACGTCTACTTTGCACGCCCCGACTCCATAATAAACGACAAATCCGTCTACGAAGCCCGAATGAAAATCGGAGAACACCTCGCCAAAGAATTCCCCGTAGATGCCGACGCAGTAATAGGCGTACCAGAAACCGCCATACCCTTCGCCATGGCCTACTCAAACTACACAGGCACACCCATAGAAATGGGATTCGTAAGAACCGGCCGCTCAGTAAGAACCGCAATAAAACCCACACAGTTCGAACGACTCGTAGGAGTACAACTCAAACTAAATCCCATACGCAGCGCCATCCGAGGAAAAAAAGTAGTCCTAATAGACGACAGCGTAGTAAGAGGAACCACAACCAGAAACATCGTCAACCTAATGCGCAACCGCATAGGAGCCAAAGAAGTCCACGTAAGAATAGGAAGCCCCCGCCTAATCTCACCCTGCCCATTCGGCGTCGAAGTCCCAGAAAAAGACGAACTCATAGCAGCCAACCTAACACCCGAAGAAGTAAGCAAGGTAGTAGGCGCAGACACCTTCGCTTGGCTATCCCTCAAAGGCGTAATTGACTCAATAGGATTCCCCAAAGAAAAACTCTGCCTAGGATGCTTCACTGGAAAATACCCCATAGAAGAATAAAACATAGGAGAATAAAAAATGGTAAAAATTCTACTCGTAGGAAACGGAGCAAGAGAACACGCCATAGCCGACACACTAGCCAGAAGCACACACCAACCCAAAATATACGCAGCGGCTAGTGACCGAAACCCAGGCATAGTAAGAATATGCCAAAAAACTGGAGGAGAAATCATACTGGGAAACCCCACCGACCCCAAATTCGTAGCCCAAACCGCACAAAAACACTCCGTAGACTTCGTCTTCATAGGACCAGAAGAACCACAATTTATGGGCGTAGCAGACGAAGTAGAAAACACTGGAATCCCATGCATAGGAGCAAAAAAAGCCCCAGCAGAAATAGAAATGTCCAAAGCATTCATGCGAAGACTCATGTGGAAATACAAAATCCCCGGAAGACTAAGATTCATGGCCTTCAAAAACGTCGAAGACGCCATAGCCTACATAAACGAATACGCTGAAAGCATAGCCCTGAAACCAGCAAGACAAGCAGGAGGAAAAGGAGTAAAAGTCATCGCGGATCTCCAAGCATACCTCCAACAGGAAAAGGCAGAAGTAAAGAGAAAACATGCCCAGGACATCTACGAAAAACACATGCAACCCTACACAGACATCGAAGACCGAATACTAATAGAACAAAAAGTAGAAGGACCAGAATACACACTTCAATGCTTTACTGATGGAAAAACCATAAAACCCCTACCGCTAGTACAAGACAACAAAAACGCATACAATATGGACATAGGGCCCGAAACCGGCGGTATGGGAAGTATTGGCGGTCCTGGTTTGACTCTGCCCTTTATAAACGAGGAGGAGTATAAGCAGTCCGTTTCTATTGTGGAGAGCGTTGTTAGAGCTATAAATAAGGAGTTGGGTCAACCCTATCGTGGTGTTATTGCAGGTCAGATGATGTTGACTGCTCTGTGGGGGCCTACTATTATTGAGTTTTATTCTCGGTTTGGTGATCCTGAGGCGGTGAATGTTCTTCCCATTCTTGAATCGGACTTGGTGGATATTTCAGAGGCCATAATAAGTGGTAAACTTGGTAAAATTAATTTGAAGTTTAGAGATACGGCCACTGTTGTGAAGTGTATTGCTCCCAGAGGGTATCCTGATAGGAGAGATTTGGCTAAGGGTCATCCTTTGTATGTTGATGAGGCGGCTATTGAGAAGAGGGGTTGCAGGGTTTTCTATGGCTCTGTCGGGTTGCGGGATGGTGAGATGATCACTGGTGGGGCGCGTGCCGTGGAAATTTTGGCTGAGGCGCAATCTATTCCAGAGGCTTCAGAAATTGCGGAGAGCTGCATAGGTTTTGTTAAACTTGAGGATGATTGGAAACTATTCCATCGGTCAGATATTGGTGGTGAGACGCTTTTAGAGAAGAGAGTTGAGTTGGCGCAATTGATTAGGGAGATATACAATTATCGCAAAGAAAAGGATCTTGTTGGGAGACAGGTGGACTGGATTCCGGGCAGGGGACGAATAGAGTACCAAGCTTAGTCGATTCCTTTTTGAAACTATAATGCCTTAGCTCCGCAAAGATTTTTTAGTTTATGATGCTCTAAAGGGAAGTAGTCAATACTTGAATTGTTTTTTTGTCAAGGGAGGAATGGTGTAAAGCTATGGCTGAGAAGGAACCTTTGGTGTCTATTGTTATGGGTAGCGAATCTGATAGGGAGATAGCTTTGAAGGCTGTTGAGGTTTTAGACAGTAATAATGTTCCTTATGAGGTTAGGGTGCTTTCCGCCCATAGAAATCCCAAGGAGCTGGAGAAGTATATAGCTGAGACAAAGTCTTTGGTGTTTATCGCGGTCGCGGGTCTGGCTGCCCATTTGCCCGGTTTCATTGCTTCGAGGACTGAGAAGCCAGTTATTGGTGTGCCTGTTAGTTCTAAGTTGGGTGGCTTGGACGCTCTTCTTTCCATCGTTCAGATGCCTTCTGGTGTGCCTGTGGCTTGTGTGGGTATTGATAATGCGCGGAACGCTGCCTTTTTGGCGTTAAGGATACTTAAACTCTTGGAACGTTGAAGTGTTTAGGTGGAGGCTTTGTGAAGTTTGAATTTTCGGGTGGTTATAGTTGGTGCGGGTCCTGCTGGGTTGGCGGCAGCCTATGAACTTTCAAAAAAGAATGTTAGGGATATTTTGGTCATAGATCAGGGTAAAGCTGCGTCCAAAAGGCAGTGCCCCATGCCTAAGAATTATAATAATTGTGCTCGTTGTGATCCATGTAGTATAATGTGTGGGATTGGTGGGGCGGGAACCTATTCCAGCGGTCTTTTGAACCTAAATCCCTACATTGGGGGTGACTTAACTGAATTTACTAGTGATGAAGGGGAAGCGTGGGAGTTAGTTAAGATTGTGGATCAGATGTTTCTGGAGAATGGTGCCCCCAATATTTTGTTTAAGCCTGATAGGGAGAAGGTGGAGGAGCTTGAGAGAAGAGCGTCTTCTGCAGATGTCAGGTTTATTCCCATAGATCAGAGGCTTATTGGTACAGACAATGCTTGTGTGGTGATTGAAAGGATTCACTCTCGATTGGAGAGTAGAGGTGTGAAGTTTCTTCTTGAGACAAGGGTTGCCGAAGTGAAGGAGGGAGAATTGTTACTTGAGGGGGGTGAGAAGGTTGGGTTCGAGTATTGTATTCTCGCCCCTGGAAGGTCTGGGATGAAGTGGTTGGAGGGGCAGATGAGTAAGCTGGGTATCCCCACCCAGTATTTGCCTGTGGATATTGGGGTGAGGGTGGAGGTGCCGGCGAGCATAATGGAGCCAGTTTGTAGTATAGAACATGACCCCAAGTTTCATATTCGTACTTCAACTTTTGATGATTTTGTTAGGACTTTTTGTGTGAACCATAAGGGATTCGTGGTTATGGAGGTTTATGAGGATCATGTGGGTGTTAACGGTTACTCCTTCACGAATAAAACGTCGGATAACACCAATTTCGCTTTACTGGTAAGGGTGGGGCTTACTGAGCCCTTGGAAGATACGACGGCTTATGGTAGGTCGATTGCTACGCAGATTACCATTCTGGGGGGTGGGAAACCTCTGCTTCAGCGTTTGGGGGATCTCAGAAGGGGGAGGAGGTCTTACTGGTCTCGGATAGAGAGGGGAGCGGTTAAACCAACCCTGATGTCTGTAACTCCGGGGGATGTGTCAATTGGTATTCCCTACAGACTTTTAACGGACATTCTTGAAGGTTTAGAGAAGCTAGACCGGGTCATTCCGGGCATTGCAAGTGATTCAACCTTGTTTTATGCTCCGGAAATCAAGTACTCTGCAAAAAAAGTTCTCACTGATAAAAGTTTGGAGACGAGAATACCCAACTTGTTTGTAGCGGGGGATGGTGCTGGAGTTTCGAGGGGCATAGTTACGGCGGCGGCCACTGGGATAGTAGCCGCAAGGGGTATACTCAAGAAAATGGGGTGAATCATCCTATTTTCCCTTTTTACGCGAAGAAAATTTTTTGAGGGACCTGTTTTCTCCACAAGGAACGTTGGAGGGAGATCCTCCGACTTATCATTGGGAATTTTGGGATGGGGTTCTTTTTGGAGGAATTTTAGTGTGAGGTTTCAATTGTCTTTTTTTCTTTAGAAGGTGTCTTGGGTATTTTTGTTTAGATGTTGTGTTTTACAAGTTAGGGTGCTTGTTTAGGTTTGATGGGTTGTTGGGGAAGTGTGGTTGTGTTTAGTCGCCTTTTTTTGGGAAGCCAATAATCCTATATATCCTTGGGGGTAGATATTATGAAAGGAACAGTTGCCCTAGTTTGTTAGGCCTGTAGTATTTATGGGAGGCATGTTTTGAGTGAGCTTCAAGGATTCTGGATGGTCGGATTTGGAAATCTTGCAAAATATTTCTGAGTGTTTTAAGCTTCTGAAAAAGGGTTTGGAAAATTTGAAGAACAAAGAATTTGAAAATGCCTTATCTGTTTTGTCAGACGCCTCTACCCTTATGTATATAAGTCTTAATCGGGCGGTTACCCGTAATTTATCCTACAGGCATGCTTATGGTATTATTGTGCAATTTAATGTTCTAGTAGTTTCTTTAGCTATAAGTTTTCTTGTGCGCGCTAGACAAGTTGAGAAGGAAGCAAGGGAGTGTTTGGGGGGAGCTACATCCCTTATTGCGCTCATCACCGCCTTTCTGAACCCGCTGTTGAGAAGCATTGTAGAGCAGGAATCAAAACCTGATGGTTATAAATTGACAGAAAAAGATAGGTATCTTTTAGCAGAGATGATGCAGTTGAACGAAGTCATCAGAGATTTCAAAAAACAATTTGAAGAAGAGAAAAAAGAGATTTTTGAAGAAAAGCCAAAAAAGGTGGCTGCAAAGGCCAAAAAACAGCCAGCCAAGAGTTAACGCTCTCCGCGAAAGTCTGGGGCCTTCCAGCCAACGGTTTTTGTAATTATTTCTTAACAAGTATTTCTTCCTGATTTTTTGAGAGCAGTTTTCCCTCCTTTGTGAGAATCTCCGCTTTAGCCCAGATTTTTCCTTGGGGGCAGGTCTTAAACTCGAATACTTGATTGGTTCTATGTACGCTGTCTGGTTCAATGTTTAATGTTGCCTGTTTTTCGTTAAACCTTCTCCCATTCTCGTCTTCTAACCAGTAAATCAGTTGAACATTGGAATAGCTTCTATGCAGATCATTTATAATCCAGATAGCTCCCTTATCACTGGGTTTCACAACATCACTAATCTCTATGCTGACCAGCACGGGTTGATACCCTGTTTTCATGGCATAGTAGCCTTTTTTGGGCTGGCGATAGTAATCCAAAACGCTCCAAGTTATTGAAGGCCAGCAGTCCACGAACATAAACTGGAAGATTCCAGTCATTGGGTTGTATTTTGCCCGTCTATATGTTTCAATGGCGTACTTGAGAAGCTTATACTGGTAGTTTTGGCTGTTCTCTACAAACTCTTCCAAAGAATTTCCGAGCTCAATTTTTGCCATGTTAAAAGTCTGCATGTGTTGAAAGTCGTGAAAAGTCCACTTACCCCAGTTGGGTGGCCAGAGATCCTCCTCAGGCATCATCCTTTTCAGGGTATCTACATTTGGGAGGGCTTGGGCGCCAAATTCAGTGCAGAAGGGCTGGGCGAGGAGCGTAGAGTACTTTTTGTAATCTTCCTCATACCAACCCGGATAAATGTGGAACTCGGTGGTTGAAGCAATGTCCACGTAGCGTGTAGCATCCTCTTCTGACGCTGCAACCATTAGGAGGGTATCGAGATTCCTTAATTGGTGCAAGTCGGGTTCATTGTGGCAGCACCAGACAACTATGCTGGGGTGATTATAAAAGGTTCTAATCATATCCTTAATTTGTCCAACGGCCTTTTCTGCAAATTCGTCGCATCTTGAATACCACCATTGCAGAGCAAAATCCTGCCAGACCATTATGCCGTTCTCATCGCAGGCGGAGTAGAATTCCTCCCTGTTGACATGTGCGTGCACCCTTACTGCGTTAACATTTGCTTCCTTGAGAAGCCGCATATCTTCCCGTATTTTTTCGGGAGTGTATTCTGAGAGCCACTGAGTGGGAATAATGTTAGTACCCCTAACGAAAATTTTTAAACCGTTAAGATACCAATTCCACCCCGAATCTATCCTGACTTCTCTAACACCGAACCGTTCCCTTAAAGAATCGAGAACATCTTCACTGTCTCGAACCGCAACCAACAAGTAGTACAGGTTTTGTTCTCCATGATCCCAAGTCCACCAAAGCTGCGGCCTTTTCATACTCAGTACAAAGAATAGCTGGTTCTTCCCCCTAGATAAGAACACGTGTTTAAACTTTGATATACTGCCCCCCGAAGAAGAGTTTACAGGTTCTACTTCTACTTCGACCATTACCTCTTTGGGATAATCTAAATTCTCCAGTTCAACTTCAACAATTATTCTTGCAAGTTTTTCAGATTCAATTTTAGGCGATATTTTAACTCTGGAGATTCTTACTTTACTCGTTATTAGCAAGTCCACATCGTTCCATATGCCTCCAGTGTTATAGTCTTGGCCGTGTTCTGGATCCCAGGAGCCTGGGCGGCAATCATGGTGGTTGAGAACCCCCTTAATTAGTCTCTTGTAACATGGCCAAACTGGTTTTTCTTCCTTCGGAGAACCCACCTTGACGAGCAACGAATTCTCTTCCCTGATAACCTTGGTAACGTTAAACATGAAGGGTTGGAAATATCCCTCATGGTGACCTACAAAGACTCCGTTTAGATAAACGTCTGCAAAATAGTCAACGCCCTTGAATCTAAGCCAAAACTCTTTATCTGCTGGTACTTCTTCCAGCCCGAAGCTTTTTTGGAAGTAAATGTTTCCAGAGAAATCCACACCTCTAAGGTACCAGTTTGAGGGAAGCAACATTTCCTTCCAATCAGAGTCATTACTTGGAACAGACTCAAAACTGTATCTCCATTTCCCATTTAAGCTAATTATCATTGATATTCGCCTTTGCCAGTTAAATCTAAAACCATTAAAAAGACATTTTTTGGAATATACTGCTTCAGTTTCTGTTTAAAAAAGGTTTATGGTCATTTTAATTGGGAGGGAGGAGCTTTAAATATCAAATAAAAAAATTATAGTAGTGCAGAATCAAAATCTTATTTCTCTGGAAAGGATTTTTAGAGAAGTGAAATAGTTGAGGTTCTGGCTGGTTTCACCAGGGACTTTGAAACAGAAATGCTTGGAGTTTATCCTCCTTGAAGGATATTTTAACCCAGAGACTTTTTCAGAGTTGGAATACTCTCTCCACAACCAGGAATATCCAAGCAAAGACCTCATCTCTGAATTATGTAGAAATGTCAGATGCCCAGCCATTTGCGAAAAATGTCAAGCTGATTGCATACACAAAGAATTCTGTAAGCAGGTGGAGAGGCTGCACATTGATAGAAGTCCACCATGTATAAGAAAAGCCTACAACTTGGGCGAGTTTCGAATAGTTAAAAACTATTTCAAGTCGCTAGGACTTCTACCCAATACAACAGAAGAACGCCCCGGAGTGAAATGCACATTTATGAGAAAAGTAGGACTGTGCGAAACGGACAATTTCTGTAAAAGTATGAAAACAGGAATTTTAACTGAATACTATAATATACGCTTAAAAAGAAAAATCACCGAAGAAATAAAGAGTAATAGGCCTCAAACATATAGGAAATAAAGTCACCCTCTAACTGTTTTTTCCTATTTTTTCCAGAGCTTCTGGGCAATTTCAGATGCGCGGTGTTTCTGCCACAGTTCTAAATACCTCAGTATGTTTTCATCGTTCCGGTAAACATCAAAAACAATGTTATACTTTGCTTCCAGTACCGGGAGGAATGATCCCTGCAAAGCATCTCTATAAGTTCTGAGGCCCTCAAGGTTTTCCTCATCAAGAACTTTAATTATCGTCTTCGCTGCTAATTCGCCCGACTCGAGGGCATAAGGAATTCCTTTGCCCGATATGGGATCCACTAGGCCAGCGGCGTCTCCTACTGCTACAATGCCCCCCTCGTGGAATTTTTCGCGAGTCTTTAGAGGAACCAAGTGGGCCGAGGTTCTGATGGTTTCCCCGCTTGATAAAATTTTTCTTATAGGTTCGTAGTCTAGAAACTTTTGAAAAGAATCCCTCGTATTACTAATATCTGATAATCGGCAGCCCCAACCCAAACTTATCACATTTCTTTTAGGAAAAGCCCACCCGTAACCAAATTTACTTATGTCCTTGCCAAAATAAAAGTTGATGGTTTTTTCGCCTATGATTTCCGATATTTTTTCTTTTTTAGACAGAATCTCTTTTTGTACTGTCAGGTATACTTGATCTGCTTTGAAGGGACTCCAACCAATAGATTTTAAAGTTGGAGAATTGACTCCATCAGCTGCGATTACAATCTTGGCTTCGACATTACCCCTCTTTAGTTTAAGCTTATAATGATCGTTTTTCCACGTAACACTTTTCAGACCTTGGGACTCCATGAGCTTTGCACCGTTCGCAGCTGCGAGGTACTGAAAGTAACCATCAAACTTTAGCCTCCAAACCACGGCGCCGAAACCAAGCCTGCGAAAAACTTTCCCCGAGGTGTGATAAGTTACCAGAGATTCCACTTCACGCTCAATTACCTCACCCGGAATTTTATATTTACTCACAAGCGTTAATTCTATAGCTCCACCACAGGGTTTATACCTCGGAATCTCCTCTTTATCAATCAAAACTACCTTGTATCCCGCCTCCGCAATGTGAGCTGCGGACAATGAGCCTGAAGGTCCGGCGCCAACCACAGCAACATCATACAAATATTTTAAACCTCACCTAATTTGTGCTATTCTGAATGGTAAACACCACTCATAAATATTATCCCAAAAAACAGCATATATTGTTATTCCATAAAAAACGGTTAAAAATATCTATTATTATTTATTTTCAATTTTAGAGCTGATGAAACCTTTTTATAGAGGAAAGAAGCATTCTAAAGATAAATTATTAAAAAGAGGAAAGTAAAATGCCCAGAAAAAAAAGCGAAACAATCATACCAGTCGCACCAATCGATAGACTGATCAGAAACGCCGGCGCGGAAAGAGTTTCAGAAGGTGGAGCTGCGGCACTAGCTAAAATTTTAGAAGAACTTGGGACAGAAATAGCACGACTAGCAGATGAGATGGCGAAGCACACTGGAAGAAAAACCATAAAAGAAGAAGACATCGACTTGGCATACAAAACATGGAAGAAAACAAAATTCCCATAAAAAACCAATAAACATCTAGCAGATACGAGCAAACTGGTGTTTCAAATAGTGCCACTTTGAACAAGAAATTTTCCAAAGCACTATCCTATTATTTGCTATAAAAACATGTTTTCGTTCTTTGTCTAAGAAGCGCAGCTTATGTACGTTTTTAAAGCTGGTAGAATCTAAGTACGCAAAGTTAGAAATATTTTCATCTTGAAACTCGCAGCTCATACCGGAGTACATCGCCTAGGTTCTCAATCTCTGAAATATTGTAGATGCTGCCACCACTTTTCTCCGCGATGCTTTGGCAAATCTTCTTCCGCCAATTCTTCATTAATGCATGGCTTTCTGGACGGATAACAACAGTGCGAATGTTTTCCTTTTTTATCAATTTAGCTATCTCTTCAATCTCGTATAGTAACTGATTGTAGGATTCCATCTCAGACCTCATCTGTTGAATGTAAGAGTAACGTCTTTCAGAAAAATTCCCGGCGTTTAGCGGCACATTTGCGCCCCCGTCACTAATAGTTACCAGGAAGGGTACTACCTTGTTATCTTTCATTTTCTCCCGTTTTAGTACCTCAAGTCCTTTGACCAGTCCCGCGGCTAGAGGAGTCCAGCTTCCAGATTTTACAGTTAGCAGTTTTGCAGTTACGGTTTGCAGGTTTACTGTGGGATATTGCATTATTTCAGCGCTGTAGCCTTTAAATACCACTAGTCCCACGCGGTCCCTCTGTCGATAGGCTTCATCATGTAGGGAGAGTATCACCTGTTTGACTTTTTTTAGGTTTTTAAACATTGAGCCGCTGGCGTCAAGTACAAAGACTATGGAAAGTGGTGCGCGGTACTCAAATATTTTTTCGCGAATATCTTGTGTTCGTATATTTACTGCCAGATTTTTGTTTTTTCTATTTTTTTGGTAGGGCGAGGATGCCCTTATTGATGCATCCAATGCGATGTGCCTAGTTTTTTCCTTAGGGATTTTGTAGTAGATGTATCTTCCTTTGTCTGAGGAACCTTTTGCTTTTAGCCTCCTTCCCAGAAAGCTGGGTTCATCCTTTCTGAAGTAGCTTTTGTACTGCTGCCTAAAAAATTCCCCAAGAATGTTTGCCTTCTTGAGCTCTTCTATTTCTTCTTCTGTTAAGGCATCAAATCTTGGGTCTCTGATGTTTATCATTCCATCTCGGTCTTGGCCTTCTTGTTGCTGTGTATAACGGTTCAAAAGGTCTTGGTAGGGGATGTCCTGATTTGACGGAGCGGCTTGCATGCCTTCCTCAAATGAGATGTTTTGAATATCTTTTCCTGAGGCGTCCTCACTTTTGTTTTGTTGTTGGCCATTCATTTCGGCGTCGTTACGAAAAAAACCCATGGCCTCTTGCTGTTTCACTTCGTTTAGTGTTTTTTCGAATGCTTCTGCTATCCTTTTGTTTACCGTTTCTGCATCTTCGAATTCAAATTTTCGAATTCTGTGACCCAGGGCTAATTCCGCAGCCTTTAGCACATCTTGTTCGTTTACTTCTTTTCTACCGTCCAAGGCCGCTAATGCCTTGGCGCAGCGCATAACCGTTATATCCCCTCTATGGGTGCCTACCCCCAGCTCCAGACACAACCTCACAATGGTTACTAACAGGTACGTTGGTATTTTTACTTCTGGAAGAATTTCTTTGGCCTTCACTATCCTTTTCTGAAGATCCTCTTCTTCGCTCTGCCACTTCCTTAGAAACTCTTCCTGGTCTTTATCAAATTCTTGGATGCGGTTTAGTATCTCCAGTCTTTGTTTAACATCCTTGAGGGGGGTCACTTCTACCTGTAGGCCTATTCTGTCAAGTATTTGGGGTCTTAGTTCCCCCTCCTCCGGGTTCATACTTCCTACTAGCACGAAGCTTGAGGGATGGGATACAGATACACCTTCCCTTTCTACAGTGTTAACTCCAAAAGCTGCAGCGTCTAAAAGATCGTCCACTATATGGTCACTTAGAAGGTTAATCTCGTCTACGTATAGTATTTGTCGATTAGCTTCAGCCAATATGCCTGGCTCTAGAGCTTTAACTCCTTCCTTTATTGCCCTTTCAATGTCTAGAGATCCCACAACTCTATCCTCTGTTACCCCTAGAGGAATTTCAACAACCCTCATCCTTCTTACTTCATATTCTAAGCTATTGTTTTCCTTTAATTTGGCTTTGCACATTTCACACATAGTTGATGGATTTGCAGGATCGCAGTTAAATGGACAATTCTTGACGAATTCTATTTCTGGCAATAATGCAGCTAATGCCCTTACTGCAGTAGATTTTCCTGTGCCTTTCTCTCCACGGATTAATACGCCGCCGATTTTAGGATCTATAACGTTTAAAATTAGACCGAGCTTCATATTAGTTTGGCCAACTATTGCTGTAAAGGGAAAAACTACTTTTTTATATCGAACAGACATGGCTTTAGTCGCTCCGTGCTATTAAGTTATGTAGGGCTAGAAATGAAGCTTCCTTCATGTTGCCCGCAACCATTTTAAAGTAATGAGGACAAATACTAGAAAACCAAAATACCTTTTTAACTTTATCATAAACTTAACAGCATAGCTTTTTGTTCACCTTTCCATTTCTTTAAACTTTTGTTTTCGTAATGGTCGCACATTCAATTTTTAGTTGCAATTATACCACTTATGAAGCTGCACAAAAAACACATGTACCACCTACCTTCCTTAAAAAATTAAGGTAAAGCTCTTTTCTCATAGAAAGTTCACATAAAGAACGCTTGCTTATTACAGTGAGTATACAAATGAGTGGGTAGAGCCAAGAAATTATGCAAAGTACGGTAACTCTCTTCAGGAAAGGAAACTTTATCTTTAGGGGTGTGAATAAGATAGATTAAACATACTTTTAGTTGTCTATAGAATTAGATATAAGTAAAATTTTGAGAGAAGGATTCCGGTGGCAGAAATGAAAACAATAATTTATGCAGGTGCAGAACTACCCCCCATATTAAGAGTAATGTCTAAAGCGTATTCCCTGAGTGATGTTACCATAATAGCAAATAACATACATGACTACTACCTTTCTGGTTTAAAAATTATGCATGAAACGGACAGTGCAATACTGTTTTTATCAAAACTTAAAGAGGGAATGGACTCCTACACACTTCAAAGTATACTGGAAAAGTTTGGAGCTAAAACTAGCATACCCACATCAGACGCTAAAATTGGGATCACTTTTTACAGGGAAGGAAAATTAAAAAATAACCAGGACCTTGTAAGCATTCATCGGGATTTATGCAAGGCTCTACAGCTTAAAACAAACGTAATACCCTTCACAGACAGAGAAGTCAAGGCGGCGGTCAAAACAGGGGAAGGCGAAATAAGCTTATTAGAATACTTTACTGCAAAAAAGGAATTCAACGTTAAAAAACTGGAATTAGAAGGAATAGAAAAAATAAAGCCTTTTGACCAGGTGGTAAAAATCATAAAAGATAGTGAATCAATACTCATCATACCCAACGATCCAGTAAGCATCATGCCAATTATAAAAAACAAAAATATCCAGGAAGCCATCGAAAACTGTCAGGGACACGTTACAGTAATTTGTCCTTCCCTCACCAAAAAGTCAACCCTTCTTCTAGAGACGCTGGGCATCGAACCAACACCCCTAGGGGTAGCCAAAACCTTTGAAGAACACATAGACACCTTCCTAATAGACCGCAACTATCAGGGCCTCAAGCCACAAATAGAACTCCTAAAAATGGAAGTCGTCGCCACAGACCTATACGAAACAGAAGCCGAATATGGAAATGCAATACCAAAACCACTACAAGAACACTTCCAGCTGGAAACCAAAGCCCCACCAGTAATTACCGGATTAAAAAAGGGAGTCCAAAAAATAGGAAAAATATTAGGAGCCCCTGAAAAAACCAAAGAACAAGAATAATATCCAAAAAACTACTCCTTTTTTCCAAGAGTAGAAAGCTTGTAATTCCTCAGTCGAAAAGGTAATATGTGGGTGTAGAAGATTAATTCTTAGAACCTACACATTTTTGGATTAATGGGGATTGAATAATATGGATGGCGCAGACTATGGTACACTAATAATTTTAATGGTGGTTGTAATCTTCATATTGTTGGCATTAATTGTGCCCAACATAAGAATATTGAAGGAGTACGAGAGGGCCGTAATATTTAGGTTGGGAAGAGTGGCTGGAACCAAAGGACCAGGTATAGTGTTTCTTCTGCCCCTCATAGACCGAGCTGTTAAGGTGGACCTAAGGGAAAACTACTTCGAAATTCGGAGACAAATGTGCATAACAGGGGATAACAGCCCTTTGGACATTGATGTGTTAGTCTACTACAGAGTGATTAATCCTGAGGATAGCGTGGTTAAGATTAAAGACTTTCGGGGCGCAGCCATTGGTATTGCACAAACCACCCTGAGATCGGTAATTGGGGACATTATGCTTGACGATGTGCTCGCCAAAAGAGAATACATCAACACTGTTCTCAGAGATAAGCTGGACGAGATGACTGAAAGGTGGGGTGTTAAGGTCACCAGTGTTGAGATCCGAGAGATTCTCCCTCCCAGCCGGGTTCAAAACGCTATGGTTCGCCAGATGGAGGCAGAACGGATCAGGCGAGCTATGGTCATTGAGGCTGACGGTACCAAAGAAGCAGCGATTAAGGTGGCTGAAGGTGACGCGCGCTCCGAGATTCTGAAGGCTGAGGGAGACCGTGAGGCGGCTATCTTAGAGGCGGAGGGTGTGAAGCAGAGCATTATTTTGGAGGCGGAGGGTGAAGCATTAGCTCTTGGTAAGGTTTTTGGAGTTGTAAAGGACATTGATAGTAAGACTATGACTTTACAGTATCTAAAGGCTCTGGATGCGCTGGGGAATAATGAACAAACGCGTATGATATTTCCATTAGATTTCTCTTCTCTTACGGGAATGGTCTCGGAACATGTGGATAAAGCATCTGAAGAAGAGGCTCATAGTTCTAAGAAAAAAGTCAAATAGAGAGGGATTGGGTTAGGAGCTAAAAAATTGTAATGGTAATTTGTGTTTCAAATTTTCTTAACCTTTTCTTTGATTTTGTCGAAGTCGCCGACTTCCAGCACAATTGGGAGCTGGGCATACCCTGGTAAGCCATGTGTGATTTCTTCGAGCAAGTATATCAGCGCTTCTTTAGGTGTCAAATTCCTCTCCTCTAGATTTGCCTCGGGTAATGTTAACGACGCTTCCACCCATTTTTCCTTAGTTGCGGAATCTGTTGGGAACAGGCAGTAAATATAATCCTCGGTATTGATGATTATGGAGGGGGTTTTGGTCCAAGCCTCGTCGAGGTATTTAAGCATTTTTTCAACATTTTTTTCCTTAGACATTGATTCACCAACCACTATTTGGGAGCGAGTTCTATAGATTTAACTATCTTAATTAGACAGAATTCACTAATAAAAATATGTCCTATCTTAATTATGGATTAGCCGTCTTGTCTATTATTTAAAAGACAATCCCTTAAAAACATATTAGTTGTGAGCTTAGGGTATAGTTTAAATATTTTTCAACGTACTATTTTAATCCAAAATACTCTTGGTGGAGAATACATGAAGACTATACAAGTAGTTGTACCAACTGTAGAATCAGGGCGAATAACAAAGATTTTAGGTGATTCCGGAAGAGATTTCTCGACGGTTTCAGGGAAGGAGAATACCCTAATTCTAATCACCTCAGAGGACGACGATGTAGATGCGGTTCTATACGAGTTAAAACGTTTGGGTGTGGGCAGGGAGTTCGGAAAAATTCAGTTAACTCCCTTAACTGCCTCTCTGCCTTCGATAATTACAAAGAAACCCTTAATTTCCTTCAAACGTTCATCCAGCGATGAAATTATCCAGATGGTGGAAAAGTCTGCTAAAATCAACATTAATTACATTGTGTTAACAATCCTTGCGGGCGTTTTGGCATCTTTAGGACTACTAGGGAACAATGCCGCAGTAATAATTGGCAGTATGGTGGTATCCCCCCTTATGGGACCAATTACTGGTACCGCTATGGGAACGGTTCTCAGTAAAAGAGAAATGTTTATGGATAGTATTAAGGCAGAAGCTGTAGGTATTCTTCTCGCTATAGCTCTTGGTTTCTTCTTGACTTACTTATTCCCGAGTGCTGCGCCAACTTCTGAGATTTTAGCCAGATCCCGACCAAACATAGCGGATATGGCGCTGGCTATAGCTTCAGGTTTTGCGGCCGGTGTGGCTCTCAGCGGTGGTCTAGAATCTACACTGGTGGGAGTGGCGGTGGCTGCTTCGCTTCTTCCCCCCGCAGCAAACATTGGGGTCGGCATAGCTTTGGCTCAGTACGGTATTGCCGCAGGTTCGCTTGAACTATTATTAATCAACATTTTCAGCATAAATCTTTGCTGCACTGCACTGTTCTGGATTCAGGGAATAAGGCCTGCGGTTTCTGTAAGGAAAGAAAGAGTGGCTGCAAGGGTTTTACGTAGAAGGCTGGTTATCGTTTTAATCGCTCTATTAGTTTTGGCGATGCCAATAGGCGTCACAACCCAGAGCGTGTACAAGCAAGCAAAGTACACGAATGTTGTCAACACAGCTATTTACTCTCTAGCTCTACCGCCAAATAATGCTCTCCCCGGAAATGTTTGGACCCTATATGATCCTACAACAAACACACTCTGGGTTACTGCCCTAATATTTACGCCGTCAGGCGTTGTCCCACCGGATCTTGCTCAAACTCTCTCTCTAATCATATCCTTAGGTACAGGAATTCCGACAGTAACAGTTTTGGCAAGTGCACAAGCCACGATACTGAGTCCCATATGATGATCTTCAATAAAAACTTGAAATGTTTCCCCATTCCCCTTTTTCCTTAAAAAGTACTTTTATATGTGGCTGGCTCCTAATTACTCTATAGAACTTCTTTCTTTGTTGGATACTTACAGATTGTAAACATGAAAAGACTCAATGTATTGATGGATTCGAATGAAGAGGCATAGAGAAATGAGTGAGAAGGTTTGTCCAAGTTGCGGGAAGACCGCTAAGGCGGGTATGAAATACTGCATGTACTGCGGAGAAAAGCTAGAGGAAAAGGATGAGTGGTTCAGCGAAGAAAAATCAGAAGAAACGCAGTTGGAATCTTTTCATGAAGCCGTCGAAGAGATTTCTGGCAAAGAGGAGATTCCGGAGGATATTAAGTATCAGTTAGAGTTGAGAACAAAACTGGAAGAACTAATTGGGGAAAGATCTGAGCTTACCAGGGAGATTGATAGGATGATGGAGGGATTGTCAGGCGATATATCTATTGAAGAGTACAGAAACAAAATAAAGAATTTAAAAAACCGGGTGGCTGAACTCAAGAAGGAAGAGAAAGACATAGAGAAGCTAATAAAACCTTTACCCTTAGAGAAAATATCTAAAGAAAAAGAGGAACTGAAGGCGCGATTAGATAAACTTAAGGAAGTTTACAGATCTAAAGAAATCAGCAATGAAACATTCGAAAAGCTACGCAAAGAATACGAAAAAGAACTAGAAGATGTAAAGAAAAGACACAGAAACGAAAAAGACAGGGTGGAGAGCTGGATTGCACAACTAGAAAAAGAGAGAAAAAACATCCAAGAAACTTTAGAGCTACTATATGCAAGACACAAAACAGGAGAATTGGCTGAAGGGGAATACCAGAAAAAGAAGGAGGAACTGGAAAAAACCCTTAACAGAACTCAAATAAGCCTAGAAAATTTAAGAATAGAGGTACGCCAGTGGGGCTAAAAAACAGATAGTAACCTTCTCCTGCTAAAAAACACGTTTGCCTTTTCGTCTGAGGCACAAAACTCATGCTAGTCTACCTTGCAAATATCAAAAGTAAGAAATAATATATTAAAAGCTCATAGAAATCGGTCTACATCTTTATGTCTTCTCTCAGAATTATATTGAACAAAAAACAAATATTTAGTAGTTTCTATGGATTGTGTAATTGCCTAGTATTTGTTTTCCTTATTGGAAAGGTGATTTTTCACAATAATAAATTTAAATTTATTCTGAAACTTTATATTCTTCCCTCTAACTGACATAGAAAAACGTAAAACTATGCAATCTGATACTCATATCGGAAAGTTTATTTATTCGTGTTTATTTTCTGTACTATAGAATATTAATTTAGGAGCTGTAGTGTTTTGGTTGGGAAACCATGCCAACCCTCTTGCCAGTTCTTTCAGTGTACACAGCGCGCACTACAACCGAGAAGAACTAAACGGGGAACAGAACTTTTTTGCTCTTGGGGCGAAGATCTCTGCATAGGGCCGCAATGCATACATGCGGACTGTGTTAGAAAAAAATTAAAATCAGACCTTACATGTGGTCTTGAGCCGCCCAAGCCTCAACAATTTAAAAAAGTTGAACAAGAATTCGAAGTAGAACCCGTAAAAATATCTGAGAAGTGGTCTCTTGATCATGTTCCCATAAGAGCGAAAACACTGAAGAGGATTAAGGCCCTTAAATATGACATAGACTGAGTGTAATTAGGAATTTTCACCTGCGACGTAGTTCCTCTACCTGTTTTTAATTTTTTATTTATCTTCAAATATTTTCTTATTTTTCTATTTGAATTTTAAAATATACCTTTTTTGAGGCTTCGGTTACCTTGTTCTTGCGTTCCGTTTTTTCTTTTAAACTCAAATTTATAACTCTGTTATAATTTGTTGACCCGTTTGACAATATGAGGGTTATAATTATGATGAGTGGCCAATTGGAAGCATTTTAATTTTCCAGGAGGTCTTCCTGTTACCTTTAAGTTTTATAGTTTAGGAAGGTGTCTAGGCGGGACTTCGAGATTTTGTATTCTGGTTCTTGGCTACTCATCAGATAACTCCTTATTTTTAGTGTTTCATTAATTCTCTCGTCTATACTATCTTTTTCGCTTTTTGATTCGCAGATCATTATGGTTTTTTGTAAAAAATTTTGTTTCTTCAAAAAGGACAGGATGAATCTCCATGGAAGTTGATTTGATTTGTTGTCAAGAGTGGTGTGGGCTTTTTCCCCTCTTCTTGTGGTTATGATTCCAGAAATGTGTATGGGCACCTTATATTTTTTCAGATCTATACTGCTTTCTATCAATTCTAGTCTACGTAGTAAACCTGCCTCATTTGTTACCATTCCTCCTCTGGCGAAGTCGTGGGCTAAGTCCCAACAAATCAAGCAGTTAGTTTCGGCTGCTATTCTGATTAGGGTGTCGAAGTCTGCGAAGGATTTAACCTTTCCAGCGACTTCTGGCGCCAGCATGACTTTGTGTCCCCTATCCTCTCTGATCTTCATAATTTCGGTTAAGAGGCTCTTGACTCTTGTTTCGCTGGTTCTGGTTTTCATTGAGCCACAGTGGAATGTAATGTGGGTAGCGCCCAGTATATCGCCCAGTTTTAAATTAATGCTGAAGTGTGCTTTTGTGTTCTTTACACGTTTGGCGCTACTGGTGGTTAAACTTATGACGTAGGGTGCATGTACACTTACAAGCAGGCCGCGAAGATTTTCTGACAACATTTGTGCCTGTTCCACGGTAGGATAAAGAGGAGCGGAGCTGCCTTTGGGGGCGTAGAGCACATTGCCTAGGAAAAGAATTTCTAAAGCGTTAAGTTCATTCTCATGTAGTCTGCTTACTATGTGGGAAACTTTTTCGTATGTTGTGTATACTGAAAGGTGGAATGCGGGAAAACCCAAAAACAAATCTCTCACCAGATGAGTGTGGAATAACTAGTGATGCAGTGTTATTATTGTTTTTCATTGTTTAGGGGCTGATTATATATTCTCTTTCTTTATTAATTATGTGGTTGTTTCTTTTTTAGATAAATTTATATGTATGTTTGGACATTTTACCCATGGATTAAATGTATCTATCTTCACTTAAGTGTAATTAACTACACTAAACTACCAGGAGATGAGGGAGAGCAAGCACAACAAAGAGGGAAAAAAGTGAAAATAAGAATAAAAACCCCAAGCAGACTACACTTCACCCTAATCGATCTCAACGGCGCACATGGCAGAATTGATGGGGGAATAGGAGTAGCACTGAATTATCCAAACGTGCTCATAGAAGCGGAAAAAGCAGACAAAATCATAGTGGAAGGAGAAAAAAAAGAGCTAACAGAATCCATCGCTAAAAATGTCATTGACAAAATCGCGCCCGGCAGCGGTATAAAAATAAAGGTTAAATCCACGATACCCGAACACATAGGTTTAGGATCAAAAACTCAACTCTCCCTAGCCGTCGCAACTGCCATTAGCAGAATCAATGGAGCATCCTTCTCGGTAAGAGAATTAGCAAGAATCGTTGGGCGAGCTGGAACATCAGGCATAGGCGTCGCCGCCTTTGAACATGGAGGATTTATAATGGATGGGGGGCACACATTTGGACCGGGAAAACAGAAAGAAAAGTTTTTACCTTCATCAGCTTCAAACGCTCCACCTGCACCCATAATAATTAGACGGGATGTTCCAGAGGATTGGTTATTTGTAATAGGAGTGCCCAACGTGGACAGGGGGGCACATGGATCCCGAGAAGTGGGAATTTTTCAAAAACATTGTCCCCTTCCCTTGAGTGAAGTTGAAAAACTTAGCCACCTCATCTTAATGAAAACTCTACCAGCACTGGTAGAAGGAGATATCCAAAGTTTTGGGGAAAGCCTTTTTGAAATACAGAGTCTTGGTTTTAAAAAAGTAGAAGTTGAGTTACAGGATCCAGTGGTAAAGAAGTTAATAAATCATATGATGATGAAAGGAGCTTATGGTTCGGGAGTGAGTTCCTTCGGCCCCGCAGTTTATGGATTGGTGGAAGGAATGGAAGCCGCCGAAAAATTAGCTTTGGAAACAGAGCTTTTCCTCAAAAAGCATACTGGAGGAAGCGTATTCATTTCAAGCGTTAACAACAGTGGCGTTGAAGTAGAAGAAACCGATTTAATAATACTCAGCAGTTAATTTTTTAACTCCCCACTTTGTAAGGGGGCTACCTATGGTTAGAGTTTGTGGAATTGATCCCGGAACTGGATCGTGGGATTTTATTGGGTTGGAAGATGGAAAAGTGATTCTAGACACTTCCATTTCCACGAAGAATATTGTTTCAACACCTTCACTGGTAATTGATGTGGTAAAGTCAATGGGCAACCTAGACCTAATTGTTGCTCCCAGCGGGTATGGTCTGCCACTCACCAGAATTGATGAACTTGATGAGAAAAAATCCTTTCTTCTCACATTAAAGAGGGAGGAGGAGAGGAAACTAATAGGGCTGAATGAAGTGATTGAGCTTCTTAAACGTGAAAAAATAAACGGTTACTTCATTCCGGGAGTCAAACATTTACCCACCGTCCCAAAATTTAGAAAGGTGGGTAAAATAGATATGGGAACCTCAGACAAACTTTGCAGCGTAGCACTTGCACTATATGAGGAGTCCAGAAGACTGCAAAAAGAATATAGTAAAATATCCTTTGTTCTGGTGGAGATGGGTAGCGGATTCACTGCAGTTGTGGGAATCAAAAATGGACAAATAGTTGATGGGATAGGTGGAGCGGAAGGCGGTATCGGATTCTTGGCATGCGGGGGACTTGATGCAGAAGTAGCCTACTTATTGGGTAAGTTTGATAAGAACCTACTATATACGGGCGGAGCTGCATACATCGCTGGATATAATGGGTTAAGCCCACAGGAATTCGAAATTATGGCTGAGAGGGATGAACGTTTTAAAATGGCTTGGGAAGCCCTCTTGGAAAGCACCGTGAAGGACATTGCAGCAATCAATGTTTCGGTGGGTGGTATGCCCCAAATACTTCTTTCAGGTAGACTATCAAGGGTGGAAGGAATCCAAAGAGAACTTACCCAAAGATTATCAAGTTTTGCAGGTGTCAGGAGGGTTGAGGGATTCGCCAAAATCGCGAAGGAGGCGGCTCAGGGGGCGGCTCTAATTGCTGATGGATTGGCTGGAGGCAGTAACGAGGATTTGGTTGAATCTTTGAAGATTAGGGAAGCTTCGGGAACTGTTCTTGACTATGTTTATTTTAAAGAGATTGAGGAGTTGAGGGAGAAACTTGGTATTTAACATCGCGTGGTGCATTACGGGAGCCGGCCATTTCCTCCTTGAAAGCTTTGATGTATTCTTAAAATTATCTAGTAATAGGCAGTTTAAAATCACTACCTTTTTGTCGTGTGCAGGCGAAGAGGTGGCTCGCATTTATGGAGTTCTTGACAAGCTTAAGCAGATATCTCCGGGAGGCTACTATCAAGAAATAGTTTTGGAGAGGGAGCAGGGAAAGGGGTTTCCCAAGGCTGGTAGGCTTGCTAGGGGGACTTATGTTCTTCTTGTGATTTCGCCAGCAACAGCCAATACTGTAGCAAAGATAGCTTGCGGAATAGCGGACACTTTGGTGACCTCCGCCTTTGCACAGGCACAGAAGGGAAACGTACCAGTATACATTGTACCTACAGATTATAAGGAGGGCATAGTTACCACAAAGCTACCTGCTGTTATAGACCATGAAGCTTGTAGAGGCTGTGATACTTGTCCACCTCTAATAAAATGTTCAAGCAATGCCATTAAGATGGTTGAGAAGCCCAACATTGATTTGACCCTGTGCCGAGGCTGTAAAATATGTGTAGACCTATGTCCTTATGGGGCAATTAGTTTTGGAAAAGAGGTAAAAACTAGGGTGCGAAGATTAGATGCAGAAAACGTGCGCAAAATATTGCTCTTTGAAGGTGTAACGGTTTTGGAGAACCCCTCCGAAATTTATGATGCTATTTTATCTCTGGGTGTGAGTTAATTGAGGGTTTTACTGGTTACTGGGAGGCTGGCTAAAGAGTCCGTGGAGAGGGCTGCTTCTCAGAGTAGCCTAGAAGTTGACGTTGTCGAATTACCCGTTTCGGTGGCTGCCTTCTTATCTCCACACTTTATAGTTAAACAGTTAAAGAACAAAATTTCCAAAAAGTATGATTTGTTGATTGTTCCTGGTCTTGTGAAGGGGGATGTTAGCATAATTGAGGATGAACTGAAAATTCCAACTTTTAAAGGTCCAAGGTATGCCTCTGACATCCCACTGATTTTGGACAATTTAGATATTCCCCTATCAAAGATCTATCCTGCGGATTATATTATTAAAAAAAGGGGCATAGAAGATTACCAATGTTTAATTTCCCAGTTGGAAAAAACCACCATTGAAAATTCTAGAAATTTCAAAATAGGAAAAGGAATAAAACCGGTTTATGTGGGTCTTGATTTTCCACCTAGAGTCCTGGCTGAGATAGTTGATGCTCCAAAATTAGATTTGGAAAAAGTAGTTTCAACTGCAGAGTACTATATAGGTTCTGGGGCAAGCATAATAGATGTGGGGGCAGTGGTGGGTGAGGATAATTCAAGTAAACTTGGGGAAATAATATCCCTCCTTAAGGAGAAATTTTTAGTGCCAGTATCAATTGATTCCATGCTTCCTTCCGAAATAGAGGTGGGGGTGGAAGCCGGGGCGGACTTAGTTTTGAGTTTGGATCAGGGTAATATAGAGGAGTTGAAGTCCCTGCCTAAGGATGTAGGCGTAGTTTTGCTTCCAACCAACGTTAAGATGGGGTTCCTGCCCAAAACAGCTAAGGAGCGGGTTGAAACTTTACTAAATTTGTATCAGACTGCTGAGGGATACGGATTCAAAAAAATCATTGTTGATCCCCTCCTAGAATCTCCAATCAGTCCCGGCCTATCTAAATCTTTGGAGTCCTACATACTATTCAGGAGAACTAATCAGTCTCTGCCCATGATGTTTGGGGTGGGAAACGTCACAGAATTTATGGATGTTGATAGTGTGGGAGTCAATGGTCTTTTAACTTGTTTAGCGGTAGAGCTTGGGGTATCTCTTCTTCTAACCACAGAGCACAGTGTGAAAACTAGGCGTAGCGTATATGAACTTAGTAGGGCGGCCATGATGGCCTTCTTAGCTTCTAAAAGGGATAAAACATTAAAGGATTTGGGGTTGACATTGCTAAAATCAAAAAGTAAGACTGATTATGTAGAACCACGCGTTGAGGACGTTGAGGTGATAGAAACCGACGTAGCCGATGAGTCTTACGTTCCCGACCCTAAGGGATACTTCAAGATATGGGTTAACCATGAGGAGGGAAAATTATATGTACTATTTAGTGATTCAAGCTCAAATAGGGAGCTGTTGCTCAAAGGCTTGTCTGCGGAGGCTCTCGGCAAGAAAATTATTTCTTTAGGACTAGTTAGCAGAATGGATCACGCATTGTACCTTGGTAGAGAATTGAGTAAGGCTGAAACATGTTTACTTTTGGGCAAGAGCTATGCTCAAGATTTGAATATTTTCGGAGAGGATGAATAGTGGTGGAACTTCCAGATGTTCAAAACCAAGAAGCACTGTTACCTATAGATCTGGATAAGGTGGGTCTAGTTGGAATAGTTAAACGTGTCAAAATAACTAAAGATGGCGAGGAAATTATACTATTACCTTCAATATCTGCATTCATCAATCTTCCTAGAAACATGAGGGGGATTCACATGTCTAGAAGCATTGAAACCATCGAGGAGATAATAGAGGAAATTTCCTATCGTCCCGTGGCAAGCATCGAGGAATTTTGTGAGAAACTAGTTAAGACACTTCTCGAGAAGCATGACTACGCTTCACATGCCACAGTTAATATGGAGAGCCCACTGATCTTCGATGTAAAAAGTGGAGAAACAGGGGTTAAGAGGCAAAAGAATTACATTGTGTATGTCAAAGCGGTGGGAGAAAGAAGGGAGGGAAAAATAGATACAAAAATCTTTTTGGGGGTGAGTGGCCAAGGCATGACTGTCTGTCCCTGTGGGCAAGAAATCACTAAAGACTATTCAAGAATTATGCTTAAAAATAGAGCTAGGGAACTCCAAATAAGTGATGAATCTATTGAAAAAATTTTAAACCTCGTACCCATAGCTTCACATAGCCAGAGGTGCAGGGCAAAAATAATGATAGAGGTTCCCAAAGAGCAATTAGTGGGCATGAAAGACCTTACCCAGATAATTGAGGAGTCTATGAGTGGTGTAACACAAGATGTCCTAAAGAGGCCAGACGAAGCCCAGCTAATACGCATAGCACATCTGAACCCCAAATTCGTCGAAGATACAGCTCGACAGATAATTTACCGGAGCGCTCAAAAGTTTAAAGAACTACCTGACTCCACTGAAATAGTTGTTGAAGTGGAAAGCATGGAGTCCGTCCATGGCTACAATGCCTACGCCACAAAGGCAACCACCCTAGGAGAGATAAGAAAAGCGTTAAAACTATCCCCCAAATAACAATCTGTAAAACTTAAAACCACCAAAAAATGTAGAAAAAATAAATGATTGAGCGTGAAAAATTGAGATACGTGAAGCCCATTTTGGAGGGGGACTTCATAGAGGACAAAAATAATCTGATTTTTGATGTGAAGGGTCTAGTACATCCTCCAAATAGGGTGATAGCTTATCTGAGGTATTATCCAGATACTGAGGGGGAGAGAACTAGAAGGGATGGTCAGAAGTATAGTAAGGTTTACTCCCTAGAAGATAGAGAAAACTATCTAATTAAACACTTCCCAAGTTATGTATATTTTGACACCGTTTTTGGCTTGAAGCTTGAGGGTGTTCCAAGAAGTCAAATAAAAAGGGTTTACAAACCCATAGATAAGCTTCAAAAATTGTTGGTTGCAGAGTCCTTGAATGGTTTGGAGAGGGACACGGTACTCTTTGTGGAAATTCTCCGAGAAGAATCAAAAATTTCAACAAACAAAATAGGAGTATCCGGCTCAATTCTAGTTGATTTGGCAAATCCAGACTCGGACATAGACATAATAGTTTATGGCGAAAAAAATTCTCGCAGGGCATACGAGGCCCTAAGAAACCTCTTCAATAACAGCAACACTGCAATAAAACCTTATAGCGAAGAAGGTTTAAGAAAATTGTACAATTTCAGAGCCAAAGACACACTGATGAGTTATGAAGACTACCTGTTCAGCGAAAAAAGAAAGTGCATCTCGGGGGAAATTAATGGCAGAGACTTCTTTATGCGTTTCATTAAGGATCCAAGTGAAATATGCGAGAAATACGGAGACACAAAATACGTGTCCCTAAGTATTGCCAGAATAGAGGGAATAGTCACCGATGATAGTGAATCCATATTTACTCCCTGCAAATACCTCATCGAGCATACAAAAACTTTGGAAGGTGAAGCCCCCAAAATTAGCGAAATAGTATCCTACCGAGGACGCTTCTGCGACCAAGTCAGAGAAAATGAAAAATTCATTGCCCAAGGAAAAGTCGAGAAAGTAATCACAAAAAGCGAAACATACTACAGATTACTCTTGGGAGGAGGAAGAGAGGACTTTCTAATCGTCAAAAGAAACCATCACAAATAACTATTAAAAATTTTTAGGAGACTTAAATTTGCGTGGAGAAAAAGATAGGGACTACCTCAAAACCCTCGAGAACCTATTCTTCTGTGTGATTGGCTACACACACCCTCCAGACAGATTTTTAGCCTATCTAAAATACATGCCGAGTCCCGAAGGAAAATGGGGAAGTACACAGCGATTCCAAAGAATGTTAAAACAGTACGATGCCAAATCCGTGGCCGAGGGATTCAAACTATTGAGAGAAAAATATCCCCAGTACCTATACGAAGACCCAGTAAACAACATCACCATTTCTTCAGTGCCATCACACTTTATAGCTGAGAGATACCATCCAGAGGAAAAGGTGAAGGAACTCCTTACACGTAAAGACCTCGATCCACTGGAAAAAAAGGCCATTCTGTTAATAGAAACGTTATCCAAAGAGAGTGGGGTGCCCATAGAGAAATATGGAATAACTGGCTCCATACTCATAAACATCCACAATCCCAATTTTTCAGACATAGACCTAACCATCTACGGAAGAGAAAATTCCCTGGCAACCAAAGATGCCGTACTAGACCTAAAGAAAAGAGGGCTGCTGAAAAGTTTCCGGGGGAAAGAGGCCCAAGGGTGGATTAAAAAGAAGGAGGGAATATTCCAACTAAACTCAAAACAAGCGAGGCTCCTCCTAGAAAGGAAGTGGAACATTGGTTTTTACCAAGGAACCCGCTTCTCCATCCACCCCATAAAGGAAGAATCAGAAATCAAAGAAAAATACGGGGAGAAAAAATACAGAAGCAAAGGATTCACACTACTAGAAGCCACGGTGAAAAACGCCAGCGAATCCCTCTATCTACCATGCAAATACGAAATAGACAACATCAAAATATTAGAAGGAGAGAGCGCCGAAAACATAAAAGAAGTAGTGTCATACGAAGGAATCTTCTGCCACTTTGCAGAAGAAGGAGAACGAATAAGAACCAGAGGAAAACTAGAAGAAGTAACACCCCAAGAGGGAGGAAAAAAATACCACAGGATACTCGTAGGCTCTCCAGAGGCTCAAGCAAAAGACTTCATCCACTTAATCTAATATTGAAAAAGGCGCCGGAAAAAGAAAACCAATTATTCTTCGATGGTCACTCCATACACTTTAAACTTTAATTTTTTATAGAGAGTTAGGGCGGGAACATTGTTCTTGAAAACCTTCATTTTAACTTCTTCAATCCCTCTATTCTTAAAATTCCTAAGTAATGTTAAGAGTAAACTGGTTCCCACCCCCCTTCTACGATACTTTGGCAAAACACCCAACTGAACCGGTAAGCCTATTTTTCCCCTAGACTCAAACATTAAAAACCCCACAAGTTTCCCATCAACCTCAGCAACAAGGGTCTGCTCCAAAGGCCACTTCTCAGCAAAGTCCAAAGTCATAGGTATGAAGGGATCCGGACAGTGAGTTAGACTCTCATTCACTAAATCCACGAATTTCTGCAGCTCGTCCCTCCTCAAGTTCCGAATTATTATTGATTTACTTATAAGGTTAAAAGGCAAATCATCTAGATTTGTCCTAGTCATATAGTAGTAAATTGTTTCCCTTTTCCCAAATTCTTCCACCTTAACATTTTTTTCCAGTTCAGTCGCCATTTTTTTCCCTCGGCTAGTACTTCCTAAACTGACCAATAGGAATCTGAGAAGTTACATAAGTGGTTCTCCCAACTTCCACAAAACAGGCTTTCCTCTTCAATATGTACATGGTCTCTACATTACTCTCCAAAACTTCGCAAGTTACCTTTTCCACTTTTTCTGATTCAAAAAAGTCTAAGACCCTATTTAGAAGCGCCGAGCCCACACCCCTGTATCTATAATTTTTCAAAACTCCTAATTCTGCAATGTAGCCCTGTTTACAATTTTCTATATTTGCAACTGCCGTAATGGCCATACCTACTGGGTAACCCTCTATCTCTGCAATAAAAGAGGTGTGTTTGGAAATTTTTTTAACAAAATCTGCATCCATAGGTGAGAAGTCCTCACACTGAGACATTGTCCTATTATGAAGCATAGCTAGAAGACCCGCATCTTTCTCCGCATCGTATTCTCTTATACGCACATCCTCGGGAGCCTTTATGGCGGGCCTATTTTTTATGTCCAGCTCAAAAAGCACGTATGTTAATTGTGTGGTTCCCAAGCCTAGGAAATGATTCACCTTAACGTCCACCTAATTTCTACTAAGTTAATGTAAAAAGGTTACTTTATTTAAAAATTATGTCAAAAATATATAATAATTAAAAATAGTTCATACAATATATATTTTCAATATTTTGTTTCCAGTGCCTAACGAAACTTACTCCGCCAACTAAACCTAGAGGGTGGAGTCCTTCCTTAAACCGTCTAGTAGTTTTTTTCCTTCGTTTTTAAGTCGGTTCCATACTTCTTCTATTTCAGCATTATATTTACCATTTTTTACACATTCAATGTAAAGTCCAAGGAATTTGGTGAGGCTTTCAAGTATGGGTATGCTTAAAAGTCTTAATTGTTGGGTATTAACATTAACATAGGAGATAATGGCAGAGTTGACTTCTAAAGATGCACCTAAAATATCTCTCAGAATGACTTTTCCTTCAACTTGCTCGGCGTAAATAATATCCGTTGCCGCAATAGACGACTTCTTACCATCAGACACAGTTACTTTAAACTCACACATCCAATTCACCTCCCTTTTACATTTTTAGGTTAAATGGGTCTGAAAACTGTTATCCAGCATATTAGATTCACAGTAAATCTATGACTTTAATACTCTTTTGCTTTCAAAAATCTTTAAAATAGTTATTAGGTTGCTTATCCCACTGGAAAACTATTTCTCCTTGAATTTTTACATTTTTTGTTTATAAATGTCAATAATTGTATATTTTTATTTGAGGATTCCTTTGGGAATATTTTTTGGTTACCGAATGTTTTTTAAAGAGGAATGAATAAGCATACAAGAGAAGTTTGGAGAAATAGAGGAGATCTAAAGTTGTCCAAAGCTGTTAAACTTCCAAAATGTACGTTTCACCCAGAGGTAATTGCTGTCGGGAAATGTGTTAATTGTGGACGTTACTTTTGTAATTTTTGTTTAGAGGTGGTCGAGAAGCTGGTGGGCGAGAGATGTGTAGAATGTCTTAGCGCCAACGAGTTAAAGCAAAGAACCAGCATAAAGAAATTTTCTATTCTTTACGTCACGGGTTTTTTGGCAAGTTTAACTTTGGCTGTCCTGGGTTTCCAGTCAATACAACCGCCATTATTCATGTCGGCGTTGATGGGGGAATACTGGTGGATTACAGTTATGGATTGGATGGAGAAAAAAACTCCTGAACCCATTGTCTGGCTGGCTGTAGTTGCTACCATCGGGTTCGTATTCTTTGCTTTCTTTGATGTTAGGGGTACTCTAAGGCTGCGTAGAACTCTTCCGGAACATGGTTTCTGTCCCAAGTGTGGTAAGGTACTTTTTGGCAATAGAGTTTGTAAAAATTGTGGAAAAGAACTCCTAATTCCTCCTCCAGAATATCCTGATATAAAATGGCTCAGGGACTATTTAAAAATGAAAGAGAAAACTATGGTTAGCTACGAGGAGGAACTGGCTAGGAGAAGGAAAGAGATTAGGACAAAATACAGAAGACGAAAAAGAATAGTCAGACCCCCAGAGTAACAGGCTTCCAAATTCTTGACAACTTTTCCTTTAATCCTTTTCTGTTGTGTTTAGAACAATTTTTTAGTAAGTGGGCGTTTCTTGAATGCTTGTGCTGGCATCCATTAAAATGTCGGGTTTTGACTCCCAAAATGCTAGACTTGCAACAGCGCCCACGATACCCCTTTTCCCAGTTACCTCAAAGACTTCTATCCCACATTTCTGTGCTACTTCCAAGGCTTCGCCGATTTCCACTTCTTTTGCCCTAACCTTGTTGGCAAAGTCTATTAACTCTTTTGGGATTTCTAGTCCGCGGAGCACTGCAATTGCGGTATCTTCTGAGAGGGTTCTTTTTTTGAGGAAGTCCACACTGCTACTAATTATTTCCTGATATTTTTTGGGATCGGTGGCGATTTCTATGAAGCTTACAGCGTTTCCCGCAGTTTTGTATTTAATGTTAGGATTTAGCATCACCACTTTGTGGCTAATTTTTTCTACATTTTCAGAGAGGTAATCTAAAAGTGAAAGGGATAAAGCCCAAGTGGCGCCTGCATCCTCAGTATCAGTATCGTCAATTCCCAAGGTTAAGTGTTCCAAGGGCTTGGTGAAGATTCTACCCTCAGTGTAGTTTCCCTTATCCTCAAATTCAACTCGTAGCACACCTTTTGCATTTCTCATTGTTTCGGTCAATGAATGGGCCGGTCCACCAAAAGCCTTTAACGTTTGCACAATTTCATCACCGTGTAAATCTACCCTCTCAACTACAACTGAGGTTCCCAGCTGTTTATCAAATTTCTCGGTTGGTTTCTCTCCCAGCTTAAATCTTTCTCTTAGCATGAGTCCCTCATACCTAGTACTAGTTATGGCTCCCCCCGCCCTTTTGTGAGTAAACGCACAAAACATAACTGCTCCCTCACTACTACAATGGTGATAAATTTCACCAATCCCATGGACTTTGTCCACCGTGGTGAAAATCCTTTTGCAGGCTGAGAAAGGTAAACCCAATTTTGATCTATAAGCGTACCTAGCAGGTTTACGGCCACTAGGACTTTCCACAAGGTCAATCTGTTGCCCATCCAAAAGTCTTCTAATCCAGTCCTGAACTGTACTTCTCGGAAGACCAGTTTCAGAAATAACATCCTGCACTGTAAAGCTACCAAACTCCTCAGTTAACCTACGTACCAAACCAACACATAATTCACGTTTTTCAAGAATCTTAGACATAATCTTAATCATCCGTAATTACCATAATAGATATTTAAAGATTCAATTATTAAAAATGCGTCCCCTCCTAAAAATGTTAAACAGAAACATTAAAAACTGCACCTTGTTTATTGTGAATGCTAATTGAATACGCTTGAAGAGTAAGTTTTGGGACTAATTTTTCATCTTTTATGTGTGATTTGGTCCCAATTTATTACCCGCTCCTTTTGGCACCTAGATTGTAGCGGGCAATTAGGGCATACTGTTAGGTAGACTTCTTTTGTGTTCTTCTTAGATACTTTACACGCATATCCTCGGTTCACCAAATCCTCTGCGTTATCTATTATTATTTGAACGGCGGCTTCGAGGTCTTGCGAAATCTCATTGACAGTTCTGGGTTTCTTTATCCAGAATAAATATTCCAGAATCGCAGCTTTTACTTCACCAACCATTTCCACAAGAATATCTGACATTGTAGCAGCCTTCTCTTCTCTTTCCAGCATTGTACCAGAAGGCGTACCTGAAGGGGGGGATTCCGTCGCCTGATTAATTATTTCACTATGGACAGGTGTAGTTTCTGGAACCAAAACAGTTGACTTCTCATCATAAACCAGCTCGCTCTGCGGAGTTGATTGCTTGTATGATATTAACTCCAATTTTTTCATCAACTCTGAAATTTCGGAACTGGTAGACTCTTTAAAGGGTTCTGGTTTTGTTTCTTCTAAGGCTTCTGCTAGTGGTTGTAGGGTAAACTCAGGAATCTGGGTATATATTTCTTGTAGTTTTACTAATTCATTTTTGAGGTTGGAGGCGTTTTCCTCGGATAACCTTTCAAGGTTTTTCTGCTCGTCGATGAGTTCTTCCAGTTCTTTCTGTTTTAATATTACTGTTTCAATTTTTCCAATAATTGAATCTGTCTCCTTCCCTTTTTCCAATTCTGCCAACAGTTGCTTTTCCTCACTGTAAAAAGTTTTCAATTGTTCTTCAAGACTATTAATCCTTCTATGTGTTTCTTCCCTGTCCTTATCTATCTCTAAGATTCTCTCCTCAATACTTTGTATTGCTCCCCTAACTATATTTTGATAACATTCTTTTAGATTAGACGAAAGATTTTTCACTCTATCTTTGAGCAATAAAAGCTCAGCCTCTTTCCTTAGTAGCGTTTCAAATAGCGTATGATCTGTCTCTGAACCGAGTATCATGCCAAGCAAATATTTACTCTCATGCCCAGCGGGGGCATAGTATAATATTTTATATTTATCTCTAGAAAAATGACCTATAGTTCCACCTTCAATTTTCTCTTTGGAAAAAGTATCCAGAAGGCTCGTTTCGGTAATTTCACTATCATGAATTATTGAAGCAGCAACTGAAACATTTTTTCCCGCAAAGTTGATGGCGAAGATTCCTGAGATCATACTCATTCTCCTCAAAAACCCTACATAAATAAGTTAATTTGATAACTAAATAACTTATCGGAAAAGTGAGTGTAAACAAATTTCCACTTGCTAAAATCAAAATTTTATAGGGCACATTTTTAATCAAAAATTTCTGTAAATCTTAATTTTTGAGCAAAAAATATTTTTATTAGACCTTAGGCGTAATTGGTACTTCCGGATTTTTTTTCCGTTTTCAATCGTCTTTTATCACGGTTTTTGCATTTTTCGGTAGGGTTTCTGAAGGATTTTAAACTTTTTCGCACCATTTCTGAATGAAAAATAATTACACCCAAGGTCTATTGTATTAAAAGCGGAAACCTTCCAGTAGGGCCACAAAGATTGAAGAGGCTGTAAGGTCGGCGGTTGTACCGGGGTTGAGATTACCCTTAGACCTGTATAATTTTTCGTCAAGTTTCCAACACATAGTCCTCCCCTTTTCACTGGTTAAACCGCCCTGTTTAAGTACCTCAGCTGCCGCCTTGCTAACCTCTAACGCCTTCTCCATACTCGTCTTCCTTTGGATAAGAGAGTCGGGATTTTTTGACAAGATTTCTAAGAATGTGTGTACAGTGGCTGTGTTTACATCCCTAAACTCATTATAGACTCTTAAGAACGCCGGATAACCAACCTCAAAGGTAATTTCCATACCTGTTATCCACTCTTTGCTAATATTGTCCCAACCAGCGCTTATCCTAAAGACATCCTGCAGAGTCACATTCTCCTCCCTAATTAAAGATTTTGACACCTCCTTTGTAACATCATACTTTTCCACCTTCCCCAAACCCCCGGGATTAGCGATACTAATCGCTTCATAAACGGCTAATGTATCATTAGCTGTGGTGCTCTCCATAACCCTTCTAACATTTTTTCTGAGCTCGCCTGAAACAATTTTACCACAAGGATGTGCCATTCCAGCAGCCACTGCCAGAGGAATAAAAAGAAGAATAGTCCCAAGATTGACGTTTCCCCCACGCTGCCAATTTGACGTATCAATAACCGCTCTTAGAATGTGTTGCCCCACGCCGGCTTCTTTGAGATTTATCTCCCCACAAGATACTCGGTATCCACTTAGAGCCGCATCCCTTATACTTGGACCAATGGCCACCGCGCCAGCTAGAAAGTGCTCATAGCGAGTTTTGGGCGTATCGCGAATGCGATGTACATTTCCTGGCTTAGGATAACCACTAACTTCTAATAGTACTGCTAGTGTGGCACACTGCTGAACCAAAGAAAAAAATTCACCGCTATTCTGCAAATGGTTTCTACTCCCTTAAAGGGAGTGATAATGTGGAAAAATTTTAAACTTTTGGTTCACTCATTTTTCCCCTCTAAAACCTCTATTCTTGTATTGTTTGTGGCCTCGAAAGTTTTTTAACCTTGTAAGGATAATTAGCAAAATGCTGAAATGTACCGTAGCAAGGTGGTGTAGTGGTCAAGCATCGGGGCCTCTGGAGCTCTGATGAGCAGGAGATAGTCCTGGACAGCGGTTCGAATCCGCTCCTTGCTACCAATTAACAACTTTTTAATAAAGATTCCATCGTACTTTAAAGAGGACATAAAAAGGAAATTTATCCTTTCCCTAATTTTTCAAAAAGTTTAGAAATATCCTCCGTTTAACTGTTTACGATCTGTCTGCGAGAAGGCTCCCCGGTTTACTCGCAAGGCATTAAAATGAGTAGTTTAGCTATTACAATAGGAAAAGTTATTAGCACTGAAGAAATAGAATAGAAAAACAAATATCTAACATGGGAGAGTAATTAAGATTTGTCTAATAAATAATTGAGGAGAGAGGCTTCCTTAATGATTCATAACGTGTATATTTTGCGCCGGGACGGTCTTTGTGTTCTTCATAGGAAGTATGGGAGTTTGGAAGTGGATGAGAATTTGGTTTCCGGATTTTTAAGTGCATTTAGTGACTTTGGTAAAAATATTAGTGGGAAGGATTTGGAAAGTATTGTTTTTGGGGATAAAAAATTTGTTTCCCTCCCTTCTGAGAACTTAATCATCGTATCGTACTGCGACACTGAAGACAATGTGGTAAATGTTCTCAAAGATATTCGAGATGCTTTTACCCAGTCTTATGGTTCCCTGCAATGGTGGAATGGAGAGCAGGGTGCCTTTCAAGAGTTTTTGCCTAAACTTGACGAAATAGTCGGCAGAAAGGGAGAAGAAGAAATCGGCCACCGAAATGAAACAGAGCAGATTTTTAACGAATTAAAGAAGGGCAAAATATCGGCTAAAGAGGCCGTAGAGAGAACACTAGAATATTACTTTAAAAAAGCATACAAGAACGAGAAGTAGTAATGAGTCTCAGAAAAATGGGGAATGCTGTAATACCTATTTAAACTAAAATAAAAATATTTAGTGGGCAGTGCTGTGTTGCATAATTCTTATTTTTTTAATTTATTTATATATTATTTTGAATTTTTTGCAATTTCACATTGTTAATTTGAAAAAATTTAAGAAAATTAAATAAATTTATTAGAAAAAGTAAAATTATACAACACAGCAGTGGGCAGCGCTTTTATTCGAATAATTTCCATCTATTTTTGATTCCAAGATTTGTTTTTCTCCTATATGTACAGTCCAAAATTATAGATACTTTTCAGCTTTGTCTGTGGTGCTCCATACCTCTGTGAGGTTTACAAGTTCCTTGTTTTTTAATTCTTCTAAAATTTTGTGCAGTTCCTCTTTCGATAATGGTGGTTTTCCAACCGCTTTTCGGGGGGCGTTGAACTCCATATATAGGTTTTCAAATATTTTTCTTCCCTTTCCAATTATGCTTAATAAGGTTAATTCTTCTTCTGTGAGTTCTAGGGGTTCTTTAGGTGTGGGAGCTAAACTCTTTTTTACTTCTAAATACTCTTCTTTGCTATGTTCTCGAGCTTTCTCCTCTTTATGCAAATTTATTATACCTCCCTTCTTTGAAGCATCCTTTATGATGATTGCTACTCCTATATGGTTTTTAAAAGTTATATTTTTAATGTTCTTTTTCTCTCTTGGTGCTGTTGATACCAAATAAATACCTATAAAATATTTAATAAACTAGTATAATAATTATTTTTATAATTATTAGAATTAACTTTTAGTAATAAATGAAAATAATTGTCGTTAAACAACGAATTTATTTTGGGCTTTAAACATATTGTCGAGAAGATTCTACAGTTAACTCGATAGGCATAAATAGCCTCAAATGCGAAAAGCCCCTAGAGACGTGGGGCATTAAAGGTGAACATTAGAAACTTAAGCAGAAAAATCTTTCACATGTTAGCCCTCATTTTTGCTGTCATATATTTGGGGGCTGGTTGGCTGCCGGCGGCTATACTCTCCATCTCAACTCTCGTGTTATTCGCGATTGTTGAGGTTTGGAGGCTGAGAGACCCAAATTTCCCCCTAAATATTATGGTTTCTAGAATAATTAAGCCAGACGAAAAAAATAGAGTTGCGGCATACTTCTACTTTGTTCTGGCTTCAACTATCCTCATATTCCTGTTTCCAGCATACATAATGATAATTTCAGTTTTGGTGGCAGCAATTGCTGATGCTGCGGCTGCAACTGTAGGTTATGAGTGGGGGAGGCATCACTATGAAGCTAGAGGAAACTTGAAATCTTTTGAGGGTCTCATAGCCGGGGGTGTTGCTGCTTTCCTGATTACTTTGGGGGCAATGTTTTATTTCAAAGGATTTTTCCCACTGACTTCCCTAATTGTTGCATTGGTCTTTGTAGCTCTAGACTACTTCACGCCGCCAATAAATGATAATTTACTTAATCCCATAAGTGTGGCAATAACACTAACCCTCTGCAGTCTGGTTTTCACAATTTAGTTTTCCGAAAATTTTTTTATGTTATTAATCCCTTTTTTGTGCAATTTTGAATATGTTAGGATTAAAAGGTTATCTCACCGCTGATAGCATCAATTCTTGCGGCTTTGCTTTCTGTTTCCCTTTTATATGTAATGTAGTAGGCGGGCATAAAGTAAGTGGTGAGATCTATTTTGAGACTAGTACTCAATATTCTGTTGGAATCAGTGGGTTTTGCTGCTAGTGAATCCTTCAACATCTTAACTATTTTTTCTGGGGTTATTGAAGGGTCAACTATTTCTTTTTTGTGCTGATTTAGCCAGCTTGCGGTGACAGCCTGTTTTCCAGTGCTTGGAATGGACTCTAAAGGTTGGGCTCCCCCCATGGGGTTAAATAACCACTTGGCGGCTCTTGTGAGATTAACTCTCTCCACACCTGGCATCTTGATTTTTTTGCCCACATCTGCCTTTACTGGTTTAACGATTGCATCGCCTACTCGGGCGCTGTGTACTGTTTCATCACAGTAGAACTCGAAATCCCTCCTTCTGAGGTAGTCTAGGTCGGCTTTTCCTTCTGCTAAAATGAATGGTTCGTAAAAAAGGCTCACCGCAGCCACATTTACGGAGCCTTTTCCTTTATCGAAAATTTTTGTTTTTTTAGATTCAGCTAGTCTCTCTGCATCCTTTTTACTGATTTTTGCTGGAAAATAGTATTTGTTTTTAGTACTAATTTTCTCTTTCACCTGGGGCTTAGTTTTTGCATTTAAATCATATTCACTCAATTTATATGACATTTTGGAGCTCTCCTCCATATTCCATAAATTAATTATTGTATTAAGCTTATATGCAGAATTTGATAAATGAACTTTGGGGTGTTTTTGTTTGAGGCTAATAGTGGCAGTTACAGGTGCAAGCGGTGTTTACTATGCCTATAATTTCCTAAAAGAGTTAAGAAAGCGAAATGTGGAAGTTTTTCTTGTTATTTCCGAAGCGGGAAAACGTATTATCGAATTGGAGCTGGGGATACCCTCTGAAGATTTTTCTAAACTTGCGACCAGAACCTTCGACAACTCAGATTTAACAGCAAGTATAGCGAGTGGCTCTTTTCCTGCAGATGGTATGGTTATAGTGCCTTGCTCAATGACAACCTTGGCAGCAATCGCACATGGGTACTCTGATAATCTGATTCGAAGGGCTGCAAATTGCACATTAAAAGAAAATAGGCTCCTCATACTGGTGCCTAGAGAAACACCACTAAGCCTAGCTAACCTAGAGAATCTCCTGAGGGCTAAATTGTCGGGAGCAGTAATTCTCCCAGCTATGCCCGGCTTTTATCATAAACCTAAAAGTTTAGAAGATATGGTGAACTTTATAGTTGGAAAAATTTTAGACTTACTAAAACTGGAACATGACCTGTATCAGAGATGGGGAACCAACGAGATTGACAACCGAGACTAAAGTTGGGATCCTCCTCGCCAACAGTCCATAGTTTATATTAGGGAACCGCTTTTCAGCTTCGAGCCAGCCCCACGCTTTGGACAATCTTTTTAGAAGGCATAGAGACGTAGCACTTCTATATTTAACTCTGACAAACATCTATATAGCTCAACTAGATTATCCGTTTTTAATGTATAATACGTGTATTTATTTTCTGAACCTTCGGGATTTTCCACCTCAATATAGAGGGTGTTTAGAGCTATAAATCCACAATTAATTTTGGATAGAGGAATTTCAAGGAGCTCATTCTCTTTTATAATAATTATCTTATCCTTGTGAACCTCATAATTTATTCCACAGTTGAGAGCTGGCAAAGCATACACCTCAAACCTAACATTACGTTTAATTTATAAATTTCAGCATCAGAGATTTAAAAATAGCCCCCCTTTAAATTTTAGTTAGAGATGATTAAAGAATAAAGTTTTATTGGAACTTTTAAGTAGTTGGATGTCCATATTTTCAGTAGTGTTTCTGTAATTTACTCATCGATTGGGGTATCCAAATGTCTTCAGAAGAGGACCTGAAAAATGTAAAAAACAAATTGAAGAATGTTGCGGATACACTTCGAGATTTTATTCTTCAATTGGGCAAGCTTAGGCAAGACTTGCTTAACTTATCCTCAAGTCTGGAAAAAATAACAGTTACCTCTTATTCAGAAAGAGAAAAAATGATGGTAAGCAAATTACCGCCTACCCCGATTCCTAAGCCACCCCTAATTTCAGAACCGGAACCAGAATTGAAAACACCCTCCTCTCAAGGAACAATTGAGACTGTAGAAACAGAAGCTCAAGTATCAGATCAGGAAGTTTCCGAAGAAATGATTACTGAATCTTTCTTATCGGAAGCAAAGGCTACTCCTACCATCGTTGAAGAAAAGGTAGAGACTCCTAAAACGGAAACCACTGAACCAGAAGTTACATTAGATCAGTTGGATTTAAAGACTGAAGCGTTAAAGCCAGTTTCCGAAATAACCACTTCGGCTCTGCCGCTCGACAAGGTAGTTAGCTTGTTAAATGAATTAGAGCAATTCTGTGAGGGGAGTCTGCCCGCGGAGGAAGTTGCGGCAAAGATTGAGTCTACAAGAAAATCTTTGCAGTCCCTAGTTTTGTATCACCCAATTTATTACGAAATGAATCAGATTGCCGCGAAACTTAGAGCCGATTTCCCTAAGCAGCCACTAGATCCCACCGATAAGGAGATGCTTTTATCAAAGATTCCCCAGTGGAAGCGAAGAATGATGTAAACTTTCTAATACTTGTTAGAGTTTAGCTTCTCCAACTATTCTCACGTTTTCGAAACTAATCCAGGGTGCTTCCAAATAAGCTAGTTGCCTGAGGTTGTTTCCGATACTTCCTATTCTTTTGAGCATTTCATAGATATTTCCAGCCAACATTGCTCCTTTGACTGGATATTTTATTTCGCCCTTTTCGATTTTCCAGCAGGGTGTTGCGACTACACTTACTTCTCCGGATTCTGGATTACTGGAGTGAGCTCCCTGTACGTCGCGGATAAATAGTCCATTCTCTATTTCTGACACCATTTCTTCTGGATTTTTATCTCCTTTTTTTATGCATAGGTTTGTGGGCCCTATGTTTGGTGTCGCTGAATATCCCCTTCGTTTAGCGTTTCCTGTTGATTTGGCTCCCGCCCTTCTTCCAAAGTAATTGTCGAAAATAAAGTTTTTTAGGACGCCGTTTTCGATAATTGTTGTTTTTTGCCTCGGTGTACCTTCTCCATCAAAGGAGGCCGTGTTAAGGCCTCTCTCCATGATTCCGTCATCCTCTACGGTTAACATTTCGGAGGCGACCCGAGTGTTCAGTTTGTCCTTGTAAGCTGATTTGTCTCTGATGACATTGTCACCGCTTATGGTGGGGACGAGGGTGTAGCCTAGTAGGCTGGTTAGAGCGTCCTGAGCTAATATAACGGGGTAATCTCCGGTTTCTATTTTTTTGGGTTTGAGGGAGTCAATTGCTAGGCGTGCTGCCTCTCGTCCAACATTTTCAGGGTTAATGTTTAAAGAACGCTTATAGTCAGTTTCGCTGCACTCTGGTGAAACTTGGTTTCCCTCTTGAGCCACGGTTCCCATCATGCAGCCTATTACTGTGCTCTTCTCTGAACCTTCTACTCCATGACTGTTCAGGATGGCGTATATTCCGTGTGCTGAAACCGCGCCTCCCCAGTAGGGCGTTACTCTCTTATCATAATCAGCTGTTGCTTGAAGCATTCTATCTGCAATTTCAACTATATCCTCTACAGAAAGTTCGGTAATCCTTTTGTCATATATTCCTCTAACTACTGGAAAAGAACTTGGGTAGGGTAGCTCGCACCAATTTTTGTCCGGCTTACTACTTTTGGCAAGTTGCACTGCCTTTTCGGCGGTTTTTTCCAGTTTCTTTTTATCTAGGGTATTGCAATAGCCGAACCCAACAGCTTTTTTGAGCACAACTCGAATTCCAACTCCGCTGTCTATGCTGCTGCTACTGCTAATTATTTGTCCTTGTCTAATCTCTATTTCAAATGATTTACCGTGAGTTATGAATAATTCTACTTCGTCTGCTCCCATACTTTCTGCGAGGGTAATTATGTTTTCTACCTTGCCTAAAATTTCACTCATTCAACCAGCTCCCCCTACAATAAGCTTTTTAACCCTAATCGGGGCTCCTCCATCGCTTACGAAGGCTGTTTGTCCCTTTCCACAGCGACCGCTATGCAGTTCAAAATCTTTCCCTACAGCGTCTACCTGTCTCAGAGTTTCTAAAGTATTACCGCTTATGGAGGCGTTTCTCACGGGTTCACCGAGTTCACCATTTACGATTTCGTAAGCCTCTTGAATTCCAACTTGAAAAGTTCCATCTAGATTAGCTTGACCGCCCATAAAACTCACCAAATAGTATCCAAAATTGATGCCTTCCAGAAGCTCTTCAAAGGTGTAATCTCGGGGTGCTATGTAGGTGTTCCTCATTCGGATTATTGGAGGCGAACGAAAATCTTCAGCTCGCGCATTTCCAGTCGGCCTTACATTGAATTGCCCAACCATTTCGGTTGGCACCATCAAGTTCTTGACCTTCTGCATTTTAGATGAGTGCTCTCTATCATACATTAACCCAACAACATACCCCTCCTCTAGTAGAATAGTTTTCTGGGATTTTACCCCCTCATCGTCATACTTGAAGCTTCCAAATCCCCCCTCTACTGTACCGTCATCGTATATAGTTACCAGAGGCGAAGCAATTTTTGTTCCCAAATTTTTAGCTAACACGTTTCCTGAGAGGGTAAGATCAGCCTCCGCGAGGTGCCCGAAAGCTTCATGCACAAAGGTTCCAGTTACGTCTGAGCCTAAAACAACGGTGAATGAGCCCCCTTTGGGCGGTTTTGCTTTAATCTGTTCTAGGAGGCGCTGGGCGAGACGTGTGCTTATGTTCTCAGGCGGTTCCTTTACCAAAAATCCAAAACCTTTAGTGGATCCTAGTTCCTCTCTGCTTGATGCGAATACGTCGCCCTTACGAGCAACTCCCACTATTCTGCTCCAAACATAGAGGATGTCTTGCTCGATTGCTGTTCCCTCACTGTTCACGTACCACTTCTTACCAGTAATATCCGCATAATCTATGGTGCAACTGCGAATGTGCTTGTTATAATTTAGAAGGCTGTCGTTAATTGTGAAAAAGAGTTTTAACTTTTCCTCGATATGGATCTCCTTCGGATTAATATCTGGTTTAATTGCTACACAGTCCTCCACTGTGTCGCTCTCGTAGAGGGTTACAGGTTCTTTAATATGTTTGCTTGCGCCAATCGCTATTTTAACAGCCTTTTCTGTGGCTTCTCTTAATGCTTCCTCAGTGTTGACTGTGGCGAAACCCCAGCTTCCACGAGCCAAAACTCGAATAGCGAAACCAGACTCGATTCCCTGTTTAACAGACTCTACTCTTCCATCTTCCATGTGAAACACTATATTATCAGAGCTTTGGTGTCTAACTTCCACGAAGTCCGCTCCTAATCTTTGACCGTAATCCACAATGTTCGTCAGTAAATCCCTCAAGGCGAAGCCTCCGAATCCAAATAGATTGACCAAAATTTGATAGAAATAATCAGGTTAGGCACATTGGTTTCTTATTTTAAATTGGCAGCTTTAAATTTGTTTTCATTCCTACTTTCCTGATAATTTTCCTTTATGCATTGGAGAAAGGTGTTTTTTCTACTGTTTTTGGTTGTGCTTTAAATAGTGAACAGCTTAATTTAACTCGAATTAAAGGTAAGAGGGTAATATCTATAAGAGTATCGCTTAATTGTTAAGTGGAGCATAAGTCTTGGTGGTTTGAAGGAATGGTGGAAATAAGGATAGCTGGAATCCAAGTTTTGAAGGAAGGAACAAAAGAGAAAAACCTACAGAAGGTTAGCAGATTAGCTCAGGAGGCAGCCCGCAATGAAGTAGACCTCATATGTCTTCCGGAGAAATGGAACATTAAAAATGGAGACCCGTTTAAAGACTCTGAGGATGAGAATGGTCCCAGCATAAGATGTTTGGAAAGGATTGCGAGTGAAAACGGTGTCTATGTGGTGGGCGGCTCAATTTGGGAAAAGCGGGGCAACAAGTATTATAATACATCCCGATTATTCGACAGAAAAGGAAACTGTATTGGTTTACATTCAAAAATCCATCTGTACAAATTCGAGAAAAATTTTTTTACCCCCGGAGACAGGTTGGAGCCCTGCAAAACAGAATTTGGCAGCGTAGGAATGACGGTGTGTTTCGACCTGGCTTTTCCAGAAGTTCCCAGAATATTAACGTTGAAGGGGGCGGACATAATAGTTAATCCCGCATTTGTATCATCCTCAGGTATAGAGAATTGGCACATCTATTTGAAGGCTAGGGCACTTGAAAATAGAATTCCCATAGTTGCTGTAAATGCGGTTAGCAATGAGCGGGGCGATTTATGGACTGGCAGAAGTCTAATAATAGGTTTCAAGGAAGGATACGAAAGTCCCTCAAAGCTAGAAATAACTGAGGCCTCCAGTAATGAAGAAATTATTATAGCCAGCCTGAACCTGGATTACATCCGCAAACTCAGGGAGATCCGGCTATCGGAACGCAGCGAGATGGACAAAAATTTTTTTGGCAATCTCCAATTTAAGCAAAACTTAAAGTAAGCCTTTTTTAAACAGATGAAAAATGGGCAAATTGTAGTATTACTCTCCAATTTTTACTGATAGTCGGCACTGCGGCCGCTTTTTAACTGTCAACTTGCGGCAGGTAGCAATGGCCTTGGGATTAATCATCTTTGCCGCGGCATCTTCTCCCTCTGAAATAATCTCACATATCTCAGTGGAGCCCCTAATTTTAATAATAGGGCAATCTTTTATATCCGCTTCACAATTCTTCTCGTTAAGCTCCACGATGTGATATTTTTCTCCTAGAAGAGCCCGCCTAGATAATATAACTGAGGCAATCGAAATTGCATCATCGTTTACTACTTTAAAGAAATGCCTATACCACATGAGGAGATTACTTATTCTGTTTTTGAAAAAGGCCTTACAAAATTTAAGCCCTCCCTCTCCAAACTCATCCATTGCTGAGATTATAAAGGCAAAACTCAAATCCTGCAACTCCATCCTTAACAACATTACCTTTTCCTGCTCAGAAGGTTCGTATCCCGATACGCCTTTATTCACAGATTCCTCCAAAAATTTCTCCTCCAAAATATAATGGATATAAATTGCTTTTTGCAGCCTATTCTCAAAAAATTATTTATTTAGAACTTATCAACTATTTGTTAAAATAGTTAATCCCTCATTAATCACCAACATAGAAACTTGGTAGCAAAATCTAAAAATCGACACAGTATGATAATTGATGGAAATGCTTTTAACGAAACTGGCTCTTGTTTGTAATCAATCGGTGGTGAAAATAATGAGCAAGAAAAAATGGACTAAGGAACCCAAAGCGGTGGAAAAACAAATTAGAAACATTATTGTAAGCAGTGAGCTGAAATCATCAATAGAAGAAGAAATTCCAAAAATGAAAATAATAACCCCAACCATCATCTCAGGAAAATACAACATTAGAGTAAGCGTAGCAAACGAAATAATCAAAGACTTGGAGAAAAGAGGAAAAATAAAACTTGTAGAAGGCAACCCAAGAATAAAAATATACCAACCCGTATTAAAAGAGGAAAAAGAGATAGTAGAAAAAGTAAAAGAGGCAGAAAAGGTAGAGAAAGCGAAAAAGAAGAGAAAATAAATCCAATACCTGTTTCACATTTCCTACCAATGAAAAGTTTTTTGTGACAATAACGTTTTTAAAATTCCATAATTTATTTGCCCGGGGTCCACGCTCAAAAACATTCCGAAAATTTATTAGAAATAATTCTCCACCACTTGCTTTTTAATTTATTAAACTTTATCACGAAAACAAACTCATCTACCAATAAACAACAAACTTCTATTTACAAGTGCTAAAAAATCAAAACACAAGATACAGATTTAGATTCATAAAGTTAGCCTTTAAAAAAGAAATACTGCAATTTAAAATCTATCCTTTATTTCTTCACTTACCAGCAAGTAAACTAATACCAGCAAGCTGGCAGAAATTAAAGGAAGAGCCATCAAATCCGGTAGAAAAAGAGCAGAAAAAATAAAACCAATAATAGAATGCGTCATCGCTAGGTAATATGCCCAGCTCTTAAGATTAGAAAATGTAATAAAAACAATAATACTAAAGATAAACCATCCCAGAAGAAAGATAAGCCTCGCAAGGTTAAGATTCACCCAAAAACCAAGCATATATTTTGAGCCAAATACCACCAAATATGTTACAGGATCAGCTGAAAAAAGGAGAAGCGAATCACTGATAGGTAGAAAGCTCCGAAGCTGCAACCAGAAGACCCCCATGTAGATCCCAAAAATAAGCATTAATGTCCCTTCAATTAAAATAATAAGAGAAACCAGCATTACGTTCAATGGTTGCTCCTCGGACATATAAAATCCTCTTTGGTCAGCCTTCTTATTATCAACCATTTTTATACACTAAGTTTGATTGTCCAAACCTCATTTAAATAATTCGGTCACTGAAAAAGCGAAGAAACCACCCCAACCTCTTCTTACACGTCCCACCCTTAACTTATCAAATTCATAAATAATAGATCTTCACTCAATCACAATCCAATAAACCATATACATATTAAATCCCTCATTTCGCACCCTTTTTTTGCATTTTTTTGGTTTTTCCAGCTTTAACATTTACTGGGTGTCCCTTCTGGTACAGATTCAGAGCCCACCTAAAATTTATGCGCAAAATTACTTGGCATCTTACGCAGAACTGCGAATTGCGCCGAAAAAATAAAAATGTGGAAGATTGTGCTGAGTATAGGTTAAAGGATTGAAAAGTAATTTAAAAAAGAAAAATTTAAATGGTAAATAAAACAATAATCTAATAATAAAGGGGCATACAAGGGAGGCAATTAAAATGTCCAAAAAACCAGAAAAAAAGAAGAACGATGCAGAATCCAAAGGAGAAAGATCAGAAGAGAATATGGTTTTTATAGGAAGGAAGCCGACAATGTAGATTCACTTTTGTGTTCTACGTCGATTGAGTTATGTTTTGGCTTGTGTTATCCAGTTCAATCAAGGCGCTAAAGAGGTTATAATCGTTGCTCGTGGCAGAGCTATTTCTAAGGCGGTGGATGTTGCAGAGATTGTTCGTCAGCGCTTCTTACCCGAGGGTGTAAAATTGGGTAAGATCACTACAGGCACCGAGATCATTGGTACTGGCGATGATAAGCGTAATGTTTCCACCATCGAGATTCAGTTACTAAAAGCTTAAAAGGTTTAAAGTAGATTATTTATTCAGAGAGCTTAACATTTTAAATAAGTAATAGTTTGGCCAGGGCTTATTTGGTTTTTTGAGTCGGGCTAGTCATGTTGTCTCTCCTAAACCTATTTTGTTTATAAAAAGGTATTATGAGTTGCTAAACTGGTTTGATGCAATTACAATGCAGGGATTTGTCTTGATGAGTGATAAACAGAAAAAAGCAGGAAAAATATTGGATGACCCCAATAGTTCCGTCCTTGTGGAGACTAAAAAGTTGGAAGACTTTAAATGTGGAAACTGCAGTGAACCGCTATTAATGCATGTTTACTTAAAAGGAGATAAACATGAGCGAATAGTGGAATGTAAACATTGCGGGATAAGCTTTCCACTAGATAAAAGTAAGAGATCCAATGGGGCCAAGGTAAACTCTTCAAATAGTGAAGACGTAAAAGGGAACAATAAGAAGGATAGCGGTAAGAAAGAGAGTATGGTGGAGCGGCTTGTTCGGTCATGGTGAGAAAAGTTAGATTCAAGTGCGTTAAGTGTGGTAACTGCTGCAGGGACAGGAACTCCATTGTTACCATTACGAATAGGGACATTATCCGACTAGTGGACTACTTGAAGTGCGATCTTAAGGAACTTTTACAAAAATATGTTGGTTTCTATCAAGTTAGGAAAGAATTGGAGAACAGACTGGTTTTCCCAGCTATTTCCACATTTAGGGGCAACGCCTTCTTGGGGTTGAGAAAGAAGGACGATGGTTCATGTGTATTTTTGAAGGGTAACCTCTGCGGGATTTATGAGGGGAGACCTATGGTTTGCCGGAGTTTCCCATTTATCTTTGAGGTTAAGAAAGGTTGGCTATCCTGGGGCTTGATGGCCAGGGCTGAAAACATTTGTCTGGGATTGGGGCGGGGAAAAAGGATTTCGGAGAAAAATCTGGAGATACTGGGAAAACAAGTAATAGAAGAGCTTGAGCAATATAGGAAAATAGTTTCGGCTTGGAACAATCAGGAAAAGGCAGAGCAACTGGACCCCATATTGTTGGTTTCCTCATTTCTTGAAGAAGCAAAATTATTTCCTCCTCAATAAACCTGAATTATAATTCTCAAATTTTATCTGTAGCAGATAGTAATTGCAACAAAATTTCTTTTGGGATTATGCTTTTGTCGAAGAAAGGGGTAATATTTAATAACACAAGTTACTATTTATACACTGGCTCTATTCTAGTTTTAGGGGAGTGAAGTTGTCGTGAAGTTAGAGGAAGCGGCTCGGAAGGCTATTGAGCTCTTGAGAGAAGCAGGCGACACTGGAATATATAATACTGAACTGGCACAAAAACTCAAGGTTCCAAAAAGGCGAATATACGATATAGTGAATCCTCTTAAACCTCTGGGACTGGTAGAAATAAAAAAGGAGAGAGGAAAAACTAAGGTTTATTGGTCTGCAAAGAAGGAGTCGGTTCTCAAACAGGGAATGAGAGAACCTATGAAAGAGGAAGATAAGAAGCTAAAAATTGACACCGTTAAACTTGTTCAAGGGGAACAGATTATTGAACCCCTTTCCGAAGAGGGTATGGAAGAGGGATTCAAATTTAATTGTCAGGTTCTGAAAATAAGTTGCAACAATCCCTTAAAAACTTGTAAAGTGTACCATAATGGACTGGAGGTTGTCATCGAAACCGACGACCAAAGCCTAATAGTTAAACCAGATACATTGAAACCCAAAACACCAAAGATAAAAACAATATTCTAACTCATGAAATTTGCAGATTGGGAAACTCAAAGAGAACATATATGAGCTCTAAGCCTAAAAGACTCCAAACTCGTTTTCGCAGTTAAAAGTACTTTAGGAAACCGCTGAGCGCACAAGAGTGGAAAATTTAGATGAGGCGCATTTCAATTTTATTTCCCCTTTTCACCTTCTCAAATACTTGAAGGTTCTTTGTGATTTTTCCAACAATGTTCACCTCGGAGTAAGGCTCAATGGGCTTAAAGAATATGCACAAGGCGTCACCCATGCTCCAATAAGCAATTGTCCCCTTTTCAACTTCTTTTGTGGCCTTTTCTAGTCCTTTTTTGATTCCAACATTAAAATATACTTCACTATTCTTCCACACGTTTACTCTACCCGAGATGGGAAGTTTATCTCTGATGGCTTCTACTGTTAGGGGGGCATGAATTCTGTTAAGTTCACCCTCAGCTTCACCTATCCCCTCAATGATAAATTTTACCTTGAACCTTGACAAACTCTCAGACATAATAGATTGGCACTATGTTCCTCGTTAGTGAATGGGGGTGATTAGGGTTATGCGGTCTAGTCTGAAGGTTCGCTTCCTGTTCTTCAGGTAGCAGTAGGCTTCAACGTACTGTTCCCTACGTCTTCTGCCGA
>Ga0136652_1000063_pt1 | contig 61153 bp, 63 predicted proteins | sample ConPoolayeEmetaG_FD_94864 | JGI IMG/M metagenome (GOLD analysis project Ga0136652, IMG submission 94864) | Hot spring microbial mat communities from California, USA to study Microbial Dark Matter (Phase II) - Cone Pool mat layer E metaG... ...
ACAGGGATGAAGCCGTAATCTGTGGGAGGTACTGTTGTTTGCGTCATAGACGAGTATCACCTTTTTGGTATAACGGTACCTCCCTCCCGTACAAATTTCTTTCCATTAACCCCCCATTTTTTTACAAAAATTCACTAACGAGGAACATAGTGTCGGCAACCAGTCCAAGAAATTTTATATATGTTAACGCATTTTATAGTTTAAATCAAACATTTAGAGGAAATAAGATGTCCACATTAAAGAGAAGGGTTTTCAAATTTTTAAAATGGATGGCTATAGTTGCAGGATTAGGTTCAACAGCTTTCGGTCTTCTTCTAGGTTATAATGCCGCCCAATTGCTACAGGTTATTCCAACTTTGAATTACCAATTTGCCCTGTCACCCAGTGCCCCCAAAACTCTATATTACGGTGGATTTGGCTATGATTTCAATTTAGTTGGGTATTACCAAGCAGCATTTCCCAATGGAACAGTAATTGATAGTAACACGGACTATATACTTTGGCCTTATGAGTTAACTTTACCTTTGAAATCAACTGATCCTATGCGAATTTTATTGGGATTATACGCCAATACCTTCTTCTTAGATGTAAATTTGGTTATACCCTGGGAGGCTGTACAATGGGCAAAAGACAACGGCCAACCCCTATATTTAACTGCAGTCTTTATCATTTGGTTCAATCTTCCCATTGACGGCTTCAACCTAATTATGACGCCGACCACACTATTTTACAGCAGCCCCCAATATGTTCCATGATAAAAGGAGGAATGAACAATGTCGTTCATTAAAACTATATTAACAAACCCCCTCTACAGCGGAATAGCATATGCAATAGAATATTTTGTATTCTTCTCCATCGTGCCCATAGTAACATTTTCCATCTTAGACACTTATGGCTTCTTCATCCAGCAGAAGGACCCAGTTATGCTAATAATATTTGGAAGTATAATATCGACATTTATCTTCTTTCAGAAAGCCTTGCGCAGAAGCCACTTCAGATTAAGTGGGGCTTGCGGAATTGTAAGATACTTCGTTTCACTGATTTGGGTTTTCATAATCGCCAACATGGTAAGAGTTATATGGGTTTATGGCTCCATCTATCAAACCTTATGGGGCTCTACATTGTGGGCTTCTGTCGACTACAGCTTCGTAATCGGACTAGTTTTAATAGTGTTCGTGATTAGATTCATTAGGTACGGCTACCAGATTATATTCGCCAAGGACCTCAAGGGAGAACCAGGAGTAGAAACATTAGAAGAAGAAATAAGAAGAGAAGTTGAAGACTAAGCACGACCCACCAATTTTTCCCCTTTTATTTTTTGAATATGTAATGCGATAGGTGTCAGTGGGAAAAGTGGGAATTAGTAAACTTTTTATATTCTCGCAATATCCACTTAATAGGGAAAGCCAATGAAACTCCTAGGCGTAGCAAGAATAAGCGACAAGAATCGGATAACCCTCTCAAAAGAAGTAAGAAACAAGTTGAAAGCGGGCTCCGGAGACCTACTCCTATTCTTTGAAGATGATTCTGGAAACGTTTTAATCTGCACCGAGAACACACTACCCTCGGGCAAATCAGATGTAGAAGTCCTCAAACTATTAGTAACAGGCCCCTATAACGCAGGAAAAAGCACCATCGTTTCCAACCTTTCAAGAAAAGCCACAAGCATAGACGCATTACAAACAACTGTTGGCTTCGATTTCGGCAGAAAGTACGATGAGATTAATGTTTTTGACCTTCACATCTTTGGAACTCCTGGACATACACGCTTTGCCTTTATGCAAGAGATTCTAGCCAAGGGGAGCGCTGGGGTTCTTCTTGTGGTAGACAGCACAAATCCTGAAACCTTTAGTTTAGCGCGAGACATCCTATATCGAGTAAAGAGGGAAATAAGCGAGAACGTACCTGTAGTTATTCTCGCCAACAAGCAAGATCTTGAGGGAGCGATGAAGCCAGAAGATGTAGCCAAACAGCTGAGCATTGGAATGGACATACCAGTTGTGGGAACCGTGGCGACTCAAAACCAAGGTCTGAGAGAAGCTTTACAATTAATACTAAAACAAATAAGTAAAATGAGAGGCAAAGAGAGGCCTAATATTAGCTGAACCTTTTTTCACCCTATGCTTTCCAGATAAATAAGTATGTTGCAATGGGTTCTCTGCACTTGTTTCCCAGAGTCTGTTTGACTCCGTGTCGGTTTATTTCTTGATTGTTATGTTTTTATTGCGGTTTTTTGTATGATAGTTTGGTTAGGTATTTTTTCCTTTTTTGGTTTCCAAGTCCATACCACTTCTGCTGAAACATCACAGTCTTGGCAAGTGTAGACTGTCTTTGCTACATAGATTGAGCCCCCGTCCGCCTTACTCATCCAAGCGTCCGTCTTATCCTTTAGGGCCATTGGTGCTCCACAACTTGGGCACCATACACTTTCGAATTGTAGATTTTCACATTTTATTTTCATTTTTCTCATCATCCTTAAAGTATATGATTTTATAGAGCCAGCCTTTTTTTGGCAAACTGTTGCTTTTCTCGTTAAGCCCACTAAAAACATCATAATGTTTCTTTATCGCCTTCTGCCACTCCTCCAAAGTATCGAAACCGCTATCCTTAAGGTACCACACAAGATCTTTTTGGGGATTTATTTCTCCTATCTCCTCAACGATGACATTTATCTTATTAGGAGTATTATGGAGGAGATTTCCGTTTTTGAATATGCAACCGCTGCCAAACCAGTTTTCTATTCCAGTCCTGCGATTCATCCTAAAGGTATAAACTACACCTTTTTTCAACAGGCGTTTCATCGCCTTTTCATCCAGAACCATAACTATTCCCATAAGTTACAGCCCTCCCACAGGAAGCCATTAAGAGAGAGCGAAAACTTCTCAAGAGTAAAAACTGGTGTTCCAAAAGAAAGAAGATAAAAGGGAGACCTAATAGTGAGTTTTGATGTTTTGGTGTTTATTTTGATTTTTGACTCCACCTCTTCTTTTCTATATATATCAATATAGTTCCAATAAATAATATAATATATATTAACTATATAAAAATAATGTTCAAATTAGCAGCCAAAAGGCATCTAATTATTACACTTTTTGAAAAACAATTGAAAAGTAGAAGCGACCAAAAATTGTTAATAAGCCAAGCGGAATTTTAAAAATCTTGGAAGCGGCTACTTTTTTGATCATAAACCCAGTGCCCTTTTTATAATCTTGACTATTTCCAGTATAGACGCTTTTTCCAACTCTGAAGAATTTAATAGTCCATCCTGGGAGATTATTAGAGGGACTTTCATCTCTTCTTCTGTGATTCCGCCGTGGCTTCCCTTTATTTTCATATCTCCTAGCTCGTAGCCCTTCTCGGCGGTTACAACTAGGTCACCGCTTCGGGGATGCGAAAATTTTAATTCGGAAATTCGTTTGCCATCCATAACCTCTAGAATACCTTTCGTTTCACTTAGAAGCTTGTACACCTCATCGATTTGTTTTGGGGAATTTATGTATATGTGGCTGGTTCTGTGTGAGGGCAGAGAGATAGCGTCTAGCTTTTTGTTTTTCAGTAATTTATTTAGTTGTATTTGTTTTTGGCCTTCTGTCATGCCGTGATCAGCGGAAACGATCATGCAGATTTCTTGGTCTAGCGATTTGTACTCCTCGAAGGTTTTCTCTAGAATGTTATCTACTTCTTCTATAATTTTTAGGACTTCTCTGCTTTTTGGTCCGTAGCTTTCGCCGAAGCTGTCTACTGCGGGGAAATTGGCTATTATCAGGTCAGGCTCTTCTCTCCTTATCAGCTTTATGGATTCTTCAAAAACTTTACTGTTCTGACTGGAAACTGGAAAACTTTGAATGTGTTTTTTTGAAATAATGTGTTTCGCCCCTTTAGTGACTGGTTCCCCTATGGCTGCTGTTTTAAATCCTGCAGCTTGAGCTTCCTCGAAAATGGTTGCAGCTTCCAGGCAAAGGTTTGGATCGTAAAAATCAAAATTTCTTGTTTCCCTAGTTTCCCTATCGTAGAACTGGTTTCCTATTATGCCGTGCTCTCCGGGATATACTCCAGTAATTATGGATGTGTGCCCAGTGTAGGTTGCTGTGGGGAATACTGCGTGGCAGGATAGGGTGGATGCTCCCCTATTTGATAATTTATCTAGGAATAGTGTTTTGGCGTTTATTATCCAATTAATATTGCATCCATCAAGAATTGCGAGGAATACTTTCATTTTTTTTCATCCGGTGAGGCTTGTTCACTAGGTTTAAATTAATAGTGGTGGGAACTGCTAATATGTATTTTCAGGATGTTATACATGGTAAAATTAGGGTTAATGAACTGGAGCAGAAACTTCTAGGCACCAGTGTGATGAAGTCCCTTTCAGGAAAGATGGATATAGGTAATATTAACCTAGTTTATCCTGGCGCGAGGCATACACGTCTAGAACATAGCTTAGGAACACTACATGTTGCCAACCGGATTTGCGACATACTATTAAAAAAAGGCTATGAGATTGGGGAGGAGGTGGAGAGTATTAGGCTTTCAGCTCTTCTCCACGATGTGGGTCACGGTCCCTTTTCTCACGGATCAGAGATTATTCTTCAAGAAAAAACAGGCCTCACACATGAGGAAATGAGTAAGGAAATAGTTATGGACGAAAAATCGGAGATAAATGAGGTGCTCAGAGACTCAGGATTAAGTAAAAGGTTAATCAGCGAGATAGCGAACAACATTTTGGGAGTGAATAGGAGAAGACCGTTCATAGGAGAAATCATTCATTGGATTGTGGACGCAGACAAACTGGACTATCTACCTAGGGACTCCCTCTCCACAGGATTTTTACCTTACCTAGTTCAGAGCTCACACATAATCGATTCTATGAAAATTCTAGACGAACACATAGTTTTTGAGAAAAGCGTGGTTCCCTACTTGGACTCCATGGTTTTCGCAGAAGCCATTTACTACAAAAATATTCACCACCACCCCACAGTAAGAAAAGCGGATCAAACCCTATCCAGGGCCATAAAGATCGCGGTTGAAAAGGGGATAACAACAATATTTGAAATCCAAAAAATGACTGACGAACAAATAATTTCCTTCCTAAAAAAGGCGGGAGGAACCATTACCCAACTAACATCCAAAATACAGTATAAACCGTTAGACACCATCCTAACTATAAAATGGGAGGAACTTGATAAGGATATAGTAAAACAATTATTAGAAGTAGCCAAAGACAAACAGGAAAAAGAAAACATAGAGAAGAGTATAGCTGAACACATAAACAGCGACCCCAACCTCACTATACTAGACATACCTGAACTCCCAAGCATCCAAGAAGCAAATACACCCATAATGCTCAATGATGAGAAAAAATCTCTCCGAGACATTTCAAGCATAACCAGAGCAATAAGCGAAAATCAACCCACCCAATGGACCCTACACATTTACTCAGAAAAAGCACCTAAAGAAAGCCTAGATAGCTTTCGAAAATTCTTCTTATCACAGATTTAAAAAAACCTACAACAAGAGACAATTAGGAAAACAACCTCTCCCCAAATTTCTGTAAAAGTCGGATTCAGTAAATAATTTTCCTGTACAATTCCCTTACCAAAAATCGCATACCTAGGATCCCAACACTAATTGGGAATTATCAATATTTCTTTTAAACAGTGTTCTAGGGAATGCTGTTCGGTGCCAGCCAACCTAATGATGCGAACAGGACTATTATAGCAAATTCGTAAATAATATTAGGAACACAATTGTAGCCTTGCCCACCCGACTAATTTGAATCAAGAAAAACTTTGTTTAAGAAAGTTTTAAATTTTTCAAAACGGTAAGAATCATAAGAATGCGACTGAAGGATAATATCACAATAGAGCCAAATCATAAGGAGAAGTGTAGTACTATGTCTGGAGATTACGATTATCTCTTCAAAATCATAGTAATCGGTGACGGAGCCGTCGGAAAGACAAGTTTGACTGTCCGCTTTTCGCAGGGATACTTCAAGGAAGATTACAAGATGACCATAGGCGTTGATTTTGCTGTGAAGACGGTTAGTGTTAATACGAATAATGGTCTTAAGACGGCTAAGTTGCAGATTTGGGATACTGGCGGTCAGGAGAGGTTTTCTTATATTCGTCCATTGTATTATCGTGGCGCTATGGGTGGATTGTTGGTTTATGATGTAACTAAGCGGGAGTCTTTTGAACATTTGGAGAATTGGTTAGAAGAAGTTGGCAAGCACTGTCCTTCTATCCCTATGGTTATGGTTGGTAACAAAACAGATATGCCGGGTAGAGCGGTTTCTCTAGAGGAGGCTTTGGAGTACGCAATTAATCATAATATGGTATATTTTGAGACTAGTGCAAAGGAGGGCACCAATGTGGAGGCCGCATTTGGAGATCTTACTAGAATTCTGATTGATTACACTTAGTCTTTGCGACTGTTTTTCTTTTTTTGGTTATATTCCTTTACAAAAATCATTGACGCGAAGGCTGCCGACCTTCGCGGGAAGTATCAAAAACTGTTTATTTCCATGTTTGGTTCATTTATTACTTTGCCTTTTGGTGTGTATATTGGTGCTTTTGGTAGTAGGTTGAAGGTATTTCTGAGGGCGAGTTGGTAGGCTCCTACGTCTAGGACTATGAGGATGTCTCCGGGTTGAGTTTTAGGAAGTTTTCGAGGGCCGGTGTTGTTTTTTGACCAGGCAAAGGTGTCGTTAGAATCACAAGTGATTCCAGCTATGTTGTAGTATTGTGTGGGTTTTTGGGTAGGTTTGGTAGCGTTGACTATTTCGAAGTGTTGCGCTATCCAGACCGCGTCGTTGGTGTCCGTTAGAGCGCTTCCATCCGTTATTATCCAGGGGTGTTGTTGAAGTGGTTGACTTATTTCTGTTGCTTTGATTATTAATATCATGATATTTGCGGTTAGCCATCTCCCTGTTTCGATTATGATTGTGGGAGGGCTGGCTTTGTTTTCTTGGTAGGTTTTGATTATTTGTTGGGTGGTTTTTTTGGCGTATTCCTCGATGGTGTAGTTGGGATTGAAGGGGTGGTTTTCTGTTTTGTAGTAGTTGACTGCGATTCCTCCGCCAAGGTTCAGGTTTTCTATGGTTGTTCCTAGTTCCTTTGTCATTTGTGTTGCGTATTGGGATAGTAGTTGTGCGTTTTGGACTAGTTTTTGGAGTTGGGTTATTTGGGTTCCTATGTGGGATTGTAGGGTTGTTATTTTGATTTTTGAATTTTTGAGGAGTTTGATTGCTTGGGGTAGTTGCTCGGGTGGAATTCCGAATCTTGCAGCTCCACTGGGTTTTTCGTAGTTTTGAATGCGGTGGGTTAGGTTTAGGGATATTCCGGCTTCTAGTTCGATATTTTGTTTTTGGCAGAGGTTTCTCGTGTATTTGATTTCTTCGATAGAGTTGAAGTTTAGGGTTATGTTTCTTTCTCTTTGTAGGCTGATTACCGTCTGTATCAGATTTTTGTTCTGCTTTTTTGAACTCCAGCTTTTTGAAACTCCGTTACAGATAATGTATGGTACATTTTTTAGTTGTGTTAGGGTGTATTTTAATTCGTAGATGTTTACTACTTCTATTCCAAATTTTTGGTCTACTAGGGTCTGGGCTACTTGAGGGAGGTGGTTGGCGGCCAAGGCGTAGCAGGGTTTGAAGGAGGGGTATTTTTTGAAGGCTTCTTGAAGCCTTTGAGCATTTCTTTTTAATTGGTCCAAACTTAGGACGTAGATGCGGGTTCCCAAGGTTTCTGCTAGCTTTTGAATGCTGACCCCTTCAAAGAAGATTTGATTATCAGCGAGTTTTAGGGGTTCTGCGAAATCTTTCTTGCCAATGTAATCTTTAGGATGAGGTGTAGACATTTGTGTAAATCTCTCCATGGTCTCCTCTTTAGGGTTGTGCGACATTTGAGTAAAAGTTATAGACTTTTTGGAGGTACGCAGGGATTCTAGAAGATATTAAGTTTTCCTTAAAAGTCTAATTTAGTTTTATATCCATTTACTCTCCCTTTTTGAGCCGGACCAAAGATTACTAGATTTTTCGCCATAATTGTGGAGTTTTTAAGTTACAATAACATAAGCATTAGAAGTGTGCTTTACAAGACTTGGATAATTTTGGTGGTTAGGGGTGAATGGTTTTGGTAGTCCCAGTTTGTTGTACTATTATTTTGGCATATTTTTGGGTCTGGTCAGGTTTAGGTAGTGCGGAAACCAGACTTTACAGTGTTCTGGTTGTAGTATCGCTGCTATTAATAATCGTGTTGATCATAAAGTTTGTTTTTATGGGAGAGAGGAAGAGTACAGCGTGTTTTGAGAGGAGCTTATGGGCGTAGTCTTGAAAAAAACGCCTTTAAAATGTTTTTGGGGTTTTAAGTTTCGTAGGTTTTGATTACTTCGGGTATTAAAGGTATGAGGTCGGTTGCAGTTATGTGATAGCCTTTGTCTTGAACTGCTTTATCTCCGGCCTTCCCGTTTAGGAACGCGGCGGCTACTGCCGCTCTGAATGGTTCATAGCCTTGAGACAGGAAGGCGGCGCAGATTCCGCTTAGAACATCTCCTGTTCCGCCTACGGACATTCCGGGGTTGCCAGTTGTGTTGATTTTTGTTCTTCTGCCGTCGGAAATGATGTCCTCGTGGGCTTTGAGGAGTATGGTGACTCCTAGCTCTCTTGCCCAGTTTTCAACTGTTTTTATTCGGTTTTTTAATTCCGAGGGGGGTGGCATTTTTTGTCCAGTTAATTGTAGGAATTCTCCTTGGTGGGGTGTGAGCACAGTTTTTGTGCCGTGGAGCATTTTATTTTCTTTTCCTAGGATTTTTATTGCGTCTGCATCCACAAGTAGGGGTAAATCTCTCTTTTTTATGAGTTGAAAAATTTCAGGGATGGTTTCTATGGTTTTTTCGTGTAGTCCGAGACCCGGCCCCACAACTGATGCGGTTGCCCAGTCTTGGATTAAGCTACTTATGAGGGGGAGAGATTCATTGTTTAACACTTCTCCTGGAAATTCTCTTACTATTAGGTCGGGGGAGAATCCCCTAATTATCGGAGCGATTTTTGAGGGGGCGACAACAATTACGAGGTCAACACCAGTTCTGAGGGCAGAGAGAGCAGTTAGCGCTGGTGCACCAGTATAGTATATGCTTCCGCCAATTATGAGAACTTTACCAAAATCACCCTTATGAGAATGGAGACCTCTCTTTTTTATTACGGACTTCACATCTCCAGGACCTGCTATGACCTCTGCTTCTGGAGGTATACCAATAGGCCATACTATGAGTTCGCCAGTACAGGTTTTGTTTAATAGTCCGGGTTTTGCTTTGTGGAAGGTTACTGTTAGGTTGGCTTGGACCACTTTGTCGTGGACTTCACCGCTCTCTGGATTTAGTCCTGATGGTAAGTCTACTGCTATTTTGAAGGCCTTCGCGGAGTTGAATAGATCTATGGCGGTGGAGAAGGGTTCCCGGATTTTTCCCTCTATTCCTGTTCCTAGCATGGCGTCAATCAGTATATCCGCTTTCTGGATTAAGTCTTTGATTTCCATTAGTTCTGAGGAGTCCCTAATTATAGTTTTTTTTACATTGAGAATCATTTTTTCTAGGGCTTTCCAATTTTGTCTAGCCTCAGGGGTTCGAATATTTTCTGGTTGGCCTATGAGAATTAGATGTACCTCCGCGCCAAGTGAGGCAAGGTGTCTTGCGGCGACAAATCCGTCTCCACCATTATTTCCTGTTCCTGAGAAAATTATGATGCTTGATTTTTCCACTTTTTTTCTTTTTATTATATTTTCTACTATTCCTCTTCCAGCGTTCTCCATAAGTAGTAATCTGGGGACTCCCAAGTACTCTGAGTTTTCGTCTGCTATTCTCATATCTTCTACGGATATAGTTTCCAAATTCTGAGCCTCCACCGCTTACAAAATAAAATATGAAGAGGTTGCAGTTTTAACCTTTACCTTTATTGTTAATTGTTCAAAATCTTTTTATTTCCCAGTGTGATTTTTCCCCTCATGCGACAAAGATTATTACTATTTTTAAAAAAGGTCAAGGCTATTATTAAGGCACCCAACTTTGCGTGCACCCAGTGCGGAGAATGTTGCTCTAGGTACATCATATGTGTGACTCACAAAGATGCTTATAGAGTAGCCAAAGAGTATGGATTGGATCCTCATGATTTCTTGGATTGCATTATTCCTGAGAAAAGCGTTGAGGAAACATATAAGGGTGTTCCTAGATTCTTGGGTGAAGATGGGAAAAGGTGGGTGCTCTGTTTTAAGACCAACGACAAAAACAGCGGTTGCTGTTTTAATAATGGGGGGCCTTGCTCGATTTATCCCGTTCGACCCTTGGTTTGCCGGGCATTCCCCTTTCTCTGGAGAAGATTGCTCCATGGCCACAAATTCATATTTAATAGTGAAGCCTTGGAGTTTTGTAAAGGATTAGGAGCCAAGGAGAATAAGTTTGACTTTGACAGTGTAGAAAGGGACATGATTCAATCAGAAAAAGAAGACAAGGAATACGCCAAACTTGTGGACGAATGGAATAGACTGGTGGAGGGAAAAAAAATAAAGTCTCCCTCATTGGACAGTTTTATTGACTTTTTTATGAAAACCCTCTCGGATGAGGAAAATGAGTTATAGAAACTTGTATCTCTACCCTCAAAACATTTTCTTGGGAAGCACAACTTCATACGAGGAAGCTGACTTCGCCCTTTTTGGAGTTCCATTCGACGGCACGTGCACCTTTTTGCCTGGTGCAAGGTTCGGACCGACAGTAATTAGGGAAGCCTCGTGCAACCTAGAATCGTTCAGTCTAAGAAGTTTCAGAGACGCTGAGGATGCCAAAATCTGCGACTTAGGGGATATCGCTGTAATTCCAGGGGATGTTAATCAGACACTAGATCGAGTGAAAAAAGTTGTAGGGGAATTAAAACAGGACGGCAAAAAAATTATAATGCTGGGAGGCGAACACACCATAACACTGGGGGCCATAAGGGGATTTGGAATGGATGTAGGAATAATAGATTTTGATGCACATATGGACTTGAGAAACAAATATCTGGATCAGCAAATCTCCCATGCCACATTAATGAGGAGGATGGTGGAAGAAGGCGTGGAAATCCTTCAAATAGGGGTGAGGTCAATCTGTAGAGAGGAGTACGAATTTATTTCTCAAAAAAAGTGGAACTATGTCACAGCTCTTGAAGTGGAGAGAGAGGGGATAAAAAAAGCTGTGGACAAAATAAAAGAGTTTCAATCAAGAAAAGACCGCATATATTTGACCATAGATGTGGATGTAATTGACCCCTCCTACGCTCCCGATGTAGGAAACCCGGAACCTTGTGGATTAACACCGACCCAGGTTATAGATATTTTGGAAAATTGCGATAAAGTTGTGGGCTTTGATGTGGTGGAGGTAACTCACGGCGGACGAATAACAGCCTTGGTTGCAGCCAAAATAATTCTGGAGTTACTTTGTACCATCAAGTTTCAATAATTTTTGGTTTATTGTAATTTTCAGGTTATATTTTAATCTCTTCGAGGGGCTTCATAAATCCCACTTTTTTGTGTCTTATATAGACTTGGGGAATTTGGGCACTTTTTGCCAACTTTACAAGCAGGTCTAAACTTGGTGGTTTAATTTTTTTCAATTCGTGGCTAAAGGCATTTGCTGGCTCAAATTCTTGAAGGGTGTAGCTGGCTTTTTTCTTTTCTGCTTTTGAAATGTATCCGAGGCCCCTCAAAACTTCACCAATATTTTTGAAGTATGCTTCTTCATCATTTAGGGAGGGAATGACAGTGGTTCTCAAATCTGCATATGAACTACTCCCAAAAACAGTCTCTAGGGTCGCCATTAGGTTTTCAATCACCTTCTCACCGTCATGAAACCCCACTATTTTGCTGTAAAGTGCTGGGTCGTTAAAGGGAGCTTTAATATCTATGGAAATTAGATCCGCACTATTTACCAGTTTTCTTATATTTTCTGGAAAGAAACCATTTGTATCAAATCCGAAAGAAAGGTTCTTCCTTCTACAAAAATTAGCAATTTCTAAAAGAACCTCAGGATAAAGGGTGGGTTCTCCGCCCGAAACTTTAACGGCCTCCACAAGTGAGCTAGCTTTTTCGATTCTCGCTAAAACTTTGGATAGTTCCACTTCCTGATTCGGGGTTACCTCGAGCATTCTCCAGTTATGGCACATAGGACACCTAAAGGAACACCCCGCCATAAAAATCACCATAGCAGGTTTTTGGGGGTAATCAATGGTACTAATATCCAAAATTCCGTAGACATATACCTTCATCGAAACCACCGGTTGACGGTAACTACAGAAAAATTCTTTAAGAACATGAAACATTCCTAAACAATTAATTTAAAATAGTTATTTAAATATAATAGATTCCCCATTGAAACTAAGGGAAAAGGAGAACTGTGGAAGATGAGCAAACACAAAAATATATACCAATCCGCACAGTTTACAACTATGGACTCAAAAAAGCGAATCACCCTCCCCGAAAAGGTGTGTGAGATGCTGAACATAAAAGAGGGTGCAAAATTTTTAGTGGTAGCAGATAAATCAAAATCCAAAATTATGCTGTACCCCATAATTATGGGAGAAGATAAATTTGCCGAGTTGTATATGAAACTCCGAGATATTCCGGGTGTTCTGGGAAAAGTGGCAACAGAGCTCGGAAAAATGAACATTAACATCGAATCTAGCATAGTTACACCCAGCGTAGAGAAAATAAGCGATTTTAATGCAATAATTAACTGTAAAAACTGCAAACTATCCCTGGTGGAAGTAGAGGAAAAACTAAAAAAACTGGAAAACACCATAGAAGTTGAAATAACACCAGTCGAATAAAAAAGATAAATTTAGAAAAATTGAGTTTACTCCCAATGAGGGTTAAAAACAGTAATTAATTCAGCGAAATTAAATAATTAAAACAGAAATTCTCCTCAATACACTTTTTATTGACTGTTTAAGAATTTACAAGACGAGGCTCAGTAGAGAAGGCTTATTCAGAAATGTGTAATCCATAGTACACTATCGATATACCTATTAGAACTACTAAAGGGCTAATTAGGTCGAAAATCTGTAAGCTTAGTGTGCTAGCGAGGCTGGTAGAGATTCCCCCAAAGAGTAGGGTTGATAAGAATCCTGCGAGGAAGAAGAGAATTCTTCTTTTCAATATGCCCTCGGAGGCTCTGTAGACTTTTATTAGGTAATGGGATAATACACTTAAACCTACTGCTAGAGTAATTAGAAGTACTACCACGAGAAGGTCTGAGAAGGCTGTGTCTGGCGGCGCCACATCTAGAATCACTATGGATCCTGGAAGCCACACAACTATCATAGGCAAAGTAACGTACAGTATTATGGTTCTGGTGGCTTTAAGGTATCGAATCTGAATTTCTCCATAGTTAAGGCCCACGGAAACTATGAGCAGTAGGCCTAAAGATATCAAAATGAAGCTCAACATGAACTTTTGCCCAATTATTAAACCCGTAGCGTTTATGAAAAGTCCTAGGTTAAAGCTAACCGCAGCTGCAGCTATTCCCACATAGAAGGCTGCAAAAATTTTGTTAAGCCAGTAATCGGGATTCTTCTTATAAACTTTGTAACCTAGAATCAAGCTAATGATCGAAACAAACAAAGCTACAGCGAATTGTATGTAGTCCAGAGAAGTGCTCTCAAGGGGAAGTATCAATTTAATGCTCTCAGGTATTAACAAGTTCAGTATTGAGGGATAAAATACTTTAAGAAAAGGCAATACGGGGACTAGAGAGGGTATGAAATAAGCTATAATAAGCAATTCTAAAAAAGACGGCATTGTAGATTCCACCACATCAATTTCTCAGGAAAATAACCACTATTTTTCGTCTAAAGTACCGATTTCCCTCAAATTAATTTTTCCCCAGCCTGGAATGTGTAGATTCTTTCCATTTTTCCTCATAAAGAAGCATTTATAGAATCTTCTCCGCCTGAGTCTAAAAAATGATTAGAATCGCATTATTTCGCATCATCTTTTATGAAAATACGTATGCTAAAGCGTTTTAGACGAGTAAAAACTGTTTTTACAGCGATAAGTTGCCTGAATATGCTTACAAATTTCGTAAAAGTATGGGGAGGCTGTTTGAAAAATATATTTTTATAGGAAAGGGTGGTTAGTGCTGGTGTATTTTGGGGTTTCTTCTACTTTTAGTTACAGATAATATTAGCTCGGTCTTGCATATTGCATCGAATGTTTTCGTGTGGGTACCATACCTCACAAATTTTTTGATGTCCTCAACCTCGTCTAAATCGAGGATTACTCTGGGCGAACGGTATATTTTGGGTTCTATATTCCTTTTTCGAGTTTCTTCGATGTGTGCTTGGAAGCTATTTTTCCCAAATTTTGGTTCAATAACATTGGGGGGAGACCTATAGAGTATGTTTGTTCCGCCGTTTAGGGATGGAGAAAGAATTACTGTCCTTTCCGATTTTGCCATTGATGTTATTTCGTCAATGTCTCGAGGTGTGATTAAGGGAAGGTCGGCGGGAATAACCAGAGAAGCTTCCGCATTCATTTCCAAACTGTATTCTGTGGCTTCGACTATTGCCTGATTTATTCCTCTCGGCTTTTCCTCCAGAAGTAGAATGGCGTTTTTTGGGATTATTTCTTCTATTAATTTATCTGAAGTTACCACTATGAGTTTACTTACTTTTTTGGAGGAGGACACAGCAGAAATGACATCGGAAAGCATAGCTAGTACCAATTGCTTCCTTTGGGTATCAGGAATCTGGTCAGCTAATCTAGACTTGGATTCCTTCAGGCCTTTAAAAGGAATAACAACATGTACCCTCAAGGTTATCCCTCATACTAAACATCATAAATTAACCAAAATTCAAATTAGAAATTTTCCACATCCTTCTTTGCAGGGCCTCCTCAACCTCCTGTGCAAGCCTTCCAACCAATCGAGGATCATTGAGAGTATATCTTGCAACTGAAACCACCCTTGCCCCAGCCTCAATCATTCTTAAAGCGGTACTCGGATCAGTGACAGAATTGTTTCCAATTAGAAACACTTTACTTTTTTTTGAAATATTTCTAATGACTTCCAAGTCCGCCTCGGAGTAGCCCGGCTTCATGGCATCCACATGAAAGGCGTCTACTCCCAAGGAATCCAAGTTTTTTGCCAAGGCTACGTCGTCCACCACATTCGCGCGCCACTTCACTATTAAGGGCAAATCCAATACCTTTTTCAGACTTTTAATCCATTCTTTGAGTTTGTCAAGATTCAGGAGCAATGCTTGACCTCCGCCCAATTGTGTTATCTCATGTTGCCTACAGTGAGCGTTAAGTTCAAAGGCATCTGCACCACTACTTTGAACAAGTTCTCCCGCTCTCAGCAGTCCTTCCAGTGTTGCCACCCTCACATTTACCGTTACTGGGGCGCCGCCCCTTTTTGCAGTTTTGACTTCTCTGAATAGAAAGTTTTCCAAGTCGCAGAGTTCCACATAAAACTCGCTTCTGCCCCTATTCTTAATTTCCAAGCCAGCCTTAATTGTTTCAGCATCAAAGTTTATTCCGCCCAGTATAACCATACCAGCGCCTGCTTTAGCAGCTTCAAAACAGAACTTACCATCACAAACGCCAGCCATAGCTGCCAAAACTACATGGCTCTTAACGCTTACCATCATCCGGCCTCTAAATTTTCATTCTTTCCATAACCAGTTTAGCAAGATTTACTTTATCCTCCTTACTCTTCATTATAATATTTGTGCAAAAAACGCTGATACCCAAATCCTCTATCCTTTTAGTGAAAGCCTGATCACCTGTATCTATAAATATTTCATCTATGATGCCTTGATAAATGGTAGCTACCCCGAAGGGCGACACTTCAACGCCTATCCCCCTCAACAAGTTTCCTGCCGGTCCACTAACCGGCCCACCACCTATTATGGGACTAACACAAATTCTCTTGACCTTAACCTCCCCCAAGGCTTTCTTTATCTTGGATACGCCAAGGATTGGCCCTATGCTGGTAACGGGGTTGCTTGGACCGATAACTATTCCCTCAGACTTTTTTATTGATTCCAACACTCCCGGAGCCGGCTTAGCCTTTTCTATTCCCTCAAAAATAACATCTAAAACCTTATCTTCACCTTTTCTCTTAACCCAGAACTCTTGGAAGTGAAATTTTCCTTTATCAGTTTTCACAAAAGTGGTTACTTTATCATTAGACATGGGCAGAATCTTTACCTTTATATCAAAGGCCTTACACAGCGAGTTGGTGACATCGGATAAAGTGTAACCCTTTTTTAGTAATATGGTTCTGTGTAGGTGTGTTGCTAAGTCTCGATCCCCAATGGAGAACCAGTCTGGGTAACCATATCTTTTCATCATACTTAAAAAGTGAAAGGTGTCATCCTTTATTCCCCAAAACCTGTTTTCATCCAGAAGACCAGCTAGAAGGTAGATAGCTGTATCAATGTCGGGGCTAATGTATAATCCCTGCCATTCAAAGTCATCTGCAGTGTTGATTATGAGGGTTACTTCCTCAGGCTTCATGAAATTGAGAAAACCTTGGATAAGCTTTAGGCTGCCAGTTCCTCCGGACAGTACCGTTATCATTTTTCCACTCTCTTACTTATCGAAACATGTCCTTCTCAGGCGCCCTTAATAAATCTTTAATGCTTCCTTCACCTTCAATATAGTCGAAACCCCTTATTATGACCACTGGGATTCCTTCATTAGCCTCACCCATAACGAGCTCCGCAGCCGACGCCAACTCATCCGCGATCCCCACCAGTGTAGATTTCAAAGTATAACCAAAAAGATCAACATCGCCCCTCCTGTCCCAAACAGGTTTCATTCCAGATACGCCAATCGCAACATTGATGGCTCCCTCCCTGAATGGTCGACCATGTGTGTCCGAAATTATTACCGCTAGTTTAACTCCAGTTAATTTTTCCAATTCTTTCCTTATCTCCCTAGCTGATTTTTCCGGATCTCTAGGCAGTAGAGAAACAAAGTGTTCGCCCGGCATATTCGATTTGTCTACACCGGAATTGGCGCAAATAAAACCATGCTTGGTTTCTGTTATTATGGCGTGCTCCATTCTAATAATTTGTTTCGCCTCTCTAAGTATAACCTCGACCTGACGGGGATCCTTTTCAAACCTTTCGGCAGTTCGTATAGCAAAATCGGATGGAACTACTGTATTAAGATCAACCACACTGCCCTCGGCTCTAGAAACTATGGTTTGGGCAATAACAAAAATATCCTTAGCTTTGATTTCTATGCCTTGTGCTTTAGCCGCTTCTACGATGAGTTTCGGTATATTATCGCCTTCCTTAACTATAGGTATTTCTTTTAGACCCATTATGTGAATCATATTTTCAATCCTCTAAAAAATTAAAAGCAATTAATGAGAAAAACGCAAATTAAATTAACCGAAGCTGAATAAGGAAATTTCAAGGTTCATAATGTTAATAGAACAGATTTAGAACACCCACTTAAAAACTCTTTTGTAAAAAAACAGATTCAAAAATTTTTTCACTTTTTTGTATCGCAAGTTAGAAATTAGTTTTAAATTACTATCGCAAGAAACAATTCGTGAATTGTTTTAGAAGCACAGTTCATGTAGGTTTTTACTTTTTGTGCGGAAGTTTACCGTTCACAATTTTGGAAATGATGTTTTTCTGGGCACGACCTACTGCGCTTGTAAAATCGAATCCCTTTGTGTCTACGCTCAACTCATCAATAATATCTCCATAGGTGCACTCGTTAACAATTTCAATAATCAATTCGGTTATGTCATATCTTCTTGATTTGTATCTTACAATAATGGTCTGATTCTCCCAATCCACTTCAGCGCCGTATTCTTGTCTCTGTAAGTTAATCGCCTCCGCTATGGTAATCCCGGGATTCATCCTCATCACTTCTTGAGGTGAAGGAACGGTTATTCCTTCCCTAGCTAGAAGCGTGTGTTGAACAAACATTGCAAGAAGCCAACAACGGTTAAATCTCCCCGCCCACACTCGCGGTATTCTGTCTTCATCGTTTTCAGACAAACAACTCACCATTTAACATATAAACAATCTCAGTCTAATAAATGATTTCAATTAAGTAAATATTAAATTATTTTTAAATTAATAAAAAAACGTGTGAATTTAGCTTTTGTTATCGAATGACTGATAGTAGGTCTCCAAGTCCAGAAAGAAGGCTTATTTTAGGCTCTTTCAGCGAAGGCTTCTCATCCGGAAAAGAAACACGAATAGCCCCCCATTCTAGGAAAAGGGAGCATATAACACCAGATTGACCTTCAGAATCTAAATACACACAAAAAAACAATAAATTTTTTGGAATAAGATTACAGAAAAAACCCAGAAAAACCATCGTTATTTGGGAAAAAAATTAACCCCCCGAGTTCTTTTTGGCAAGTTCTCTTCCTAGTTTAACTCCTCTTATTAGTGCCTGAATATTTCTCTCCTTTACGCTCTCCCTTAAGTCTAGTTCTAGCATCACATCAAGTAAAGAGTTTAAAATTGATTCTTCTGAAACAATATCAGTTATCCCAATTAAAGCTCCAAGCATTATAAGGTTAGCAGGCGTCTTGGACTTGAACTCGGACTCGGCGATTTTGATGGCGGGAATTCTGAAGATTCTAAAATTTTTCTCCGAGGAGATTTTTATATTCTCGTCTATTAGTAGCAATCCTTCTTCCTTCAAGTTGCTTATAAATTCTTCTAGCGATTCTTCTGACATAATCACCAAAATGTCTGGATTAGTTATAATGGGGCAAACAATTTCGCTGTCTGAAATGATAACGTCGGATACAGTTGAACCCCCTCTCACTCTGGAACCGTAACTTTGAATATTGGTAGCGTTTTTTTCCTCATAAACCACGGCAGCGCGTGAAAGAATAAAGCCTAAAAGAACAATTCCCTGCCCGCCACTCCCAACAAACTGTATTTGTGTGGTCAACTCCAAACATCCCCCTACTCTCTGAAAGATAATTCCAGCCAATCCAACTGCGGCCTTTTCAATTTAATGGTTCCTCTCTGCACGCCCTCAATGAGCTTTCTGTACTCGTTAGCCATTTCAGGTCTATCCCTGTCAGCGAATTCCCCCAGTATCAGTTTCCCGCTAATTTTTCTTGGAGGAAGCTTCTTTGCAACTTCCAGTTTAACGGTGCGCTCCCTGAACCAATCCATGAGCTGCTTGGGGTCGGGCATCTCGTTTTTTCTTCCGAACTGGGTTGGACACTGACTGATAACCTCTATGTAGGTGAATCCCTTTTTTTGTATGCCCTTAATTATGGAACTTATTATTCTCTGAGGCTGAACAGTGCTCCATCGAGCCACATAACTGGCGCCAGCACTAGTAACCAACTCACAGAGGTCAAAAAAGCCCTCCACACTACCGTAGGGAGAAGTGTATGTGTAGGCTCCCACAGGGGTGGTGGGACTTGTCTGGCTGCCGGTTAAAGCGTAAACCAAATTGTTGACACTAATCACATTAATGTCTATATTTCTTCTGGCGGCATGTACCAGATGTGATATTCCAATTGCTCCACTGTCCCCGTCCCCAGTGAAGACAATTACTTCAAAGTCTGGGTTGAATAGTTTGATGCCTGTGGCGAAGGCTACAGCTCTTCCATGTGTCACATGCAGGCTGTCAGCATTAATGTATCCCGGTATTCTACCTGAGCATCCTATTCCAGAAACAAAAACAATGTCGTCTATGTTAATACCCAATTCATCTATGGCTCGTAGGGTGCAGTTCATTATTATTCCATTACCACAACCTGGACAGAAAACTGTGGGAAGTCTATCCTCCCGTAAATACTTTCTAAGAGGCTGAATCACGCATGTTTTCTCACCCAATTTGTCGCATCCTCCAAATTTTGCTCACAAGAGCTTTTTTATAGCGTCGAGAATCTCTTTGGGTTTAAATTGCCTAGCTATACCCATGAGGGAAACTACTTGGGCTTTCCCCTTAGCCGCCTCGGTTACACTATGAACTAATTGACCGACGTTCAATTCGGGAACCAATATGTAATCCACTCCGCTTGCAATTTTGTGCACCTCATCGTAAGGGAAAGGCCAAATGGTAATCAAACGCAAGTAGTTAACAGGTATCCCCTCCTTTTCCGCCTCAATGACCGCTTCCAAAGCTACTCTGGAAACGCTTCCAAAAGAAACAACTGCTATTCTTGAATCGTGAAAATCGCGCTTCTCAAAGTAGGTAAAAGCTTTAGAGTTGTTGACTATCTTGTCTCTCAAACGTCTCACAAGCTCCAAGTGCTTTTCTGGATCATCTATGGGGTATCCTTTCTCATCATGACTCAAACCCGTAAAGTGGAAGTGGTAGCCAGCACCAAAAGTGGGCAGTGGTGGGGGAATCCCTCGCGAGTCAGGTTTGAAGGGCAAAAACTCTTTTGGCGGAACTTTAGGATTTCTTCTCCAAACCAATTTTAACTCGTCATGGTTTGGAATTTCAACCTTCTCCCTTATGTGGGCCACCTCTTCGTCTGCCAATAATATGACTGGAACCCGATAGGTTTCCGCAATGTTAAATGCACGAATAGTTAAGTCAAACATTTCTTGGGGAGTATTCGGAGCCAGAGCCACAATCATATTGTCTCCGTGTCTACCCCAAAGACATTGCATAACATCCCCCTGAGAAATGCGGGTAGGCAAACCGGTGCTCGGACCAGCGCGTTGACAATCCACAACGACACAGGGAATCTCGCACATAACTGCCCAACCCAAGTTCTCCTGCATGAGAGAAAAGCCTGGGCCACTAGTAGCAGTCATGCCCTTCGCGCCGGCCAACACGGCGCCGAGTACTGCGGCAATGGAGGATATTTCGTCCTCACACTGTAGAAAAACCCCGCCAACCTCGGGCATCCTACGAGCCATAACCTCCATAATTTCAGTAGCAGGGGTAATAGGGTAGCCAGCAAAAAATCTGCACCCCGCAGTTATCGCCCCTTCCGCACATGCCTCATTTCCACTCATAAAGTATACTCCGGACTCCAACACAAAGTCCTTCCAACCATTTCCCATAAGACCACACCAAAAGAAAACCTTTACCAAATATGGTTAAAATTAGGTAAAGTATACTTTTCTAGTTATTGGTTAATATTTAGATTAGAGCCCTTCTAGCAAGGATAACCGAAATCAGCATTGAAACTAATAAGAACAGTAATAAGACAGAGGCGTCGAATAATAATGAGGGTAAAATATCCATGGTTGCAAATCCCCCTCCCAATTTTCCCAATTGTCCGCCCAGCATAAGTTTTCTTATCCCATCTACAGCGTAGGCTAGAGGGTTAAAGCGGGCAATAGCTTGGAGCCATTGGGGCATTGCTTCAACAGGGATTATGGTTCCACTTACAAAAAATATGGGCATTAGGAAGAGGTTTATTAGTTCGAAGAACTCGTGTCCCGCGATTTTTAGTCCAACGGCTGTTGAGATTGCCGAGAAACCCATGGTTAGCAGAATCAGGAAGGGGATGGTGAGTATAACATAGAATCCAGTGTTAATTTTCACGCCTATCAAGGGCACGAGGGCGAGCATAATTATGCCCTGTATTAGACTTCTCAGGACAGTTGATGTGAGTTTTCCCAGTATGATGGATGTGCGGGGAATGGGGGATACTAGCAGCTTAGTTAAGAAACCCATACGTTTATCCCAAAATATTGAAGTGCCAGAAAATGCCGCCATAAACATTACCGAAGCCGCCACCACACCCGATGCATAGAAATCAATATAATTAACACTAAATATGTTCAGCAAAACATACCTTACAGGCGATGATGGAAGAAATAATAAAAGTGAAGAAAGAATACTTGCGCCTTGCATATTCCACGAAAAATTATAGTTATAGAGGGGCATACCTCCATTAAAGGCGAATCCGAAGAAGATTAGCCAGGCCAGGGGAGTGATTAGTGATGTGGCAAACTGGATTCTCCGCCGAAAATAATGCTTCATATCCCTTTGAGCTATTTGCCAAGCCTCAGCCAACATGTAGCACATTACCTCTGAGAAACGGTGCTAAACCCGGTTTATAAGCTCTGCCATCAAAAAGTTTCAAGAAAAACATCAACTCTACCATAAACACTAAAATTCATACGAAGAAGAATTAGAGAAGAGTGTTTAAAGGGTATACTTTCTGAATAGTAGAGCCCCCGTAACCACCATAACTACAAATATCACCATCAGCACCACAAAATCTAATAGTAAGGACCCCCCGATTCCCAAAACAAATAAATTCCAATTGATTGGCATATATAGACCACCAAAAAGGGCCAGCCTAGTGGCGTCAACAGCATAGGTTAACGGGTTTCCCTGAGCAATAAACTGCAACCAATTGGGCATAGAGGCTATGGGTACAACCGCCGAACTGGCAAAGAATAGGGGAAGTAGAATCATTTGAAATACGCCGAAGAAGACCTCGTGATCAGCCAACTTGATTCCCAAAGATACCGAGAGACCGGCGAGACCCGCAGCGAAAACTATCATGAAGGGAATGCTTATGGCAACGCCTAATATGCCAGTATAAATTTTGGCTCCCAATAGTACGGCCAGCACAACAACCACTAAAGCTTGTATTAGGCTTCTAATAGTGGAAGACATCATTTTTCCCAGCATAATGGAAGATCTGGGAATTGGAGCCACCAACAATTTGGTGATATATCCAAACCGCTTATCCCAGATAATGCTTATTCCAGACATAAAGGCAGTAACCATGACAGTGGCGGCAATAATTCCAGTCGCCAAAAAATCGAGATATTGAATACCATAACTGGTTAATAGGATAGATTTTAGAGGTTCACCAATGGGAAGAAAATAAACAAAAAATTGAATAATGTTTAGTAGTCCCCGACCACCAAAAATTGCACCACTCAAACCCGGAATCCCTGAACTTATCGCATAGCCAAAGAACCCCAGCCAAACCGCAGGCTGTATGAACGAAGTTAACACCTGCACTTTTCTTCGCATAAAATGTCTTAGCTCCCTTTCCGTTACATACCATGCCTCTTTAAACAAAAGCTTTTCCACCACCAAGCCCATTCTAATTAAAAAGTTAACTGTTCAAAATTTTTCATTTGAGCGACCTTCTAAAAATGGTTACTCCTATCGAAACCATAATCACTATAAACAAGGTCAACACAACCGCATCCACCAGAAGACTCCCTCCAATCCCGATTAGAGCATAACCACCCCCCAATGGTCCAAAGGTCCCCCCCAGCATCGCACATCTTATTGCATCCACAGCGTATGTCAAAGGATTAAAATAAGCCACAACCTGCAACCAACCCGGCATAAGTTGAACAGGAACAAGAGCCCCAGAAGCAAAAAACAGAGGCAGAAGTATGAGATTAATAACTCCAAAGAATTCCTCATGTTCCGCCATCTTAATCCCAATAGCCGTAGATAACCCCGAGAACCCCAAGGTAAACAGAATCATGTAGGGCACAGCTATCACAACCCCCCATAGACCCGTATTCATTTTCGCACCCAAAACTATCGCCAAACCCATAACTATCAACCCCTGTATCATCGCTCTAACCGTTGCCGAAATCATTTTACCAAACATTATCGAACTCCTAGGAATCGGACTAACCAACAACTTATTAAGATAGCCAAACCTCTTATCAAACACTATAGAAACACCCGCAAACATCCCAGTAAACATAACGGTCATAGCCACAATACCCGGAGAGAGGAAAGAGAGATAACTCGTGGTAGTCAAATTCAAAAGAAAGTAACTCTGCCAAAGTTCAAGATTCAGAGACAAAACAAAAAAAGTAAGCAAAGTGGGAATACCCTCAATCCCAAGACTACTCAAATTAAACCCAGGCAAACCCCCACTAAGCGCATAACCAAACAACGCCAACCAAATCACAGGAGTAGCCAGAGAAGTAACAATCTGAATCCTCCGCCTATAAAAATGTTTAATCTCCCTCAAAGCCACATACCAAGACTCACTCAACATACTACTAACGCCTTCTCCTCTTCATTAACATCATTCTCTTAAATAGCTCAATCCTGTCCGCCTTCTCCTCCCTAAGACTCCTACCCGTAAACTTAATGAAAACATCGTCAAGAGTGGGACGACTCAGAGAAATATTATCTATACTCACACCAATCCTGCTCGCCTCCTGAAACAACTTGGGTATCGCAGTCTCACCCCTATCAACCGTCAACCGAATACCATCCTCCTGCGGCAAAACCTCAGTAACAAAATCCAAGGTTTTGATGTGATTCAGAAACCGCTCCCTATCATTAGCGTGCACCGTAACCACATCCCCACCCAGCATCCCCTTAAGCTCCTCCGGAGAACCAATATTCACAATCTTCCCATAATCAATAATCGCAATACGATCACACAACTTATCAGCCTCATCCATATAATGAGTGGTCATAAAAATCGTAATACCCTCCTCGTTCAGCTTCCTAACATACTCCCAAATACTAGCCCGACTCGCGGGGTCTAATCCTAAGGTGGGTTCATCAAGGAATAGTATGTCTGGGTGGTGCATTAGTCCCTCGGCGATTTCTAGTCTGCGGCGCATTCCGCCGGAGAATTTTTTGACTAGAGTGTTTTGCCATTCAGTTAGTTCTACGATTTGAAGGAGTTCGGGTATCCTTTGTTGTATGAGGTTTTTGGGCATGTGGTAGAGTTTGCCGTGTAGTTCCATGTTTTCTCTTGCTGTGAGTTCGTCGTCTACGCTTATATCTTGGGGTACTAGCCCTATTTTTTTTCTTACTTCGTCTGGTTGTTTTTTTACGTCTATTCCTGCTATTTTGGCTTCTCCTTCGGTTATTTGTGTTAGGGTGCATAGCATGTGCACCGTGGTTGTTTTTCCGGCTCCGTTTGGTCCTAGGAAACCGAATATTTCTCCTTCCTGTACTTGGAAGCTTATGTGGTCTACTGCGGTGAATTTTCCGCCGTAGATTTTTGTTAGGTTGTTTGTTTCGACTATGGCCATTGTGGGGCACCGCTTTTTTATTTGTTATGAAAAACTTATTTCGTACTTTATGAAACGCGTTAATTGCATGTAGGTTTTTTTGGTATTTATTGACTGGGTGTGGTCTTTGTTTTTTGGTTTTTGGGGTTTTGTTGTTTGTGGGTTTTTGTTTTCGTGTTCTTTGATGTTTCTGCCATATAAGTGTTTTCGAATTTTTTGTGGGTTTTTGGGTTTGGATGTTTTTGTTGTTAGGCGGAGCGTTTTTGGTGATTTTTGGTTTGTGTTTTTGTTATTCTGGAAGAATTTAAAAGGTTTTTTGCGTATTTTTTTGTGGATTGGTTTAGTGTTTTCAAGCGGGTCGAATGAGGTTTTTGGTCCGTTTGAAGCTGTGTGTTGGTGTGAGTGTGTATATTTGGTATGGTTTGGTTTGTTGTGGATTTGAGTGTTGTAGGGGTATTTTAGATGGATGGGCAGTCTGTTTTGGCTATTGTTAGTTTTCTGCTTTATATGGGGTTTTGTATTTTTTGTATTTATCAGAGGGATATTATGTTGATGTTGGAGTTGAGGAAGGTGGGTAAGAGTCTTAGGGAGGTTTCGAGGATGGTTAAGGAAGCCCGTTCAATGGTAATGTCTTGTTTTAGTGATAAGTTGACGGTGGAGGAGAAGGAGGAGGGTTTTGGGAAGGTTATTGAGTATTTCGTTATTGCGCCCATAGAAACGGATCCTTCGGGGGTTATGGGTCGCTTGGAGTATCTTCTTGATGTTAGTGATGAGGCTTTGGAGGGTTTGGTTAAACCGTTGGTGCCGGATGGGGATTTGGAAAAGGTGGAGAACCTTAAACAGATGTTCAGGGAGGCTGTAGTTCTTAATAGAATTTACAAAATGGTGAGGGAGATATATGTGTCGAGTAAGATGTCTAAGAGTCTTGAGACTACGATGCAGGCGACGATGAATCTGTCGCTTTTGGTTCGGGATGCTAGGATACGTTTTAAGGCGGTTAAGGCTTATGTAGATACTCAGCCTATTGGTAATGGTATTGGTCCTTTGGTGGTTGCGAAACTGTTGGGTGATTCTCGTTTTGAGGTTAGGGATGGGGTTGTTGTTTCTGAAGTGATGCATAAGGGGAGGGATTTAATATTGATTAAGCCTAAGGGTCCGGGGGCTAGGGTGAGAAATTTGGGTAAGGTTGCGGAGGCAGTAATAGAGGGGGAGGAAGATGTGGGGGGTGTGGTTATAGTAACGGCTGAGGTTAGACTTGAGGGGGAGAAATCTATTATCATAACGCCGGCGACTGGTGTTGCCTTGGTTTCTGAGCCTGATAAGTATAGGCTGGAAGAGTTGGCGTCTCGGAGAAAAATACCGTTAATATCTTTGATTGTTAAGATGTCAAATGAGGAGTACTTCACAAAGATGAGTGATGAGGTGAGGGGTGCGGTCCCCAGAATTATTGGGAAGCTGGAAGAGTTAATGGGGGGATTCGGAAAGGGAAAGGTGGTAATAGTGGGGTCGGGAAACACTATGTCTATAACTCCCTAGTATAATTTGGAGCTTGGGGAGCTATTAGAAAAATGTGGTTTCTGAAATTTTTTCCTGACTATTTTGAAATTATTCTATTGTTGGGTGGCGTTCTTTTAGGTCTTTTTCTTTGACGCCCAATCTCTCCATTAGTTCGGTTATCAAGCCGTCTAGGAACGCTAGAACGGTGGATTCAAATAGGGTGCCCAAGGGTGTTAGTGGGGAGTGTTCTCCTTTTATTTGTCTCCGGATGTAGTCGTTCTGTCCGTCTATTTTTGTTCGGCCACGGATGGTCAATACTAGGTCGGCCAATTGGGCTAGGGGGGAGTCTGGATAGGAGGTGATGACTACTAATGTTGCGTTAACCTCTTTTTTGGCGATGCGTGAGCTTTCTACCACGAGTTTTGTTGTGCCAGAGCCGCTTATGGCGATTAGTATGTCCTTTGATGTGACGGCGGGTGTTATGGTTTCTCCTATGACGAAAACTTCAAAACCGAGGTGCATAAGTCGCATGGCGAAGGCTCTTACCATTAGACCGGAGCGCCCCGCCCCCACTACAAAGATTCTTCTGCCGGATTTTAACCCGTTAATTAAGAGTTCGACTAGCTGGTTTACTTGGCTGTCATCAATTTCTTGGACTGCGTTAGATATGTTTCCACTGATTTCTAGCATCGCTTTTTTTAGGGTTCTGGTATTGGTCACCACGCCCACCCGTGATTCTTAATATTCAATTTTCAATTTAAAAGTGACCATATATTTATACTCTACGTTTTAGATTCATGTCGAAATAATTAATGTTCTCAATAAGAAATAGACATAAAAATGTATATATTAAATCTCGGTTTTAAACTTGTTTCTGTTTTGACTTTTCGTGTTACAGACTTGTTAAAGAATATACCGCGAAGATATTCTATCTTGAATCGTTAGATGAACGGAGAAGTGGGTGTTTCCTCAAAATTTATATTATGCTCTTCTAATTATTGGGTTTAAGCGTTATGGAGGTAGAGAGTTGGCTGGTAGGCCTAAAAGCAAGTTTTTCGAAGCAGACATTTGGTGGCAGCACCAATTAAAGTTTAAAGCTAAATTGGATGGTTTTCATGAGGTTGAGATAGACGAGTTGGAGCCTCACGGAACGGATAGCGCTCCGAATCCTGCTGATTATTTTCTTTTAGCTGTTGGTGGCTGCCTTTCTTCCTCATTTATTTTTTCTTTAAGCAAATTTGATGTGAGTTTGAAGAAGATGCACGCCAAAGTTAGGGGAAAGTATACTCGTGTAAATGAGAGGGTGAGAATTGAGAGAGTGGATGTAGTTTTGGAGGTGGAACCATCAACTGAAAGGGATCTTCAAGAAATGAAGGAGTGGTGTATTGGTGTATTTAGGAATTTTTGTATCATTTCTGAATCAATTAGAAAAGGTTTGCCCATAGGAGTAACACTAAAAATTGGAAATGAAGAAATTGAGATTCCTCCACCCGAAGGATAAAGTTTTCAGCATTATGTGTTTCCAAATAGTTCTGAAGATTAAACTAGATTTTTGGTGTTTTTGGAAGCGCCCATTGCTTCCTTCAATATTTCTCTGTAAAGCGCTTTTAACTTTTTGCACTTTTCTTTAATTTCTCTTTTTGTAACCGTGTGGTAGTTTGGGCATTCTTTGTCTACTAGGCAACTTTTTCTATCAAAATTTAGTATTATCGGGTAATAGGAACATCCTTCAGGACGTGAAGAGTAAACAGAACACCCATCATTGTAAAAGAAGCATTTACCATCTATGTTTCGGAGTTGATGAAAACCCTCAGCGGTAGTTATCGTAAAGTCTTCGCGGTTATATCCTAAGGCTTCAAGTCTAGCGATGTCTCTACTGGATAAAAGCATCTCGGTACTATGGCAGCATAATCCACACCGACTACACTTCAATTTCACCGCTTCCCCTTTTTTAGAAAGAATGCTTAATTAATGCTAACTTTTCCAAGGCATTCAAATTCAGAAGCATTTTTTAAAGTGCGCTAAGTAATTTTAATTTTAAATGCGGCCATATTTTTCAACGATCCACCTAACATATTTCCTTATCGCTTCGTCTATTCGCATAGTGGGTTTCCATCCTAACCCTTTGAGTTTAGATATGTCAAGTAGTACAAGAGGCACATCACCAGTCCATCCTTGTTCTCCTCCAGTGTAACTAAGTTGCACATCTTTAAGTTTTAACTCATTTATTACAATTTTCGCTATGTAGTTTACAGTCACCCACTCTTCGGAGCCAATGTTAAAAACATTAAACCCCTTCTCAGCCTTTTCTGTGACATAAATTGAGGCGTCGACACATTCTGAAACATCCATGTAAGATTTTCTCTGGTTTCCATCGCCCAATATTTCAAGTCTTTGGGGGTCCCTCTTTAGCTTTTGATAAAAGTCGAAAATCACCCCATGGGAACTCCTAGGCCCAATAATGTTAGCATATCTTAGGGAAACCCCGCAGAGACCATAACACGCACAGTACGCAGAAATATACATCTCGGAAGCCGCCTTCGCCGCCCCATAGGGACTAATAGGCTGCAGGGGGTAGGTCTCGGGAGTGGGAATAGCCTCAGCCAATCCATATAGGGTTCCACCGCTGGAAGCAAAAACCAGATTTTGAACATTCCTCCTCCGCATCGCCTCAAGGATGTTAATCATTCCATTAACATTGATGCTAAAATCATACAATGGGTCCGAAACACTCCTCCGAACGTCATACTGAGCTGCAAAGTGAAAAACAATGCTACAGTCATCCACACAGCTTTCCACAGTTTCAAAATCTCTAACATCACCTTCAACAAACTCCACGCGACCTGTACTCAGATAGTCCTGAATATACTCAGTAGTGGAATTAGAGAGATCGTCCAGAATAGTTACATCGCAACCCATGCCAACCAATCTGTCGACCAAGTGACTTCCGATGAAGCCGGTTCCACCAGTTACCAAAACTTTTTGGCCTTTAATATACAAAATCTCAACCCCAGAGAATATGCACAAATAAGGGATTGGTATGTTTTAAACTTGAAGTGTGTCCATTAAAAAAACATATCCCCCTCACCGATAAAGTTCAAACTCCGATACCCCCACAATTTTTGGCTCTAAATTCGAAAATAAGGCCAATAAATTCACCTAAAGAAAAATAGAACTAATTTAAATCACCTTTCCAAGGAAAAAGACAAAAATACAACGAAAAAGGAAGCAATAAACAAAAACATTAAGACAAACACCGAAAAAACTTAAGGCATTCGGTTTCCCCTCGCAGAGAATCAAAAACCAAAAACAATACTTGGTCTATGAGGACTTCAAGATAACACCGGAAACACTAAAAAATCCAAAAGCCTATGAAATTTAGATCTCTAAAAACAGAACCTCCCCAAGGACCAACCGCAGAATCATTAGTAATAGGGAATAAAAAGGGAATTGTGCGGGGGCCTTCCCATGGTGGCGCCCACATAATTCCCTTTTCTCCCTCCTCGTGTTAGTCGCATGGGTAAGCTTGATTTTTGTGAGAGGGAGTGATTTTGATTCTTTAATTTTGGAATGAATGTGAGTTTTTCTTTAGTTTAATATTGTTCTTTTCTTATTTATACTTTTCTAATAGTTAATTTTTGCTAGATAGCCGTTTATTTTTTATTTCTTAGTGAATTATTTCTTATTTAAAAATTAGTATTTTTGGTAATAAATTTTTTCTTTTTTCAATGATTTTGGTTGCAAAATGATTATTTTTTAGGAAATGAATTCGAGGTGATAGTAATTATTGATAACTTCCACTGTTATGTGGATCGAATAAATCGCACCAATTTTAATTAGTGCGGGACTACAAATATGAGTTCTTGTGGTATTTAAGCTACTCCTGCTTAAAAGCCGGCCTGAGATGCTCGGAGGATTGGATAAAGGAGCCTTTTAGAGATGAGGGTATCGAACTTAAGAATTATCTACTGAACTCTAAGAATTTGAATGATTTATTTGGTTCGTGTGGGGGATTTCCTAGAAGTTTGAGGGGGGCCTAAGGTTATGTGGGGTGGTGTGGGGTTAGGATGGTTAGCTTATTTTGAAGCTGTTTTTGATTAGTTTTAATGCTTTTTCTCCGTCTTTGGAGTGTACTAGAACTTTTATGCTGCTGGCTGTGGGGAGGAGGCTGTAAATATTGATTCCTTCCTTTGTTAAGGGTAATGTTATTTTGGATATTATTCCAGGGATTTTCACGAAATCTTGTCCTTTTAGGAATATTAGGTTTAGGTTATCGTAGCATGTTGCTGATTTTCCTATGCCTCTCTTGCTTATTAACTCGTGTACCACGTTGAATGGTTTAAGCTGGGGATTGTCGACGACTAGGAGCATTATGCACCATGATTCTAGTGTTGCGCCCAATACTTCGATTTTTTGTTTGTGAAGGTCTTCAAAAAATTGAGATAGTAGTTTTGGTTCAGTTACGTTATCTCCTATTATTGTGATTAGTTGAACCGGTTTTTCCATTATTGATATTTCTAGTTCTGGTTGACTCTTGCCCGTTATCGTTGTGCCTTCGTCGGTGATTTTTCCATTGTTTATACCTACGATACGAATCACTGAGTCGTCAGATTTGTACGCGAGGGCTTTCGACTGGATTACTTTGGCTCCCGAGGAGGATAAAATTTGGGTTTCCAGTGTGTCTAGAGCCTTAACGGTGTTTGCTTTCTCAACCTTTTTGGGGTCACCTGATTTTATGCCCGGAACATCTTTGACCAGTATTACTGAATTGGTGTTGAGGCATTTTCCTAGCAGCACTGCAGTTAAATCGCTGCCCCCTCGGCCCAGGGTTGTAATCTGACCTTTTCGATTCTTTCCTAAGAATCCACAGATTATGGGTATCCTGTTTTCTTCCAGTAGGGGGATCAACTTATTTTTTACAGCTTCCTTTGTGAGTTCCAAGTCGGGATTTGCGTTTCCGTAGTTATCATCAGTAAATATTGGCCACAACTCACTTTCTGGGTCTACTAGAACGGCGTCAACTCCTAGGGCTTTAAGCGCTATACACATGAGGCGGGCGCTTGTTCTTTCACCCATTGATAGTAAGTTGTCTAGATCGCTGGAAGCACTGGAGTTACAACCCAGCAGTTGAGCCATTTTAATTAGTTCGTCAGTTTGGCCTTTTAGAGCAGACACCACAACTACTATTCTCTTTTTAGTCTGACTTTCGTTTTTTATTAGCTCTGCAACTTTTTTAATACTAGAGACACTGTCTAGGACAGAGCCGCCGAATTTGTATACTACTGTTTCAACTTTCTCCATTGTAAATTACTCCAGAAAAATTTTTGTTTAGAAAAAGTTGGTCAAGTTGGGATGTGGATTTTTTAAAAAAGAAGGTTGCTATTTTAGTTATGCAGGAAAAAATAATCCATCCACATCACGTTTTCACCGCTTCTTTCCGTTACGCAGATATAATTTAAAAATTTTTCGTATTTAATCGCTTAACTTATATACCAAAAAAATTTTAATTATAAATATCCCGTTTGATATAGATTTTTCAACTTCGGTACCAAGTTTTTAACCTGTTTAACTTCTCCGTAGTTTTTGGGGAATTTTGGGGGTTCAATTGTAATATTGAGGTATTTTTTGTGTGTTACATACCTTTTTTATATTTTAAGTACACCTTTTCCAGTAGAAATTGACCAGTACTACTAAAATAAATATTTGATTAAAGGAGAAAGGAAAATGTCAAAAAGTGACAACGAAGGAGTAAAGAAAAACGGCGAATTCGTAAAAATGAGAGGCATAGGAATCCCAGTGAGACTATACAAACTACAAAACCCCAAGCTCGATGGAGACGAGGTCCTAAAACTCATGAAAAAACACCTCTGGGGCGACGGAGCAGAAGAAGGCTTCCTTAAACCCCGCAAACTCAACGGCGAAGTCCAAGCCGAGTACGTGGTGTCATATCCCACCCACTATTACAAATTGGACAAAGAGGGAAGAATAGTACCCTTCTCAGTTATGGCTCAAGACAAAGGAGAAATACACGTACGCTACAATACCGGGGTAATTGAGCTACGAGGAAGCTATCTTGCAGCTAAGAGAAGCGTGGCAAAAACAATTGAAATCACCGGAGTCAAAGCAGACCCAATGACTCTAAGCGATGAGGCGATGGATAAACTGATGAGAAAGGCAAAGGAGGTTTCAACTGTAACCATCTCGAATCTGGAAAACCCCTACCTGAACTCTCTAGAAATCAGAGGCGAAGCCATTAAGCGCGCCCCTGAGATCCTAATATTTAGAAAAAGACAACGTGGGAGAATTCAGACCCTCCGGGGAACCTACTCCCTGCCTTCAGGACAGATGCTAACTTGCTTCTTTAATTCCAAGGGCTCATTTATAATCTATAGGAAAGGGGAAGGAATATACGCAGATGATCTTGAACATCTGGTCAGCTATCTAGAAAGCCTTACTATGAGCGAAGCACAATAAAGCCCCCTCCACCGCGGCCACCCCCGTCCGACCTCTCTCCTATTTTTTACCATCAAAAACAGTTTTTATTCTAACTCAACAATGTAAAATTTGTCTCCTAGCCTTTTTTTTCTTGACCTTCCTCATTTTAAAAGTGTGTAGTTTTTCCATAGATCTAAGCCGTTTTGAAGAGCGGAAAATAGCCTAGTTCAGCGTTGTTAGAGTAATTTCAGGCACTTTTGGGAGTCAAGTTGAGGTAATTCCTTTAATTTTGTTAATTATTTCTTGGGCTGTTCTGTTTACCTCTCCCTCGTTTTGGATACGAATCACATTTAGATTGAATTTTTTGAATACTTTTTCGTAGCCCTCTAATACCTTTCCAATATAGGTTCTATCAGTTTCGTTCCACTCTTTGGGATGTTGTTCTTTTCTGTTCATAATTCTCTGTACTATTTTCTCGGGGCTCCCCTCCAGATAGAAGATTGTGTTTTCTTCCCATTTAATTGCCCTATATAGGTTTTCTATTGTTTGGTAATCTTCTTCGGTGCATAGGGCGTAGGAGTAGCTGAGTAGACATAATGGGCTTCTGTCGCAGAAAATGATGCCTTCGCTGAGGTCTCGAATTTTTTCGTTTCTCTTTATCATCTGCTCCAGGAACCATAATTCTGCCCGGAAGGCGATTTGCTTATCTTGGGATCCAAATGGGTATCTGGGGGAATTTATGTGATCTGGAAAAAAAATCCAATTTCTGCATCTATTTTTTATTATCTCAAAAATTGTAGTTTTTCCAGATCCATGCACACCTGCCAGTGTGAAAACGTACTTCATTAAGGGACGCCTCGTTTTTTTCCTCCGCTTTTTACAATAAAAACCTCTCTCTTATATGGTTGAGTAACTCGAGGGTATCTCCAATTAATTTAGAAATTCAAACCTTTAACAAAGTAATGATTCTTAAGAGTGTTTATTTTTTGTTAGCATTTTTTAGAGTTGTTATTTTTTTAAACATCATATAATATTTAAGGCAAAAGTTATGAAGGTATAGTCAAATATTTTGATTATTGCGAATGTCTCTAGAGACTCAAATTTGGTTTCTGAGTAGTGGTGATGTTATGGTTAAGGAGTTGGGTGTTGCATATTATGGTTTCCATTTTCCTGATAGGGCTGAGGAAGATTTTTTGGAGATAATGGAGCATAATTGTAACGCAGTTTTGTTGGCTGTGAGTGAATATGATTATCAGGTTTGGTACTCTAATGTGGTTACAATTGCGCAGAAGGCTAAAGAATTGGGATTAAAGGTTTATGTCAACCTCTGGGCCTTTGGAAAAGTTTTTGGTGGGGAGGCGCCCTCAGTTTTCCTGCAAGACAATGTGAATTACCGCCAAGTGCTTAGCAAGGAGCTTCCATTTCCCCTTGTTGGCGCCTGTTTTAACACAGAGGGGTTTAGAAAGTACTTTTTCGATGCTGTTTCAAAGCTGGCTGGCGAGAAAGTTTTTGACGGATTCTTCTGGGACGAACCACATTACATTATCACGGGTTCTAGGGAAATCTATAGTTGTGTCTGCCCTAGGTGCCGGGAGCTTTTTAGAGAGAAATACGGTTACGACATGCCGCCGAAAGCTAATGAGGATGTTTTCGAATTCAAAGAGAACTCTATTCTGGACTTCCTGAGACAAGCCTCTAAACTGGTGAAGAAAGTGGATTCCAAAAAATCTGTTACAGTTTGTCTTATGCCCTTCTACACTGCTGAAGAACAGGGTTTAAGCTGGGAAAAAGTTTGCTCCATTAAGGAAATAGATGTTTTCGGAACTGACCCATATTGGAGTATTGCGCGGAAAGACATGGATTTCGTGTCTCAAGCCTCCAAGGAAACAGTTAAGATCGCAAAGAAGTACGGTAAAAGATCCCAGCTCTGGATTCAAGGATTCCTAATCCCCGCAGGAAAAGAAGAAGAAGTGAGAGAAGCAGGAAGAATAATCGGAAACACCGATGTAGATTCAGTTTTCACATGGGCATATAGAGCCTGCGAGGGAAGCATGGTGCAATCTGAAAACCCCAAAAAAGTATGGTCCATAATAAAAGAAGTTTACGCAGAACTAAAAGAATAAAACCCCATCTACTTCTTTAGAAGTATAACCCAAAACAAGAAATAATACATTAACTCCATCCCCGACGGAAAAACATTCTTCAGAACCACTATAAAAGATAGTTATCTTACGCTTTCAACGAGTGTGGCTTTCCTTATTCCCAAATAATTTTTTGATGGGTTTTTCTACTAGTTTTGAGAGTTTAAAAATTTCAAAAAGCCCATCTAGCTTATCCGCAAACCACACAATGAAGGATTCTCTAGTCCTAGGAACACCACCTATTGGGAACATGTGAGTCCTTATTGCTTCAACAACCCTTGAGTCCTCCCCCATTTTTTGCACTATGACTACGCCTTTTCTAGCATGCCCAAAGATTTGCTGTAGGGGTTTATGCACTTTCTGACAATCATAACCCACATCATGCAAAATGCCCGCCCTAGCACAAACCTTCAAATCCCCACCCAAAAGCTTACAGAGAAGAAAGCTTAAGTAACCCACCCTAAGGCAATGGTCACGCCTACCACTTTTCTTGCCAAGAGAAAATTCATGAGAAGGATAACCTTCCAACTTCTTCAAATATTCAGAATTCAGAAGATCTCCTACCACTCTTTCAAAAATCAAAGTAAAACTCTCCAAAAATTTTTGAGAACCGAATAAAAAACATTACCGTAGCTCATATATAATATTAGTCGGGTGTTAGAATATACTTTTCTTGAAGTTTTAACAATAAACTAAAAAGGGGGTTTAGAAACCCTCGGGAGGATGCGGTGGAAGGCCCAGATCCCAATCAATCCCAAAATATTCTGGTGGAGGCGGAGCCTCAGGTTCTCTACGCTTAGCCCAAGCAAGGGCAACCAGTCCAATAATGGTAATCGCTGCAACTCCAAAAATGCTACCCACAGCTAAAAGATTCTCTGTTTGACTCCTACCATAAAATGTGGGCAACAAATAAACCCAAAGAGGCGTAGTCTCCGGTATAAACAAGGGGATAATGAACAGCACAGCTCCACTACTATTCACAAATGTGAGATTCCCCACAAACTCGCTGAGAGGGACACCAGAAGGGGCGAGAAAACTAATTTCCACAAAAAATTGGGTATCGTTCAAACTGTAATTGGTGGAGGGTACTGTTGTAAATATGCTTGCATTGCCGCTAACACTGAATGTTGCATTAATTATGGGGTTTTGAGTGATGTTTCCCACAACAATGGTTAAATTGAGAATTGTGGGGTATACTTCGTTAATCGTCATTGGCTCACTAATAGCCCTAATTGGAGTAATAATAAGAGGTATTGTATCATTAGATTCATCTATGTAGTAATCATGTAAATATTCGTATGCCCTAGAAATATTTATCAGCCCAGCTCCCTGTGAAAATGGGTTCAATCCCAGATCCTTGGCAGTCATCATAAGCGCCGCCTTAATGGTGTTTGGAGAAACCCAAGACACACTGGAGTTAGAATCAAGCAACAAAGCTATCGCGCCAGAAACCACAGGAGTAGAAGCACTAGTCCCACTAAAATATGGGGTAGTAATACCATCTTTTGAAAGAGTGATTAGAGATTCCCCCGGCGCTACTATGTCGGGTTTCGCTCTTTTGTCATCTGTTGGCCCCCTACTTGAAAAGGAAGAAATAGAAGTATATGAATAACCGCCTGCTGAGCCAACAGTTATAATTTGGGCTGCCAGCCCCGGAGAATTTATGGTTTCATAATAGGTGTTCCAAAAATCTCCACCCTCATTGCCAGCAGCCGCAACTACAATCACATTACTTTCCCAGGCTTTATTAACAGCATCACACATAGCATCGTTGGAACTGCCTGTCGTGCTACCCAAAGATAACGATATAATGTTCGCCTTAGGGTGCTCCGTATTATTTAACGCTTCATCTATTGCTTGTATTAACCAATTGTCTTCTCCCTCTCCATTTTTGTCCAATACTTTTAAATTTAGGAAAGTTACATTTGGCGCAACGCCCATAGCAGTCCCTCCTGATGCTCCGATTATTCCTGCTACGGCTGTTCCATGCCCATTTAAGTCTGTATAGTTTTCTCTGGGCACAAAGCTCTTATTATATACTATTCGGCTTCCGTCTAGGTAGATGTGGGGGTTGATTCCAGTATCTAGGACTGCAACGACGACTCCTGTTCCACTCAAGTTATATAGTTTTTGGAGTGTGGTGGCTCCTATTGCATCATTTACGTTGGTGTCTTTTGTGTGGATTTCGTTTGCTGTTATTTGGTGGTCGGCTAGTTTTATTTTTCCGTTGTGGGATATGGATTTTATGTAGTTTTGTTGGGCGATGGTTTCAGCCATTTTTATTGGTGCCTTTATGCAGGCGCCGTTGAGTATGGTGTAGTTTGATATGATTTCGAAGTCTCCCAAGCTTTTGAGTAGGTTTATTCCTTGGGTGTGGTTGATTGCTTCTTCGAAAAAGATTATCATTTCACACTGTGATGTGGGGTCTGAGGTTTGTAGTAGTTGTTGGAGGGATTTTCCTATTTTTGAGTTTTGGGTGGTTGTGTTGTTTTGTTGTATAGGCGTTGTTAGTGTGTTTTGAGTTAGGGGCTGTTGGTTTAATGTGAGGAACACGGTGGTCGTGAAGATTAGCGTTATTAATACTAGCAGAGTGAGTTTTTTTGTTGCTTTCCTGGACTTTTTCATTATGTTGCTTCCCTTCAGTGTAGTGTGGTTGCCTTAAAAACTAGTTGGGATAATTGTGCTTTCCTGTTTGTGTATTATTCTTTAAGGCAGTATTATAATATATTTGTGTCGATGTCTGCAAACTTGTTCGATTTTCTAGGATTAAAAATTCTTTTTATGTTTTGTTCAGGTTATGATTTCTGGTTTTGGATAGAGGAAATGAGGGTGTAAATGTTACCCATTACAGAAACACGAGGTCATCGCTAGCCTTATACTCGCTGTGCACTATTATAATGGGTACCCTCAAAAAATATCTGGCAAAATGTATTGAAATATGTTTTGGTGGGATTAAATTTTTGGGTTGTTACACCTTTCTGGGAGGGTTTTAGGTTCATGAGTTTTCTTTTTTTGGAAAGCTCCCATAAACGTAAGGTTGGTGTAGTTGGACTTAAAATTAATGAGGCGTGTTATTTAGGGTTTTGTTAATTTATGTCTTTTTTAATTGGTTTCTGACTTTTCTATGAGGGCGAGGATTTCTTTCACTTCTTTCTCCAGTTCTTTAGTGTCTGTGGCGTTCTTTGTGCGTGCTTTTTTGGTGAGTTGCTCTGCTTCCTTTAACCATTTTGGGGTTTTGTTTTCTGCTTTTTCTTTGCAGATGTGGTAGTTTAGTTTTGCGTAGAGGGCGCTGACTGGGCTTCCGATGCGGTTTAGTATTTCTGAGGTTTTAAGATGGTTTTTTGCTGCGATTTCCCATTTTTCCTGTTGTTCGGCGCTCCTTGCGGATGCTGTGTATGCGTAGTATTCTGCAATGAGGGCTTTCTCTTCTTGGCCTGTGAGTCTTAGGAGTTGGGCTATTTCCATCTGGTGTTTGGAGACTTTTTCCCAGTTTTCTCTATTTCCTTCGTGGAGCACTAATAATTCGTGGGCTCTTATTAATGTGGCTTCTTTGTTTTGAAATCCAGTTTTTGCAAGGATTTCGGCTATTTGGAAGTAGAGTTCGGATGCTTTTTGGAATTCTTGTTTTGAGTAAAAAATTTCTGCTTGGATTTGGAGTCTTTTCTTTTTAGCGGTGAGCGACGCCTTTTTTCCTAGTTTTTCCAGTGTTTCTTCAGCTTCACGGTATGCTGTGATTGCTCTATCAAAATCTCCTACTAGTAGATTGTCCTCAGCCTCTCTGAGTTTGCCGAGTGCTTGGGTTATTTCAGAGAGTTTATCTTTTTTTAAATCACTGAAGATTTGAGCAGCCTTTTTCCAGTAGATGATTTCTTGGGGCGGAAAAGTGGCGGTTTCCCCTAAAGCTCTCCGCATTCTTAGATGATGCATCCAAGAGTTTACAGCTTGTCGTATTAAGGAAAAGGCGTCCTTTTCCTCTTGATTAGTGGTTTTCTCAATTATTTTTTTTATGAACCAGATGGAGTCTTCGATGATGCTTAACCCCAATTCTCCTATCTCGAATACTTGAAGTAGTAAGTCGAAAAGTCTGTCAATGTAGGGTTCATAATCACCCAAAAAATTTCACCTTTAAAAATCTTAACATTATAAGAATATTTGGTGGAAACTAATTTAAGAAATTTGGTGAGCTTTATTGGTGCTTGTTTTTCCCCAATTTTTATTGGGCATGGGGAAAAATTTTACATTTTTTGGGCGGAGAAAGCCGAAGATAGAAATCTATATGGCTTGGTATTATATGTGTACGCGTGTTTCAAAAAAGTTCATGCTTCTGGATGTTATTCTAGCTCGGAAAATGGAATTAAGGTAAATTTTTAATTGCCAATTGTTGGGGAAATAAATGTGCTAAACTAAGTTTTACTTTTCTGTGCTGATTCATTTGTATATTATTGAGCCGGGCTCCCTATCTGCTAATTCTTTGAGATAGTCTTCTAGTTGTTTTGCGCTCTTGAATATGTGTATGGTGTCCCTATCGACAATTCTTAGTATTGCTGATTTTTTTTGTACTGTGACGTATATTCCGCCTAGGGTTGAATCGTGTTTCAGGAATGTGTCTCCTCCGCTTGATCTTTTACACCAAAACCCGTTTCTCCTGAGTACATTTTTAAACATTTGAGCACCCTCTCTTAGAGCTAAACTGTTCGCGGTAATTTTTGAACTGTAGAATATTAGAAAGTTAATAAGATGAGGATAATATGAACGAAATATGGAACTAGACTCTAAATTATTTTGATTTTTGAGCCGTTTACCTAAAATGCTTTGAATAGCAGAAATAACCATTGTTTTGTTATTTTTTGGTTTTGTACTGTTTTTTAATTGTTTGTAGGGCTTCTTTATATTATTTTTTCATTCTTTGGATGGCGTCTATTATTATCGAGAAGAGTATTGGTATTCTTTTGTCAATTTTATTCTTTATCTCTATCTTGTATGTTTCGGGCGAGGTTTTCAATATAGTTGCGTAGCTTTGTTCATTTTTCACCATTGAGTATTCCTTTTTTGTCGGGTCTCCTTTTATTGAAAGTTTCATGTTGTGTTTGAGGTCTTCTATGGTGAAACTCGGTTTTAGGATTCCTTGCTGCTGCATGGTGCCAATTGTTTTGTTGCATCGGTCTTTTAGAACATAGTGTGTGTATTGAGGGGTTCCTTCGATTGTTGCAGTAATTATTCCTTTGGCGTCTTTAAATATCATTATTAGGCCTGATTTGGTGTTTTCACATTCTGCAAACCCTTGAAACTTGTTTCCAACATTTTCTATTTCGTAGTGTATCATTTTTTCTGAGGTTACAGCGTTTATTGAAAAGCCAGATCCAAGAAAATCTGAGAACTCGGGAGTCTTTTCCAGAATTGGTTGATTTATTAGCTTGCTGGGGATGAATTCTAGTTCTTCTTTGGATTCTTTAGAGGTTCTGGCTAAAGGTATGATTAGTGTAGTATTATTCTGGGAGAGGTTTGAACTTTGGTTTTTGAGTTTCGTTTTTGGTTGGTGTGTGTAAAGTTTTCCACAGTTTGGACAGTTTTCGCGTACCGATAGGAATGTGGTTCCACAACTCTCACAACGCCTTACCTCAACTTTACTCATTTCTTGTTCCCCATGTGTTTCTCCTTGGTTATAATAGTATAGATTCTATCTTATGAATATAATCCTTATCAAATTATCAAAACTTATGGTTTAAATTTAAAAATATTAAAAGTAATATCAATGAAACTTTTCATAACTCTATAATTGAAAATGAAAAGTAATAGAATACTATGTGGGTTGTTTTTATGCTACAAAGATAATATACAGTTTGGTGAAGGTTTTTGGCAAGAATTATGGGCAGAATTCTCAGCTTTATTGTCCTTCTGGTATTAGTGACCCTGATTCAGATGCCTCTAGTAATCGAATCGATAAACACCATAAATTGGTCAAGTGGATTTAAGGAGGGAGGACTGCAAATAATACTAGTAATATGGTTGATTGACTCCCTTCTAATCGCATTGTCTTTTGAGTGGGTTTCCCTCACCATTTCGGTGATTCCTTTTATCATAACTTTACCAATTTCTCTCGTTTACACCACTATTAATTCTGTATTTGGATGGATTGTACTAACAAATTTGGTTGTCGTTATCGTATTGATTTTAGCTAGAATGGTAGCTAATGTGCTTTAAGGCTTGGCCTAAATTTGGTAGTCTAGCTAGATTTTTATAAAAAAACTACCTTCTCAACTTTAGGTGTAAAAAATTGAAGAGAAGAGCCTTAACTTATAGAGATGCAGGAGTAGATTTATCTAAGGCTAGTGAGAGCCACAGAATTATTGGTAAATTAATTGAAAAAACCTTCTCATTGAGAAGTGGGAAATTCGGTGAAGTAGTGGGTGAGTACGGCCATTACGCGAATCTTATAGATATTGGTTCAGGAAGGGCTCTGGCGGTTCACACCGACGGGGTCGGTACCAAGGTATTGGTTGCCCAACTCATGGATAAATACGATACTGTTGGAATCGATTGTGTGGCCATGAATGTTAACGATTTAATTTGTATGGGCGCCGAACCTCTAGCCATTGTGGATTACTTGGCAGTTGAGAGATCAGATCCTGAAATGATTGAGCAGATTATTCGAGGGCTTGTTAAGGGAGCGGAAATGGCGGGCGTAGCAATATTGGGTGGAGAGACTGCTACAATGCCCGATGTGATAAAAGGTGCGGTTGAAGGGAAAGGATTTGATTTAGCCGCCATGTGCATTGGAATGGTTTACCAAGATAAAATTGTCACAGGAAGGAAAATAGTAGCTAATGATGTGGTGGTAGGCTTACAAAGTAGCGGTATTCACTCAAACGGACTTTCACTAGCCAGAAAAGCCCTTCTGGAAGAAGCAGGATTTAGTGTGTTTGACCCCCTGCCTAACTCGAAACAGAGTGTGGGTGAGGCTTTACTTGAACCCACCAAAATTTACGTAAAAGAAGTATTGGAAATTCTGGAAAAAGCGCAAGTGCATGGTCTTGCAAACATAACTGGTGGGGCGTTCTCAAAGCTCAACAGAATATGTTATGGTGAAATGGGAATGTTCCTTGACCAGTTACCAGAACCACAACCTATTTTTGAGACCATTAAGCAAGTGGGGAATATTAGTGACTATGAGATGTACCGGACATTTAACATGGGAGTGGGGTTTGTTGTAGTTACCCCCAGAGAGAGCTCTGAAACGGTCATAAAAATTTGTAAGAAAGCGGGCACCCAAGCTCAAATTATAGGCAAAATAGTCGCCAAAAAAGGTATAGTACTGGAAGTGTCTAAAGGGAATCTTTTGAAAATGTGAGATGCAGAGCTTATTGACAAGGCTAAAATTTATTTTCGACCTCTCACACTTTTAAGGTCGTGTTTTAAAAATAGAAGGCAGTGGTGGAAAATTTGTGCGTTAATAAGAATAGGAGAAAGCCTTCAATCCCTGAAATGGTTTCTTTGGGTGAACCTTCCATCTATGATTTTTTCCTCAGCTTATTTAACAGGGGCACCATTAAAATCTGGAAAAGAGAGGATATTAACGGAGCCGTTGCTCTGTTTGCAGATAATTTTACCCTATTTATCTTATTAATTGGTTTACTCCCCATCCTTTGGAGCGTACAGTTTATTCCTGCATGGTACTTCTCCGCCTTAACAGGAATATACGTTGCACCAATGGATATTGTAGGTATAATTAACGTCTTAGGAAATCAGATACCCGTGATTATTCCTCAGGGATACTACTTGCCCACAGATTTACAGATATTTTATCCCCATAAGCCTTGGGGCTTAATCTCAACTCTTCTGGGTGCGGGCGCGCTACAAGTTCTTATAGGAAATTCTGCTTACAGTTACTATGCCTATAAAAAAACAATGGAAACAGGAAAAATTTACACTGCATTACCCTTCGGCATAAGCTTACCCGGATTGTTTCTTTTTCTTGGTGCAATAATTGGACTCTCTCAGTCAGTCCTTGGCTTTGATTTATATACCGCGATTTCCATAGCCATTTTAGCTAATATTATCAGCTCAATTGTTGAAATCATAATAGCGCTCGGCTTAATAGAACACTTAAGAAAACACATACCCACAGCAGGGGTACTAGGCACAATTGCAGGATTAGGTTTTGCTTGGCTTATTATTAATTACCTGGGCTACATAGCTGGAGGCCCAGTAAACGGTGTGTATGGTGCTCTTAATGGATGGCCTTACCTATCGCCTACAATTGGATTTGTGGTCCTATTTATATTGCTAGCGGGGATAATTTCTCGCTTAAGGATCTTTAAAAAAATTCCCACAACTTTACTGGCAATAATTGTTGGATCCGCTCTTGTAGCAATTAACATTTTGTGGCTGGGAAACACCAATTTTGGAGATTTCTCCTTCTATTTTAAAGAGATGTGGGCCCAGATTTGGGGTGGGCCTGGCCCCCAATTTTTGTTCGCCCTAACCCTTGGGCAAGACATTACCAACTACATTTATCCACAGACCTTCAGCTTTATGTTTCCAAGTTTTAGACCGGAGCTTCTGGGCCGCGGACTACAAGCCCTACCAATGATTATAGCGGTAGTTGTTCCTTTCCAAATCTATGACTCTCTCGAGAGCTACGCCAACAATGAATCAGGAAACTTGGAAATGGCACGCAAATTCGGAATAGAGGATCCAAAGAGCTTAAAGCTTTGGTGCGACCAGTACGGGTATTCTGCAAAAACCACTATGCTCATAGATGGATGCAGCAGCCTGCTTGGAACTCCTTTTGGCGGATGGACGCCAACCGTGAATTCTGTGGGCTCAGCAAGCTTTGTCAGAATGGGGGCAGGAATCGGATACTCTCTACTCCACGGAATAATCATTGCGGCAACAGTTTGGTGTGGAATTCTATTCTTGTTGCCCATGATCATCCCCGCTTGTGTCACAGTACCAGTACTTCTGGTAATTGGAGGATTAATTGTAGTTCAATCTTTTAAGGAAGTTTATGATGAAAACAGAAAAAAGGATAGCCCAGACTACATTATTTGGGGAGACTTATTCGCGGTAATGCTGGCAATGGTTCCACATGTATTCGCGGTGTTAACCCTAATAATAATCAATAATTTTAAAAACGCCTTTACTGGAGCACTAATGAGTGCATCAATAACACCTTATCAGCTATTAGACAACACATTTTTTGTAACTGTGAGTATTGCAGGCATACCATTAAAAATACCATTTGCCCAGTATCTGGGTCTCCAAGGATACGGTTTAAATGAAACATTTAGTTATTCAAGTGCCACATTCGGCTGGTATGGAATAGTATTTTTGGGATTGGGAGCAACAACTGTGGGACTAATCTGGGGAAGTATAGTCTCAGACCTAAATCATAGACGTTTGAGAAGAGCCTTCATATTTTCTGCGGCCTCCTGCCTACTCTCACTAGTGGGGATAATTCATGCATACTCAATGCCCACAAGTATCGAAGAAGTTATTCTTCAATTCCCTTGGGCATCAATGTACTTAGCAATTGCAACATACATACTGATACTGTGGTGGCGGGACTCAAGCTTAACGGAAAAACAAAAATTTGAAAGTTAATCGTTATATTCTCCACTTTTTTGTACTATAAAAGTATAATCTAGTTTCCAGAGCACAACATTAATAAAGGGAAATCCTTCTAAAAGTCTCCCTGAAAAATTGGGGGATACCACTCAAACCACACTAAAAATTCAAAAACAAGTAGTATTATACTATTATTGCGGATTTGTCAGGGAGATTTGAAGCGTGAGAAGCAAGATTAAAGTAATCGTTCTAGATTTGGACGGGACGCTGGTAGATGTGCCAGATGGGGATTTCTTTGACCAGTTACTTGTAGAATCACTTGAGGAGATTGGATGCCGTTTGCCTAGTCGTAAGCAGAGGGATCGTTTTTGGGATAGTGGGAAGGATTATCAAAAGATTTTAAGATCTTGGGGGGTAAAAGACATAGACAATTTTTGGAAGGTCTTTGACAGAAGAGATTTTGAAGCGCGCCTAAGTCTTATAAAATCTAATAAAATCAGGCCCTACGACGATGTGGTGGTTCTAGAGGATCTACGCAAAGACTATGCACTGGGCGTGGTAACAAATACTCCACTAAACCTGGCACTCTTGGAACTAGACACATTTAATTTAACCCATTATTTTGGCTCCATTGTAGCCCTAGGAACTGTGGAACAAAAAAACGCCAAGCCGGAGCCTTACGGGATTCTTAAATGCATCAGGGATCTGCACGGCTCACCTAAAGAGTCATTAGTGGTAGGAGACAAGGATAGTGATATTATTGCAGGAATCAGAGCAGGTGCTTTTACCGCTGTAATAGTACGTTCAAAAATCAAAACCAAAGTTAAAGCGGATTTCGTGATAAACAGTCTTTATGAGCTTGAGAAAATCCTTAACTAAGTTATAAATGTCTATTCGAATTGAACATCGAGCAATTCACAGTCTTTTCTATCTTTAGTATCTATTTTTATAAGAGTGTAATCTGTTTCAAAAAAAATCGGAATCCTTTTCGATATACACCGTGAGACCCTCATCATCTCTAGCTATAGGAACCACTTCAGCAACACTGTTTAAATCTATGATGCATGCATTTGAAACTTTTATCACTGCTCCATAACAGGATTTGTATTCTACAAAATTTATGAGCAAACCGCCTGCTCCCTGAATTTGGGATAATTTGTTTTTTATGCATTTCTTTGCTAATCGAGATATTTTCAACCCCATTTTTAAACCTCAATGAAAATATGTAATTAGTCAAATAATTTTTATTATTAAGGTAATTATTTAGTGATCTTTACCTAATGCAGATAGGCGTCCTACAAGTTTTCCTAAAAAAGTGAATTATTTGATTACCATTAAATCTACTAAAATTGCGATATTCACAAAATAAATCCATTTTAATGTATACTTCACAACAAAAACACAATATTTATTAGCATATTTAAGATTAACTATAATATGTATGGTTATGCGGTTCACATTGGTGAAAAACCATGATTCACAACTTTTACCTATTGAAAAGAAGCGGAGAATGCATAATCCACCGAAAATACGGAAGCCTAGAAACAGATGAGGATCTCGTATCAGGTTTTCTTAGCGCAATGTTCTCTTTTGGTAGAAACATAAGCGGCCAAAGCATAGAAAGTGTACTATTGGATGATAAAAAATTTGTATACGTCTGCAATGATGACATTATATTTGCTGCCTACACGGATAGACATGACGAGATAAAAAGTAAACTTGAAAGTATCAGCCAAGAATTCATCAAAAATTATGGTAAGTTAGAGAATTGGGATGGGAACCGCGACAGGTTTGCAGACTTTTTGCCAGTTCTGGATAAGGTATTTGGGGTATCTGGGGAGGAAGCTTCTGACGACTTTTTAAATGGGATAATAGAAACTATAAAAATGGGGAAAAAGCCTTTAGATGTCTCTTGGGATGACTGGTTAAATAGAATTAAAGAAAAGGTAAGAAAAATTAATCAATGAACATCGAACAGATAGAGACACCTTTTCACGTAGCTAAGCACTAATTAGTTATTCAGTCTTGTTTTTTTAAACTGACTGTAAATTTTATCCGCTGCTCTTTTTGCTTTTAATAATGCACCGTTTCGTGTTGATTCATAGATTTGTATTGTACAAACTGGTTTCCCTTTTCTTATTACAGATCCAGGTTTTGTGATATCGAATACCCCGGACATAGTAATCTCAGGCATTATAAAATCGTATTTGGCGAACAAAATATTTTTCACGGCGTAACCTTTGCTTTGAGGAATACTTTTAGGCAATATCCCTTGACAAGCCTCTATGTGGGCTTGAACTATATTTAGCCCAGTTACCATTTCAACACACTCCAGCGTGCCTTGAAAACGAGGATTTATCTCTAATAAGTATGGTTCGCCCCTATGAATAACATAGTCTATTCCGTTTGAGCCCTTAAGATTTAATAATTCGATTAAGTTTTCGGAAGCATCTTTTATTTTTTTGTATACCTGTTCTGTGGCCTTTAGTGGCACAATGTTTCCACAATAAATAAAATCTTTTGCTCCCAGCTCAGATAAACCAATTAACTGCTCATTAATAGAAACTACCCGCACCGATGTGCCATTTGAGAGAAGGGAGCAGCTCGCATCAGTCCCCCTAATGTATTCCTGAATCATTACATTTCTTTGGTTCGATAACAGTTGAAATATTTCCTCAACTTCTTTAATATTCTTAGCTAAATGAATTCCTTGTCCTCCTCCTCCTTTCGTTGGTCTAACTACTACTGGTAAACCTATTAATTCCGCCGCTTCTACAGCATCTTCCACACTTTTTACAATAATTGAGTTTGGAGATCGGATACCCAACTTTTCTGCTTCACGGTAAATCCTTATTTTATCTCTAGATTTTTTAATATTTTCTGAAGTGTTACCCATTATAGGAGCTATTTTTTTGAGTTCTTCCCAAACCTGAAATTGGTCATCAAGGCCGCTCCCTACCAAAATAAAATCAATCTGATGCTTTTCCGCCAATTTCTGAGCTAGTTCCAAGAAAAGACTAGCATGGTTTTTGGCTGTATTTGGTTCTTTGTCCAATTCGCTAACTACTAGAACTTCATCTGCATATTTATAGATGTCAACATCCCCCCAGTAATCCACTACCAGAACTTTTAGTCCTAATCTTTTTGCTGAAGAAACTATTGGTCTAGCATTGAATCCTAAGACAAGAACAGTTGACCGATTCTCAACCAAAGTTAAGTGGAGCCCTCCAAATCACTAGTCTGTTTTTCACTTTCCTTTATAGCCTCTTTAAGCTTTTTTATAATTTCTTTTATTTTCATCTTTTTTGGGAGTGCCACCGAAAGTAATCTATCATTATCGATTTGTAGTGTAATGATCATTCCTTCCCTACCGAAAATGACTGAGAAGTCACTATTTTCATCAGAAACCATACTGCTACTTATCATATGAATGGCGCTAATCATTCCCGAAAGAGTTATTGCTTCCTCTGCAGGGTGGACTATTAAGGGTACTCCCTCTTTAGTAAGGATAGCAATTGCCTTGGCCTCTGGTACCGCGCTTTTAACATTCATAAATAATCCTTTTTTAGGATATCCGGAGAGCTCTATCACTTCAGCTACTTTATGGGAAAAATTCTTAATTTTAATAATATAGTTTTCAACACCCCTGCTTTCAGCCTTCTCTCTATCAATAAGTGCCGAAAGAACCATACCACTATTGACGGGTAAAGTTATAACTAAGTTATTGGGCGTAAAGGAGAGTACGTAGTCTGGAGTTTGTTCTAATAGCTTTCCAATAATTTGGGAGGAAATCGAAAGTAGGGTGGCACTAGCGGCTGCTAACTTACTTTTATTAACTTTCTCTTCTAGAATCACCATTGATTCCGATTTCCCCTCTTTGCTAATCAGAATTATCCCTTTTATCACCTCATCTCTTACTATTTCTTCCAACAATCGAGAAAGTTCATCACCACGATCCATTACAATCACCCTTTTCTACTCGTTTAGTTTGAAACATTTACACAATTTAGCGAAGAAAATTTAAGCATGGGATTCGCTTTCCCGCAAAAAAATTTTTACAGTTCGCTTATGTTTGATATTAAGGGATTTCGGTTTTAAAAAGGTTAGGTATTTTAGGATAGTCATTATTTTTAATTAAGAGAATCAAAAAGGATTTTACTGCGAGCCAAAAAATGACATATGATTAATGAATGCTTTGGGTGATCTTTTGAAGATAACTTTTTTGGGTACTGCTGGAAGTATGATTACAAAATCTCGAACTAACCTCGCTGTGCTGGTTGACGAGGATTTGCTTATTGATTGTGGGGAAGGAACTAGCCAAAAGCTTCTCGCAATTTTAGGGGATTTATCCAAAATCGAGACTATTTTAATCTCTCATGGACACGCGGATCACATCATGGGTATACCCTCTCTCTTATGGGCAATGTGGCTGGTTAATAAGAGAACTAAAGACCTTAAAATAATAGGGCCAGATTATATTGAAACCTTGGTGACTTCCTTATTAAAGTTGGGGTATACTCCGCTAGATAGGTTAACTTTTAGAATAAATTATGAATTTAATACCTACTCTTATGAAAATATTTTTTTCAAAGCTACTCTTCACTACCCTACAAATTTCGCTTACCGTATAGAAAGGAGGGGAAAAAGTCTTTGTTATACAGGAGATACTGCACCTTGCGAAGGGTTAATAGGTTTAGCTAAAAAATGTGATGTTCTTATACATGAAACAGCTTTTCCTGATGAACTATCAAATTTGGCCCACAAACTAAATCACAGCACACCCAGCGATGCAGGGCAACTAGCTTCTAAAGCTAATGTCAGAATTTTAGCTCTATTTCACTGGCCAGACATTTTTGAAGGAAACGAGTCTATTCTTATCGATCAAGCCAGAAAAAGTTTCAACGGAGAAATTATCTTAGCTAAAGATTTAGACGTTTTAGAGTTGTAACCAAACTTTTCAAATTTTTTCATTGACATTTAATAAATTTGAAGAAAAGGGGGTTAAATTTTTTTATTTTCGCAAAATATTTAAGGTATTTTTGCGATAAATTAAATAGCAAAGCAACAAAATTGAAATTTATGCATGGTTTCGAAAGAAAAAGGAACCGTGAAGCTAAACCTGTTTAAAGTGCAAGTGAGCAGGGTGGCGATTTTGAAGGTCAAGGATGTAGATAGGAAAATACTGAAACTTCTTCAAGAAGACTCTCGGAGACCTTTTAGAAAGATTGCTACGGATCTAAACATTTCTGAACCAACATTGTATAACCGAGTCAAAAAACTTCAGGAAGAAAGGGTTATCGAAGGGTTTACAACAATCATTAATCCTGAAGCAGTGGGTCTTACGAGTCTAGCGTTTATAATGCTTACGGTAGAGCCTTCAAAAGAGGAAGAAATTATCAACAGATTATCAATTTTTCCAGAAATTATGGAATTGCACCTTTTATTTGGCGACAAGAATATTCTCGTTAAAGTTCGAGACAGAGACATAGAATCAATAAGGGATTTCATTACAAAAAAGCTAAAATCAATTGAGGGTTTGTTAAAAGTAGAGTGTTACCTTTCCTTAAAAACCAAAAAAGAAAGCCACACAATACCCGTTTAGAACTTGACTCTCGCAAACTAATTATCATTTTTTATATAAAAGAGTAATATTGACACACCCTACAATTATAATCAGGGGCTGTCTCGCCAACTGTTTTGTAAACTAAACGTTTGAGATATTTCTCATTGAATTATTTAAAACTCTCGCAATGTTTTTTTGTATAGAACGTTTTTTGTAGTTCAGAGATTTCCGAAAGTTTATTTCCTACCTATTGGTGAACCTCATTAGAATCAGTTTAAATTCGATAACATTTCAATTTTAAATGCTGTTTGGAGTTGATTTGTTGATTCCAGACGAAGTTAAGAAAATTGCGAACGACATAAAGGAAATGAGAATCAGAGGCGCGGGTGAAATTGCTAGAGCAGCGGTAAAAACACTTAGGATAACTGTTCAAAATTCAAAAGCGAAAACTGTGGAGGAGCTTTTGGAGGAGCTGAGAACTACTGCTGAAATTGTTATTAATACGCGTCCGACTGCGGTTTCCCTTCCTAACGGAATTAGGTTTGTTTCTAAGAAGGTAAGAAAAGAATTAGAGAGAAACCCGAGCTTGGAAGAATTAAAAGACACTGTGGATAAAGCAGTAAAAGAGTTCATAGTAAACTCGCAGAGAGCAGTGCAGCGTATTGGAGAGATAGGATCGAAGAGGATTAGAAATGGGGATGTACTATTAACGCATTGCAATAGCGCGGCAGCCTTATCAGTCATTTTAAATGCTGCTCACCAGAATAAGGATATCAGGGTCTTTGCAACGGAAACAAGACCCAAATTTCAGGGTCATATTACCTGCAAAATTTTGAGAGATGCGGGAATAGATGTGACTCTTATAATTGATAGTGCAGTTAGACTTTATATGAATAAGATAGATACTGCAATTGTGGGCGCAGATGCTATTTCATCCAATGGAGCCCTAGTTAATAAGATTGGCACGTCCACGGTGGCTCTGGTGGCTAAAGAGGCCAGGACACTCTTTTTTGTAGCTGCAGAAACTTACAAATTTAGTCCAGAAACGTTGATAGGCGAACTCATAGAGATAGAGGAGAGAGATATTGAGGAGGTAATTGATAGGGAAGAGTTGGAAAGAATCGGAAACCCCAAAGTTTTAAATCCGGCTTTCGATATTACCCCACCACATTACATAGACCTCATTATAACAGAGAAGGGAATAATTCCTCCCCAAGCAGCGTTCACTATTCTTCAAGAAGAATTTGGCTGGTTGTCTGGAGATAAAAAAAGCTTCTTTTAGAGACTTAAAGTAAATTTAAAAAATCTTAATTTCACAATTCAAGAGAAATTATAATCATTTCTTTCTCTCTCACAGCTATAGTTCAAAATTATAGATTATCTTAAAAAACGTACATAAGCTGCGCTTCTTAGACAAAGAACGAAAACATGTTTTTATAGCAATAAAACGAGTGAAACAATTCTGAACATCAATAATGCGTTTTTTAAAAATTATTATCGGCAATTTTTACTCTAACATTTATTATTGTGCTTAGAGTTTGGAAATTCGGAGAGAAATTATTTTAATTGCTAATAGAAATACTTATCATTTTGTTTAAATAAGTATAATTTATGTCTGTTGCCCTTTTTGGAACTTAATTATCGAGAATATAGTGAATATTGCTTTGTGCTATTGGATCTATAAATCTTGGGTAAGGTAATGGAGGTGTATTGTTTTGTCTGGGGAGGCTGATAGAATTATTATGGACGCCAAAGCGAAGGCGGATTCGATTTTAGAGATTGCCAAGAAGGAAGCGGAAAACATCATTATGAGGGCTAAGGAAGTTTCAGAGGAAGCTAGGAAGGAGAGAGAGAAGAATTTTCGAAGAATTATTAAAAATCTCCTTATTGACAATCAAGATGAAGTTTTAAAGGGCTTAAAGACTATTACTGATTTGGATATTCAATCAGTATATGAGGAAACGAAGAAATTAGTGAGTGCATATAAAAATCATGATTTGATAGATAGTTTTCCTGTCATAGTAAGCTGTCCCAAATGCGGTACAGGTTTCTTTTTAGATTCTGAATTGGAGGAGGAACTTGTTGAGTTGGAAGGGAGGGTGTTTGGCGCGTTTGGCTGCCCTAATTGCAACGCTCTTTCTAAATATGAATTTTATGAGGGTAAATTTGTGAGTACTCTCGATAGAGGTTTATCTGAAAAAACTTTTTTGGGCTTTAAAGTGAATGAACTTCGAAAAAGAGTGGAGGAACTTTTGGCGCCTCTTTACAACGAGGTTATCAAGTTTGGAGAGTCAAAACATTCGGTATTAGCTATACCCATGGCTGATAAGTGTAGAATGATATTGAGGCATATGGCTAAGAAGAGAAGTGACGAGGAAAAATGGGAAACAAGGTGGAATTGTAGATTTAAAGCCGATATAAATACCACCTATATGTGCTCTCTGGCTGGAGAAATTAATTTTGAAAGCAAAAGGGAAAGCAAAACGGGGCTTATGACTTTTAGTATGCCCTTAAAACTGGAAAAATCTTACACTTTGCCAAAGGGGGACATTGAAACCTTAGCTCATACTCTAGCTAACATATTTTCTGAGGCCGGCAAAGAGGCCACATTGCAAGTACTCAGTCTATTGGAGCATGCTCCACTGGTTTTGGAATGGATGAGACCATTGAGAAGGGTTATGGCCTTTGAAACCTCGGAAGAAATGGTTCCTTTAGTGTCTGAGCTTGAACAAAAAATCAAGGAAAGAAAGGAGAAACAGGAGAAGACGGAAAAGCAGCCTTTACGTATCTAGGTTTTAGAGTAACAATTTTTCAATTGTCTTGGTAAGGATTTCGACTGTTTCCAAAAACTGCTTTAAAGATATTTTTTCGTATTCCGTATGATCTAAGCGAGGATCACCAGGACCGTAGGTAACAGCCGCAGTTTTGATGCTGTTCCCATAAATATTCATATCACCTGTTCCAGTTTTTTTAATTAGACGGGCTTCCTCTCCAGTAACTTCCCTTATTGAACTACTTAAGGCACTGACTAATGGCGACCTTTTATCAGATTCATAAGGCTCAGTTTTATCTATTACTCTAATTCTGCATTTTACTCCATTGTTTCCCTCTTTATGCTCTTGAAGTATGCGATTTATTACTTCATAGATTTCATCACAACTCATCTTGAATGGTATCCTAACCCTTACTTCTGCCATGCTTTGATTTTCAACACCATTCAATCGTCCTAATGACACGCTTACCGAATCCATTTTTGATTTGGATTGATACTTTCCTAATTCATTCTTGATTTTCAGCCAAACCGAAATTAGTTCTTCATTAGCGTTTTTAACGGTAGGATTTGCGGGATGGCCGGGCTCAGTTCCAACCTCAATTTCAACGTTTAAACTTCCTTTATATCCCACCACAATAAAAACGGTGTTACAAGGTTCCCCAAAAATTGAGTAGTCTGCCTTTAAACCTTTATTTATTATATGTATTATTCCTTCAGATGTCCCCTCTTCTTGCACTGTACCCACAACAACTATACTTCCTTTGATTTTCCTACCCACAAAATTTGCCGCAGCAAGTATAAGGGCGGCTAAAGAGGATTTCGCGTCAACCGCTCCCCGACCAGTTAATTCACCGTTAATTATCTGTACTGGTAAGTACCCTTCCACTGTATCCATATGACCGCAGAGTAGTAGAGTTGGATTCCCTTTTCCAATCCTACCTATGACGTTTCCAACTTCATCTATCTCTGCATCAAAACCCAATTCCTTCATCTGTTGGAAGAGAAATTTTGCAAGTTCCGCTTCTTTTCCCGAGGGACTATAGATTTCAAGCATTTTTTTAAGAAAATCTTGAGGCTCCATTCTTCAGGTCTCCAATACCTCCGCCAAAATCTCCGCAGTTTTATCAACTTGTTCCTTTTCAATAACTAACGGGGGTAGCAGTCTAAGGGTGGTTAGTCCCGAAGTTAAAACCAAAAGTCCCTTTTCCAAAGATTTTACCACATAATCCTTTACTCTGAAACGTAAATCGATGCCAATCATTAAACCTAGTCCTCTAACCTCTTTTACAATCTTAGAGTTCTCCCCAATAATCTCCAACTTATTTTTTAAGCGTAATCCCAATTCCTTAGATCTTTGGGGAAGTTTCTCTTCTATTATAACGTCTATTGCAGCGTTTGCAGCAGCACAAGCAAGTGGGTTTCCACCAAAAGTTGAGGCATGTTCACTTTCTTTAAGGGAACCCATAACCTCCTCTCTAGCGATAGTAGCACCCATAGGCACTCCACCAGCAATTCCTTTAGCCACAGCCATAATGTCAGGAGTCACCTTCCAATGCATACAGGCAAACATTTCCCCGGTTCTACCAAACCCAGTCTGAACCTCATCAAATATTAAAAGAACATTCTTTTCATCGCAAATATCTCTTAACTCCTCCAGATAACCGTTGGGCGCAGGATTAACTCCCGCTTCTCCCTGCACAGGCTCCACCAAGACCGCAGCAGTGTTCTCATTTATAGCCTCTCGAACTTCTTCAGCGTCACCAAATTTTACATGAGTAAATCCCGGAACCAAAGGTTCGAAAGGCTCCCTGTACTTTTTCTCCCAAGTAGCTGAGAGCGCCCCCAAAGTACGTCCATGGAATCCTTTAGTCATAGCTATAATTTCCTTCTTGCCTGTGTATTTGCGAGCCAGCTTTATGGCGCACTCTACTGCTTCTGCTCCACTATTTGAAAGAAAAGTTCTTGTTAGGCCTTTGGGAACTATTTTTGTTATTTTTTCTACAAGTTCCGCTCTGACGTCGTTATATAGTATACCGGAGCAGGTGATAAGCTTCTCAGCCTGATTTTTTATGGCTTCTACGACTTTGGGGTGACAGTGCCCGGTGATGCCTACTCCATGTCCTGCTACACAATCTATATACTCTCTGCCTTCGGTGTCCCAGACCAGGGCGCCTTTTCCCCTCACAATTACTACTGGTCTTTTAGCGTAGGTTTGGGCTTCGTAGGTATCTTCTAGAAACATATATCTTTTGGCATTATTCGACTGACTCATTAGTTATCACCGTACAGTTTTTCTCTTCCAAAGCATTAATGAGGGGGTGTTCTCCAATTCCAGAAGCTATTACCACTTCAGGTACACCTTCGCGTAGCGCTTCCAGCGCCGCAAATATTTTTCTCCGCATACCGGGGCCAACTTTTTCCATGGCTTGTTTTGCTTCCGCTATGCTTAATTTTGTTATTACCTTCTCGTTTTCGAGAACTCCGGGTACGTCTGTCATATCTAACAGTTTATCCGCTTTTATGGCTCCTGCAATGCTTGCAGCTGCCCTGTCTCCGTCTACGTTCAGGTTTTCTCCTTCTTTACCGATTGCTACTGCGCCTATAACTGGGACATAACCTGCATTTAATAGTAGTTCTAGAAGTTTAGTGTTAACTTGCACCACTTTTCCCGTGTAGTCACCATCCATTAGGAGTACCTTGTTTCCCTCTTTAACCTTGATTCTTGGCTTCCTTTCTGCTACTAAAAGTCCCCCATCAATCCCAGACAGCCCTATGGCATTCAAACCCTCCTTTAATAGAACTGTTACCAGCTTTTTGTTTACCGTACCTGCTATGACCATGGTGTAAATTTCTGCGGTTTCAGCATCCGTGTATCTACTTCTAAAACCCGTAGGGGAGGTGACGAATTTTTGCTCTTTACCCAGTTTTTGCGCAATTTCGGTGACAATTTTTGCTCCACCATGTATTATAACTATCTGGTGTTCCTTGGAGAGTTCTTTTACGTCGCGCGCCAAGGGGGATAAATCCTCGTCAATTAAGCTACCGCCAATTTTTACTACTATTTTCATTTAATCGCATCCTCGATTAATATGGGTGAAGTCCCGGGAAAGTTAGACCAGTAGTTTCGTCTATACCTTCCATAATGTTCATACACTGCACTGCTTGTCCCGAAGCACCCTTAATTAGATTGTCTAAAGCGGAGAGAACTACTATGCGTGGCATGTGCTCATCTAACTCGAATCCAATATCGCAGTAGTTGGTTCCAACAACAACTTTGGGATCCGGCAATCGGTAGATTCCAGTTTTCTGCTTAACCAGTCTTATGAACGGCTCATCGCCATAGAATTCCCTAAAAATACTCCAAACATCTTTTTCGGTAAGTTCATTTTCCAGAAACATATGTATAGTAGATAGAATACCTCGCACCATATCCACCGCATGAGCGGAGAACGCGACTTTCACTGACTTCCCAGCTACCGCACTTAGTTCCTGCTCGATTTCGGCAGTGTGCCTGTGATTAGTAACCTTATATGGTCTCACGACATTTGCCCTTTCCGGGTGGTGGGTAGACAAGGAAAATTCTCTTCCCGAGGCTGAAGAACCCACTTTTGAATCGATTACTATTCTGTTCAAGTCTACAGCCCCAGTGCTAACAAGGGGGGCTGCCCCCAGTATGGCGCTTGAAGCTAGACATCCGGGACAAGAAACCAAGTTAGCTTTTTTAATTTCCTCTTTGTGAAGTTCGGATATTCCATATACCGATTTGCCTAGCAGTTCGGGGTGTTCATGTTTACCATAATAGTACTCATAGACCTCTTGGCTTTTAATTCTGAAATCCGCACTCAAATCTATTACCCTTACTCCTGTTTGAAGTAGTTCAGGCACTATGTTCATAGAAGCTCGGTGGGGCACGTTGAGAAAGACATAGTCACATTTATCGGAAACCCTGTTCACGTCATACTCCTCAAACTTTATCTGGGTTATTCCTCTCAGATTCGGGTGCACACTACTCAAATACTTTCCGGAAAACTGCCTAGAAGTTACACAGGTTAACTCGGCTTTAGGGTGGAAAAGTAACAGTCTTACTAGATCTCCACCCGTATATCCTGAAGCTCCAACAACTCCAGCTCTCATTTTAACATCTCCAAACAATAATCAATTAACATTCCAGGAATATCTACACCTGTTAAGGGTACAGTTGTGTGATACTCCATCGTGTGATTAACTTCATTAACAAGCATACCTCTTGGGCTTTCTAATATATCTACCCCATAAACTCCTTCCCCAATAGCTCTTGCAGCCCTTAGACTCAAATCCTCAATCTCGGGAGTTACGGGGCAAATTTCCGCTCGCCCTCCGAGGGCGGTGTTCGTCCGCCACTCACCCTGGCCGGCAACTCGATAAATGGCAGTAACGACCTCATCACCAATGATAAAGCTTCTAATATCCCTATTGTTCACCTTTTCTACAAATTCCTGAATATAATAAATCTGGTAAAGTGCTCCCATAGACTCTCTACTTTCAATTATCGCCTTTGCAGATTGGGGATCCTTTAACGGAGCAATGAGTCTTCCCCAACTGCCAAATACGGGTTTAATCACCGCAGGATATTTCAGTTCCTCTAAAATCTGAAGAGCTGAATCTATATCAACAGCCAAAAATGTTCTTGGGCTAGGCACACCTGCTTTGGTTAGAGCCAGCGTTGTTAAAAGCTTGTCTGCGCAAATACTGGAAACCGCATAAGAATTAACCACTGGATACCCTTTACTCTCCAAAATTTTGGTGATATAGAGACCCTTAAATGTACTCACCATACGCTGAAGATAAATGTCCGCCTCTGGAATATGATCACAGTTTCCAGTAGCTTCTAAGAAAATACTTTTCGCGTCAATGACTAGCAATTTGACATTTTTATTACGCGCAGCTTGAATTAGTGCCTTCTCATCCCATCTCACTCGATCACTTATCATGCCGATAGTTACCAATTCACCCACCTAGATCTTTTTCAACAATAACAACCTTTTTTCAAGAATGTTAGCGTTACTTATTGGCCCCAATCCTCGCCTTCGATCTCTGCGACCTTAAGCTGCACCTTATTCTTTTCTATTGCCACCACTTCAAGCTCGGATCCGCAATCTGGGCACTCAACAATCTCTCTTAAAACTGGGTCTTCGAGATCCAAATCGGCACCACACTCTGGACATTTACCCTTAACCATTATCCAATCACCTCTGTGATATTAACAAGAATCTTTGAACCACTTAACCGTAAAGTGGATTTAGGTATTTTTCCAATGTTGCTAAAAATTGAGCAAAAGATTGTAAAACTAAATGAACTTTTCAACACTTTTTCCATTCCAACATTATATTTAATGGTATATAATTATTAATTGTGGGATAAAAAAGATTAACTTAAATAATTTTTCCCTCCCAAAAACTATTTCTACGAAGTTCCAGATAATTGAAAACTAGCAATAAAATAATTTATTAGTAAAAAGCGATAATGATTTAAGCCATTTTTAAAAGAATATACACCTAAATGGTTTCAAGGAAGTAAAGTGCAATGAAAATCAATAAGGAACTCTGTGGAATTTGCATGGCATGTGCAACCGTATGTCCCAGAAGCGCCATAAATATCACGGAACATGAGGCAGTAGTGGATAACCAAATTTGCAATGACTGCGGTATATGTTTAAAGGTCTGCCCTGTGGGGGCGGTGAGCATTGAAAACGGCAGTACAGCTCAGCATAGCATCTAAAAGGCATCTTCCAGCTGCCAAATCAGTTATCTAATTAATTCAAAAGCCCTAAAAGACCTGCTAAGACAACATAAATCATTTAAGCATATTTTACAAACTTTACAGGAACAAAAAAATAAATAATAGTAGGTATCTATTTCCAGCATCCAAAAAGGGTATCCTTTTAATACCTAATTGTTTCGGGACTATCCATAGGTGTTATTCATGAAAATCAAGACGGATTTACTGATTGTGGGAGCAGGCCCCGGCGGCACCGCTACCGCTATATCTGCCCTTAAAAAGGGAGGAAAGGTCTTAATTTTAGATCGTAAAATGCATGTAGGCATCCCGGTGCATTGCGGAGAGGCTATAGGGAAAACGGGGCCAGGAATTGCGGAAATCGAAATACCTCGAAATGCTATCGTTAATCCCATTCGCGGATTTCGTATCTATAGCCCTAATCTGACTCGGGTGGACTACGCTAAACCTGAACCCGATGGATATATACTTGATCGCCGTGTGTTTGACAAAGAACTCCTTGCTAAAGCTTGTGAAAATGGCGCCGAAGCCCTGTTAGGGTCAAATGTCACTCAATTAATCTACAAAGATCAGCAAATCAGAGGAGTAGTAGCTCGAAGACTCGGAGAAAAAATCGAAATCGAAGCCCAAGTAGTCGTGGGTGCAGATGGAGTAAACAGTACAATAGCCAAACTTTCCGGTCTCAGGAAAAACATTAAACTCAAAGATATAGAAACCTGCGCCCAATACGAAATGGTTAACGTAAAAATCGATGATACAGATCTTCTTGAATTCTACTTGGGAAAACAGATATCACCTAGAGGCTATGTTTGGGTATTTCCTAAGAACGAAAAACGCGCCAACATAGGACTAGGAATCGGAGGAGGAATGGGAGAAAAAACCGCATTAGAATATCTCCAAGACTTCATAAAACATAATCCTCGAGGAAAAGAAATCTGCAAAAACGCTAAAATTATAGAATTTCGAGTGGGAGCATTACCTATGGGAGGCCCCAATCCCAAGAACGTTTTAGACAATCTCATTCTGGTAGGAGATGCTGCAGGTCAGGTCCACCCAATTACGGGAGGCGGTATGGGTTATGCTATAGTTTGCGGAAGCATAGCTGGAGAGGTAGCAGTGGAAGCCATCACCGAGGGGGATACAAGCGAAGAAGCTCTCACACTATACGAAAAAAGATGGCGAGAAAAATATGGAAGAGAATTCGAACAAATGCTTAAACTCCAAAAACTACTTGCAGAAGCCGAAGATACTTTACTAGACAAGCTTGCCCAACTGCTCACTGGACAGAACATAGTAGAACTAACCGCCGGAAAAAAAATTGGTGTCTTTCTAAAAGCCGCGGCGAAAGGTGACCGACAGCTCCTGAATCTCCTCGATCAACTCAGACATCTACAACTAGTCCAATAACCAATAAATTTTGTGAAAAATAAAAAGGGAAGTTTGAAAAATGACCGTAATCACCTTTAAAGAGTTCCAAAAAATGGATTTAAGGATTGGGAAAGTATTAACTGCCGAAAAGGTACCTAATACTAAAAAACTCATCAAAATGAACGTAGACATTGGACAAGGTGAAACCAGACAAATCATAGCCGGAATGGCAGAATACTTGAAACCAGAGAACCTTACAGGCAAAAGCGTGGTCGTACTAGTCAACCTAGAACCCAAAGAATTCATGGGGTTACAATCTAGGGGAATGATTCTAGCCGCAGATCTAAACGGCCGACCTATACTGATAACACCAGAAGAGGAAACCCCACCCGGAACGAAAATCAGATAAAAGTCAAAAAATACCGGAATTCTAGACATGGCTAAGAAATCGATAATTCCAAAAATAGGTTCAAGAGGTATAAAATTTTAAAAAGTAAAGGGAATTAAAGCCCGAGAAAAATTATTTTTTTATGTAAAAACGCGCCAATTTTGCGAATCTCTCAAATATAATATACAAAATAAAACGAAAAACTAAAATATTTTTGCGAAAAATACAAAAATAGCCGAAAAATATATAAAGCCAAAAAAGAGATTGAATGGTAAAAAAAGGCAGAGCCAACGGAAATGTGCATGACTTCCCCTCCTCCCAATTTCACGCCCTCCGGGCCCGAACTTATGTTCGAGCCAGGGACTCCCCTATGTTTTATCTCCCCTCTCCCAGCATTTTTGTTATGTTGGCGATGAAGCCTCCCCTAGTTTTCAGAGTTATTACCAGTTCCTGTTTTCCCCCTCCTGTTGCTTGTGGTGGGGGAAAGCGATTTTTAATCTGGCTAGAGCATTTCCTTGAGTCTTTTTGAACTTCTGAATATTTTTGGCAACCATTTGGTTCTGTTGTTTTTCAAAAGAATTATATAATTTGACTGTTTTTTTTGATTTGAATACTTCGCTGGGGTCTCTTTATGGATGTCAATGAGGCTATTTTGCATTTTATGAAAAAATTTGACTTGACAGATGACGAG
>Ga0136652_1000067_pt1 | contig 59869 bp, 64 predicted proteins | sample ConPoolayeEmetaG_FD_94864 | JGI IMG/M metagenome (GOLD analysis project Ga0136652, IMG submission 94864) | Hot spring microbial mat communities from California, USA to study Microbial Dark Matter (Phase II) - Cone Pool mat layer E metaG... ...
GCCAACGACGCCTTCACATAAAAAAGAAAGAAGGAAATTTTGGTTTTACTTGCGTTTACGCAGAAACACCGCAGCTACAGCAACAACCACCAAGACGACAACAGCTGCGGCGGCGACAACGTAGACGTCCACGCCTACAGCAGCAGACTCAGGCTCAGGAACCACACTAGGCAAAACAGACGGAGACGGAACAACAGAAGGAACAACAGACGGAGCTACTGAGGGGGCAGCTGTGGGAGCTACAGTAGGTGAAGCGACGGGGGCATCTGAGACAACGAATGCTGTTTCAGCTGTGGAGCCCCAGTAGGATTCTGACCCGCAGAAGCTTGCCGTGATCGTGTAGAGTCCTGGAACTGGCGGCGTCCATGTGATGGCGTAGTTGCCTTGACCATTGCTTGTTACGGTACCTATGTCTTGGAAGTTGCCGTTGGGGTCAATTGCTGTTACATGTACCGGCACTCCTTTAATGTTTGTTGGTTTTATCTGTTGCATGTAGACGTACTCCATCCACTCGGACATATTTTCGTCAGCGATCGCGGGGACACCTTGTGGGAAGCGGGCCACACGGTCAGGATTCTTGGTTCCTGGTGATTCGTCAGTGACTCTGCCTTCTATGAGTATTGTGTTGCCGTGTGTTGAAACTTTTGGTGATACTTCGATCGTGGTTGCTGTGGGGCCTTTACCGAAGGTGTATATCTGGTTGTCGAAGCTGTTCCACTGTACCATGTAGCCGTCGGCGTGAGCTGCAGGGCATCGTCCACTATAACTTAGGATGCTCCATACGAAAGAGCCGTCTGTAATGTTTATGGCGAGTCTGTATGCTGGGTGAACTGGTGGGTTGTACATGCTGCCTTCAGAAAGGAACAGTTTACCGTCGCAGACTGTTTGTGTTCCAAAGTGCCAAAGCGGGTAAATGCCGTAGGGTGCATCGTAGCCAGAGCTTCTGGGTGTGATGGTCCAGAGGATTTGACCAGTTTGAAGATCGAGAGCGTTAACGTAGCCGCCGAAGTCCCATATGAGGACTTTGCCGTAGGCTATCTCTGCATCACGTGAAATGCTACTCCATGCGTTCCCTGGAAGTTTCACTGGTCCCCAGAGTTTTTGTCCGTTCGTGAGTGAGTAACCGTAAGCCTCGTTGGTATCTTTGTTGTGAAGTATGTAAACCCCATTGCGTGCCGTAAGTAAAGCTATGTCTTGTAGATAGGGCGTTGATTGGTTTAGTGGTCCCCAAAGTAGTTGACCAGTTTTTGCGTCAAAGCCTGCAGTAATCTGGTAGCCATATCCCATCTCCTGGAACATACCTGGTGAAGCGTAGTATCTGGTGAGTATCACTTCTGGCGTAACTGCGGCAAGACTCATGTTTGAAGCTAATGGGACATTTCCGATTTTGTTGGGGATTTCTATTTGCCATTGGATACCGTTTGACCAGTTGTAGCTGCTACTTGAGACTTTTACGGCGGTTGCATTTGATGGAGTTGTTGCTTTGTTGCCGCCAAGAAGCATAAGGGTGGAGTTCCACTTTCTAAGCCAGCCGCCACTCGCGTAATAACCTATGAGGGTACCAGGCTGGTCTTCGCTGAAGTCCATTATGAATTGGGCGCTTGTGATGCCTGTAACGTTTGCTAGGTATTTGCCTGTCCATGCGTCATAAATCGAATAGAAAGTTGCGCTCTGGAAGAAACTTGTCTGTGGAGAACTCCAAAGATAAGCGATGGAACCGAATTCTTGCTGTGTGTGGAAACGGAGTATTTGTCCCATCTTGATTACTTCGTTGCCAGATTCTCCAGCGGTTCTCTGCCATAGGATTTCGCCTGTGCGCAAATCTATCGCCGTCCAACCACCAATTTTTGAATTGGCGCTGTAGTAGTTGGTGTAGTAGAGCACACCGTTTAGAATAATTGGCTCGAAATGGTTGATGGCTATCGAAGTTGATGTGTACTGACTACTTGAGTCAGCGGGGATGGGGAGTCCTGGTAGACCTCCAAAATGGGTGGGTTTTGTCCAGACGATGTGAGCTGTGTTTGGCGCTGTTGTGTAAAGCTGAACGTTGCCTATGGCGTCATACTGTCCAGTGGTGGCAAACGCAGGCGCAGCAAGCCCGAACCAGCTTCCGCCGAGAGTTGCCCATGCATAATTTGTTGCGTAAATTGGCCTAGACCAGTATTCGGTTGGAAGTCCAGGGCTGTTGTATGGTGAGACTATGGGGTTCTGCTGCACCGTGAGGGTCACTACTTCGCTTGTTGAAGGTAATAGTCTGCTGCCCGTCCAGTTGAAACCACCACCCATGAAAACGGTTCCACCACCAACCAGTGTACCTCCGGGATAGGACATTTGCAAGTAGTAAGTACCCACTTGGGTGGGTGTAAAGCTAGCCCAAGTTCCTCCTGTAGAGTCAGACCTTAGCGGTCCGATAGTCTGTTTTGTGCCATCGGGGCGGGTGATTGTTATCATTATGTTCTCGTATTGATCGCCTGTGCCCGCCATGCCTGCTGTAGGTGTCGGCTTGGTCATGAAAGCGTTAATGTAAACTATTTGACCTACGCCTACGGGGTTAGGATTAGCAGTGATCTTTGGGTATGTTGGAATATCCAACGCTTGAGCATAAGGGAACAAAGCGACGGCCTGCAAAGACAAAACAAGCAAAAGAAGCAATGCAACTGCAGAAAAGGTTCCTTTAAATTTTTGATTTTTCATGTTTTTATTCTCTCCTTGAAATTTGCTTATAATAGAGGGAAACAGAGTTTTTAAAAAATGGCATGAATAGGTTATTCAGAAAAACAGCGTTATACAATAAAGCGTTAAACGAAAACCCGCTACAAGAAATTGACAAAAACTACAAGGCTAAGAATAGGCTAATTTTTTCCAGAAATTAACTAATGGTTATAGAGCAGTAAAAACATCCACTCAGTGAACAAAAGAAGAAAAGGGGATTTAGATTTTTTTAGTTTTTGCAGCGGTTTCCAATGCAATTACTCCTGGAAGTTTTTTGCCCATAAGGAACTCTATAAGAGCGCCACCTGCAGTGCTTATGTAGCCAATTTTCTTAGATAAGCCGTATTCCTCTATGGCCGCTATTGTGTTGCCTCCGCCTGCTAGGCTGAAGGCTTTGCTGTTAGCTATGGCTTCTAGGACTTTTTTTGTGCCGTAGTTGAATTCTTTGTTTTCGTAGACACCCATAGGACCACTGACTACAATGGATTTGGCTTCCCTGATAAGTTTGGCGAAGATCTCCACGGTTTTTGCGCCTATGTCAAATATACTGTAGTCAGTGGGCAGTTGAGTTACAGAGATTTCTTTGCGTTTACCATTCACTTCTATGGCTACATCCACCGGCAACACAATTGCCTTGGGATATTTTGCAAGCAACTCCTTAATTCCAGGTATGAATTGAGTGAGTTCTTTTTTCGCCAAGAAATCCATCGTTTTTTTGCCCAGGTTCACGTCTTTAGCTGCGAGGAATAACTGTGAAGTTACGCCGCCGACAATGACGTAGTCTGCGATGCCGTTGCCAAGAACGTATTTGCTGATTTCCAGCGAGTCATCAGCTTTAGCTCCACCCATGACGTAAACACAAGGTTTCTCAGGTTTCTCTAGGGCGCGGGAGAGTGATTTGAGTTCTCGTTCCATGATGCGACCTGCGGCGGAGGGAAGTACCGCTGTGAATCCGACCATGGATACGTGCCCGCGGTGAGCTGCAGCAAAAGCGTCGTTTACAAACAAGTCGGCCAAAGGCGCTAAATTCTGGACAAGTTCCGTTTTTGCATGTTGGTCAGGTGTGCCATTTTTGGTTTCTCCGTCAAAGCTGCGAACGTTTTCGAGGACAAGTACTTCGCCACTTTTGAGCTTTTTGATGGCGGCTTTGGCTTTGTCGCCGTAAATGTCGTCTACATATTGAACTGGAAGTTTGAGGATTCTTGCAAGGATTTCCGCGTGGTCTTTTAGGGGCGTGTAGTCAGGGTCGCCTTTTCTGCCTTGATGAGCGAGAATGACTGTTTTGGCGCCTTTTTCCGCAAGTTCTTTAATTGTGGATTCGCCGTGTGCTTTGATTCGCACGTCGCTGGTTACTTTTTTGGTTTGGGGATCAATTTCGCTGTTAAAGTCCACTCGAACTAAAACAACTTTGTCTTTAACATTGAAGTCGTCTAAAGTAAGATATTTTGCCATTTTAGATTATCCTCCTTGTTAGTTAAAAAAAAGAAAATTTGGGTTTTTAAAGTTTCAGATTTGGAGTTTTAGAGACCTGCTTTTTTGGCGATCAACTCGATGAAGTCAACCATTCGGCAGGAGAAGCCCCATTCGTTGTCGTACCAAGCGAAGACTTTAACGAAGTTGCTTTTCTCACCTAAAACCATGGTTAACTTTGCATCGAATACTGCGCTGGCGCTGCTGTGTAAGACGTCACTGCTGACAATTTCGTCCTCAGTGTATTCCAGTATGCCCTTCATTGATCCCTCAGCGGCTTTTTTCATGGCAGCGTTGATTTCGTCCTTTGTGACTTCTCGGCTAAGAACCGCTGTTAGGTCAACTATGGAAACATCAGCGGTTGGAACCCGCAACGAAGTACCGTTCATTTTGCCTGTGCAACTTGGTAAAACTAAACCGATGGCTTTAGCTGCGCCTGTACTGGTTGGAATTATGTTGAGTCCGGCTGCGCGTGCTCGGCGCAAGTCTTTGTGAACTAGATCCTGGACTTTTTGGTCGTTGGTGTAACTGTGGGTGGTGGTCATGAATGCCTTTTCGAGCCCAAAGTTATCAGCTAACACTTTGCTGACGGGTGCAAGACAGTTAGTAGTGCAGCTAGCGTTGCTGACTATGTTGTGCTTGTTGTGGTCATAAGTGTTGTCGTTGACGCCCATAACGAATGTGCCGTCTGGATCAGTCGCCGGAGCGGATATGAGAACCTTTTTTGCGCCTGCTTCTAAGTGCTTTGCTGCACCTTCGCGGTTAGTGAACAAGCCCGTTGATTCTACAGCTAAGTACACGCCAAGGTCTTTCCATGGTAGTGTCGCTGGATCTTTTTGGGCTAAAACTTTAAGGGTTTTTCCGTTGACGACTAGGTCATTACCTTCAACTTTGACTGTACCTTTGAAGCGGCCGTGAATTGAGTCATATTTTAGCAGATGCGCATTAGTTTTTGCGTCAGCAAGATCGTTGATGGCTACGAAGTCTATGTTTGCATTGCGTTCGAGAGCTGCGCGGTAGAGGAGCCGTCCAATTCTTCCAAATCCGTTAATTCCTACTTTTATCGCCATTATTTTCTCACCTTGTAATCCGTGGTTATCAGAGGGTTTTACTTAATTAATTTTCCGAAAAAGTAAAGCAGTTTTATGTTAGAAATGGCGTCTATACGCTAATTGCCAATTCAGTCGTTACCAGTTGTTAGACGATAAGAAAATTTGAGAAACAAGTAAACAGATTATGGCGACGAAAAAACGAAAGGAAAATCATTCAGAGAACAGTTAACTATGCAGCCTTACATACTTAGTCTGTACGGTTAAGAAAGAAGTCTGCCAGTGTTTGATAATGGTGGTAGTCGAGAAAAACTCCACAGACTTTTGCACTTACGGCAAATCAGAAATAAGTGTGTCTCTTTTATGGTTGTGTAGAGGTCCAAATGTCTTGACTGATGTTGTGTTAGTATTTGAAGTCCACCAACCACATAGGTTGCGCAAAAACCTGTTTTGGGAAAACAAAATTTTTAGGCGCATGCGTAAAGAAGAGTTATTTAACTATTATTTTGACCACGAAACCGACCGCGAAATTTTTCTGCGCGCCGCCAAAAAATGTTACTTTCCAGCTAACCAGATCCTTCTGGATCAAATTGACAAGCACAAAAAAGAGAAACGTCAAGTCAAAGTTGCCTTCAGTCTCTCAGGTGTCTTTCTGGAGCAGTGTGAAATGTTCAGTCCTGACCTACTGGAAACCTTTAAGCAACTTGCTAAGTCGGGCTGCGTTGAATTTTTGAGTCAAACGTACTATCACTCTATTGCAAGTTTGTATCCCAAAAAAGAAGAATTCATAGCGCAAGTGAAGATGCACCACTACAACATAAAGGCTATCTTGGGTTACGAACCAAAAGTTTTTGAAAATACGGAGTTGCTCTATAATAACGCCATAGCTCAAATCATCGAGGGCTTGGGCTACAGAGGTATTTATACTGAAGGCGTCGAAAAAATTCTCGGCGAAAAATCCCCCAATTACCTCTACAATCCTCAAGGTAGCAAAACTATTCGTCTACTCCTACGAAATTACAAGTTAACTGACGACGTCGGGTTCCGCTTTAGCGCTAGATGGTGGAATGAGTGGCCTCTTACCGCCAGCAAGTACGCTAACTGGTTAGCAAACACACAAGGAGACTGTATTAACATCTTCCCTGACTACGAAACCTTCGGTGAACACCACTGGCCTGAAACAGGTATCCACAGTTTCCTCAAGCATCTACCCGACGAAGTCCTCAAATGGCCTCATCTTAACATGGCAACGCCCTCCGAAGTCATAGATAAACATCCACCGAAGGGGGAAGTAGACGTGCCCGAAACAGGCAAAACAATCTCCTGGGCAGACATAGAACGTGACAGTAGCGGTTGGCTAGGCAACTCGCTGCAATGGGCATACTACACCAACCTCTGCAGGTTGGAACCTCTAATTCACGAATCCGAAGACCAAGAGCTCTTCAAATTGTGGCGTTACTTCCAAACTAGCGACCACCTCTATTACATGTTCAGCGCAGGTGGCGGACCAGGAGAAGTCCACTCTTACTTTAGCCCCTACGAGACACCTGCCCACGCATTTGTCGCTGCAGAAACAGCCCTCTTGGACTTTGAAACACGGGTGCGGCTGGCCGTCTTGGCTGCAAATGAGCCTTTTCTTTTCTGCACAGGAGTAGGCAAAGAAAAATTTACTGGCGTCATGGCGTGGAGCCTCAAAGGGTTCCTTAAAGCCCTCAAAATTGTTAATGCCCAAGCATTGGAGTACCATAATCAACGGGGAGACTTCGCAAACTGGGCAGAACACTGTCTGCAAGACGAAAAACTCCGTTCCCAACTGGAAATGCTCAAACTAACCAAAACCAAAGGAGAAGCTTTAAGAAAAAAACTCATAACGACAACAAAAAAAAGGTTCCAAGAAGCGAGCCAACAGGTTCAAGAAGACATAAGACTGCTCTAGGCTGTTGGCGTATGCGTTTATAAGCGAAAAATCCCGAGTATTCATTAAAAGGAGGACACGGATATGAGAGAAGAACTACCATTTCCCGACAAAGTGCTTCAAACTCTCCACAACCTCTGCGCCACAGCGGCAGACTTGGCAAGGAGAGGAGACGAAGTGGCACGGATTTTAGAAAAAGACGCAGGAGAAATTGAAGGGATACTGGACAAATACAAATCTGAAGGTTGCGCTGAAAGCTTCTACGACAATGAAGGTAAAAAACGCTACTACCTTACAGGGAAAGGCATAATCAAAGTCTGCTCAATTTTCACTTAGGGACAACAATGCGTGTTATAATTTTTTCTTGGGAATATCCGCCGAGGATTATTGGAAAACTTGCTGAATACGTTAGCCACCTGACCGCTCAACTCGTAAAGAACAAAATAGAAACTTATGTAGTCACCTACCATGACACCATGACAGGCGTAACCGAAGAAAGCAACGGCGCCAAAGTTATCCGAGTGGCAAACCCTGTGCAGACTCACATCAGCCTTCTAACGTGGGTTTTGACACTCAACCAAGAAGTGGAACGGGCAGCCTCAAACATATTTTATCAGACAAAACATGTCGACCTTATAGACGCCCACGACTGGCATTTTGTCCCTGCAGCAGTTACCCTCAAAAACGCGTTGGGAATACCTTTTATCTACTCTGTAGACAGTCTCGAAGATCACCGCGCGCCTAGAGCTGACCAACCCTTCAACATGGCTATCCGAGGCATAGAGTGGTTGGGTTTCTATGAGTCACAAGAGGTCACAGCTAAAACTGGCTGGATGCAGACTGAGGTAAATCGGATTTATCAGGTTCCTAAAGAAAAAATCAGAGTTATCACACCCAATGTCAACACCTGGATAAAAAGCACTATAGAAAGCTACAGGAAAGCTGCCAAGATAGGAGTCAACAACAGATGAAAAACTCTCTTAACGTGATGATGCTAAGCTGGGAGTTCCCCCCCAGAGTCATCGGAGGTATTTCGCCTCACATGTACTTCTTGTCTAAGAGCTTGGCGAAAAACGGCGTTAAAGTTCATGTTGTAACTTGCGACTTTCCTGGTGCCCCAACCTATGAAGCAATCGACGGCGTCGAAGTGCACCGTATAGACTCCTATAAAAATCCTTCACCTGACTTTGCTACATGGGTTTACCTAATGAACCTAAATATGCAAAAAGAGGCGGCTGCTATAGTTGCTGGATTGCCTGAAAAAATCGACGTGTTTCACGCTCACGACTGGTTGGTTGCAACGGCAAGCATAGGATTAAAACATGTCTTCCGCAAGCCCCTTTTGGTCACCATGCATTCAACAGAAATTGGGCGCAGAGACGGCCTTCACACTAACACTGAAAGAATGATTCATGAAACTGAAGGTTGGCTCACCTACGAGGCTTGGCGGGTCATATGCTGCAGTGACTACATGGTCCAGCATGTAAAGTGGGCGTTTGGCTTGCCCCATGATAAACTGGTTATGGTACCTAACGGCGTCAACCCGCATGTTTACGATGGTTTAGAAAACCAAGATTTGTCAGCTTTCAGAAGCAAATACGCTCTGCCTGAAGAAAAGATTGTGCTTTATGTTGGGCGGTTGGTTTACGAGAAAGGCATCCACGTACTTATTAATGCTGTTCCTAAAGTTCTCGAAAAGGTTAACGCCAAGTTTGTCATAGTCGGCACAGGCTACATGAAGGAACAACTCTCCAACATCGTTAAGAGCATGGGGCTGGAACATAAAGTGCTCTTCACAGGTTTCGAAGAAGAAGCCAACGTGCTTAAACTGCAAAAAATTGCCGATGTATCGGTTGTTCCATCGCTTTTTGAACCCTTCGGCATAGTCGCCCTTGAAGCTATGGCAGCCAAAAGCCCTGTAGTTGTCTCAGACACTGGAGGTCTATCTGAAATTGTAGACCACGAGCACACAGGCATGAAAGCGTATGCTAACAACACGGAATCTCTTGCTTGGGCAATAGCTAAAGTTTTGCTAGATGAAAACCTTCGCAGACGTATACGGGAAAACGCCTACAAGAAGATCTTGGAAAAGTACAACTGGAACAAAATTGCTCAACAAACACGTCAAACCTATGAAGGCGTAATCGGCGAATACTCCAAAAGCTTCTGGGCATAAAACCAAGCTTTACCACAGACCACTCTTGTTTTTCTCTGATAAAAGTAACATTAACGTTCTTTTGGAGAACAAAATTGTTCTCCAGGGAGAATTATTAGCCTTTTCGCCATTAGAGAAAGTGGTGAAGGACAAATGCGTATTGAGAAAAAACTAATCTTGTGCAGCATACTCGCCACAGCAATTGGGATAGCGGCAATTGCGCCATTAGGATATCTAATGGGAGCTGAAAGTCAAAACTATGAAAAAAGAAAGGAGGAACTTCTAGCCGTTGAGCCGTGGTTTAAAGTGAGTATTCCCTATGCATCCTGCGATCCCTACAAATCCGGTGGAAACTTTTCAACGATCATGGACGGAGCGATGATCCAAATTGTTGCGAACTTTACAGTGACTTCTGATGCTCTAAAGGACACTGACGCCCAGATTGAGTATTACCAATTTGCAGTTTCATCCGATGAAGAACCAATCGCCAATTTAGGTTATTATGTATTGTTGGAGAAGGGATATGTCACCGTCGGATCCTCGGGAAACGGCACCATCTGGTTTGCAAATGGTTTGATCTATAATGGACCGCTAAGCAACGGTGGTCAGGTCTTAAATTATGACGTGCTGGACAGGAATTTTACGATTGGATTCGTCAGCAGCTACATATTCGGCGCAAACAGCAAAGATTTACCTGAAGCAGTAACTGCGCTTAGAAGAGCCCAAACATTGTGTATTGATGTAACCAAAATTTGCACAGTTACAGTCAGAGGTAACATAACCATCACCACAACCGCAAGCAAAGAACTACTATGCCACATAGAGTTGCCGAAAATAGGCGACTATTTTGTATATGGAAACAATTTGGAAGGAACCCTGCCGTTTCCCATAGAAGCGCCTTAAGAGCATTATGGGTTGAAATAACGTGGCTAAAGAGGAACTAGAAGGCAACACATTAAGCGTTTATGCATACATAGTCCACGCAAACAGACCTGTGGGAACCAGAGATGTCACACGCGGAGCAGATTTGAGCAGCACAAGCGTAGCCCATAGACATTTACAGAAACTTGAGAACCTAGGGCTAATTGAGAAAAACAGCTACGGCGACTACGTACTTAAACAGAAAGCGAACGTCAACAGACATGTTTGGGTCGGCAAAAACCTCGTGCCACGGTTAATGTTTTACTCTTTCTTTTTTATGGGCGCTTTAGCCACGGAAGTGAGTATAATATTGTTGAGTTTGATAATTGAGGGTTTAGCAGTTCAAAGCAGTTTCTTCTTTTTGACAGGCATGACAACGATTGCTATGATGTTGTTTTTAGCTGAAGGAATAATCCTTTACAGGAAAACACACCCAAAAAACTCCACAAAAGGATAGTACGGCTTTTTCGAGCTACTTGGTTTCTCAGCTTTGTTTTTCCACTTTAAAACCATTTTACTTAAGAATTACCCATATTAGTGAGAAACACCCAAAGGAGTATGAATGACACATATCCACAAGCCCAAGCAAGCGGTCATTTCGAACATTCACGAATATAGAAGTGTGGCTAAAAGCAGACTTTCCCTCGCTATAACTATAACTGGCACCGTGATGATTTTAGAGGTTATAGGAAGCGTTTTAACAGGTAGCCTAGCCTTGGGTAGCGACGCAGGTCACATGTCGACACACTTGTTTGCACTAGCAATCAGCTTCACCGCCACCGCCATAGCCTGCAGAGAACCCTGCCACCACCGCACATTCGGATTCTACCGCGTTGAAATTCTAGCAGCTCTTTTTAACAGTATTTTCCTGTTCGCCGTAACAGCGTATATTTTCTATCAAGGAATAGAAAGGTTGCTAAATCCTCAACCTGTTATGGGGTTCGAGATGCTGATTGTTGCTTTGGTCGGGCTTTTGGCTAACGGTTTGAGCATAATCATCTTAAAAGGAAGCGTGAAGGCAAACCTCAACATTAAAGGCGCATTTCTGCACATGTTTGCAGATTTAGCTTCCTCAGTTGCCGTTATATTTGGGGCGATTGCGGTTTCTTTAACAAGTTGGTACATCATTGACCCCTTGCTTGGCATAGGCATCTCTCTTGTAATTTTTAGTTGGGCAACGGGATTGTTTAAAGAATCTGTTAATATCTTGCTGGAAACAGCCCCGAAAGGTATGAACGTTGACCAGATAAGCGCGGAACTAAAGGGTAACCTCCCCGAAATTGCAGAAATTACAGACATGCATATTTGGGAAATCACTTCTAACATGTATTCATTCACTGCACACCTCAGAATCAAAACAGAATACTACTCAGAATCAAAGGAAATTTTGAACAAAATAAATAGGATTTTAGATGAAAAATACGGCATAGAGCACACAACCATACAGGTTGAACCCGCCAGTTAAGTGTGCCTCACCTCGTTTTATTTTCCAATAACCTTTACCCCCTCAACTAAAAGCCAAGGCGCCACCAACTGCCCCATCTTCCTCTCGTTATTAGCCACAACTGTCACGTTTTTGAGCAACTCAAATATATTGCCTGCCAACATGACACCTCGGCTAGCATGCTCCAATTCGCCTTTTTTGATTCTCCAGACGGGGGCCGCCACAACCGAGAAATCACCGCTTATGGGGTTGCTGCTGTGAGCACCTTGCAGATAATAAACCAGCAAACCGTCAGCTACTTCGTTCAAAAGTTCTTCAGGAGTCTTATTTCCAGGCAATATGTGAAAATTTGTAGCTTCGACGCTGGGTGTTGATAAATAACCCGTCCGTGAAGCGTTACCCGTGCTTTCTTTATCTTCTTTTTTTGCTGTGTAAGTATCGTAGAGAAAATTACGCAGCACACCATGGTCAAGAATGAGGGTTTTTTGTCTGGGTACCCCTTCTCCGTCAAAAATGCCAGTGCGCAGTCCACCTGAAAGAAGCCCGTCATCGTAGATTGTTAGAACTTCGGATCCGACCTGCTCACCAAGTTTTTCTTTGAAGGGAGACTGATTTCGTTGGATACTGTCAGCTTTAACCGCGTTAATCAACGTGTAGTAAAGTAACTCTTGAAGTGCAAATTGGGTAAAGATGAGTGGGTAGTTGTTAGTTTCGATATGCTTAGCCCGCAGAGCGGAGAGGGCAAGGCGCGCCGCTTCCTTGCCAACCCATTCAGGGTTGATATCATAGGTTCTTTCGGCGTTAAATTCGAAACAAACAGGGGTAACTGTGTGGCCCTCTTTGGCTATGGTGGCTAGGCTACATTCAATAATTGTTGCTTTATCAAAGGCTGAAATGCCGTTTGAGTTGGCTATTGCGTTGGAGACGTATGAGGCACCAGCACCACCCTCAATAGAGAAGACGGGTTTGTTATCTTCAGAAGCGGCGTTCAGCATCCGGGAAGCTACCTCCACTAAGTCTTCGGAGCGCAACTCAAAGATTGCTCGATCAAAAAGTTTCTCTGAAGTGGGGGGATAAGGTTTTTTTTGGGGAAGGCCACACCATTTTTCGTCAGGTTTACTTGCACGTGCAGAGTTCAAGGCTTTGCAAACGGTGTCTTCCACGATGTCTTGGTTATCTACAATGTTTGTGTAAGCAAAACCTATGGTGCTGTTAAGTTGCACTCTTGCGCCTAAACCTCTGTCAATGACTCGATGGCTTTTGCTTATTTGCCCCCTCTCTATACCCACGACGGCGGACACTGAATCATAAACAAAAACTTCTGCTTCTGAAGCCCCACACTTCAGTGCAGTTTTAACCGCTCTGTCCGCTAAATTCAACATAAATTCTTTTTCAAGCACTGCCACCAACAAGCACCTCGTTGACTCTTATGTGGGGTCCACCGTCACCAATAAAAGCGGTTTGCCCTTTCCCACATCTTCCTGAGTGGAGAGTGAAATCTTTTCCCACTGCGTCTACCTTAAACAAGGTTTCCAAGGTGTTGCCGCTGATGGAGACATCTCGGACAGGTTTATCAAGTTTCCCCTTGACTATTTCGAAAGCTTCTTGAATGCCCACTTGGAATGTGCCATCTATGTTGGCTTGACCACCGCGGAAACTTTTGAGGTAATAACCCTTCTTTATGCCTTCTAAGAGTTCGTCAAAAGAGTGATCACGAGGCGCCAAGTATGTATTACGCATACGAATCAGAGGTTCCACACGGAAATCCTCCGCCCGCGCATTACCAGTCGGTGGTGTGTTAAACTTCTCAGCAGTCTCCCTGTTGTGCATTAAACCTTGAACAACACCGTCTTTTACAAGGAGACTCTTTTGGGCGGGAACACCCTCATCATCGTATTTGAAGGAGCCAAAAGCGCCTTCCAATGTGCCATCATCATAGAAGGTAACAACGTCGGAGGCAATTTTTTTCCCCAGATTATTTGCTAAAACACCGCCTGCCAAAGCTAAGTCTGCCTCAGCCAAATGACCAAAAGCTTCGTGTACAAATACACCAACCACATTAGGTCCAAGAATTACAGGGTAAACTCCCCCTTTTGGGGGTTTAGCTTGCAATTGATTGACTGCACGTTCTGCCAGTTTTTTACCTAACTTCTCAGGAGGTTCCACATCAAAAAGTTCGTACCCTAACGTGGAGCCTATTTCTTCGCGACTGTAGGTAAAAACTTCGCCTTGTTTGGCAGTCGCAGACAGCTTTGACCAGATATAAAGTCTGTCTTGCTCTATGTATGTGCCGTCTGTGTTGGCAAAGTAGCTGCGTCCAGTCATATCCAAATAGTCTATTGTACAGCTTTTTACTCTTCCATCAAAATCCAAAGCAGTTTTGTTGATGGTGTGGGCGGTTTCTATTTTGTCTTCGAAGCTAACTTGGGCAGGATCCTTCTTGCACTTTATTTGAATATAATCCTCAAAGATTTTTGCAGGAGCAAGTTTGACAGGTTTTTTCAGATGTAAAGCAGCCGCCTTCGCCATCGCGCATGCGTCGGAGAGAGCTGAGGATAATGTTCCAAAGCTGAACGAACCAACAGAGGCAAATCCCCAAGAGCCATTAACAAGTACACGCAATGCTACTCCATTCTCAACCCCTTGTTTGGCTGCTTCGACGCGCCCTTCCTTCATGGTAAAACTGGTTTTGCAGAGTTTCTGCGCACGGACCTCTGCATATTCAGCCCCAAATTTTGCAGCTTCTCCTGTTAACTTTGTTAGAAGGTCTTTCAAGTAGCTATTACCCCATAAAGCTCCTAGTTCGAAGAGATAGAAGAAGGGTTTGCTCTGATTAAAAAACTCAACGCTTGCCAAGCAAGACATAAAACGGAAGTTAAAACCATTTCAGCGCTAAACTTACTCAATTTTGACCTGAAGATAAGTTGTGTATATTCTCAAAATATTGCTCTAAACCAAGAATGGGAGGACATAAATTTCTATGATAAACAACAGTTTATTTGTAAAAAGATCTATTTGAGCCTTCTAAACAAGGAGTCAGCACCAAACATCTCACTCAAAAAGTTACCAAAAGTCGGCAAGATTCTTTTGTCTTACAGTTCGCAGAGGCGCCTCAGGCAATGAAGACTCTGCGTGTGAGCGAAAAACTAGTTTGCCGTAAACGCCGTCAAACCCTGGAACTACTTTCACTGAGCCTTCGCGCACTTTTGTTATCGCGTCTGCAATTGAGGGTTCTACGGTTTTAGTTAACTCCTCTTTAGAGGCATCAATCAGCACCGTGTACTCGTCGCCAAATCGGTTCAAAAGAGCGTTGTAAACTTTCCAGACTGTTTGAGTTGAAGGCGAATCAACATTTAATACGGCGGCTATAATCTCTGAAAGAGGCAGCAACCGCATGAATCCTGGTGCTTTTACTGCTTTGAACCCTGCGGGGCGGTCAGCTAGATCTTCCACACGTTGTTCTACGCCTTTGGTGAGTTCTCGGCGACAAACAGGACAAATGTTGTTAAATTTCCGCGCTTCCAGAGGAGACAGAGACACGTTACAGTTGCGGTGTCCTGTCCAATGATATTTTCCGTAAGCAGGGTCCGTTTCTATTGTGAACTTGAACCTCCGCGTATCTTTAGTTCTTATGGCATCTGTAATTTCCCAGTAGCTTAAATTTTCTAGTTCAAAGACGTTGGCTTCTCTGCCAATTCGCCAGGGCCAAAAACTGTGACTGTCACTGTTCGAAACCAGCATGAATCTGTCGAGGTTACTGAGCCTCCGATTCATAGGAGGATCAGAAGAAAGCCCAGTCTCCAGAGCATGGATGTGCTTGATCATGTCTTGGTAACATTCATCGATGCTGTCAAAGCCGCTGAAAGCGCCGAAAACGCTAAACCATGGCGTCCAAGCATGAGCGGGAAAAATCATGTTATCCGCGGACACTTCCATGATTTCTTCCACGAGTTGCGGCGCAGCTATGTTAAGGATGGGTCTACCGTCGGTACTGAGACTCCCATATTTACAGAGTTTATCGTTAATTTGGATTGCGTGGTCTATGGTAGGAGTAAAAATGACGTGGTGAACTTTTTTTATGTGACTATTATAATCGAAAATTGTGCAAACTTCTGTTGTCAACATGAAACTGACCGAAGGTTCCATGTTATTTGCCAACTTGAAAAGCCCTGTGGCAGCCTCGGCGTTCAAAGTTTCTTGGATTTCGCGGAGCCACTGTGGATGCGTGAAATCCCCTGTGCCTACAAGCTGTAAACCTTTAATTTTGGAGTAACGCGCAATTTCTTTGATGCACATTTGCTGGCTTGTGGCTCTACTGTAACGACTGTGAATATGAAGATCAGCAATTACTCTGATTCAGTTGTCCTCCGTGAGGTATTAACAAGGTTGGAGCTTTTGAGTGTTACTAATTGGGTAGCTTGAACGGCGCTCTTCATCCTTAAAAGATGCTCATTGGTTGAAAGTGTAGTTTGTTTCTGCTATTGACCCGTTTTGCCAGGTTCCTTCCCATGCAATACTGCAAGGGGATGATACACCTGTTTGGGTGTAGTTTGCCTTTACGGTGTATATTGGATTGGGAACTACGGCGTAGGCGATTTCAACGGTCCACCATTGCCCACCAATCGGGCCGTGCGCGGTTTCATAGACATATTTTTCTGCGCCTACCAAGCCAGTGTCAACTCTTCCTCCAGTCCAATTGAGACCCTGCATGTATAAAGCTGTCTCGCCATGATTGGTTCTAATATAGGCCATTACCGCATCGCGGATCATAGATTGACTCAAAAACTCTATGAAACTTGTTTCTGTTATGACACCGTCTTGGTAGGTTCCTTGCCACTCAATTATAACATCATCTTCCCAGAAACTCGCATTAACACTGTAGAGTGGGTTTGGAACGACCGGAGACTGTAAGGTTACAGCCCAACTTCCACTGGTGTAAATATAAGATCCTGCGCCTATCAACCCTGTTTCCTGTCTACCGCCAGTCCAAGAGATTTGCGTCATGAACTGGGCAGTTTCAGGATGATTGGTCCTTATGTACAACATGACCTCTTCTCGGATTTTTTCTTCAGTTGACAAGGAGACAGTTTGATTGTTTATATTTGAACTGTAGCTTGTTTCGGTAACAGTTTGGTTTTCGCAAAGGCCCTGCCAAAAGATGGAGATACCACCTGAGGAATATGTGGCGTTAATTGTGTAAGTTGGATTTGGAACTACAGGATAAGTGAGGGAAACGATCCATTCGGCGCTTGTGTATATGTAGGTTTCACTGCCCAAAAGACCTGTTTCTTGTCTGCCACCTGTCCAAGACAGATTATTCATAAACTGTATGGTTTCAGCGTGACTGCCTCGGATAAAATTCATTACTAAATCTCGAATTTGACTTGGAACCGTATTCTCTGCTGAAGAAGTGGTTTCTGGGGTGAGCCTGAGGGGATTGTTAGAGTTGAGAAGTGACCAAATGCCGTATCCACCAGCAATGATAATGATGACGACTGCAACTGTTATTAGTAAAAGTGGCTGGCGCCTCATTTTTTTACCTATACCTACAGATGTCATGAATAATATTTAACACCTTCTCCCACAGGTTAAACACAACCTTTTTTTTAAAAAAAAAGAAGGGAGATATAGGAAAGGTTGTAGACAGTCAAATTCGACCTTGTTTATTGAGCAAAGCAGTAGCTGATCTCCCTGATGCTATTGTTTAACCAACAGCCCTCCCATTGGATTGCATATGGTAATGAAATGCTTCCTTCTTCATTGGGAACACTATAGCTTACAGTTATTTTGTAAACGGGGTTCGCCACGACGGGGTAGTTGAGCGTAACCAACCAGCCTGAACTTGAATAAGTGTATGTTTCTGCTCCTAGCAAGCCCTCAGGTGTTACTCTGCCGCCTGTCCACTCAAGTTTATCCATGAACAAGGCTACTTCAGCATGATTTACCTTTATGTATTCCATGGCTGCATCACGAATTTTCTCCTGAATATCAAGTTGAGGCATAGTGTTATTTGGCTGTTGGTCGTTTTGTTCATGAGTGGCGCTGATTGCCCAGTAAGCACCAGCAACACTGCTGAACACAAGCAACAGGACTATCAGGGAAACAAATTTTGGATGTTTCATTTGTTTTTCACCGCTTCCCTGATATGGCAAAGTTATCTTATAGCACTATACTTTAGAACAAAAAAGGCAAAACTTAGACGCACCTGTTCTAAAAATTGAACTGCCACTAAAAAGCTACGCAACAATGTTGCATAACCCTGCGTTTTTAGCGAGTTCAAGGGCTCTGTGCTTCTCTTGGGCGGTGATGGTTCTGCGGAGTTCAGACAATTTGTTCGCCCGCCATTCAGGACGATACTGAAACATAATGTTCACTCGCGTTTCTGTTCCCAAGTGTTCAGCTATCCAGTCAAAAATGAACCCGGCGCAACACTCCAAATGGTTAGGCAAGACTAGCACCCGCACAATTAACTCACCGTACTTTTTCGCTTTGAGGTGGTTTGCAGTGCAAACTTCCCAGTAGTTTGGCGCGTCAGAAATTCTTTCAGCACAGTCACCCGGTCCGTATTTGAAGTCTAAAAGATAAACATCAACAAAGCCTGCTAGAAGTTGAGCGGTTTGGGGGCTGTAGTAACTGTTTGAGTTCCAAACCACAGGCACATTTACCTCAACATTTTTGAAGGTGCGTAACCAATGGTTCAACCACGGTGTGGGTTCACCTCCTACAAGATTCACGTTTCGGCACCCTTCTGCACGGAGATGCACCACTTCAACCGCCATAGCTTTTGGTGTGTACTCAAAACCTTTTTCTACCCATTGACTGATAGCCCAATTTTGGCAATGTTTACAGTTTATAGTGCAGCCCAAGGTGAAGATTGTTCCCGACGGTACCAGTTCAGGTTCTTCGCCTAGATGGGCGAAGATGCTGGAAACCATAAAAGTGTTGCCGCATCTGCAGTAACCTAATTTTCCCCTTGATCGGTCAACGCAGCATTTGCGGTTGCAGAAATGGCAGTTCTGGAGGATTCTACCTGAAAGTTCAAGTTTCAAGTCAAAGTAGGATTTCTCAGGAACTTCAGACGTTTCAAAGCTTTTTAAATCCTCTATTTGGCGTTCTATCTTATAGAATTGCTCGGTTAGTTTTGTGTGTTCCTGCCACAATTCAGCTACGGAAGCATAAGGGGTGAATTTCGCTGGAAGATGTTTAGCTATTTTGAATTTGGCGACTTTATTATTCTGCATAACATCGAAATATCGAGCTAAACTTTTCTTTGCCAGCGGCTCTTCAAGAACAGCTACGGCATCAGGTCTTAGGAGTTTCCACATCGACTTTCCATAATTAAGTAGGGTTCGAAGCTGTATTAAAACAGAGCATACGGAAACGTTGAGCCTTTCGGGTGGAGTTTACCTTTGATTGGGATATATTGTCCGCAGACAGGGCAACGCATGTCCTTGGTGAGATTCCAGCGGGTGATTTCAAAGCTGTAACGTTTAATCACTGTTTCATTGCAATTGGGGCAGTAGGTGTTTTCGGAGGGGTGGCCGGGCACATTTCCTAAATAGACATAGTTTAAACCGACGTCTTTGCAGGTCATGTAAGCGTGCTCCAGCGTCTCCACAGGCGTGGCAGGCGTGGTAGTCATCTTGTAGTCAGGATGAAAACGCAACAAGTGAAACGGCGTGTCTCTTCCCAAGTAATCTTTAATCCACGTAGCCATGTCTTTTATTTTACCTATGTCATCGCCAATTTTTGGGATAACCAAATTCGTAATTTCTATGTGGACACCGTGCAGCTTGAGTTCCTTTAAGGCGTCATAAATTGGAGAAACCTTGGGCACTGCCGAAAAGGTCTTGTAAAAGTTAGGATCCCCTCCCGCCTTAAAATCAACAGTAGCAGCATCCAAAAAAGGCGCAATTAGCCTCACTGCTTCAGGTGTCATATAACCGTTGGTTACAAAAGTGTTAAATAACCCAGTCTGATGCGCAATTTTCGCGGTGTCTAAAGCGTATTCCATGTAGATGGTAGGTTCCGTGTATGTATAACTGATGCCCTGGCAGTTTCTTTCCCGCGCCAACTTAACCACATCTTCAGGCGGAAAATTTTTGCCCGAGATTTCTTTTTCTTGGCTGATCATCCAGTTATCGCAGAACTGACAACAAAAATTGCAGCCTGTTGCCGCGATGGACATAACTAAAGCGCCAGGGTGAAAATGAGAGAGAGGCTTTTTGCTTATGGGATCAATACATGCTGAAACTACTTTGCCGTAATTCAGAGAAAAGAGGGTGCCACCCTCATTTTTACGCACCAAACAGAAGCCTTTTGCGCCATCACTAATGAGACACCGCCTTGCGCAAAGAAGACATTTAACTTTGTTGTCTTCTTGTTTTTCGTAAAGTAGGGCTTCATGTAGCGCCGACATAAAGGTCGTCTCGCAACTCAAAACAGCAGCATATTAACAGATTAAAAATATGGGTTTTGGCTTAAAAAACTATTCAGATTTATCTTGAAGCAAATTATGAAAACAGGTAGCTTTTCCTGTGTGGCACACAGGCCCCTTCTGCTCCACAAGATACAGCAGCGCATCGTAGTCACAGTCGACAACAACCGATTTTATTTTCTGTGTGTGCCCAGAGGTTTCGCCTTTCATCCAAAGCTGCTGGCGTGATCTACTCCAGTAGTGCGCAAAACCTGTGCGTAGCGTTTTTTCTAAAGCTTCTTTATTGGCATACGCCAACATAAGCAGATCTCTGCTGTTAGCATCTTGCACCACCACGGGTATGAGTCCATCCATCTTTTTCCAATCAAGCTTCTGCAACAGTGCTTCGTCAGTCATGGTCGAATCGTCACCCCCTGTTTACGCAAATACTCTTTGATAACTGGCACGGGATATTTGTTGTAGTGAAAAACTGAAGCTGCTAATGCGGCATCTGCCCTTCCCTTCGTGAAGGCCTCCAAGAAGTGTTCAGGTTTGCCTGCGCCACCGCTGGCGATAACAGGCACATTCACCCTTTCAGAGAGAGCACGGGTCAACTCGAGGTCGTAGCCGTCTTCCGTGCCATCGCGATCCATCGAAGTTACCAAGAATTCGCCTGCACCCAACTCGGCGGCTTTTGTTGCCCATTGCAGTGCATCGATGCCTGTGGGTTTACGTCCACCGTAAGTGTAAACTTCAAACCACAATGAACCCTGAGGGGTTTGCACCGTGATTTTACCTTCTTCAGGGTTATGGTTCCGCTTAGCATCTATGGCAACCACGACACACTGCTGACCGAAAAGGTCAGCAAGCTTTGTTATCAAGGCCGGATTCTGAACTGCTGCTGTGTTTACCGAAACTTTGTCGGCTCCGCTGCATAGGATCAACCGTGCATCTGCTGTGGTGCGTATGCCTCCGCCCACGGTGAAGGGGATGTTTATGGCGTTTGCTACACCCTTCACGACGTCGCGCAGAATTTCACGATTATCTGAAGAGGCAGTTATATCTAAGAAAACCAATTCGTCGGCGCCTGCATCAGAGTAGCGTTTCGCTAACTCAACAGGGTCACCTGCGTTTTTCAGGTTAAGGAAGTTTATGCCTTTGACGACACAACCGCCTGTCACGTCTAAGCAGGGAATTATACGTTTAGCTAAGGGCGTTTTTTATGCCTCCTTGATTGTTTTTATGGCTTCTTTTAACGTGAATCTACCTTCGTAGAGGGCTTTCCCAACCACGGCGCCTGCCACACCTACTTTTTTGAGTGCAACTAAATCTTTCAGGTTGCCTATACCGCCGGCGGCGATTATGTTTAAATTGGGGTGTTGGCAGGCGTGGCGAAGCGTATCAAGGTCTGGCCCCTCCAGCATACCGTCTTTGGTGATGGAGGTTATGAGGAAGTTTTTGACGCCCATTTTGGAAAATTTTTCCAGCGCTTCAGTCACCGTAAACATTGTAGGGGTCTGCCAGCCTGCAACCATAACTTTGCCGTCTTTGTTATCCAACGCTACAATTAAAGGCTCGCTGCCAAACTTTTTCTGAACATGTGTTACCACTGCAGGGTCGCTGAATGCTAATACGCCTAATATAACATAGTGTATCCCCAAGTTGAGAAGCTTTTCTATGGTTTCAAACGAGTGGATGCCGCCGCCCATCTGAATTGGCAAAGCTGCGGTTTCGGCGACTTCTGCAACTACTTTAAGATTATTTCCGCGCTTAAACGTAGCATCCAAATCAATAATGTGCAGTCTCTCGGCACCTTGGTTTTTCCATTTCAAAGCAACCTCCACAGGTGTACCTAGGTGATCATAGACTTTGGCTGTGTCTGGGTCACCACGGCTTAAACGAACCACTTTGCCGTTCATCAAGTCAATGGCGGGAATAACCTGCATTGTTAGTCACCTAGCCACGATTCTGGCGAAATTCTGCAGAATTCGTAGTCCCACTTCACCGCTTTTCTCAGGGTGGAACTGCGTACCAAAGATGTTTTTGTCAGCTACAGCAGAGGTGAATACTGTAGTGTATTCAGTTTGAGCGCAGATTATCTTTTTATCCGCCGGCTCAGGGTAGAGCGAGTGCACAAAGTACACGTAGGAACCGTCGGAGACACCGTCGAATAGCTCATTTTGCTTCACTAGCCGCAGCGAGTTCCATCCCATGTGGGGAATTTTCAAGTTTCTTTTTAAACGGAGATTTTTGCCTTTAAAGAAAGCTAAACCTTCACCTGGACCTTCTTCGCTTGATTGGAAGAAAAGCTGCAGCCCAAGGCAAACGCCTAGGATGGGGGTGCCACCTTTGACTGCGCCTACTAATTCAGACTTTACTGGTGCTATTGACCTGACAGCGGCTGTAAAGTTTCCCACTCCTGGTAAAGCAAGCGCATCGGCTTTTTTTAGCGGTGTAGTTGGCGGAGTGATTTTTGCATTTAGACCAGCTTTTTCCAAAGCAATTTTGAGGCTGAGCAGGTTACCCACGCCATAATCTAAAATGAATACCTGTGGCATCAGATAGCTCCTTTTGAACTGGGAACCCCTTTTCTGCGCGGATCTATTGTTATTGCTTGTTTTAGGCTTAGCGCCAAGGCTTTGATGGCTGATTCTGCTTTGTGGTGATCGTTGCCGCCGTATTCAGTCCAAACGTGTATGTTCGCAACAAGCGAGGTGGATAAGGTTTCAAAGAAGTGCGCGATATCTTCGGTTTGCATATCTTCAATTTTTTTGCCGCGTAACTTTAAATTAACAACAGCAGAGGGCCGTTTAACAAGATCCACTGCCGCAGAAGCCAGCGAATCATCCATGGGCACAACTGCGTAACCGAAGCGGTTTATACCGTCACGGTTGCTCAGTGCTTTACTAAGCGCTTCACCTAGCCCGATGGCTAAGTCTTCGATGGCGTGGTGTTTGAGGTCGCCCTTCACTTTAGCAGTCACATCAATAAGACTATGCGTTGCAAAAGAGGTCAAGAGGTGGTCAAAAAAACCTATACCTGTGACCACTTCAATTTTGCCTTCGCCGTCAAGGTTTACTTTAACGGTGACTTCGGTTTCTCGGGTTTTTCTATAGACTTCGGCTGTTCTCATGTTGCTTCACCCATATATTCTCTTAATGCTGTGAGGAGTTTGACGTTCATCTCAGGTAAACCAACTGTGCTTCTCAAGCAGTTTTCATAGACAAGCAGCTTGCCAAGTTTCTTGATGACTAAACCTTTCTGCAACGCGCTTTCGTAGACGCCTTCATAGGGTTTGGAGGTGTTGAAGAGCACAAAGTTTGCCTTCGAATCAAACGCTTGGACACCTTTTATCTGGTTGAGTTGATTTATGAGTTTTCCGCGTTCTGTCTTCAGTGCCCTGACGCTTTCTTGCACAATGTTGATGTTTTCTAGCATCTTTCTGCCCATACTCAAAGACACCACATTAACAGGGTAGGGGGCAGGAGTTTTATCCAAAGCCTTAGCGAGGTTTGGGTTAGTCACCGCGTAGCCTAATCTGAGCCCCGCCAAACTGAAAGCCTTAGAAAACGTCCTTAGCACGATTAGGTTTTCGTATTTGCTAATTAATGGAACCACCGAAAAATCAGCGTACTCGGCGTAAGCCTCATCTACCAGAACTATGCCTGGGAATTCCTCGGTTAGAACCTGAATTTCGTCTAGTTTGAACTGGTTGGCGGTTGGGTTATTTGGGGAGCACAAGTATAGGAGTTTACTGTTTTTGTTGAAGACCTTGCGCATGCCGTCGATGTCTATTGAGAAGTCATTTTTCAGGGGCACTGTTACGAAATTGGCATTTTGGTATTGCACGCAGTACTTGAAAACTGTGAACGTAGGAATGAATGTTACTGCGTTATCTCCTGCTTCTAGGAATATGCGAATGACACGTTCCATGACTTCATCGCTACTGTTCCCTATGGTTATGCTGTCAACGTTAACTTTGAGGTAGCCGCTAATTTTTTCTTTGAGGCGAATTTCTTCTTCTTGGGGATAAATTCGGAAGTCGCACTCTTCAGCCACTTGTTTGAGAAGGGGGATAACTTTGTCGCGCGGAATGTAGAGGTTTTCGTTGTAGTTTAACTTCACGATATCGCTCGCTTTGAGTCCGTATTGCTTTGCTATAGTTTCGTTAGTTTTTTCTGGTGTGTAATTTTCAGATTTCTGTATTCTTGCAATTTTCTTTTTCAGCCACTGTTTACCCTGTGTATTCATTCTTTGAACCTCGCTTCCACTGCACGATAGTGATTGGGAAGATTCTCCGTGGCTGTGAGCACTTTGATGCCGCCTTTAACTTTCTGCAAGCCGCCCTTGGTGCTTTCCACGATGTTAACACGTCGCATGAAATCAAGAACGCTCAGTCCCGAGAAAGAATGACCAAAACCTGCAGTCGGCAATACATGATTAGTTCCACTCGCATAGTCGCTTAACGCAACAGGGCTGTACGGTCCAATCAGGATAACGCCTGCAGACGTGATTTTTTCAGCAATTTTCTGTGCGTCTTGTGTTATAATTTCTAAGTGTTCAGGAGCAAAAACATTTGCCAGTTCAACCATCTCAGCTACGGTTTGGCAGACAATTATGAAACCATAAGTCGAAAGCGCCGCTTGAACTATTTCAGCACGTTCAGTTGAAACGACCAGCTCCTCTAACGCCGTCACTACGGATTGGGCAAACTTTGTGGATGTGGTAATGAGACCGGCAACGCTGTCTGCGCCGTGCTCCGCCTGTGAAATCATATCCGCTGCAACCATACGTGGATCCGCTGTTTCATCTGCCAAGACAAGAACCTCGCTGGGTCCCGCAGGCATGTCGATGGCTACATCCTTAGAGACCAAAATTTTTGCCATAGTGACGTACGCGCTGCCTGGACCCACAATTTTTTTCACTGCTTTGATGGTTTGTGTTCCGTAAGCCATAGCAGCAATGGCTTGAGCACCGCCTATTCTATAGATTTCATCTACACCGCAGAGGTCAGCAGCAACTAAAATCAAAGGGTTTATTGTTCCCTGCGCTGTGGGAGGTGAACACACTACTACTCTTTTGACCCCTGCCATTTTCGCTGGAAGCGCAGTCATAACGACGGAGCTGGGGTAAACTGCACGACCCCCAGGAACATAGCAGCCTACACTTTCAATGGGGCGTAGCACTGTTTGAACGTTAATGCCTTCGTAGGAGGTTTTCATTTGGATTTGCTGTAAAACAAGTTTTTCTCTTGAAACGAGTCTGTCCTTCATGAGTTTTAGAGCCGCGATTTGTTCTTGTCTAACGTTCCCGTAGGAAGCTTCAATTTCTTTTTGTGTTACCCTCAGCGTGTTTTCAGACAATTTTGCTTTGTCAAATTTCTCTGTGAATTCAAAGAGCGCAGTGTCACCTTTGAGGCGCACCTGTGATATTATGTTCCTAACGTTTGCCTCAATCTCATCATTGTCTTTTGCACAGTCAGGTTTTCTTTTGAACCACTCATCAGGGAGATTGGGGGTTTTCCAGACATTTATGCAGGGGTTGTTTGGCATTTACCTTCTTTTCTCCTGACTATCTCATCTAAGGCTAGCACTTGCCGCGGTTCGTAAACCACTATACCTTGCGCGAGTTTGCGGATTTTAGGCAACAATTCTATAAAGCAGTCTTTCTCAACTATTGTGTTTACACCACACCAGTTTTCATCTGCCAAAGGTGAAATTGTGGGGTTCTTCAAGGCTGGCAACTCGCTCAGTAACTTTTGCAGATTCGACTTCTTGACGTTCACAAAAATGTGGATCCTCTTGGAGCCGTCAACTACACCCTTAAGTAAGCTTAGTATGTCATAGATTTTCTCGCTTTTCTTAGGATCTTCCATAGTTTTCTTGTTAGCGATAAGCACTGCCGAGGAAGTCATCACGGTGTCTATAATTTTCAGGTTGTTAGCCTCTATGGTGGAGCCTGTTTCGGTTACATCAATTATGCAATCGGAGTTTTCCGGAGGCTTTGCTTCGGTGGCGCCAAAGGACAAGAAAAGTTTAACGCGGGGGTTGTCTCCCTTTCTCCACCATGGAGTCACAATCATGGGGTTACTGTCACCAAAGGAACTCTTGTAGGCAGGTTGGTTTTTGATGTATTCTGAAGCTATGTTAAGATATTCAGTTGATACACGGAAGTTCTTGCCCTTACTCCAAACTTCCTCCATGAAGGAGTTCACAGAGTTTATTTTTTCGGTTACGCTTTTCGGGACAGCCACAACTAGTCTTATTTTTCCATACTCTAGATTCTGCAGAATTTCCACATCCGCGCGGGTTTCTTTAATCCAGTCCTGACCGGTAATACCTAAGTCTTGAAGACCTTCTCCGACAAAAACTGGGATCTCTTGAGGTCGGAGGATTTTAAGTTCTATATTTGGATCGTTTATGGTGGGTCGATATGTGCGTTCTTGACCTGAAATTTTGTATCCTGAACGCGCAAAGAAGTCGTAGGTTGCTTTGGCTAAGGAGCCTGCAGGTAGAGCTAATTTTACTTTATCCATTTTTTGTCACCTATATTTTTAATTAAACTATAATTCGATCTTTTTGCTGGAAAGAGTTGTTCTAAAAAATTTATCGCGGCTTGCTGAGAGATGCGGAGGTTAAAGTAGGTTTCTGTGTTTACGGAAACACTGCTTATATTGCCTTTATCGAAGATGAAGGCAACCGCCTTTTGTGAACGCGATCCCTCATGTTTCGCCACTGATTTGCACCATAAGTAAGTCTGGCTAATAAATATATCTTAGCAGTGAAAGCTTGATTTAAGCTTAAAGCTCAGTGTTTACAGTGGGCGGCGCGTTTTTTTTCACCTCGAAAACAAGAGGGGGGATAATAGTTTTCACTTCTAACATGATGCCCAAAAGCGCCTCGAGCAACCCTGCTAAAACTTCTGGTTTGTTGATGAAGGGTGCTTTAACTATGAGATATTTATCCTTCAAAGAGAAATCGCCCCAACCCTGTACGCTCAGCCTTTTGAAGACTCTTGGCCAGTTATCAACTGTGATTGTCGATACATCCAAAATTGTTTCCATGGAAACTTTCATAGCGACTCCCATTGTTTTGCCCAATATTCGCCATTTTTCTTTTGGAACTTGTTTAATCAGAAGGGTCATCAATTCAACATTAACGAAAGCGACGCGGCTTATGCCAAAGTAGTATTCCCCGGGAAAGCGCCAGTCCTCAACCATCATGCTGCGGTAGAGGTTGAGCATTTTTGAGATGAGAGGTTTAATTCCGGGTTCTTTGCCTTCGTTTATGAGTTTGTCGATGTATTGGCGTTCGTCTTTTTCTAGGATTATGGTTGTTCTTTTTGTTGCCTCTTCTGCAGGGTCTTCCACCATTGTGGGAGCTTTATTGGTGTTTTGCATACGCATATATCTATGTGAATATTTTATATGCCTTTCCAAAGCTTCAAAGACATAAAGAAGACTTAATAGTGCAGGTACACATTTTAGAAAAATGCCGATGACGTATCTTTAAAGCTGATTTGATGATGCACCCTAGGGTATCTGAGGCATATCTACTCTATGACTTTGTTTTTCATCAGATACAACATTAGCATCATTCCTACGGCAAACAAAATGAAGCCTGTGGCAACTGAGACGGCGAGATTTACATTAAGAAGAACAGCGAGTACGTAAATGCCGTAGGTGGGCCCCGCAAAAATAAGTACAACTGAAACTAAAGTAAGAAGAGTTCTCCAGAATTTGGAGCTAAACAAAGTGTGGATTTCGGTCATGCTGATTCGTCCAACTCGGATCTGTTAATGTTTTTCTGGTAATCCTTCTTTTATCTCTTTTCCTAATGCTTTCATTAAAAACTTGAAGGTGAAAGCTGCAGCTTCGTGGTCAGCGTTAAATCCTGTGGTTGCCCCCAAAAGACACACTCCGTCTATTCCTCGTTCTTTCGCAATTGCTAAGGTCAAGCCTGTGCCGCCTACGATTTTGCCTTGGCTGTATATGACTGCGCCTTTTTCCATGAATTCCGTTGCAAGTCTAGTAGTGGTGGCGGCGACGTAAACTTGGGCTTTTTCCTCAGTGATTGGTACCCCACCAACTGTTATGAGAAAACGACAACCAAGTTTCTCCACAAAATCCACTATCTCACTACAAACGTGGTAATGAGCTAAAATATCATCAAAAGAAGGTTGAGTTTCACCTGTCATTATGATCAAGGTGGTTTCATCTGGAGTGGCAGAATAGAATTCATAGTGTGGTAAATGGCAAATGCCTTTTGAACTAACGGTGACGTAGTCGGGAAAACTTGGAGAATAGAACTCCGCGAAAGGCTTGGCTTCCAACTGTTTTATGAGAAGATGTGCTACTATTTGTCCAACGTTACCAAACCCTGGAAGTCCCTGAACAAAAACAGGGTTCTCCAAAGTAGGCTTGGATATCTCGTGTATGTATGGCTTGTCCAAAGGTTTAACCCTCAACTGGGTAAAAAGAGAAGTGGGTAATACTAAAATGCTTTTGCGCTTTACTAAAAAGAAACTATTAATAATCGGTAGAGTGGTAGTACTAAAGACCTGTAAAACACGCCTGAAACTCGCAGCGGGGTGGGGTAGCCAGGATTAACCCGCTGGGCTCATAATGGCGCGTTTTTGCCATGAGAGACCCAGAGATCAGTAGTTCAAATCTACTCCCCGCTACCATCTAACTCTCCAGAAAAAAAGCGGTTTTAAGGCTCTTTTTGCCGATGTTCTCAATGAGGGTGATGTGGAATAGGACAAATATGCTGAGACTACCGCTTGTTCAGGATCTTGATAGACATTTGGAGAACAAAGCAATTAATCCGTTGGGGAGGGTCTGAGCTCCCCTTGTATTTTTCAATTTCTGAAAAGAGTCGGCTACCGCAAGCAAGGTAACAATCATAATTTGTACATGTATTCTTTATGGAACTTCACTTTTCTTCATCAAGAATTACCTTAACCGTTATTCCTTTTTACTTCTGAACGCCAAGGCAGCAGAACCAACGCAATTACGATCCAAATTTTGTTTGATTTCTCAAAATGCTTAGGATAAAATTATTGGTATGTTGGAAAATTTAAAGCTAGCACTCGCTTAGCTACGAAAGGGTTTTCAGCTTTTTGAGAACCGCTTGCTTTGTCTCTTCAGTGAATTCGGTCGTGACAAACGTCCCTTTCCACGAGTCCAAGAATCGTTTATCGGAAATATCTGCAAGTATGATTTTCATGTTCTTCTTAAGTATCTCTGGATGGGCTAGCGTCTCTCTCGCCCTCTTCTCCATATCGCAGGGTATGCCTTTTTTCCAGACCAAAGTGGCTATGTCTCTCACGTCGCTGGGGCGTGCGGACATGAACTTCAGGATAAGATAGTCAGTATAATCAGGAACATACATTTCTGTAGTTTCATCGGCGATCGCAATCTTCACTTTCTTGGTTCTCTGCATGAATTCCGGGGTGACAAAGAACAGTTGTTCGTCGGTTCTTCCCCGCACTTCGCCTTCCATGAAGTCGATGGATATCTTGGCGCCGGACTTGAGTATCTTGATGCACCTAAGAAAGCCATAGCTATCTCTTTTTTCAAAGGTCTCAGTGGTCAAGTCCTTAGGGAGTAGTCTTTGTATCTTGTCCAGATTCCAGCCAGCGGATTTCTTAAGAACAAAATCGCAATCCCTTGTGTATCGGGAGAATGACGTGAACGCCCTAAGGGCGTAGCCGCCGATGAGAACCATTTTAGGACTATCAAAGCCCTTGGTCTGCTTGGATAGCTGTTCGATTATTCTACCTATTTCATGCTCTCTCAAGTTCATTAGTTCGGTGTGCTTAACCAAGCTCAACAACCTTCTCTACTGCCTCATCGATTTCTCTTTTCACAAACGTATCTTCCAATTTTGTCTCTCTGTGCGGAAACTCAACTCCGCCCAACTCGCCTAACTGGTGAAAGCCATACTCCAAAGCCTGTTTAGCCCTAACATTTGTTTTGGAGATTCGTTTCCAGTAGGACTCTTTGTACAATCTGTCCAAGTTGATTTTTTTGCGGTTCTCGTACAAGGTGGCGAATGCGTCCGCGAATGCCCAGTTCTGCAAGCACTCGATTACGTTTTCTTCGATATCCTCGACTAACAATTTCCCGACTTTCCGATACTTGATCCTAGAGGTGTCTTTTGAGTATTCGACCTCGACGTTCCAGCCTCTTTTCTTGGCGAATTCCTTCAACGCCTTGCCATAGGACTTGTCCTTGACTTTCAATACGTAAACGTCCCTGTGTATGAAGTCGTTGTTCCAGAAAGATGCAGCGGTCTGGGCGGAGAAGACTTTGAAGTTCTTGTCTTTTTCTAAGAAATCCCAGATGCCTTTGACTTCAGCAGGAACCCAGTACCATCCCCACTTGACCCGTTCAATTGAGCCTTCCTTGGCTAACTTGTTCAAGTATTCCTTGGCATTTGGCTCAATGCCTTTCACAGAGTTGACTCTAACCAAACTTCCCCTAAAGGGCCTCAATTTCTCATTAAACGCGGTCAAATATTCTGGCATCTTTGTTCACCTTTTATTATTTTTTGGCAAACTACTTAAATCTATCCGTTCACCTTTTAGCAGATATTGGCAAACATATTTTACTCGATAAACGCCAATTCTATCGGAACGTTAACGACTTAAATTGTAAACCCCTAGAATTTTCATGGACGACGCCCCTATTCTCATCAATGAAGAGGCTCTGACTGAAGCTTTCGTTCCGACGCGGCTCTTGCATAGGGAAGGACAAGTGAGAGAACTAGAACGATGTCTTAGTCCAGCTTTGAAAAACCGCTCCATAGAGAACATTTTCCTGATTGGTACGTCTGGTACGGGTAAGACAACAGTCGTCAAGTGGATCCTTGAGAGCTACTTTAAAGAGCTATCGGCATACGTTAACTGTTGGAAATATCGCACACCCCATGAAGTTCTGACCGAAATCTTGCTAAGCTTTCAGGTTCCGGTTCATGGGAGGGAATCAACAGGCGAACTGACAAAAGCCCTCGAAAAATCTGCCCAAAAAACGAAGAGGATAGTTTGTTTGGACGAGGTTGACAGGCTGAAGGACTTTGACCTCTTGTACGTTCTCGCAAGGAGCGGATGCGGATTGATCCTCATATCGACACGTTGCCACGTTTTGGCAACTCTGACGAACAGAATCAGAAGCAGTCTGGCGCTTACAGAAATAGAGTTTCTGTCCTACAAAGCTGAGGAGCTTTATGACATAATCCGTGACCGCGCCGAGTACGCTTTCAGGCCAGGAGTCCTGAAGAACGACCTGATGAGAATCGCTTCGGTTGCTGCACAAGGAGACGCGAGGAAGGCAATAGAAATCGTCAGGAAGGCCGCGAAGAAGGCTGAGATAAGATATCTGAACGAGGTCACGATTAAGGAACTCAAGGAATCTATAGCCGAGTCCAACAAACTCAGGATGATTTACCCGATTGACAAGCTCAACGAGCACCAGAAGGCGATTTACGAGATTCTTGAAAAGAACAGAAGGATGCCTTCAGGCGCGCTTTATGGCGAATACCGTGCTCTGACTCGCGCGCCGGTGGTTGACAGGGCATATCGTAACTACATGCAGAAAATGGTCAATCTAGGACTGATAAAAGCTGAAGGAAAGGGAAGATGGAAAAGCTACGAAATAGTATCTTAGTACTATTTACATGTAAAATTTGAACTTGTTTTTAGGCGTTAAAGTTGTTGGCGCATTTCTTAGGAAAAATCCCACTCTTCTGGCAAAACTAATTGTAATCGGCGCTTTGATGCAGAATTTTGCGCTGTTCCAATTCAACTTTGTAAGGGCAAGTATTTCTCTGCATATTATATCGATGGATGTACTCCCGTGATGCTCTAATATCTCAAGGGGTGATGGAACTCTCGGACCGGGATAGACATTTAGGTATGGGATGTATCCAAAAGTGTACAAAAGAATGCTTTTGTCGGGTAGCCTAACCATGGTTCCCCTGATTGGCGATTGTTGTCCCCCAGCGCAATAATTTTATGTCTCTTGTGCCGAATGCAATCAAGTCAAGTTTCTCTACCTCTTTAGCTCCCTCCTCAAATCCAGCTTTCTCTTCATCTGTGAATCTTGAGGTTTTATGGACGACAATTCGGCGTGGCAATTGGCCGTCCTTGTTGGTTTTATAGACCTCAATCGCTTTCTCTATAAGTCTCTTCGCTTCATCTTTCGAAACATGCGGAGCATTGTACTCATCAACCAGCGCCTTTTTGCCCTTGAAAACGTATCCCTCCGAATCAAGGGAAAAGAACTGCGCCAATGCAGTCTTGACTACAGACGAATCTCCTCTGTCTCGGAAAAAGGAAATTCCTATGTAGCAGGTATCCTCAAGAATGCCTCGTGTCCTCCATGGTAGATGATTTGACTTGTAAAATGCTGCCACAACTAGGTTCCAAAAAGTCGTAGCATCATCCTCTCTCTTCGGATTATCAGGGTTGTAGGGTTCCGTCGTTGATGGTCTCAGGATTTGAACCGGGATATCATAGTCCATACAAATTGCTTTCACCAAGCTTCGAAGGTCAACCGGTCTGAAGGTCGGGGCGGAAGGCGGTATCCCCCAGGTATCTATCGAGGGTTTGGTTTTTTGCCCTTATTTTTTCGATAAGCTTCTCAAGTGAGGTCTTTCGAGGTAAGGTTCTTTGTCCTATTGCGCCTCTAATGCAGTATTCATCAACAATTTCGGGATAGGCCAAAACAAGGAAATGAGGTGTAGGCTCAATGTCCATTATAGCTTTGACCTTCTCGCATACTACGTTGGCGACCAGTTGAACACGGTCTGAAAATGTCGTGGTATTTTCTATCTTTTGCTTGAGCGATTCGCTGTCTATCTCGGCCGTGCGTTTTATGTTAAACTTGATTCTCAGTTTACTCATGCCTGGAAAATCTACGTGTAGAAAACTCTTGTCCTTTCCGTATGTGGTAACGTTCAGTCTTTCAAACATGTTCTTTGTTTTTTCTAATGATTCGCTGTCTCCAATCAGCCCGATATTGACCTCATATACCGTAGAACTGTCACCCAAGGGGCCCAAAAGCGTTAGTCCCATTTTCGGTTCAGGAACAGCAACATTTTTCCCGACCTCTATCAGAGGCTCTTCTATATACTTGATGGTTGGCTGAAATCTGCTTAGCTTCATGTTAATCCTCCAGAGAAGTTTCTGTCAGTGGGTTGCCTTCCTCATCTTCCGAATAGGTCGTTATGTCATAGTCGAACGGTTCAGATTTCAGAGAGTCTAAGAAATCCTGACTTGTATGCTGGTCATCTAGTATGCCAAAATTGACCCTGGAGTTTATTGGAAGGATGGACACTGTTATTCGCCCTGAGCCGAAACCGAGATGAATTTCCTGTCTGTTGTGCGCTAGAATATGGAGCCACAACTTCATGTCATAAAGGTAATTGTTGTTATGATAACGGAAGTTCTTCTTTGTGCTTATTCGCAGGTTTCTGTTTTGATCCAATGGTCTATCTCCATCAGTTGTGAGAACGCGAATAGGTTCAATGATAAGATATATTCCATCACCCAAAATCATGAACCTTAGTCTTCCTGCAAAGTGTTCGCAGTATAAGAGGCGCCCATCTGTTTTGCTTAACCTCTGATACACGAGCTGGCGGGTGCTGGTAGACTTGTACGGTTTCCACGTTATCTCAGGTATCGCACCGCCAAAGTACTTGACATAGAAGCGGTCGTGTTTCTGGTCGTAATGGAATCCTCTCCTCCGAATCAGTTCCTTGAGGTTGAAGTTTAGCAACTTGACAAGTTTTTGGTGCATTTTGTCATCATCCAACCAAGACTTTGTAGGAATGGATTCTGGTCTCGAAGATATGCACATGCTTAAGGGGTTAATCTCATCAAATTCAGAAAAAGAGTATACTTTCTTGTCTTCAAGAAAGAATGGCGGGATTTGAATTTGTTGTTCCTTTGATATAGGTTCACTGTTAATCTTCCAATAGATTTCCCCAGCTTCACGATAGTTTGTTTCCGCAGCATAAATGGTGTCTGGGATTTCAGTAATTGGAAACAAATTAAACCAAAGAGTTTCTTCGACTATATCAGGTTCAGCCTTCTTGTTTAAGGCTGACAGAACTTCCAAGGGCACGCATGTGCTGCCGGTAAATGCCGCAGTCCTTTTTTCCAACGACCAAAATAACTGACGAAACTCATCCCCAGGAACCTGAATCGTGCTAGTATCCTTTCGGGTATAAACTACGCCCTGTCTAAACGCGCATTTCTTGGCGCCGCTTGGTAAGGTGTATACGCCGTCAATCTTTGGAATGACCAGATTACCGATAGAACCGTGAATTTGGAGAATCGGGAACTTTTTTTGTTTTCCCTTAACCTTGGTAACATACTCGAGATACAGCATACTAAGTTTTCCAGTAGCCCACTTTGAAATTCTGTCCACCCACTCTTGGGCATCTTTGTGAAAGGTTACATCTACGCCTACCGGTTTGAAAGTTCCATCTTCTACTCCTATTACTATGTGTCCCCCGCCGTAATTCGACATGCCGAAGACATCTTTGGCTAGCTCCATCCAGGCTTTTTCGGAATTATCAAATTCTACCTTGTAGTCTATGTCGGGCGATTCAAATCCCTGATGGATTAGCTCTTCAGCTAACTCATTGTTGAGCTCCATGTTTATTCCTCATGGATTTCTTCCAAAACGGAAGATTCACTATCTAATATGTTCCTTAAATTGATAAATCTTGGCAGTTAAAGCGTTTTAACACGTAAATGTCAATTGTGTTTTCCAAGTTTAGACGAAAGTTTGGAACTACTCCCCGCTACCATCTTAAAATCTAAAAATAGATGGGTTTTTTTCTTTTGTAGAAACTGTTTTTTTGGAGTCAGTTGCTTGAAGGGGAAAGATAAAAAAATGTTGGATAGAGACGGGATCGGAGTTGTTGTAGCATTAGGCCTTACCTTTTTCTTCTTTTCCAAAGTATTTGGTCCATTTGAGTTTGCGTGCGTCTCGACCAAATTGCAGGGAGCTTTTCTTGCATCTGCTTGCACAGAACCAGAGGATGGCGCCGTCGTTTTTTACGTACATCGTACCAGTGCCAGCTGGGAATTCGTTACCGCAGAAAGAGCATTTTCGATTTTTTGGCATTTGATTATTCCTCGCTTGTTTGAGTGGCTTTTACCGGTTGATTTTCTTTGCTTCTCTTTCGGTTTCCCTGAGCATAAGGATATCTTGTACACGTACCGGGCCTTTGACGTTGCGCGTGATAATACGGCCTTTGTCTCTGCCTTCGAGTATGCGTACTCTGGCTTGGGTGATTTCGCCCGTTACGCCTGTGCGTCCTATAATTTGGATAACTTCTGCAGGCGTCAGTTCTTCCGATGAGGATGCTTTTTCTTCCTTGCTCATTACTCTGAGCCTCTTTTGACCTGCTCAAGTCGAGTTATGATTTCTTTTATGAGTCCAACAGCGTCGCCTTCTTTGAGTATACAGGCTGATGCGCAGGGAACTTCGATACCTATGGATTTGCCGAGTTGCTCTTTGCTGGGGACAAACACGGATGGAATTTTTCTTTCTTCACAAAGGAGTGGCAGGTGTGCAATGACTTCTGGTGGGTCAACATCTTCAGCTATCACCACAAGTTTCGCTATGCCACGCTCAACAGCTTTGGTTGCTTCGTTTGTACCTTTCTTAACTACGCCTGACTTTGAAGCTATGGATAGGGCTTCATAGGCTGCATCTACAACTTCTTTTGGTGCTTCATATTTTACATAGAATGGTTTTGACATATTTCTTCGCCTCACCCTTTTAAGGCACAGTTTTATCTTCACTTCTTATTTAAGAAGGTTTCTGCTGAAAAATTGTGTATGCAGAGTCAGGTATCGGATTTTGCAGAAAACTTTATAAGTTGTATTACGTTGACGTTGATGTTTTCGAGAGGGGGACGTTGTTGCAAAAATTGGGCAAAGTGCTCAGCGTTACGCCGTCGCAGAATCTTATTGTGAAGCTCAACAACGCTCCGAAAATTGGTGCTTCAGTTATTGATGAAAACTTGAGCCCTGTGGGAAGAATCTTTGATTTAATTGGACCTGTTTCTTCTCCATACGCGGTGGTAAAGGCCTCAGTTAAGAACCCAGAAAAATTCGCCAATAAGCAGTTGTATGTTTCTCCCTTGAGAAAGTAACGGAGCTAAAAGTAATGAGCGGAAAAAACGAGTTACGTGAAAATGTAGAATCTTCGATAGCGCAAAAAGTTGAGTCAAGCAGGGTTCAAGCTTGCCCTGAATGTGGTAGCACAAGGCTGATGCGCGATTATGAATGCGCTGAGATTGTTTGTATGGATTGCGGTATGGTTGTAGCTGCAAAAATTGCTGATCGAGGACCAGAATGGCGTGCTTTTGACGATGATCAAAGGTCCAAACGGACAAGGGTGGGTGCGCCTTTAACATACACTATTCACGATAAGGGCTTATCCACCACAATTGATTGGCACGACAAAGATGTTTACGGCAAGAGTCTCTCGCCTGGACAGAAAGCGCAGGTTTATCGTTTGAGGAAGTGGCAGCGCCGTATCAGAGTTTCTGACGCCACCGAACGGAACTTGGCTTTTGCTTTGTCTGAAATTACAAAGATTTCTAACAATTTGAATCTTCCAAAGAATATTCTTGAAACTGCGTCGGTCATCTACCGTAAAGCTGTGAAAGAGAGGCTTATCAGAGGCAGGTCGATTCAAGGTGTAACATCCGCGGCGCTTTACTTGGCATGTAGACAATGCGGCTTACCTCGAACTCTAGACGAGATATCTCAGGTTTCAACGGTTAGCAAGAAGGAAGTAGGTCGTAGCTACCGCTTCTTAATTAAAGAACTCAACTATTCTATTCCCCCGCTTAAACCTAGCCAGTACATCACCAAGTTTTCCAATCAGTTAACAATGCAAGGTAAAGTTGAAGAAATTGCTCATAAAATTTTGACTTCAGCTAAAGATCTCAAGTTGACGTCAGGGCGTGGCCCAACAGGGATTGCAGCCGCTGCAAGTTACATCGCGTCAGTTTTGACTGGTGAACGGAAGACCCAGCGGGAGATAGCTGAAATCGCGCAGGTAACTGAGGTAACAATCAGAAACAGGTATAAGGAACTTGTTGATCGGTTAATGTTCCAACTCAGCATCTGAAGCAATATATGTTTTTGCTCATTTTTAGAAGACTTGGGGTTTAATGGTGTATCCCATCAGAGGTTTATTGTAGAGCAAAATTAATAGTTGAAATTAACTGAGGTATCCTCTAATTTAAAGCAGAAACAGGGATTCAGAGTGATTACCTGCCCAAAATGTGGTGCAACCGCCGTTAACTTCGTTAAGTTGTGGCCCTCGGCTCTCACAGAGACAAAAGACACTGAAGGAAAAACTCAACCGTTAACAGGAGTTTTTGAGTGCCGCGAATGCAAAACCAAGTTTCGTGCAAAAGTGCACTCAAAAAAGAAAGAAAAGCAACAGATAGTAAACGTTAAAAACAGTGTTGAAAAAATTAGAGATTTAAGAGATGATCTAATGCAGACGTTAAGAATTTTGAGAGAAAAAATTCAGATGCTAGAATCCGAAAAGAGAAACCTTCTAGAAGAAGTTGAGACCCTGCGAAAAACAGCAGAGGCACGGGTCACCATTCTTGAAGGGGAAGTGAACCAGATGCGACAGGAAGTGAAAGCACTAAAAGAGCTTCTCAGCAGCAATAATACTGCTCCAGCTCAGAAAAGTTGAGCCACTATGTTAAATGTAGGTTAGAAATATGCATTTTTAGAGATATTCTTTTAAACTGCTGCTCAGTAAAAGTTGACTATGCCCTACAAGTTTACTTTCGACATTTCAAAGACGCCGCATCACTTTTTCACTGAGCTTGCTTTGGCAAGTTACCAGCGGGGCATACACAAGGTTTTTCTGAAAAGCTTGCAGGACATAATTAAGAAATTTAAGATTCAAGAAGCTACCGGACTGAATCTTCAGGACGCAGTTATGCTTATCCAAGACCTCATCGACATTCAGGCTGCAAATCTTATGCAAAGAAACAAATTTTTGAAAACTAAAAAACGCGCGCTGTTTTTACCGCACTGCTCCAGAAAATACATGGATGGTCGATGTCAAGCCATATTTGACCCGGATTTGCCTTCTTACGTCTGCGCGCACTGCTCAATTGACTGCGTAATAAACAAAGCGGTGACAGCTGCTAATACAAAGGGCTACGATGTTTATATTTTGCCTGGTGGTTCATGTATTCCAAAAATTTTGAGCACTAAAAAATATGAAGGTGTAGTGGGTGTTGCCTGTGGAGAAGAGGCAAAATTGTCTGGGGAGCTTTTAAATAATATGCACGTTGCAGGTCAAGCAGTACCTTTATTAAAAAATGGTTGCGCCAACACGGTGTTTAACGTGGACACCTTGATAAAAACGCTTTAAAAATAAAGAAACAGCGTGTAGGCTTTTAAACGCTTGTTAATGTTAAAATAAAACACGGATAATAGAGATGTTACTTAACGAGTTCTCTCTTTTTCCAGCGCAGGTTTTTGCCGTGGCATTTTCTGCACTTGGTTGCAGTTGCAGAGTTTCTGGCTCCGCAGTCCCTGCATATTTTCAAATGTAAACGAGCTTTCTGAGCAATTGCTTTCTTAACTGGGTCTAATATTGGCATGGATTAACCTTCCACTACAGGCTAAAAGCAAGACGTTAAGCTGGCAAATATACTTTTTGCCCGCAGCCATCAAATAATCGCCATTTCACTTTCAAAACTGTTTTGCAGTTAAAGCTGATATCTCATGAGGATTTGCCTTTACATTCGACTTTGAGTGGGCACTGAGTACATAAATAAAGGAGTGCCCTTTATTTAGGGCTTCAAAAGAGGTTGCGCATCTAGTTGATGTGAAGAAAGCTATTTTATAACTTCGATGGTGACGTAGCTTCGGGTGTCTTCGATGCCCTCTACAGTGTAGAGTTTTTTGAGGGTTTCATCCATGTTTTCACGTTCAACCATGAGCAGGGCATCTATGTCGCCAGCTATACGGAAAGCGCGGGCTTCTGCGAGTTCCTTTATTCGCTCATAAACTTGAATGCGTTTTACAGGGGAAATTTTGAGCAGTATGAATGCAGGGGTTGTGGATACACCAAGCGCGTTAAGACCTTTCTCGGTTACGTCTATGAAACCTCTGCCTGTTCTAATGTAGCCGCTGTCTTTTAGCTTTCGGAGATGAACATTGAGAGCTTGGCGGCTTATGCCTAATTGTTTAGAGAGGTCGTCTTGTTTTACACGTAGAGTGTAGGTGTTTGTTGATTTTCCTCGGTCGTATAGCATTCTGAGGAGTTGAACTGAACGTTTGGTTAAAGGTTCCACATTTACCATCTTCAAAGCGCAATATGTTAAATAAAATGTTTACAATTGACCACTATTTAAAATTTAAGACGTTTGTTCACCTGTTTCTGACGGGCAGACATCACGCTGAAAGAAGTAAAGTCAAAGATTTGGAGTGCTCGGCATTACTGCAAAACTCCAAGGAACAAAATCATGTGTAACATTGCAGAAAACTTGTTGTGTGGAGGTGGTGGGTGCTACTGAAGGGAGTTTCCTGATAGAAACTGCTTTTTGGCTATAGGAGAACAAGTTTTACGTGAGAACCAAATGTTCTGTTCCAAGGCAGTCAATCAAAAGGTTTATTGCGAACAGTGAAATCTATGAGATGTACTTGTTTAGCTAACATTCAAACAGACCTTATGTTCACGGTAAAGGGAAATGCATGACTTTAAAACAATTCGAACAACGTAACGGCAACCTTGTGTTACCTGGTGAACGCTTAGGCGTTATTGAAGAATTTATTCCAGACGCGGGCACTTATGTGAAAGACGGCGTTATTTACGCTAAAATCATAGGCAGAGCACTCATGGATATGCTTAACCGTCGTGTTTCTGTATATCCCCTTAATGAAGGCGCTGTTGTTCCTAGGGTCGGCACAATTGTGGTGGGTCAGGTGGGTAATGCGCAGTCTGACAATGTGCTGGTTCGCATTTTTGAAGTGGGAAGCAAAAAGAAGATGACTGGTGTTTTCGGCGGGATTCTGCATGTTTCAGATGTTTCAGATAGGTACGTTGAATCTATAAGTGATGCTTGTAAACCTGGAGATATAATACGAGCTAAAGTCATAAGTGGAAAAAACCAGATTTATCATCTCTCAACCGCTGACAAAAATTTAGGTGTAATTTATGCTTTCTGTTCACGGTGCAGCAATCTGCTTGAGCAGAAGCGTAATGAAATGTACTGTCCAAAATGTGGTAATATAGAAAAGCGTAAAACTGCATATGATTATGGGAAGGAGGCTTTGTAAATGAAAGTTAAAGTTCTAAAGAAATCTCCAAGTGAACTTAAAATAGAAATTGAGGGCGCAGGGCATGGACTTTGCAACCTACTACAGAAGAAGCTTTTAGAAGACAAAAATGTTGATCAAGCAGGCTATGATGTGCCACATCCTTTGGCTTCTAATCCTGTGATTTATCTTAGAATGAAAGGTTCAGCGACAGCTGAGGCGACGTTGCTTGAAGCTGCTGAGAAAGCACGTTCAGAGAACGATGAGTTTAGTAAAGCGTTGAAGTTAGCCCTTAAGGGGTAATTTTTCCATTTTAACGTAAAGGCAAGGGCACTCTTTTTTTGTTACGGTGTAAGTCTGACTCTGTCTCTTGGGTAGAGTGAAACTTCGCGTATGTTCTTTTTTCCTGTTAAAACCATCGTGAGCCTTTCCAGCCCAATTGCCCAGCCAGCATGGGGGGGCATGCCGTAGTCAAATGTTTGAAGGTGGTATTTAAATGAGTTTGGGTTTAGTCCTTTTTCTTTCATTCTTTCGATTAAAAGGGCTTTGTCGGCGATGCGGGTTCCTCCAGAAACAAGTTCAATCCAACGCCACATAAGGTCGAATCCTTCACAAAGTTCGGGTTTGTCGCTGCGTGGTTTAATATAGAAGGCTTTTGCGTGTGTTGGCCAGTCAGTTATAAAGTAGTAATAACCACGTTCTTTTCCTAACGTGCGGAATGCAGGTGTGGGGATGTCTTCGCCCCATGGAATGGTTATATCTTGTTTCTTCAAGTCAGAGAGAACTTCATCGTAGGTGACCCGTTTGAAGGGTAATTCTGGCACCGTTACTTTGTAATTTAATGTTGCCAGTTCCTTGGCGCATTTTTCTTTGACCGTCTTGCAGGTGTGTTGTATAACTTGTTCAAGAAGGTGAATAACATCTTCGGCGTCGGCAAATGCCTCTTCTATATCCACACTAACAAATTCGCTCAGATGCCTGCGGGTGTGGGATAACTCTGCTCTGAAGAAGGGACCAACTTCGAAAACTTTCTCTAAACTCATTGTTAACTGTTCTTTGTACAATTGGGGGCTTTGGGCGAGAAAAGCTCTCTGACCAAAATAGTCGACAGGGAAAAGTTCTGCGCCACCTTCGGTTGCTGAAGCAATTATTCTGGGTGTATGAACTTCTAAGAAGCCTTTTTCGAAAAGAAAGTCTCTTATTGCAGCTAATGCGTAGTGCTGAATTTTGAATACTGCGGCGTTTTGTTCTTGGCATAGGTCTAATGCTCTTGCGTCTAAACGAACTTCGATGTTGGCGGGAGTTTTGCCTGTGATGTCTATGGGTAACTGTTCAGATGCGGTGCTGAGGATCTTGATTTCTTTTGGAATAACTTCGATGCCTCTGGGGGTCATGTTGGTTTTTTTCACGGCGCCTTTCACGCCGACGCTGAACCTTTTTTGCAGAGCATCTGATTTCGCGATAACTTCAGAGGAGACTTTTTTCTTGGGTATGGTGACTTGTATGGTTCCTTCGCGGTCTTGCAAGATTATGAAGCGTATACCGCCTAAATCTCGGATTTCTTGAACCCAGCCGAAAAGGGTGACTTCTTCGCCGTCATTGTTGGGGGTTATATTTGTAGAATAAGAGGTCCTGACCCACCTGTCTAGAGAATCTAACTTCATGAATAAAGGCTCCCTTTAGTCAGCAAACTCGACGCGCAACGTCATTTTTCTTACTGCGCGGGCAATTTCTTTTAAGGCTTTCAAATCAAAAGGCAACTGGGAACCTCGTTTTCTGCGCAGAATGACGCGAGTTTCGGTGGTGCCGTCGGGCAGCCAGATGGTGTTTATAGTTAAGATACTAAGAGGCATGAAGAGATCTTCGAGGAATTTTCGGTCGTCTACGCCGTTTTCTAAAATTCGAACTGATTTGCCTGTTTCCTCGCTGAGAGCCTTAATGATCTTGCCCCCGTAACCCAGTAAGCGGGGAACATCACCATGGCCCACGATAAGGGCAAGTGTTCTGTTAGCTTCCACAGCCCTGTAGAAGCAGACGTTTTGTAGGGAAGGATATTTTTCTTCGAGAAGAAGGAGTTGGCGGGCAATTTTTAAATCTAGGTCGCTTATTTCTCCAGTTTTAACTTTAGCTGAACATTTCTGGCATAGCATGCCGCTTTTAAGACAGAAACTACAGAGTTCAGTCTTCATTTGAAGTTTCTTCCCGTAAACTTGAAGGTTGAGCGGGGTTGCCGCTCGGTGTGTAGGGTGAGTTTAACGTGTAATTGTAATTTCGATGGTGCTGACGTTTGTTTGACCGTCAACTTCAGCTTGAGGGACTACTTTGTCTGTTCCTATGTTTATGGTTTTAATTTTTACATCTGGCAGAAATCTGCGTCTGACAACTTCCACGACGTCTATAGCGTGGCTTATGGCTTTTCCGCGTGCTTTAACTGTGACTTCTCTTGCGCCGCTGTGAAACAGTGTGATGCAGGCAAGTACGTAGTTCATGGCTGGTTTTCGTCCGATTAGAACAGTGTTTGCTTCTGCCATAGTGTTGCGCTCCCTTAGTTTGTTGTTTTTATTTGGCTTCACTATGTGAATTTATCTTGGCATAAATAGCTTGTGGTACGGTTTTGTTGTTTATTTTGTGTTATTTAGGCGGGTGGAGTTTTTGGGTTGATTTGGGGGAGGTTAGGTGCTTTTGTTGTTTGCTATGTTGGTGGTTGCCCCAAAGGTTATTTTAGATTCTTCGGATAACGTATAAGTCAATAAGAACCTCCTGTTTCATTTTAATGTGGAAGTCGAACATTCGTGGAATGATGAACGGCGTGGTGAAGACCGCTTCCACTCTGCCTCCGTGCTCTTCAACAAATCGTTGAATGAATGGGTAGAGCGCGTTCCGCTTGGGGCTGTTAGTCTTCAACTGGTTGAGTACAAGCCTATCTGTTTGGGGGTGATTATGGAGGGAATAAACAGCAGTGCCAACTTCTAAGGCTTTTTCCAAAAATCGTCGGTCAGCAGCGTGTTTCTGGACGCCGAAAGGGGGGTTCTCCACTACTGTGTCGAATTTTCCCGTCACAGCGTTTATGTCGCCTATAAGCCAGTTGATGTCGGCGGTTGAAGTTGTGTTCTTTGTGTTCTGCATTGCTGTCTCTATGGCTGTTTTGTCTATGTCTACGCCGACAACTGATTTTGCGCCTAGAAAGGCAGCGCCTAAACTTAGCCTTCCTGTGCCGCAGCCTAAATCCAGCACTTTTTTGTCTATGATGTCTCCGAATGTGTAGGCTGCTAAATATAGAACGTTGGCGGCAACTGCCTCGGAAGTTGTGTATTGTTCGAGACTTGCCTTGGGTGAGGGGTGGGGTTTGATTTTGGAGAGAAATCGTTCTAGATCTAGTTTTCGAATAAGCCTTCTTTGATTGTGTTCTCCCATGTTGACTCTCCAGAAATCACCTTGAACTCGTTTGTTGTGAGCATTGGCTTTCTGAATTTGGAAGCGTCGTCTACTGATATTCGGGGGCATGCAGTGTTGATGTAGGCTTCAACTGTGGGAAAACCCAGCATCATTTCAGGCTGGATTTCTCGGAGTGCAAAAACGAGAACGTTTTTGCCCATTTTTTCAAGGGTTTCTTTGATTTTTAACGCTTCTTCTGAACGTTTTTGCCCTGGCTTTAGACTAATTAAGATCCCTACTGTTTTAGCGTTCGCAGTTTCTTGTATGCTTGTCCAGCGCTGCTTTAGGATTTTTTGGGCTTCCTCATCTACCGAGTATGCTGTGTTGCCGTATGGGTCTGCCACCACAGTAGGTTTTGAGGTGGCAAGTGCCACACCTATGGCGTGGAATTTTCCGCCTCCTACAAAAAGGAATGCTTCGACTTCTGAAGCTATCGATTTTACGTTACTGAAGTCACAGCCCATCACTTGTCCTGGATAGTTTAATCTCCTCGCGTCGCCAATAACAACCGCTTTGCCTGCGCGAACTATGCTTTCTCTGACTGTGTCTAGAGTTTGGACATGTTGAATTGTTGTCGCTAAGCCGATTTTGCTGTATTTGGTCAGCAAAGAAAGGGCGTGTGTAACTGCGCCGTCAACGTTAACTATTGATCTTGCCTCGATGTAGACTGTGGGAACTTTTTCGTGTTTTAGCATTTTAGCGTGTCCAAAGTGGATGATTAGGTCAACACCTAACTCTTCGGCTTCTGAAGTTGCAACATCACACGCACCATAACAGGGATCAGCGGAGATTATAGGTAGTGCCCCAGTTTTTTCTACTAACTTTGCCATTCGGTGCGCTTCAGGTTTTAGGCCTTCAGGCAACTGGATAAGGACACGTTTGGCGGAGAGTTTAGTAAGTTCTTGTTTTATGCGTTCTTCTTCAAAATCGAAGAGTTTCATGTGTTTCGCCTTTTTTCTACACTAGCAATAATACTCTTCAGATAGTTGAAAAGAAGGGAAAAAGTTTGCCGTTGAGCGGTTTTTTGAATAGATTTATTCCCATTCCCAGTCGGGAGTAGGTTTCTTTAGGGGTTTTCCCGTTGCTATGGCCGCTTGCTCAGCAAGGCGCTCAAGGATAATTTTTTGTTCAACTGCGGCTACGTTTTGCTTGGTTGCGATGACGGCATCGTTGTTTACGGAGATACTGTCTATTCCTGCGCGGACAAGGAATTCTGCAAAATCAGGCAGGTTAGATGGACCTTCGCCGCATATGGAAACGGTGCAGCCGTTTTCATGAGCTACCTTGATGAGATGTGCGATTATTCTTTTGACGGCAGGGTCACGTTCGTCGAAGTAGCCCATTTGTCCTAGGCGTTCAGAGTCGCGGTCGATCATTAGGATACCTTGTGTCAGGTCGTTTGAACCTATGCTGAAGCCGTCGACGAGTTTGCTGAATTCGTCTGCCATAATTACTATGCTGGGTGTTTCTGCCATGAACCATATCTTGAAGTCATGACTGCGTTCTAGACCCTCTTCTTTCATTATCTCCAATACTTTCTTGGCTTCCCAGAGAGTGCGGATCATAGGTAGCATAACCCAGACGTTTTTGAGACCCCATTCTGTGCGGCATTTCTTGATTGCGCGGCATTCAAGTCTGAAGGCGTCGATGTACCATTTGCTTATGTAGCGGCTGCATCCTCTCCAGCCCAGCATAGGGTTCTCTTCAACAATTTCGTATTTTTCGCCGCCTTTCAAGTTACGGTATTCATTGGTTTTGAAGTCGCTGAACCTGACAACTACTGGCCGCGGTTGGATTGCCCGGGCTACTGTAGCAACGCCTTCGGCGAATTTGTCAATGAGTTTCTGGCTTTGACCTGTCTCTAAAAGGTATAGTGGATGTTCACCAATGTAGTCGGCGAAAATGAATTCTGTACGCATTAAACCGATGCCTTGGAAAGGCAGATGCTTGTACTGCTCGATCATGTCGGGGATTGCTAGGTTCATGTAAATTTTTGTTGCTGTAACAGGGGCAGATTCTGCTTGCATTACCACTGCGCCGCTTATTGCAGTCTGGGAATTAGCTGCTGGTTGTGCAGCTTGGGCTAGGATGCCTTCGTAGACGACGCCGTTTCTGGAGTCAACTGTGTACTCTTTGCCTGTTTTCATTACTTGGGTGGCGGTTTCTGTGCCTACAACGCAGGGTATATTAAGTTCTCGGCTTACGATTGCGGCGTGCGAGGTGATTCCGCCTTTGTCTGTGACTATGGCGCTGGCGATTTTCATGAAGGGGACAAAGTCAGGGTTAGTCATGTCGGTAACTAGGATGTCGCCTTTTTTCATTCTTTCTTGGGCGTCTTCAGGGGATAACACAACTTTGGCTGAGCCTACACCATAACCTCGTCTACCAGCAGAAATGCCTTTAACTACAACTTTGGCTTCGCTGGTTACTTTTTCTTCAGGAGCAAATTCTTCCGAAGGTTTAGAGCCCCATACCGTTTCAGGGCGAGCTTGGACAATGAACATGTTCTGTGGAAAAGGTAAGTCTTGGTCTATCGCCCACTCGATATCCATGGGTTTACCGTAGTGTTTTTCAATGCGTTTGGCGATTTCTGCAAGTTTCAAAACTTCCTCGTCAGTGACACAAGGAGCTTTCTGTTTTTCTTCAGGCACATCTAGATGGACAGTTTTCCCTGTCTTGGGGTCGCGTATATACTGTATGGTTTTCTTGGCCATACGTCGCTCCTTTATAGTAAGGGTGTTTTTGTCAACAATGTAGTCATCAGGGTTGACTGCTCCTGAGACGACTGATTCGCCTAAACCATAGTTGCCTTCAATTACTATTTCTCCACGGTTTCCCGTTACAGGGTTAATTGTGAACATAACACCCGCTGCACGGGAGTTAACCATTTTCTGAACGCCTACGCTGATGAAGACTTTTTCGTGAGCAAATCCTTTCTCGTTACGGTAGAAAATAGCACGGGGAGTGAAAAGGCTTGACCAGCACTTCATGACTTTGTCGAGAAGATCCTCGACGCCTTTGACGTTTAGATAGGTTTCCTGTTGTCCAGCAAAGGAGGCATCGGGAAGGTCCTCGGCGGTTGCGCTGGATCGTACGGCTACAAAGGTGTCTTTCAAGTTAAGTCGCTTGTCAAGTTCCTTGTATGCGGAAATTATAGCGGTTTCAATGTCTTTAGGCATCTTGGATTTTTCGATCAACACACGGATCTTCTTTGAAGCAGCATCATACTGTTTGGGGTCATTCTTGTCTGCGATGACTTCGTTGATAACTTTGTAAACTTTTTCGGTTAATTTTGTTTCTTCCAGAAAACGTTCATATGCATAAGCCGTTACGGCAAAGCCAGGAGGAACAGGTAATCCTGCGTTAATCATTTCTCCGAGGCTAGCGTTTTTGCCGCCCACAGAAGGAATATCGGTCACTCGGATATTTTCAAACCAACTAACTAATTCTTTTTTGGCTTCGTTCAAACCGCTTCCACCTTACCGGCTGCATCGTTGGTTTCGAGTTTCTCAACCACTATTCTGCAGGGGATAGGGAGTTTTGCGGTTCCACGTTTCAAAGCTTCTTTGCCTGTTTCGAGGGCAGCAGCCTTTACTCGTACAATCATGAGGGGTTGACCGGGTTCCACGCGGGCGGCTGTGCCGATTGTTCTTCCGAAAGAGCGGCGCATACCTTGCTGGAGGCGGTCGGCATGTGCGCCGAAAATCATTTTGTTTTCTCGAAGAATAACGTGTGGATAAGGAAGAACCTGCATGTAATAATCGTTTACCAGCTTGTCCATGAGGACACGGTTTACTGCTACGCGGCTGGCTTCTAAGGCTACATGGCGGATTTGGGTTCTTTGTAGAGCAATAAGTTTGAGTTCATAGTCAAAGGTGGATCTGGTATCGCCCATTGTGAATTTTACAATTTTTGGCGGTGGAAAACCTTTAACATATTCTTTTCGGGTGTAAGCTTGCCCCTTGACAGGACCGTAATTACGTGCCTTCATTTCATAATCCCGTTTTAGGGATACTTTCAAGCGATATTTAAACGATTTGTAACTTTGCTTAAAGAAAAAAGTTCCATTTCAGTAAATTGCATAAAGCATAAGATAGGGCGGGTGCTAATAGAAGCGTGCAAAAGCGTCAATTGTTCTTCTTTAGGTTTATTAATTTGTTTTGTGGAATAATTGCAGCACGTAAGGAAAAGAGGAAGCTGAATGAGCCACGAGCCACGACCTGACTGGGACAGGTATTTTTTGGATCTTTGTGAAGCAGTTTCCAAGCGAGCTACATGCGATAGAGGAAGAAATGGTTGTGTTATAGTCAAAGACAAAAGGATAATGACCACTGGTTACGTGGGGTCTCCAGCTGGGTTACCTCACTGCGACGACGCGGGACATGATTTGCGTAAAGTTATGGACTTCAATGGCAACGTATCCCAGCACTGCGTACGCACTTTGCACGCTGAGCAAAACGCCATTATTCAGGCGGCTAGATTTGGCATACCCTTGGAAGGCGCCACATTGTATTGTAAAATGACGCCGTGTAGAACCTGTGCTATGATGATAATTAATGCAGGAATCAAGCGTGTGGTCTGTGAAAAACACTACCACGCCGACAAAGATACGTTGGAGATGTTCCAGCAGGCATGCATTGAACTGGTCGTTATGAGTGATGAAGTCATGAAGTATGATAAACAGTAGGCGCTAAAACGCTTTTTATTTTTGTTTTTGGAATATGTGGATTTCGCGTCCGATTTTGTGGTGTTCATCCACGTCAATAAACTGAGCCATCTCTTTTAGTGAGGGAGCGTCGCTGCTGTCTTCTGTGAAAAGCACACTTTGTAGTGGCTTAACAATTTGGAAACCGGCTTTAAGCGCCATGTCTTGCAGGTTCATGGTTACGGGTTTGCCGCTGCGGGTTTTAACGAAGGGAGCCACAATAGTCAGAAAACCGTTTTCTCGGAGGACTTCGTAGGCCTCACTTAGAAAGTCGTCGAAAAGCGGTTTGAGGTTGCTTACTAGTTTGGTGGCGTAGGTTTGCGTGGCAACTTGCCGGAGTGCAGGACCCAAATCTGGTTCTGTGGCTATGCAGTCAATTGGTTCGCGAAGTTTGCTTGTTAGTCGCCGTGCATCGCCTTGGAGAACAGCGAAACTGGCATCTTTTAATGAGTATTCACGTGTTATCCACGTTAAGTTTCGTTGGGCGGCATCAACACACCACCGGTTCGAATCTATGCCGATTACTTTGGCGCTGGTCAAGAGGGCTTCCTGTAGGATGGTGCCTACGCCACAGAAGGGGTCGAGGAAAACTTTGCCGGATGTGCAATGTGACAGATTAACCATTATTTTTGCTATCCGTGGGGGGATGGCAAAGATTTTGCGTTGTACAGGTTTTTCGACGTCGCGTTTCTGGAACTCAAACGGATTGTGTACTGCAAGAGTAGTTCCTATGTAAGCGTGGTGTTTGCCTATGCAAATCAAGATCTCAGCTTTATCTTCAACTAGGCCCTTCTTTAGAACTTCCACTGGTGTTAACTGCGGGTGTCCTCTGCTCCTTGGGAAACCCATAAACCGTGCTTTTTTGCCTTGGGCTTTCAATTCGTCTTTGAGGCTACTGCCCAGAAACCGGTGAATTGTGTTAGCTGCCTTGTTAAATGAGAACTGGGTCTCGGCCCAATAGACGCTGACTCCGAAAACTGTTTTGCCCGAGGAGGCAGGAGGTATATTGTCAGCCAACGAGTTCAGAGGCAAGTTGTTTTTGAGTTGAAGTTTGGCTTGCTTGTCTTCTTTGATGAACGCGTCTACTAATTGTTGTGTAGGAACAAACGTGGCGACTTTGGAAAGTTTCAGGGTTCCGCCTAGGGCATCAATTATCGAAGGGGTCAGCGGCGTTTCTGTTTTAACAGTGAAGAATGCACGTGAGATTTCGTGTACTTCAAAGGGGGATTTGTGAGATTGCAAAAAGGATGTTAGCTCTGCTAAAGACAGTTTCCAGTTTTTGCCACAAACGAAACAGTAAAGATTCTCAGCAGCGTAGAGCATGAGGGCACACCTATAGGGATTGTTTCCGCTGAATTTGAGAGTAACGGTTTGACCTGCAATAAAGGGTTAAATTTAGGCAGCTCCAATCACATGTGGGAATCTGGAAAATATGTCAACCACAACTGAGAAAGTCGCTGGTGCCCTCTATAGGTCGGGCTGTATAAAATTTGGCACATTCAAAATTAAATCGGGTGCCACAAGCCCCTACTACATTGATCTTGCACGTTTACTTGCTGCGCCGCAGGAGCTCTGCATAGTTGCCGATGCTGCAGCAGAACAAATCAAAATGCTTATGGCTAAGGAAAAAATAGATAAACTAGCCTCAATAGAACTCAAAGGGGCACTGATTTTACCCAGCATAGGGTGTCGCCTAAATCTTCCATGTGTTGTTGTTCGGAAAGAAGAGAAAGCCTACGGGGTTACAGGCAGAACCGCAGGCGCCGACGTAGCCAAAGGGGATTACGTGTTATTTTTCGATGACGTTGTCAGTGAAGGTTTATCCAAAGTGGAGGGTATAAAGCCCCTGCAGGAGTTGGGCGCTCACGTGAAGCACCTGATGGTGGTGGTTAATAGAGAGCAAGGAGGCAAAGAAACCTTGGAAAAAGCAGGTTACCAAGTGCACGCGCTAGCAAAAGTCTCCGATGTGGTGTCTTGCCTCTATCACAACAAGAATATATCTAAAGAGCAATCAGAAGTTGTGTTAAACTACATAAAAAAGGAAGCTTCAGGTGTGTCCTAAAGGTTGAGCCTCCAGAGGGCTCAGTTTTTTGGAACTGAAAACGTTTTATGACAGCAGGCAATTCTTTCTATTCAGCCGGGGTGGCGGAGTGGTTATCGCGCTGGCCTCGAGATCCAACGTTGCACAAAGGGGCTGTGTGCTAAACACAGACAAGCCAGCCAGTGGGCCTTTGGCTCGCAGGGGTTCGAGTCCCTTCCCCGGCGCCACCAACATGGAATTGCGATATGCAGAAGCCACTCAACAGTGACTCAGCACAAAAATCAACAAAATCTACTACCGCAAAATGACAAACAAGTGGGCAAGCCACAGCCAAAACAACAACCTAACCATCAACACCTTAACAAAATACTTGCCCAACGACCTGATCGAGTACATCGTCTACCACGAAACAGCCCACAACATAGAAAGAAAACATAATGAAAAATTCTGGCACCTCATAGCCAAAAAATTCCCAGACTACCAAAACAAAGAAAAAAGCCTGCTAACCTACTGCTGGTTCCTTACCCAACGACTACCAACTCGCTGAAACCAAAATAAGATGACAAAAGATGAATCAGGCAACCTCGTTTTCTCTGAAAAAGCCACAAAATACTTCACAGTAGCATACTTAGAATGCGAAAAAACAGAGAGACTAAGAATAGAACTAAGACGCCTCCTCAAGCGGCTCCCAAAAAGAAACAGTACCCTCCAAGCAGAAACGAATTGAAATTCTCGAAGATGAATAACTACTGCAGTAATCTCCGCTGTACCTTAGTTTTGGTTGCCGTTCTTAAGTAATTTTTCCTCCAAGACAAGCAAGCATTTGCTCGACAGTGATTATCTTGATTCCTTCAAAATACCTTAGGGCTAAGAGGTGGCTATCTCCAGTAACAATCATATCAGCGCTCCCATCATAGGCTGTCTCAATAACCATGTTGTCTTTAGGATCATCTTCAACTACCTTGAGTTTTGACGCCGCATTCACAATTTCGGCAGTTTGCATTAAAGCAATAATGATCCTACTAATTTCATCTTCGCTGGTTTTGAATTTTGGCCTACGAAGGACAATCCCAAGCTCCTTCAAAATCAACTCAGAAGTAACAATGGAAAACTGCTTAGATATGCCTATCCTCAAGAGCTCTCTTGGTTTGCCATCAGAAATAACAGCGCTCACCAAAACGTTGGTGTCAAGCACAACTCGAAGCATCAAATCATCTATCTACTTTTCTGGTTTCTTCTATTTCTTTCTGAATTTCCTTATCGGAAAGCTTGAGTCCTTTTTTGTCCATCTGCTTGAAGATGTCGTCCCACTCTTTCTTTAAGTCAGGGAGCTCAAGTTTCTTCATTATCACCGTGTCGCCTCTGCCGTAAACCAGAAACTTCGTCTTTGGCTTTATCCCAAGCTCTTTTCGTATAGACTGAGGAATAACTACTTGCCCTTTTTCGCTGATTGTTGTTACTTCTGGTTCTGCTGTCATATTCATCAGTAAGAATATTTTACTTTCCTACTTTTAAATACTTCCTCCTGAAGATCCCTTTATTGAGAAAGTATTCCTCTTGGTCAGGGTTAAGAGTATTCTTTGCTGGATTAGTTATTATCTGACCTAACTCATAGACCCAGCTTTCTGCCCTGAACCAAAAATTGCAACTAAGTCGTTTTTATGAATTAATTTAACGTGTTGACTTATCAGCCACTGTTCAGGTTCTCTTGTTTCTTTGATTCTATCAAACCAGTTGTATATTGAGGGGTTAAACTGAAAAAGCCAATGCTTGAGTTGCGGTCTGATGCTAAGCAGCGTCCCACAGTCTGTGCAGAAAGAGCTGTTCTTACTGCTCAACGATACTAATTTTCCGCATTTTCTACATTCGTACTCTATCTTTGCCACGTAGCTTCCTCTTCATTGACAGAAATAATTCAAAGTCAGTCCAATTTAGCGTTTGAGTATTTTGCGCTTTTTGCCCTTTTAGTATTTCCTTTTGGATAGGCGGTATTAGCGAACTGAACCCGAGGGCATGGCTCAGTTATTTTCCGACCAAAACAGTTAAGTTGTACTTCATAAGAGTGTACTACATGGAGTTGAAGTTGAACTTGGAGGAAGTTCTAGTAACACGTAAAGGGCAAATCACCGTCCCGATAGCCTTACGGCGCAAATACAAAATAGAAAAAGGTACAAAGATAAAGGTTGAAGAAGCCGGTGCAAGTATAGTTCTAAAAGTTATACCAAAAATTGAAGACCTCGCCGGTATAGATGGGGGAAAAATTTCAGTTGAAAAAGCCTTCGAAATGCTAGATAAGATGAGAGCTGAAGATCGATATTAAATGAAAGTAGCCCTCGATACAAGATTCCTCATAGCGCATTTTTTAGCTCAAGACGAGGTTACCAAAAAGCAGACAAGAAAGACTTTGGAGCATTTACAAAATGGGGCGAACTCCGGTATTGTTCCCTCAATTGTGATTCATGAATTTTACAAGTTTGTTCTTGAAACCTACGGAGAAGACACCGCAGACATTAGAGTTAATACTATTTTATCATCCAGACTACAAACTGTTAACCTCGATCCAGTCATCGGCATAGAAGCCGCAAAGCTCCTCTGTAAATACGCCGAATTGCCAACAGCAGATGCCATCATAGCAGCAACTGCAATTGCAACCTCCTGCGACTACGTTTTAACAGACGATAAACACATAAAACAAATTAAAGAAACAAAAACAAGATGGATTTAAGCCAACTAAGCAAACTGCCAACTAACGGTGGGCACCAACAAATTACGTCTAGTAAAACAAGACACTTGGATTAAACAGAAAAAAGGGCATAATTGCGAAGAATGTTTCGAGAGGCGATATCAACTTGCCTGCGAGTGCTCGAGTTCCCTTCCCCAGCGCCATCAAAATTTTGCTTTTTAGTTGTTATTTTATATTTCGAGTTTTCAAGAACCGTTTCTTATTAACAAAGGCGGCGGCACCTAAAATCACGGGCAACATGACAGCCACGGTTATACCTGCTGGAAATTCTGGAATACTATTAGTGGGATCAACAGAGTTTGATAATAAAGAGGGTGATCTGATTGTTGGGTGGGGAGTTGGCGAAGACGGAGAGGGGGATGTCGATCCTCGGGTGTTAACTTGGTAGACTTCGATTATGTTCACTTCATTAATCGAGCGCTTATCCTGAATTGCAAAGATACAGCGAGATACATTTGAATTAATCCATCCAACTTGCTTCTGCTCTCTCTTGGAAGAATATCGTAGAGTTTTGTACCGTTACCGTCAAGAACTGCCCCGTTAGCAGGGAATATTAATTTGCCGCCACCTGAAAAACGCATATACGTGAGGTCTTAATAGAAACGTCATAGCGCAGTATCAGTAAGGTCAAACATTGTTAACAGGCTCCCCCCACTATTATTTTAGTCCCTACAGGTGAAAAAATACAGGCGGAAAAGCCATTGCGCATGTCTGTTTTAAACTTGAAATGTTGGGATTAAACTTTCAGATCTTCCCAAAAAAAGTTTGCATTTATGCCTTACACAACTCTAACACAAGATAAAGACTATAAGATGAAAAGGCTTAGGTTGTTTTAAGGTGAAAAATGAAAGAGTCTTGGAAGATCCTTGCTCTGGTAACTTTCATGTCCTTTGCTTTTTTCTTAGCTAGTGAAGTTTACCCTACGATAATTCAGCAAGTCAGAATCGAATTTGGATTATCCTATGTTGATGCAGCCTTGCCAATGGCTATTTCAGATTTTTCTGGAATTTTTCTGCCTTTGTTAACAGGGATTTTTGTTTTAAGGTGGGGCTCAAGGAGAGTTGGTGCTTTGGGCATTTTTTTAAGCGTAAGCGGTGGTATAATTGCTTGTTCGGCTATTTCTTTTGGTTGGTTGATTTTAGGACGCTTTTTGCTAGGAACAGGTGGAATATTGATGCTTGTTTTTTCTTTCTCGACGATTTCAGAATTTTTCTCAAAAGAAAATATCGGTATTGCAATGGGAATCAAATCCTTAGGCATGCCCTTCGCAACCCTAATTGCGTTCAATTTGTTGCCTTTACTGTTAATTAATAATAGCTGGAGAACTGAAATCGCAGTTTCCACGATCCCCCTTTTCTTTTGTGCACTTTGGTTTTTTTTCTTTTTCAGAACAACCCCTTCGGCTATGAATCAGAACGTGGAGTTAAACTGTCTATATAATAGAAAGATGTGGAAAGTGGGTTTAGTTCACTGTTTTCATTGTATGGCATTCATCTCTTACATTACGTGGGCGGGAGCTTTTTTTGTGGAAAAGTCAGTTCCATATAATTTGGCTTTTCTTCTATCAAGTCTTACAATGGTAATAACAATTCCTTTAAGCCCCGTTTTTGGTGCTCTCTCAGATAAAAGTGGCGATAGGAAAAAATTTATCGCATCTGCCTTATTGTTGAGAATAATAGCTTTTGCAGCGATTCCGTTTGTTACGTTTCCACTTCTACTAGTTCCTGTAACTCTTTTATGCCTCTCTTCTTTTATAACCCCGCAAATTTTTGCTCTATCTGCCGATATTTGCTCTAAGAACATGTCCGGTATAGGTTTTGGGATTTTGTTAACTTGTGAGTCCATAGGTAGTTTCTCAGGACCTCTGATAGCAGGTTATCTCAAGGACTTATTCCCTAGTGGATACCCCAGTTTCTTTTCAATGTCTTTGTTCAGCATTGTAGCACTGTTTTCTTTGCTCACATTGAGGGGCAGGTAAAAGTAAATAGACCTTAGTCTTTATTTTTGTTGAAAAGTATATCTTTTCTTGGTGATTTTTGGTAGTTTTCAGTCGATTGCTGTTCCTCTTATTCTGAAATTGATCAATTTATAAAGCAGTAAGCTACTACTGGACCTGACCTGAACGATTTGAATAGTATGATTCAAGACGAAAAAAGGCTTGGTGCCAGCGAGGTTAACCCCAGCACTGCCCACTGACTCATGCAGCGAAAAAACCATAAAAATGAGTTGGCCACACCTCTAATAATTACTGCTTTCGATAATCTTTTAAGTCTCCCATCTATAAGAAAACATGGAAGTGCATTTGCACGAAAAGTAAAAAAGTCAATTCGGATAATTTTGTAGATTTGTTGCAGGACCTCGGCTTAACTCAGAGGGAAGCATTAGTTTATTCTGTAGTCGCCCGAGCAGGTTCATTATCTGTTTCTGATATTTCAAGGCTATTGGACATCAGACGTGAGTACGTTTATAGGTCTTTACCTCCTTTACTCAAAAACGGTTTGCTTCAAATATGTATTGGATCGGCAATGCGATTAAAGGCAGTTCCATTTAACGTGGCTTATAGCATACTCTTAAAAAAAGAGCAAGACAGAATTGACTTTATTTATAAGAAGATCCGTTTTCTGCAAAAACAAAGTGTTAAAAGCCTTCAGCCATTAAAAGAAAGCAAAGACTACTTTGTCTTGGTGGAAGGAAAAAACGCAATTATAGCTAAATGTACTGAATTGATTAACAAAGCCCAAAACTCAATAGACCTAATAACTTCTGTGCAAAAACTGTTTTTCACCACAAATGTATTTAATGAGGATTTTAGGGAAGCTGCTAAAAGAGGCGTAAAAACACGAATAATAACTTACGGTTACAGCGAAGTGACGCAAATAATCAAGGTTCAAAAAGAGCTAGATACTATAAACAAATCTATTGAATTGAGATACCTTGAGAAAGCGCCGTGTCAATTCTGCATCTACGATAAAAGAGAAGTTTTTATGCCCGTATATCTTAAAACAGAGTCTTTTGGAACAGTTCCAACTCTTTGGTCGGCTAGTCCCTTGCTACTGGCGGTTTACAACAAAGTCTTTGAGAACTTTTGGGAAGATTCCGAAAAAATCAAAATCAACAACAGCAGAAGACAGGTTAAGGAAGAGGCAACACTTATCTAGAAAAAGTTGTTCAAATTAACCAAACTTTTATCTTAATTGCTTGTGAGGCTGCTTTTGTCTAATTAGTTAATTAGTGCTCAGCCCCTTTAAAGCATTAATTAATTTTTAGCGGTTCGCTCTTATACGCCCATTCAAACGGCTTGGCAGTTTCATCGTACTCGATGAAAGCAAAAAGTTGCTTAATCAAATCCAAGGTACAGATTCAAAGGCTTGCTTGGACAAAAGCTACCTTGACAAAATACTAAACCACAACGCCGTCTGATTGAGCCACAACGTATGAGTCGGAGTAAAATGTAAATGAACAGGTCTATGCATCTCAACCACTGCCTAGCCTTCACAGTTTTGTGAGCGCTAAAATTATCCGTAACAATATGTAGCCTCCTTGTCATGCCCCACTTCTCGTAGACTTCGCTTAGAAAATCCAGAAATTCGTGTATATTTTTCTCTTCTGCTTTAGCAAACACTTCACCTTCATGAACCTTCAGCGCGGCATAAAGTGCCAAAACGCTATGACGCATATAGCCAAATTCTCGCCTCTCAACGTGACCAGGTATCATAGGAAGATTCTTATTAGTGGGCGAATTGGCTTGCAGGCATGTCTTTTCATCTAAGCACACGATAAAGGAATTCTTGTGCGGACTAAAATACAAGCCAACAATGTATTGCTTGGATTCAAGCGCGTCATTGCTAAAGAGCTACATCTTGAACTGGTGTGGCTTTAAGTCAAGCTCATGCATGATTCTGTGCAGTTGGGATTTGCTTATGCCAGCTTTTTCTGCTAACTCTCGCAGTGGCCAACTGCTTTTAGTGAGGGAGATTTACATGCGATGTTAATGATATTGAACCTTTCATCATGTCCATACTTTACGGTGCCGGCTCTTGGAAGATCTTTTAGGCCTGTCGATTTCGTATTTAGCGGATCGGTTCGCCAATGAGAGATAGCTACGACTGATAGGCCAACCTTTGTGCTATCTGCTTGTTGTTTTTCTTTCTAATGCAATAGAATGGCGTTAATTTTTTGCATAAAACGGTATTGTGTCGTTGGTTTGATGTTTGTCTCAAAATGCTTTCTTTGCTCTTTGCTGCGAACTATATGAGTAAAGGGGCGCATTCAAGCTTATAGTGCACCAATTAATTAATAAAACTTTTAGTGAGACAAGCTATTAGTTACTACAATTAATAATAACAAAGATTCTTAAATTTTTTTTAATTCCTCTAAGGATTGAGGATAAAAAGATGAAAAAACTACCCAAGATTGCTACAATAATCTTGCTATTATCAATACTGGAGACAACAATCTACGTTGGCACAGCAACATCGGAAGTAGCAAAATATGCAGAACGGCCCAGCATCCCTGTACCCGGATGGAGCAGAACTGGGCTTCCTTCAAATTGGCTTTCAACAGGATTCACTTCAGGAGGATATAACAGTTCAGGAGGCAACTTCAACCCATTTAGCGTCGCTCCAAACACACCCCACATACTATGGCAACATCGGAAATTTATGGGTGGTCTCGCTGGAGGAGCAACAGATGCCTCAATACGTTGCATGTCTAGTCCGCCAATCGCTATAAACGACAGAGTTTTCTATGTTTATGGACAAAGTAGATTCAACAGAACAGCTGGAAATCCGACACAATACGCCGATGGTAGCGGTACAATTTATGCTATTGACCAATTTACTGGAGAGGTAATCTATGCTGAGCCTATAAATGGACCAACCGCGTTTATATGGGGGATCTGTGCAAGTATCGATACATCAAGTCCAACTTCTTCAACTGGTGCAACCATTTACTTACCGTCTGCTGACTCGCTTTATCTAATAGACGCATGGAATGGAAGAACTGCTGCACGATTGCAGGCAAATTGCACAGGGCAAGGCTATTGTGCACCCTACTACTACAAGAATTACGTTTACTTCAGCAATTTTGATGATGCCCAAGGTTTAAGAACAATATATTGTGTGTACGTAGGTTCAGGCAACTACGGAATTAACTCACCAACAACAAAACTGAGCCCAACGTGGACAAAGCAGGGAAGAGGGATTTCTGTTGTTGGCGTCATGGATGACATAGCAGTAATGGCAACCGCCGTTGCACCGAGAAATTTAATGGGACTGAATTACTCAACAGGTGAAGTGTTATGGGAAACTCCAATCGATGTCGCAATGTATGGAGGTAGCTTAGGAAACGGGAAGGTCTACCGCTCTTTCGCAGACGGGTACATTCGAGCTTTTGACTTGCAGACAGGAAAAGAACTCTGGCAAAGCTCAGAAAAAGCTGGACAATACTGGGGCTACGGTTTTGCTCTTGCATACAATAAGGTTTACGCCGGCAACTATGACGGCTATCTGTACTGCTTCGAAGAGAGCACTGGCAAACTTTTATGGAAATACTATTCTGGTGACTGCTCTGAAGAACCTTATAAATCTCTCTACGGTACTTGGCCATTCCATCAAGCTCCAGTTGTCGCTGATGGAAAAGTGTATGTTGTAACAGGCGATCACACACCGAAGCAAGTTTTAATGCAAGGCGAACGGCTCATCTGTCTTAATGCTGAAACAGGAGAAGCTTTATGGGATTTCCCTGTGGCGGGTTCATCAGAAGGCACTAATTGTGCTATCGCAAATGGTCTGCTATTTTCACCCGACTATTATACAGGATTTTTGCGAGCCTTCGGCAAGGGTCCTACAAAAGTAGACATTGTGGTTTCTGACACGCGTGTCAACAAAGGTGACTACACATGGATAAGCGGTAAAGTTGTTGACCAGTCACCTGCTCAGAAAGACACTCCTTGCGTTTCTGAAGAGTCGATGGAGTCATGGATGAAGTATTTGCACGGTGGTATGCCAATGCCTCTGCAAATCTCAGGTGTACCCGTTAAACTCAGCTTTGTGGGTGCAGATGGATCACAGGGTGACATAACGACAGTGACAACAGATGGTTATACTGGCGAGTTTAGCTTCAAGTGGACGCCGCCAAACGAGACATTCTATAAGATAATAGCTACATTCGAAGGCGCTGAATCATATGACCCTTCGTCTGGCTCAACCTACTTATCTGTTGGTCCAGCAGCATCACCTACTCCTTCAGTGACGCCGGCACTTACGTTAACGCCAACCGCTACTCCAACTACGACGGCTTCGCCTTCTATTGTTCAAACTACGCTAGCCACAGGCATCGGCACTGAAGTATACATAGCCATCGCGTTAATCGTCATCATCATTACAGCGTCAGCAGTAGCATTACTCCAACGAAAACGCAAATAAACACAAAAAACCAAATAATTTTTCTCCTTCCTTTTTTGGAGAACTGATTTAGAGAGAAGCAAGGCTGAGTGGGCTATGGCGGCTCAACCTCTTGAAGCTGTAGCAGCAGA